>Ga0134121_10004324_pt1 | contig 11664 bp, 10 predicted proteins | sample KB301_FD_96463 | JGI IMG/M metagenome (GOLD analysis project Ga0134121, IMG submission 96463) | Terrestrial soil microbial communities without Nitrogen fertilizer from Kellogg Biological Station, Michigan, USA - KB3-0-1 | ecosystem: Environmental > Terrestrial > Soil > Unclassified ...
AGGCGAGCACCACCGAGCGCTCGATGACGTTCTCGAGCTCGCGAAGATTGCCCGGCCAGGGATAGCGCGCGAGGAGGTCGAGGGCTTCCGGCGAGAAGCGGTCCACCTTCTTGTTCACCTTGGCCTCGGCCTTGCGCAGGAAGTGGTAGGCGAGGACGGGGACGTCCTCCGAGCGCTCGCGCAGGGGCGGCAGCGGGATGGTGAAGGTGTTGAAGCGGTAGAAGAGGTCGGCGCGAAACTCGCCGCCCTCCAGCGCGCGCTCGAGATCGCGATTGGTGGCGGCGATCACCCGCACCCGAATCTTCCGCGTCACCGCGTCACCCACGGACTTGATCTCGCCCGCCTGGAGCACCCGGAGGAGCTTGGACTGCATCTCCGGCGGCATGTCGCCGATCTCGTCCAGGAAGATGGTGCCGTTGTCGGCCTTCTCGAACAGCCCCACCTTGTCGGCCACCGCGCCGGTGAAGGCGCCGCGCTTGTGCCCGAACAGCTCCGACTCCATCAGGGAGGCGGTGAGCGCGGTGCAGTTGACGGTGACCAGGGGCTTGTCGCGCAGGTTCGAGTAGCGATGGATGGCACGCGCCACCAGCTCCTTGCCCGTTCCCGACTCGCCGCGGATGAGCACGGTGGTCGGCGTGGGCGCCACCCGCGCGATCAGCTCGGCGACCTCCTTCATCTTGGGGTTCTGGCCGATGATGAAGTCGCCCTCCGCCTGGCGCTGCATCTCGCGCAGCATGAGCGAGTAGCGGTCCTCGAGCTCCTCCGACCGCTTGCGCTCGGCGAGCAGGTCCCACATGAACTTCGCGCTCGCCCCGCCCATGACCTCGGTCAGGGGGGCCTTGAGGCGATGAATCTCCGCCGCCACCGAGGGGCTGCCGGTCACGTCGATGATGAGGTCCACGCGGGGATCCTGGACCAGCTCGCGGAATTCCGTGGCGACGGGGATATTGAGACGGCGCGCCAGCTCGAGGCCGGGGGCCCAGGCATTGGCATCGGCCACCCCCACGATGGACACCGTGGCGTCGCCCACGATCATCTCGAGAAGGGCGCGTCCCCCCTTCCCCGCTCCCACGATAACGACCTTGGTCACAGCTGCTCGACGGCCACCGGTCCCTCGGACGGCCTAGACGGGCTGGACCTGGCGGCTCGGCGGGGCAAGGTTCTCGAAGGACGCGTACTCGGGAATGAACGTGACCTGCACCTTGCCGGTGGGGCCGTTGCGCTGCTTGCCGATGATCACGTCGGCGACCCGATCCCCGTCGGGCGACTCCAGACCATACCGCTCGGGCCGGTAGAGGAAGAGGATGAGATCGGCGTCCTGCTCGAGCGCGCCGGACTCGCGGAGGTCGGAGAGCTGCGGCTCCTTGGACTGGCGCGCCTCCACCGCCCGGGAGAGCTGCGACAGCGCCACCACCGGCACATTGAGCTCCTTGGCCAGCGCCTTGAGGGAGCGGGAGATCTCCGAGATCTCCTGCTGCCGGTTCTCGGGGGTGCGGCCGCGCATGAGCTGGAGATAGTCGATGACGATGAGATCCAGCCCGTGCTCCGCCTTCATCCGCCGCGCCTTGGCGCGCGCTTCCAGGACCGAGAGCGCCGGCGAGTCGTCGATGTAGATGGGCGCGTCGGCGAGCTTGCCGGCGGCGTGGGTCATGCGCGTCCAGTCCCGCGGGTCCAGGTAGCCGGTGCGGACCTTGTGGGAGTCGACGCGCGCCTCCGCGCACAGCAGCCGCTGCACCAGCTGCTCCTTGGACATCTCGAGGCTGAGCACGAGCACCTTCTTGTGATCGATGACCCCCGCGTACTTCGCGATGTTGAGCGCGAAGGCCGTCTTCCCCATCGAGGGCCGCCCGGCGATGATGATGAAGTCGCTGGCCTGGAACCCCGAGGTCATCTCGTCGAGCTTGCCGAACCCGGTGGCGAGCCCGGTGACGTGCTCCTTCCGCTCGTAGAGCCGCTCGATGTGCTCGAAGGTGTCCTTGAGGATGGCCCGCACGGGATAGGCCGAGCCCTGCATGCGGCGCTCGGAGATCTGGAAGATGAGACGCTCGGCGTCGTCGAGAAGCTTCTCCACCTCCTGGCTGCCGTCGTAGCTCTGCGAGATGACCTCGGTCGAGACGCGGATGAGGTCGCGCAGGAGCGCCTTCTCGCGGACGATGCTGCCGTAGGCGATGAGGTGGGCGGAGGTGGCGGCTTCCTCCACCAGCGCGGCGAGGGCGGCGGGGCCGCCCACCGCCTCCAGGTCGTTCTGGCGCTTGAGCTCCTCGGACAGGGTCAGGAGGTCCACCGGCTCATTGCGCTCGAACAGCCCGAGCATGGTGTCGAAGATCTTCCGGTGACCCTCCTTGTAGAAGTCGGAGGGCTTGAGGAGCTCGATGGCCCGCGGCAGGCTCTCGCGCTCCAGCAGGATGGCGCCGAGCACGGCCCGCTCGGCCTCCAGGCTGTGGGGTGGGATCTTGGAGGTGAGCAGCTCGGCGAGAGTCGCCATCCCCTACTCCCGGCTGACGGAGACCTTCAGCTGGGCGGTGACGTCGGAGTGGAGCCGCACCGGCACGCTGAACTCGCCCAGGGTCTTGATGGGCTCGTCCATCAGGATTCGCCGGCGCTCCACTTCGATTCCGTGCTGGGACAGAAAGGTGGCGATATCGGCCTTGCCCACCGACCCGAAGAGCTTGCCCTCGTCGGAGGCCTGCCGGCTCTGGGTGAAGGCCAGCCCCTCGATGGCCTTGGCCTGGCTCTCGGACTCGTTGCGGAGCTTGGCCGCCTGGCTCTCCTGACGGAGCTTGATCGCGTCGAGGTTCTTCAGATTGGACGAGGTCGCGTTCAGGGCCAGCTTGTGAGGCAGGAGGTAGTTCCGCGCATATCCGTCGGAGACGTCGCGGATCTCGCCGCGGCGGCCGAGCTTCGGCACATCGTCGAGGAAGATGATCTTCATCGGAGGCTCCGGGTCCTCACTCGCCCGTGTAGGGGACGAGGGCGACGGTGCGCGCGCGCCGGATGGCGCGGGTGAGCTGCCGCTGGTGGCGCGAGCAGCTCCCGGAGATACGCCGCGGCGTGATCTTGCCGCGCTCGGACACGAAGCTGCGCAGCCTCCGGATGTCCTTGTAGTCGACGAGGCTCACCTTGTCCACACAGAACTTGCAGACCTTGCGCCGGCCGAACCGGCGCCGCTTCAACGGCTTCGCTGCTGGCGGAATGGCTCGATCCTCCTAGAAAGGGACCTCGTCGTCCCCGTTGTTCATTGTCTCGCCGCCCTCGGCGGAAGCCCCCGGCGCCACCGGACTCTTGGTCCGGCCCATGAACTGCACGCGCTCGGCGACCACCTCGACGACGGTGCGCTTCTGCCCGTCCTTCGTCTCCCAGTCCCGCGTCTGCAGCCGGCCTTCGACGAGAATAGGGCTTCCCTTGTCCAGGTACTCCCCACAAGTCTCCGCCTGCTTGCCCCAGACCACCACGGTGAGGAAGCACGTCTCCTCCCGCTTCTCGCCGCTCTGGGTGGTGTAGTTGCGGTTGACCGCGAGCCGGAGATCGGCCACCGCGGTGCCGCTCGGCGTGTAGCGAAGCTCCGGGGGGCGGGTCAGGTTCCCGATGAGGAATGCCTTGTTCAGACTCGCCATCAGACGACCTCCTCCGGTACTGCCGCCTCCACCTTCGGCGCCGAGCGCTGGCGCTTGCGCACCGGCACCCGCGTCGACATGTAGCGGAGCACGTTCTCGTTCAGCTTCAGCTGCCGCTCGAACTCCCTTACCGCGGCCGGTTCGGCCGAGCACGGGATCACCGCGTACGTTCCCTCGCGCTGCTTGCGGATGTCGTAGGTGAGCCGGCGCTTGCCCCAGTTCTCGACCGTGCCGACTTCCGCGCCCAGCCCCTTGAGCATTTCCTGCAGGCGGGTGAGAAGCGCCGTCACGTCTTCGTCGGTGGGACGAGGATCGAAGATCACCAGAATCTCGTACGGATACAGTTGCGTCACCCCCTCCAAACTCACTGAGCCCGTCTCGAAAGCAGTTAACCCTACCAGACGGCCCGACTTTAGGCAACCTTGCCGCCGCCGGTCAAGACGTGGACGAAAAGAGACACGGCCCCTGTCCGGGTGGACAGGGGCCGTGCCCGACTCTGGGATACGCTCGGCCGGCCTAGAAGTCGCCGTGCGGCATCGGCGGGGCGGCCGCCGGCTTCTCCTCGGGCAGGTCGGTGATGAGCGCCTCGGTGGTGAGCAGCAGGGACGCCACCGACGCCGCGTTCTGCAGCGCGATACGCTCGACCTTGGTGGGGTCGATGATACCGGCCTGAATCATGTCCACGTACTCCAGGCTCTCGGCGTCGAAGCCCCGGGTGGGCACCGTCTCCGCCTTCACCTTCTCGACCACGACGCTGCCCTCGAGCCCGGCGTTCTCCACGATCTGCCGGATCGGCTCCTCGAGCGCCCGCCGCACGATGAGGGCGCCCACCTTCTCGTCGCCCTCGAGCTTCAGCCGGTCGATGGCCTTGGACGCCCGCAGGAGCGCCACGCCGCCACCGGGCACGATCCCCTCTTCCACCGCGGCCCGGGTCGCGTTGAGCGCGTCCTCGACCCGCGCCTTCTTCTCCTTCATCGCGGTCTCGGTGGCCGCGCCCACCTTCACCACCGCCACGCCGCCCGCCAGCTTCGCCAGCCGCTCCTGGAGCTTCTCGCGGTCGTAGTCCGAGGTGGTCTCCTCGATCTGCGCCCGGATCTGCTTGATGCGGCCCTCGATGACGGAGGACTTGCCGGCGCCCTCGACGATGGTGGTGTTGTCCTTGTCCACCACGATCTTCTTGCCCTTGCCGAGATCCTCGAGCTTGATGTTCTCGAGCTTGATCCCGAGATCCTCGGTGATGGCCTTGCCGCCGGTCAGGATCGCGATGTCCTCGAGCATGGCCTTCCGGCGATCACCGAAGCCGGGGGCCTTGACCGCGGCGCAGTGCAGCGTGCCGCGCAGCTTGTTGACGACCAGGGTCGCCAGCGCCTCGCCCTCGACATCCTCCGCGATCACCAGGAACGGCTTCCCCGAGCGCGCCACCTGCTCGAGCAGGGGCAGCATGTCCTTCATGACGCTGATCTTCTTCTCGTGGATGAGGATGAGGGCGTCCTCCAGCACGCACTCCATCCGCTCCGCGTCGGTGGCGAAGTAGGGCGAGAGATAGCCGCGGTCGAACTGCATGCCCTCGACCACGTCCAGGACGGTCTCGGCGGACTTCGACTCCTCCACCGTGATGACGCCGTCCTTGCCCACCTTCTCCATCGCCTCCGCGATCAGGTTGCCGATCGTCTTGTCGTTGTTCGCCGCGATCGACGCGACCTGCGCGATCTCCTTCTTGTCCTTGGTGGACTTGCTGAGCTTCTTCAGCTCCTCGGTGACCGCGTCCACGGCGGCGTCGATGCCCCGCTTGAGGCCCATGGGGTTGGCGCCCGCGGTGACGTTCTTGAGGCCTTCCCGGAAGATGGACTGGGCGAGCACGGTGGCGGTGGTGGTCCCGTCGCCGGCGATATCGGAGGTCTTGGACGCCACTTCCTTGATCATCTGGGCGCCCATGTCCTCGTAGTTGTCCTTGAGCTCGATCTCCTTGGCCACGGTCACGCCGTCCTTGGTGATCGTGGGGCTTCCGAACTTCTTGTCGATGACCACGTTGCGCCCCTTGGGGCCCATGGTGGCCTTCACCGCGGCGGACAGGACATTGACCCCCCGCAGAAGGGCGGCGCGGCCCTCATCGCTGAACATGACCTGCTTCGGCATCTCTATCTCTCCTCTTCGATCGTTCGATGCAATGGGCCGGATCGCGTCCGGCCGGGTGGTGTGCGCTCAGGAATGCTGCTTACTCGATGATGGCGAGCACGTCCTCCTCGCGCATGATCAGATACTCCTCGTCGTCGATCTTCACTTCGGAGCCCGAGTACTTGCCGAAGAGGATCTTGTCGCCGGCCTTGACGTCGAGAGGGATCTTCTTGCCCTCGTCGCTCACCTTCCCGTTCCCCACCGCGATGACCTTGCCCTCCTGGGGCTTTTCCTTGGCGGTGTCCGGGATGATGATCCCGCCCTTCTTCTGCTCCTGCTCTTCCATGCGCTTGATGAGGATGCGGTCGTGCAACGGACGAATCTTCATGGTCAACTCGCCTCCTGCTAGGGGTAAGATGTTGGGCCTGATGGCCAACCAGGACCATCAGTTCGGTTAGCACTCATCGAGTGCGACTGCTAATATAGCGGTGCTACCCAACGCTGTCAAGCGTCAATCTTGATTGATATTTCAGATACTTGAACACGGAGACCCGGATGGCCGACGCCGGTCGCAAACCCGCGATTCTGATCTCCCGCCTCCTTCCCGAAGAGGCGATCGCCGCCGCGCGGGTCCGGGCCGACGTGGACGTGAACGGAGGCGAGCGCCCGCTCACAAAGCCGGAGCTGATCACGCGGCTCAGGGGGCGGCAAGGGCTAGTCTGCCTCATCACCGACGCCGTTGACGCGTCGGTGCTCGCCGCCAGTCCGGACCTCCGCGTGGTCGCCAACGTGGCGGTCGGCTACAACAATATCGACGTGGCCGCGGCCACCCGAGCCGGCGTCGTGGTCACCAATACCCCCGATGTCCTCACCGAGACCACCGCGGACTTCGCCTGGACCCTGCTCATGGCCACCGCCCGGCGTCTGGTGGAAGGGGACCGCTACGTGCGCGAGGGCAAGTTCACCCAGTGGGAGTACATGGTGCTCCTGGGTGGCGACATTCACGGAAAGACCCTCGGCGTGGTGGGGTTCGGCCGCATCGGTCGCGCGGTGGCCCGGCGCGCCCTGGGCTTCGGGATGCGCGTGCTCTATCAGGACGCGGTGGCGGCCAGCCCGGCCCACGAGGCCGAGCTCAAGGCGACGCGGGTGGACCTCGCCACCCTGCTCCGCGAGTCCGACTTCGTGTCACTTCACACCCCGCTCCTGCCGGAGACGCGGCACCTCATCAATGCCGAGTCGCTCCGCACCATGAAGAAGACGGCGTACCTGATCAATGCCGCCCGGGGCCCGGTGGTCGACGAGGCCGCGCTGGTCCAGGCCTTGCGGGAGGGCTGGATTGCCGGGGCGGGCCTCGACGTCTTCGAGGACGAGCCCAAGGTCCACCCGGGGCTGATCGGGCTGCCCAATGTCGTGGTCGCGCCGCATATCGCCAGCGCGTCGCACGACACCCGGCGGGCGATGGCCCACCTGGCGGTGGACAATTGCCTGGCGGTGCTCGAAGGCAAGACCCCGCCCACTCCGGTGAATCCGGAAGCGCTCCCCCGGCGCTGACCGCGTGGAGCTTCTCCGGCTCGCCCAGGTCAGCAAGCGCTTCGCGGCCGATCAGCCGCCCGCGGTGGACGGCCTGTCTCTGGTGGTGGCCGAGGGCGAGATCGTGGCGCTGCTCGGCCCTTCGGGGTGCGGGAAGACGACCACGCTGCGACTCATCGCCGGCTTCGAGACCCCGGATTCGGGCACGGTGAGCCTTCGGGGCGAGGTCGTGGCGGGAGAGGGCTCGTTCGTTCCCCCGGAGACCCGCGGGGTGGGCATCGTCTTTCAGGACTACGCCCTCTTCCCTCATCTCTCCGTGGAGGACAATGTCGGCTTCGGGCTCGACCGGCTGGCCCGGCCGGCGCGCCGGGCGCGGGCCGCCGAGGCCCTCGAGCTCGTGGGCCTGGAGGATTTCGGCCGCCGCTACCCTCACGAGCTGTCCGGCGGACAGCAGCAACGCGTGGCGGTGGCGCGCGCGCTGGCGCCCGCGCCCGCCCTGCTCCTGCTGGACGAGCCGTTCTCCAACCTCGACGCCGATCTCCGCGCCCAGATGCGCGAGGAGGTCGAGGCCATCCTTCGCAAGACGAAGACCACCGCGATCTTCGTGACCCACGATCAGGAAGAGGCCTTCGCCCTCGCCGATCGCGTGGGCGTCCTCTGGCACGGGCGGATGGAGCAGCTCGCCGCGCCGGAGACCGTCTACCATCAACCGGCCTCGCAATTCGTGGCCGAGTTCGTGGGCGCCGCCGACTTCCTGCCCGGGGTCGTGACCAGCGAGGGCATCGTCACCGAGCTGGGGATATTCGGCAACCGCGACGAGCTCTCACCGGGCGAGCGCGTGGAGGTCATGATCCGGCCCGACGACATCGGCTTCGTGCCGCACGAGGAGGGGAGCGGCGTCATCACGCGCCGGTTCTTCCGGGGCTCGGAGTGCCTCTACTGCATCCAGCTCCCCTCGGGCCACCGCGTGCACTCCTCGCAGCCGTCGTCGTCCACCTTGCCGACGGGCACCCGCGTGCGCGCGCAGGCGCACGTGCTGCACGTGGTCACCTTCCCCGCCGCGGACGCGGCGAAGGCCTAGGCGCCGGGCGCGGGGAGCACGCGCCGGAGCAGGCGACGCTCCAGGCGCTCGAGACGGTGGCCGAGCGCCGCGCGCGCTTCCAACGCCGCCCGGCCGGCCTCCGCGCGGGCGAGAGCCTCCTGCACTACCGAGCGCGCCCGCGCCCAGTCGCGGAGCCGGTGCTCGTCGATCTTCGCCATTTCCTCCCAGGGCCGGGGGTCGAAGCAGGGTTGCTCGCGCGCCACCTCATCCCAGAGAGCGCGGGCCTCCGTCCAGCGGGCGCGCCGCTTCTCGCCCCACGCGAGCCGGCCCAGGAGGCGGGCGCGCCCGGCCCCGGCGAGGCCGCGCGCGAGGGCTTCGCGGAAGCAGGCCTCGCCGCGGTCGGCGTCACGCCGCTCCCAGAGGTGTCCGAGCCCGGCCAGCTCGTCCGGCGCCACATCCGCGCCGGGCGCGCGAGCCGCCGCGTGCGCGACCCAGCCGGTCAGGGCGGCGAGGGAGAGGATGTCGTGGCGGTTGTGCTCGAAGATGCGCGGGAGCTCGCCCGGTTGCTTGCGGCGAAGGTACTCGAAATACACGGCGGGGATGAGCGCGCCGGGCAGGTCGTCCCGCCGATGGAAGCGCAGCACGCTCTGCTCCACGGTGGCGAGGCGGCAATCGGGAAGCCGCGCGCTCCACAGCCGGCGCGCGGCGGGGAGCAGATCGAGGTGGAAGGGATCGCTCGGCCAGCGCCGCCGGCCTAGCACGAAGCGCGTCTCCAGCAAAGGCAGGTCGAACCCGGTGCCGTTGTACGTGACCAGCCCTTCGAAGCCGCGCACCAGCCCGTCGAGCGCGGCCAGCAGCGCGGGCTCCTCGTCGAGGTCGCGCATGAAGTACTGGCGCACCTCGAACTCGTCCCCGTCCACGAAGCCGACTCCCACCAGGAACGCGTAGGTGCCGGTGCCGCCGGCGAGACCGGTGGTCTCGGTGTCCAGGTAGAGGAGCCGGGGGGCGCCGCCGGGATGGGGCTCCCGGCGCGCGAGCATGGCCAGACACTCACCGTCCAGCGCGCGAATGGGGGCAAGCGGCTGGACCCCGTGCGCCCCGTCGAGCGGATAGCGGCGCCGCGTGACGAAGATGGCGCCGCGCTCGGTCTCCTCGGCCGCGCCCTCCACCAGATCCTCCAGGGTGCCGCGACGAACGGGGCGCGTCGCCGCCGCGCGCGCGCGCTCCTCGATTCGGCGGATGACCTGGCGGAGCTCGGCGGGAACGGACAATGTGGGGGCTTCGCTCAGCGACGCGGCACGAGCCGGCGCAGGATGTTCAGGGCGATGGGCTTGGCGCGCCGGCCCACCTCGTTCACCGGCCCCACGCACGACGGGCACCCGGACTTGCAGGGGCAGGCCTCCAGCGTGGCCAGGCCCTGGGTGAGGAGCTCGGGAAGTATCTCGAAGATGCGCTCGGCGAGGCCGATGCCGCCGGGCTGGCTGTCGTAGAGGTAGAGCGTGGGCGTGAAGCGGTCGGTGCCGAGGAGCTGAGCCCGCTGGGTCTCCCGCGTGACCACCACGCCCGCCTCGGCGGGCGACCCGTCGCCCAGCCACGCCCCCACGTCCCGCACGTCGCACAGGAGGAAGATGGGCGCGAGGTGATGGAGAAGGTAGGTGAGCGCCCGCATGCCGTCCACCAGCTCTTCCCGGCTCGGCGAGATCTGGACGAGCAGGGTGGGATCCACCGCCAGCCAGGCGCTGGTGGTCTGCATCTCCTGCTGGGGCAGCTCCACCTCGCCCGAGCCCACGTTCTCCAGCGTGCCCATCTTGATCTTCTTGAAGCCCACCACCTTCTCCGCCACCAGCACCTCGCCCTGCTCCGACACCCAGCCCGGCGCCTCCCGGCGCGTGAAGTGCTGGAGTATCCACACGCCCTTGGCGCTGATGGCATCGGTGAAGTAGTCCACCGCCACGCGCTTGACGTAGGCCACCTTCTCCTCGTCCTCCCGATAGCGCAGCTCCTGAACTTCGAAGGGCTCGCCCTCGACCATGTAGATGGCCTTCGGATAGACCATGGCGAAGGCGCTCTTCCAGTCCACCTCGGCGATGATCTGCCGCCGCTTGACCTCCTTGCCGTCGCGGGCGGTGGTGTCGATGACCAGGAAATTGTCCGAGGTGACGGTGCGCAGAGAAATGTGGTCGGCGGGATAGGTCTCCGACGTCCAGTGATAGACGCCGCCCGCGCGGTGGAGCAGCCCTTCCTCTTCCAGCGCGGCCAGCGGCGCGCCGACGTCGCCGCCGAAGACCTCTCCCTCCGCGAAGGGCAGCTCGAAGGCGCCGCACTTGAGGTGGTTGACGAGGATGAAGGGATTCTCCGGATTGATCCGGGCGTGCTCGGGGGAGGCGCCGAACAGATACTCCGGATGCGTGGCGAGGAACTGGTCCATGGGCGCGCTGCTCGCCACCAGCACCGCCGCCGAGGGACCGCTGCGCCGGCCCGCCCGGCCGGACTGCTGCCACAGCGAGGCGATGGTGCCGGGGAAGCCCGCGAGCACGGCCACGTCGAGGTGGCCGATGTCGATGCCGAGCTCGAGCGCGCTGGTGGCCACCACCCCCAGCACGTCGCCCGAGCGCAGCCCCTGCTCCACTTCGCGGCGCCGGAGAGGGAGGTATCCGCCCCGGTAGCCGCGGACGATGCCCGCGTCGCCCGTCCGGTCCTCCACCAGCCGCTTGATGGTGGACAGCAGCACCTCGGTGGACAGCCGGCTCTGAGCGAACACGATGGTGGCGATCTTCGCCCGGAGAAAGCGGCCGGCCAGCTTGGCCGCCTCGCCCAGATACGGCGCGCGGATGCCCAGCTCCGGATTCACCACCGGCGGGTTGTAGCAGATGAAGATCTTGTCGCCCGCGGGCGCGCCGTTTTCCGCCAGCTCGGTCACCGGCTCGCCGGTCAGACGCGACGCGAGCTCGCCGGGATTGGCGATGGTGGCGGAGGCCATGATGAACTGCGGGCTGGAGCCATAGTGGCGGCAGATGCGCTTGAGGCGGCGGAGCACGTTGGCGAGGTGGCTGCCGAAGACGCCGCGATAGGCGTGCAGCTCGTCGATCACGATATAGCGCAGGTTCTGGAACAGATTCACCCACTTGGTGTGGTGCGGCAGGATTCCCGAGTGGAGCATGTCGGGATTGGTGAGCACGAGGTTGGCCCGCGCGCGCACCGCCCGCCGCGCGTCCTGCGGCGTGTCGCCATCGTAGGTGAACATGCGGAGGTCGGGGAGGCTCTTGGCGAGCTCGGTGAGCTCGGCAAGCTGGTCCTGCGCGAGCGCCTTGGTGGGGAAGAGATAGAGCACCCGCCCTTCCGGCTGCTGCACCAGGCTCTGGA
>Ga0134121_10004325_pt1 | contig 11664 bp, 10 predicted proteins | sample KB301_FD_96463 | JGI IMG/M metagenome (GOLD analysis project Ga0134121, IMG submission 96463) | Terrestrial soil microbial communities without Nitrogen fertilizer from Kellogg Biological Station, Michigan, USA - KB3-0-1 | ecosystem: Environmental > Terrestrial > Soil > Unclassified ...
GTCGGCACCACGATCGTATTGGAGAGCAAGTGATGCAAAGAGTCGTGTTGGCCGCGTCGATGGCGGCGCTCGCAACAGCGGTAGCCGTGCCGGCGGCGGCGGCCGATCTCGTCGTGCTCGAGAGCGGCGCCCCGACCTATCCGGCGGGGCAGACGATGAGCTCTGCGACTCCGATCAAGCTCGGGGCGGGCGAATTCGTCGTGATTGTCACCGAGGACGCGCGCATCGTGCGTATCGTCGGACCGCACGATGGTCCGGCGGCCGGCGCCTCACCCGACTCGAGCGCAGTCCGCAAAGCGCTGGACCGCCTTGTGAGCGCGAATCAGCCGAGAGTCGGCGGCGTCGGCGCGGTGCGAGGCGGCGAGGAGACAGAGGTCGCAGCCGACACGCGCCCCGGGCCGTGGCTGCTGCATTCGGAGATCGACGGGGAGCAGTGCGCACTACGCGATCGGCCGATCGAGCTCTGGCGCGAGACGACGGCCTCGGGCGCGACGGCGCATATCACGTCCGCCGAGAACGATGCGGCCGCGGACGTTCGCTGGGCCGAAGGCGCAGCACGCGGTGCGTGGCCGACGGACGGTCTGCCCGCGACGGACGATAGAATCTATCTCGTCCGGTTCGATGGCGTGACGCGCTCGGTCGCGATCAGGCTGAGGCTGCTCGACCCGGCGGTCGCGAGCAACACGCTCGCCGCGGCCGCGTGGCTCGCCGCGAGGGGCTGCACTGCGCAAGCTCGCCTCGCGCTGCGCTGACGACGGGTGTATATCTCACCGCCCACAGCGCCGTCTCGGGCGTGGGAGCTCACGCGGAGCCGCCGGACGCCGCAGATGATCGAAGTACCGGGCGTCGGCGAAGACGCTTATGCGGAGCTCGACCGCGGCGATCATCTCGTACTTCGCGTGCTCAAAGGCGGCGCGGAGTTGCGTTTCACGCTCACGATGAAACCGGCCGCGACTGCCGCGGACACGCCGCTCTTGGGCGAGCTCGCACACGCCGCCGATCGGCGTTTAGGCGCCGGAGTCAGCCGCTAACCTCGGTGCGGGGTACAACGTACCGCGAAAGGATGAACGCGGCGCGACCCGATCGGAGCGCGCCGCGTTTCGGTAGCTAGGAACCGGCTTCTAGGCGAGACCGACGATTTGCCCGTCCGCGTCGATGTCGATGTTGTCGGACGCCGGCTTCTTCGGCAGGCCCGGCATCGTCATGATGTCACCCGACAGCACCACCATGAACCCGGCGCCGGCGTTCAAGTAGACGTCGCGCACGTTGAACACGTGTCCGCTCGGCGCGCCGCGCAGCTTCGGATCCGTCGAGAACGAGTACTGCGTCTTCGCGATGCAGATCGGCAGATTGCCGAACCCGTCCTCCTGGAACTTCTCGATCTTGTTTCGCACGGCCGTGTCCGCGACCACTTCGCTCGCGTGGTAGATGCTCTTCGCCACCTTGCCGATTTTCTTCCAGAGTGGATCCGCGTCCTCGTAGACGAACTTGAGCGAGCCGGGCTTCGTGTCGATGAGCTTCACGATCGAGCGCGCCAATTCGGTCGCGCCTTTCGACCCGTTCAGGAAGTGCGTGCAGACGAGCGCCTCGACGCCCTGATCCGCGAGGTGCTTCTTGATCATGTCCAGCTCGCGATCCGTATCGCTACCGAATCGGTTCAACGCGACGACCACCGGCAAGCCGTAATGCTCGCGAATGTTCGCGACATGGCGGTCCATGTTCGCGAGGCCCTGCATCAGCGCCTTCGTGTCCTCGTTGTTGACGTCCTCGATCTTCGCGCCGCCCGAGTACTTCAGCGCGCGCGCAGTGCCGACGAGCACCGCGGCCGACGGCCGAAGCCCCGACTTGCGACACTTGATGTCGACGAACTTCTCGGCCCCGAGGTCGGCGCCGAAACCCGCCTCGGTCACGACGTAGTCGGCGAGCTTGAGCGCCGTCTTGGTCGCGAGCACCGAGTTGCAGCCGTGCGCGATATTGGCGAACGGGCCTCCGTGCACGAGCGTCGGCGTGTGCTCGAGGGTCTGCACAATGTTCGGCTGGATCGCGTCCTTCATCAGAACGGTCATCGAGCCCTGCGCATTCACGTCGCGCGCGCGTATCGGTTTGTTGTCGCGCGTGTAGCCCACGATGATGTTCGCGAACCGTTCGCGCATGTCGTTCAGCGACGAGGACAGACAAAGAATTGCCATGACCTCGGACGCCGCAACGATGTCGTAGCCCGTCTCGCGCGGAAAGCCGTTCGCGGTGCCGCCGAGGCTATTGATGATGCTGCGCAGGCTGCGGTCGTTCATGTCGAGCACACGCCGCCACATCGGCCGGCGAATGTCGAAGCCGAGCTGATTACCGAAGTAGATGTGGTTATCGACGAGCGCCGCGAGCAGGTTGTGCGCGATGCTCACGGCGTGGAAGTCGCCCGTGAAATGCAGGTTGATGTCTTCCATCGGCGCGACCTGCGAGTGACCACCGCCCGCCCCGCCACCTTTGACGCCGAAGCACGGCCCGAGCGAGGGCTCGCGCACGCAAACCATCGCCTTCTTGCCGATCGCGTTGAGCGCGTCGGCCAGGCCGATCGTCGTGGTCGTCTTGCCTTCGCCCGCGGGCGTCGGAGTGATCGCGGTGACCAGAATCAGCTTGCCGTCCTTGCGCGACTCTAGGCGCTGCATGAGAGCGGACGACAGCTTCGCTTTGTAGTGGCCGTAGGGCTCGAGATCGTCGGCGTCGATGCCGAGACGCTCTTTCGCAAGCTCCACGATTTTGCGCAGCTTCACACCGCGCGCTATGGCCAGATCGTCTTTCATGATTGCGTCACCGCGAGTCGTTGAGTGGGTTGAAAGACCTGAGAGAGGAAGCCCTGCCGTCCATGGCTGGGCTTCGCATCAGTTACACGATGCCGATCAATACCGGTAGTGGTCCGACTTGTACGGACCCGCGACCGGCACGCTCAGGTAGTCGGCCTGCGACTTCGAAAGCGTATCGAGCTTCACGCCGAGCTTCTCGAGATGCAGCCGCGCGACCTTCTCGTCGAGCTGCTTCGGCAGCACGTAGACGCCGAGCGGGTACTTCGCCGTATTGCCGTACAGCTCGATCTGCGCGAGCGTCTGGTTCGTGAAGCTGCTCGACATCACGAAGCTCGGGTGGCCCGTCGCGCAGCCCAAGTTCACGAGCCGGCCTTCGGCCAAGAGAAGGATGTTGCGGCCCTTCGAGATCTCGATGCTGTGCACCTGCGGCTTGATCTCGGTCCACTTGTACTTCTTGAGCTTGTCGACCTGGATCTCGTTGTCGAAGTGGCCGATGTTGCAGACGATCGCGTTGTGCTTCATCTGCTTGATGTGCTTCTCCGTGATCACGTCGACGCAGCCCGTGGTCGTCACGAACACGTCGCCGAGCTTCACGGCCTCGTCCATCGGCATGACCGTGTAGCCCTCCATCGCGGCCTGGAGCGCGCAGATCGGGTCGATCTCGGTGATGATCACGCGCGCGGACTGCGCGCGCAGTGACTGCGCCGAGCCCTTGCCGACGTCGCCGTAGCCCGCGACCACAGCGACCTTGCCCGCGAGCATCACGTCCGTCGCGCGGTTGATCGCGTCGACGAGCGAGTGGCGGCAGCCGTAGAGGTTGTCGAACTTCGACTTCGTGACCGAGTCGTTCACGTTGATCGCCGGGAACAGCAAGCGGCCCTGCTTGTGCATCTGATAGAGGCGGTGAACGCCCGTCGTCGTTTCTTCAGAAACACCTTTAATCGCGGCAGGCATGTTCTTGAACCGCTTCGGATCTTTCTTGATCGACTTCTTGAGCTGCGCGTACAGGATCGCTTCCTCGGCGCTGCCGGGCTTCTTGTCGAGAATCGAGGGATCCTTCGTCGCCTCGAAGCCGAGGTGCACGAACAGCGTTGCGTCGCCGCCGTCGTCCAAGATCATGTTCGGGCCTTCGCTGTTGCCCCAGTCGAGCGTGCGGTCGATGTAGTCCCAATACTCCTCGAGCGACTCGCCCTTGTACGCGAACACCGACGTGCCGCGCACCGCGATCGCCGCGGCCGCGTGGTCTTGCGTCGAGAACACGTTGCAGCTCGCCCAACGGACCTTCGCGCCGAGCGCCTGGAGCGTCTCGATCAGCACGGCCGTTTGGATCGTCATGTGCAGCGAGCCCGTGATCCGCGCGCCCTTGAGCGGCTGCTTCGGACCGAACTCCGCTCGCGTCGACATCAGGCCGGGCATCTCGAACTCGGCGAGCTCGATCTCCTTGCGGCCGAAATCGGCGAGGCCGATGTCCTTGACGAGGTAGTCCTTGTTCGCGGAGCTCGCGCTCTTCGCCTTCTTGACGGCAGCCATGTCTATCTCCTGTGTCCTATTTCAGTTTTTGGCCGAACGCGGCCTTGTAGCGTTTCTTGAAACTTTCGAGCGTGAACGTGTGGTTCTGCGGGCCTTGGTGCTCGATCTTGATCGCGCCCATGAGGCTCGCGATGCGGCCCGTCGTCTCCCAGTCGAGGTCATTCAGCAGGCCGTAGAGCAAGCCCGCGCGGTACGCGTCGCCGCAGCCAGTCGGGTCCTGGACGGACTTCGGTTTCACGGACGGAATCTCGTGGGTCTTCTGCTTCGTGTGGATCACGGAGCCCTTCGCGCCGAGCGTGACGATCAGCGCGTCGACGCGCGACACGATGTCTTTCTCGCTCCAGCCCGTGCGGTCCTTCAAGAGCTCCCACTCGTAGTCGTTCACGGTGACCCAGGTCGCCTGCTCGATGAACTTGCGCAGGTCGTCGCCGTTGAACATCGGCATGCCTTGGCCCGGATCGAAGATGAACGGGATCTTCTTCTTCGCGAACTGCTCGGCGTGCTTGACCATGCCGGTGCGGCCATCCGGCGACACCATGCCGATCGTCACGTTCTTCGCGTCGGTGACCTTGTTCTTCTCGGAGAAGTTCATCGCGCCCGGGTGGAACGCGATGATCTGATTCGACGCGAGATCGGTCGTGATGAACGCCTGCGCGGTATAGCAGTCGTCGAGCGTGCGGATGTAGTCCTGCTTGATGCCGAGCTTCTTGAGACGCTTGCGATACGGTTCGAAGTCGGAGCCGACGGTCGCCATCGGCAGCGGCGTCTCGCCCAGTAGCTTCAAGTTGTACGCGATATTCGTCGCGCAGCCGCCGAACTCGCGCCGCAGCTTCGGCACGAGGAACGCGACGTTCAGCATGTGAATCTTGTCGGGGAGGATGTGGTTCTTGAACGAGTCCTCGAACACCATGATGTTGTCGTAGGCCGCGGAACCACAGATTAGAGCCGTCATCTTTCCTCTCACCCTCTTCGATAATCGTTTCGAGAAATCCGGGCGTCGCCTCTTCGAGAAACCGTTCGCCCGGGGACGAAACGCGGCGCCCTCGAGGGCGCCCCGTCTCTTACCTTCGGACGATTACTTCGCGGCCGACTTCAGCGCGGCGGCCTTGTCCGTCTTCTCCCAGCTGAACTCGTCGCGGCCGAAGTGGCCGTAAGCGGCGGTCGCCAGGTAGATCGGCTTCAGCAGATCGAGCATCTTGATGATGCCGTACGGACGCAGATCGAACGTGTCGTTCACGGCGTCGATGATCTTCTGCTCGGGCACCTTGTTCGTGCCGAACGTCTCGACCGTGACCGACGTCGGACGAGCGACGCCGATCGCGTATGACACCTGCACTTCGCAGCGGTCCGCGAGGCCCGCGGCCACGACGTTCTTCGCGACGTAGCGGGCGGCATAAGCGGCCGAGCGGTCGACCTTCGACGGGTCCTTGCCCGAGAACGCGCCGCCGCCGTGGCGGGCGAAGCCGCCGTAGCTGTCGACGATGATCTTCCGGCCCGTGAGACCGCAGTCGCCCATCGGACCGCCGATCACGAACCGGCCGGTCGGGTTGATGTGGAACTTGGTCTTCTTGTTGATCCACTTCTTCGGCAGCACCGGCAGGATGATCTCTTCCATCACCGCCTCTTGCAGCGCCTTGAGCTTGATCTCAGGCGCGTGCTGAGTCGACAGCACGACGGCCTCGATGCCGACCGGCTTGTCGTTCTCGTAGCGGAACGTGCACTGGCTCTTCGCATCCGGACGCAGCCACGGCAGCTTGCCGTTCTTGCGGACCTTCGCCTGGCGCTCGACCAAGCGGTGCGAAAAGATGATCGGCGCGGGCATGTAGCTGTCCGTCTCGTTCGTCGCGTAGCCGAACATCAGGCCCTGGTCACCGGCGCCCTGCTCTTCCGGCGCCTTGCGGTCGACGCCCTGCGCGATGTCCTGCGACTGCTTGCCGAGGCCGTTCAACACGGCGCACGTGTTGCCGTCGAAGCCCTTGTCGGAGTGGTCGTAACCGATGTTGAGCACCGTCTTGCGCACGATGTGCTCGACCTCGATCACGGCGTTGGTCGTGATCTCGCCGGCGACGATGACCATGCCGGTCTTCGTCATCGTCTCGCACGCTACGCGGCTCTTCGGCTCCTGCGCGAGGATCGCGTCAAGAATCGCGTCGGACACCTGGTCCGCGATCTTGTCCGGATGACCTTCGGCAACGGACTCCGAAGTAAACAGATATGACTTGCTCATTGTTCCCTACCTGATGTTTTTCGAAAGAAAGTTAGTTGTCTTCGACCCGGAAGCCAGTCGACTCTTTGTTCAAGACGAACCGCCCAGAGAGCACCGCATTTGCCCAACGCGCCGTCTTCACGACACCGCCGAAAGCAAAGAAGTGAATCTTCTTGAGACGCGAATCGGGGTGTGCTGCCCGATGCTTCGCGATGTAAGTGACCATGTCGTCGGGCGCCTGCGCGCTGAGCAGGTTCGCCATCGCGGCCGTGCGCGTCGTGAGCATCCGCATCGACGCGCCGACGCCGCAAAGCATCGCGAACTTCGCGAGCTGGCGGAGCGAGGCAGGCCCCGGCATGCCCATGTGGATGGGCAGCGTGATGCCCTTCGCGGTCGTGGCCGCTTCCCACTCGGTGAACGCCGTGGGGTCGAAGCCGAACTGGGTCGCGAAGTAGACATTGAAGCCCGCGGTCTTCGCGAACTCGGCCTTGCCGCGCAGCGCCTTCTCGACGCGCTCGTCGCCGATCGCTTTGCTGCCCTCGGGATGGCCCGCGACGCCGACGTGGCGGAAGCCGTACTTGCCGAACAGCCCCGTCTGCAGCACCTCGAGGCTGCTATCGAATGCAGGCTTCGCCGCCGTGATGTCGCCCGCGACGCAGAGCGCGCGATCGACGCCGAGCTCCTTGAGCCGCGCGAGCGCGGTGTCGAGCTGCTCGCGGCTCTCGAGCTTGCGCGCGATGATGTGCGGCGTGGCGCTCAGGCCGAGCTTCTGGACCTTGCCGGCGAGCTTCACGATGTCGTCGATCGGCACACCGGGAGGGTGCGCGACGTAGACGCACTGGCCGGGCTGCAGCACGCTGCGGATCTCGTCGAGCTTGCCCTCGTCGTGCGGGGTGATCTCGATCGAGTAGTCGTTCGCGAACGCGACGATCTGCTTGCGGAGCTCTTCGTTCGTTAACGTTGCCATTGGATTTTGACCCTGCGTAGCGCCGCGCTTCAGGGCTTGCGCGAGACGACGAAACTCTCGTCGTTGAACCAGAGACCCTTGTGCTTCTTCAAGATCTTCGAGGTGGACTCGAGGTAATTGCCGGAACGGATCACTGGGTCGAGCCGCTCGTCCTCGATCTGGCTCACGTAGATCGACGCGTTCCATGCCGCGAACAGCGTCGACGTGCCGATGCTCTGCTGAACCTCGCTCGGCAACGTGTGCATCTCGTAGCGGAAAACAGACTTCGCGTCGGACCCGGATATGAAATTGAAGTTCCGCGCGTCGCGCCCGAGCTCTTGGCGTAGCACCTTGATGAGCTCGTGCCGGTTCACTTTGAACGGCTCCTCGTTCGGCCAGACTTCGTGGACCATCTCGAGCGCCGGGTCGCCGCCACAGGACTGGACGGCCAGCAGCCGGCCCGAGGGCTTCAGAGCCTGGACCAGCGGCGCGAGCACCTTCTTGACCTTGAACTCGGCGCTCATGCGCGCGCGCCACGGCTGCGACGCGATCACGAGGTCGTAGTTGCCGCCGACCTGGCCAGGCTTCGGGATCACGCTATCGAGGAGGAACGCGTGATCCTTGCGGTAGATCACGACGACCGACGGGCGCACGTACATCGGATTGCCCGTCTTCTCGCTCGACTTCACTTGCCAGCCGTCGACGAGGAACGGGTCGAGCGCGCGAAGCTGCTCGCCGTACTCTTGGGCGGAGCCGCCCTCGAGCGGGACTTCCTTCCAGTTGAGCGCCGCGGCCGCCTTCACATCGCGCGGACGCAGCCACGGCGCCTCGGCGTAATAGAGGTTGGTAATCACGATCACGCTCGCGGGATGCTCGATGAAGCGGTCCGGGAGCTTCTCGAGCGACAGACGAACGTCCTCGAGACTGATTTCCTTGCCGACGATGAAGAACGGCATGACGGGAAAGCGACGGTGCATCGCGCGCATCAGGTGGCTCGCCACCGTCGCGTCGCCCATGCCGGCGTCGAAGAGGCGCAGTGCCGGCGGCGTCGGCTTCAGCAGAGCGAGCTCTCGGCTCGCGCGCTCGGCCACTTTCCACTTTTCGGTCGTCGTGTTGACGAACGCGAGGTATTTCTGACGGTTGTCATAGAAACGAAACGGCCTGTCGTCCGCGGCCTTCTTGGCGGCTTTCGGAGCCTGGGATGCGCGTTTCGAGTTCTTCTCGCTCATTACTATCGTGCCCCTGGTTGTTTGCTCAGCTTGCGCCGAGCCGTTCGTCCGCCCCGGTTTATGCTCGCTGATGTAGATACGGATCTTCGCGGCGGTGTCGAGCGTCACGTCCTTGCCGTTGCGCAGGCGAACGCAAAGCTTGCCGTCGTTGACCGCCTGGCGGCCGAACGTGGATTCAGCGATCCCGGTGAGTCGACAGAAGGACTCGATCTCCCCGAGCAAGGAGTCCGCCGCGCCGTGAGTCAATTCGAACGCCCCCGAAAGGAAAGGCTTTGGTTCTTTTGAAGGGGCGGTACGATACGCTGCAGTCTCGTCGAATGCAATAGTTTTTCTGCCCACTTTCGTCGCGTCGACGACCTGTGGGCAACAGCCCAACAATACAACGGGCACCCTGGAAGCGTCTCGGGCACGGAGTGTGTCGCGCCGGGCGGCCGATATACTCACGCGCTCGTCGCGACGAGCGAAGGGGAAACCGCCGATGCAGGTCCTACAGCAGCTCAGCGCCTACGCCGCGTTCATCAATACGACCGCCACCCCGTGGGTTCTGCGCCTCGTGATGGTGGGGCTCGGCCTGTCGCTCACTGTCGCGGACTTCAAGCGCGTCGTGGTGTACCCGAAGGCGGTGGGCCTCGGGCTCGTCGCCCAGATCGTCGGCCAGCCGCTGCTCGGCTTCGCGCTCGCATCGCTGTTCCCCGTGCCGCCCGCGATCGCGATGGGGCTCGTGATCCTCGCCTCGTGCCCGAGCGGCGTGACGTCGAACGCGTACACCTTTGCTTCGCGGGCCGACGTGCCGCTCTGCGTAACGCTGTCCGCGCTCACGAGCATCGTCACCGTGTTCACGATCCCCGTGTTCATCAACCTCGGGCTACGGACCTTCGATGTCGGCGGCGAGCTGCAGGCGCTGCCGTTCTTGCAGATGCTGATCAACCTCACGGAGCTCGCCCTGGTGCCGCTCGCGCTCGGCATGCTGGCTCGAGCCGCGTTCGCCGAGCTCGCAACGCGCGCGGTCGAGCCGATTCGCAAGACGGTGTTCTTCTTGATGGTGTGCGTGCTCGTGCTCGGCGCCGCCGCGAACTACCAAACCATGCTGGACCACTTCGCCGCCGCAGGCGCGCTGGTCCTAACGATGAACGTGCTGTCGATGGCGATGGGCTACGGGCTCGCACGACTGTTCCGTCTACCCACGGCACAGGTCGTCACGCTCACGTTCGAGGTCGGCGTGCACAACCTGACTCTCGCCTACGCGATCACGTTCACGATGCTGAAGCGGCCCGACTTGGCGTCCACCGCCCTGCTCTACGCCGTCGTGATGCCGGCGACCGCACTCACCTTCGTCGCGATTGCGAAGCGTTTGCTCGCGGCCGACGCGCGCGTGCAGCCCGCGACCCAGCCTTCGATCTTGAAGACGGACGCCTGAGTGCGCGGGATTCTCGCCGCGGTAACCGGCTAGAACGACTTCGGCATGCCGAGCACGTGCGTGCCGACATAGGACAGGATCAAGTTGGTCGAGATCGGCGCTACTTGGTAGAGCCGCGTCTCGCGGAACTTGCGCTCGATGTCGTATTCCTCGGCGAAGCCGTAGCCGCCGTGCGTCTGGATGCAGACCTCTCCCGCCGCGGTCGACGCCTCCGACGCGAGCATCTTCGCCATGTTCGCCTCGGCGCCGCACTTCTTGCCCGCGTCGAACAGCCCCGCGGCCTTCGCGACCATCAGCGCAGCGGCCTCCGTCTGCACGTGCGCGCGTGCGATCGGGAATTGCACGCCCTGGTTCTGGCCTATCGGCCGGCCGAACACCACGCGTTCCGCCGCATAGGCCGACGCCTTGCCGATGAACCAGCGCGCGTCGCCGATGCATTCGGCCGCGATCAGAATCCGCTCCGCGTTCATGCTGTCGAGGATGTAGCTGAAGCCTCTACCCTCCTCGCCGATCAGGTTCTCCGCCGGCACCTCGAGCCCGTCGAAATAGAGCTCGGTCGTCGCGTGATTCATCATCGTCGCGAGCGGCTTGATCGTGAGCCCGTTGCCGACAGCGTTGCGAAGATCGACGAGCAGCACCGACATCCCGTCCGTCGGCTTCGCGGCCTGCTCGCGCGGCGTCGTGCGCGCAAGCAGCAACATCAGGTCCGAGTGCTCCGTGCGCGAGATGAACACCTTCTGGCCGCTCACGCGGTAGACGCTTCCCGCGCGTTGCGCCGTCGTGCGAATCCGCGTCGTGTCGGTGCCGCTCGAAGGCTCCGTGACCGCGAACGCCTGGAGTCGCAGCTCGCCCGAGGCGATTCGCGGCAGATACTCGCTCTTCTGCTTCTCGCTGCCGTGCTTCAGCAGCGTCGCCATCGTGTACATCTGCGCGTGGCATGCGCCGCCGTTGCAACCGCTCCTCTGGATTTCCTCGAGCACGGCGCACGCGGCGCCTAGTCCGAGGCCTGCGCCGCCGTAGGTTTCGGGGATCAAGATCGACAGGTAGCCGGCTCCGGCGAGCGCCGCGACGAACTCCTGCGGATAGGCGCGGCGGCGGTCGAGCGCGCGCCAATATTCGCCCGGGAAGTCCTCGCAGAGGCGCGCGACGGCCTCGCGGATGTCGGCGTGCTGCTCGCTCACGCGTCTCGCGCTACTTCTTGAGCGCGGGCAGAGCCGGCTTGCCCGCCGGCGGATGCTCGTCGACCGCGATTGCGTAGAAGCCGCTCACGGCATACGTGCTCATCACGGCCACGAGGTCCATCGCGCCGTTCTTGCCGTAGAGCTGCACGGCTTTCGCGAACGTGGCGGAGCTCATCTTGCGATCGCCGATGAGCTCGCGGCCGAAGCGAATGACGGCCGCGTCGGCGTCGTCGAGGCCCGTGAGCGCGCCGCCGGTGCGCACCGCGTCGATCGCTTTCGCGTCGACGCCGGCCTTGACCGCGGCCGGCTCGTGGCCATTCCATTCGAGGTTGTAGTTGGTCTCGCGGCACGCGACCA
>Ga0134121_10004326_pt1 | contig 11663 bp, 14 predicted proteins | sample KB301_FD_96463 | JGI IMG/M metagenome (GOLD analysis project Ga0134121, IMG submission 96463) | Terrestrial soil microbial communities without Nitrogen fertilizer from Kellogg Biological Station, Michigan, USA - KB3-0-1 | ecosystem: Environmental > Terrestrial > Soil > Unclassified ...
GCAGGATGGTGCGGCCGCGCTCGACTTCGGCGGCCTGGAGCGGCTGGCTCTTCAGGCTCTCGATCACCTCGACCAGCGCCTGGCGCACCGGCTCGGTGTCGCCGCCGCGCTGCAGGCCGGCGCCGAAGTAGACGAAGCCGGGATCGTGCAGGCCGCGCTCCGCGGCGAAGGCGTAGGTGGCGAGCCCCTTCTGCACCAAGGCGCGGTGCAGGCGGCCGCTCGGCGCGTCGCCGAGCAGGCTGACCAGAACGTCGATCGCCGGATAGTCGGGATGGCTCCCGGCCGGCACGCGGTAGAGCGTGGCGACCACCGCGGTGTCGCCGGCGCGGCGCAACGTCACCGTTCGCTCCCCGTCCTGCACCGGCTCCTCGGTATAGAACGCGGGCAGCGCGCGCTTCGGCTTCGGCAGCGGGCCGAAGTGCTTCGTCACCATCGCCAGCGCCTTCGCTTCGTCGAGGCGGCCGGCGACGATCAGCACCGCGTTGTCCGGCTGGTACCAGGTGCGGTAGAAGGCCTGCAGCTTGTCGATTGGCACCCGCTCGATGTCGGCGCGCTCGCCGATCACCGGGTTGCCGTAGTTGTGCCAGGGGAAGGCGACCTGCTGCATGCGCTGCAGCAGGATGCTGCCGGGGTTGTTCTCGCCCATCTCGAACTCGTTGCGCACCACCGTCATCTCGGCGTTCAGGTCCTCGCGTGCGACGCGGGAGTTGAGCATCCGGTCCGCCTCGAGGCCGAGCGCCCAGTCGAGGTTGTCGCCGCTCGCCGAAAGCGTCTCGAAGTAGTTGGTGCGGTCGTTGGAGGTGCTGCCGTTCCAGCGCGCGCCGCGTCGCGTCAGCTCCTCCTTCACGTCGGGATACTTCTTCGAGCCCTTGAACAGCAGGTGCTCGAGCAGGTGCGCCATGCCTTTCTCGCCGTAGCTCTCGTGGCGCGAGCCGACCAGGTAGATGATGTGCACGGTGACGGTGTCGACCCCGGGATCCGGAATCATCAGCACGCGCAGGCCGTTCTGCAGGCGGTACTCCGTGACGCCTTCGATCGACGCCACCTTGGTCTGCGCCAGCGCCAGGCTGGCGGCGAGCAAGAGGAGGGCGGCGGCGGCGAAGCGCTTCATGTCAGCCATTCGAAGAAGTGGAGGGCGAGCAGACCTGCGGCTATCGTAGCGAACGTTCCGCGCCAGCGCCATGCCACAGCCATTGCGACAACGCCGGCGAGCAGTCGTTCATCGCCGGGAGCGAAAACCTCGGGCACCCAGATCGCCGTCAGCACCGCCGCCGGCACATAGCGCAGCGCGCGCTTGAGGAGGGCCGGCGTTTCCACCTCGGGCGGCAGGAGCAGGAACGACGCCCGCAGCAGGTAGGTCACGAGCGCCATGCCGATGAGGACGGGCCAGACGCTCACGTGCGCCTGCGCTCGAGGAGGAGTCCCACCGCGATTCCGGTGAGGGCCGCGGCGGCCAGGCCGAGGCGCAGCGGCAGTCCCTGTGCTGCGATGACGGTGACTCCCGCGGCGATGGCCGCGCCGGCCATCGCCCGGTCGCGCAGCAGCGGCACCGACATGGCGACGAAAGCGAGGGGCGCGGCGAATTCGAGCCGCCAGGCGGCCGGCAGGCCGGCGCCGACGAGGATGCCGGCCGCGACCGAAACCTGCCAGGCGATCCAGATCGACGCGCCGGCGCCGAGGAAGTAGTGGAGCTTCGACGACTCGTCGCCTTCCCTGCCGAGAAGGAGGCCGTAGGCGTTGTCGGCCGTCAGATACGCCGCGAGCAGCCGCACGCGCAGCGGCGCGTGCGCGAAGTGCTGCCGCAGCGAAGCGCTGTACATCATGAAGCGCAGGTTGATGAACAGCGTCGCGAGGATGACCAGCAGCGCCGGCGAGCCGGAGGCGAGCAGCTGGGCCGACGCCACCATCGATGCGCCGGCAAAGACTGCAATCGACATCGCCATTGCGACGAGCGGCTCGATGCCGCTCGCCACCATGGCGACGCCGGTGATGACGCCGAAGGGGAAGATGCCGGGCAGCACGGGCAGCGTCGCCCGCGCGCCGGCGAGAAGGGAAGCGCGCTCTATTTTGCGTTATGCATTTCTTGGCGCATGCAGTCGCGGCGCTCCGGGCCCTGCGGCTTGCCTTCGCACGCCTTGCGCGCTTTCTGCATTGCCGCCTTCATCTTCGCCGCGTGCTCCTCGCAGCCTTTCGGGTCCTTCGACTGCGCGCACATCTCGTGGCGCATGCATTCGCGGCGCTCGCTACCCTGCTTGCCCTCGCAGGCCTTGCTCGCCTTGTCGCGCGCGGCCTTGAGCTTCGCCTGGCGCTCTTCGCAGGCTTTCGGGTCCTTCGCCTGGGAGCAGTCGAAGTGCGCCCTGCGCGGCGCTTTCGCCGCGTCCCCCTGATTGGTACCTGAGGGGGCTTGAGCGAAGGAAAGGGTGGAGGCCGCGAGCAGGCAGGCGGCGAGGAGGGTGGGGAGTTTCATGGCAATCCTTTCTGGGGTCATGACCACTCCCTCAACGCGGCCGGCCGGCTCGCCGCCGACCGGCAGGTTGTAACGCTTTGTATCAAGCCGCCGCCTAGATCTGCTTGAGCATCGTCCCGGCGTCGGAGACTTCGAACTTGCCCGGGCCTTCGATGTTGACCTGCTTCACCGTGCCGTTGTCGACCAGCATCGAGAAGCGGTTCATGCGCGTGCCCATGCCGCGGGCATTGAGGTCGAGCTCGAGGCCGAGCGCCTTTGCCCACTGCGCGCTGCCGTCGGCGAGGAAGCGGATCTTGCCGAGCGCCTTCTGGTCGCGGCCCCAGTGCGCCATGACGAAGGCGTCGTTGGTGGCGACGCACCACACCTCGTTCACGCCCTTCTTCTTCAGCGCGTCCATGTTCTGCACGTAGCCCGGCACGTGCTTCGCCGAGCAGGTCGGGGTGTAGGCGCCGGGCAGGCCGAAGATGGCGATCTTCTTGCCCTTCGCGGCGTCGGCGACGTTGACTTCCTTCGGCGGCATCGCGCACTGCGTGCCGGAGTCGAATTCGGTGGATTCCATGAGCTTGCCGTCCGGCAGCTTGTCGCCGACCTTGATTGCCATTGCGGTCTCCTGAGGGTCTGGATGAAGGGGGGAGGGCGAATGATACCGAAACCGCCTAAGATTTATGACCCACAACGGCAGATTTCGCACAGGGATGCAAACCGCCGCCGTCTGCCCGAAATGCAGCTACGCGCGCCAGCCGTCGGACAGCGCGCCGGCATGGCAATGCCCCGCGTGCGGCATCGCCTACGCCAAGTACGCGACCTATCTGCAGCAACTGCACGCCGGGGCGAAGCAGCTGGTCGTGCCGCCCAAGGCGGGCGATGCGGCGCCGGCGATCCATTTCGACGGCTCGATCTGGCTGCTGATCGCGGTCAACGTGCTGGCGCTCGCGGTCGCGCACCACCAGCGCTGGCCGCTCACCTCGCTCATGCTCCTCTACTGGGGGCAAAGCGTGGTCATCGGCCTGTCCTACGTGCTCCGCATCCTCGCGCTCGAGAAGTTCTCCACCGACAACTTCACCGTCAACGACCAGCCGGTCGAGCCGACGCCGGCGACGAAGCGGCAGGTAGCCGCCTTCTTTGCCTTCCACTACGGGTTCTTCCACGCCGTCTACCTCGTCTTCCTGCTCGCTGCGCCGAAAACGGCCGCGCGCCTCGACGCGTGGTTCTGGCTCTGCGTTGCGGCGTTCGCGTTCAATCATTTCTGGTCGTACCGCTACAACCGCGAGCTGGACCGCCAGGGCACGCCCAACATCGGCACGCTGATGTCGACCCCCTACGTGCGGATCTTTCCGATGCATCTCACCATCGTGAGCGGCGCCTTCCTCGGCAAGGGCCTGCTGCTGTTCGGCGGCCTCAAGATCCTCGCCGACATCGGCATGCACCTGATCGAGCACCGCGAGCTGAAGAAAGCGAAGCCGGCGTGAGCGAGGCGCCGCGCGGGATCGGCGGCTGGCTGATCCTGCCGATGATCGGCCTGTTTGTTTTCCCGGTGCGCGTGGCGATCAGCCTGGTCACCGACTATGCGCCGCTTTTCCAGGGCGGCATCTGGGGCAATCTGACTACGCCGGGCAGCGAGGTGTATCACCCGCTGTGGGCGCCGGTGATCATCGGCGAGATTTTCTGCAACGTCGGCTTCCTGCTTTTCGCCGCGGCGCTGCTCTATCTCCTGTTCGCCAGGTCGCACCGCTTTCCGAGGGCGTTCATCGCTTTCGCCCTCGCCAATCTGGCGTTCATCGTCGGCGACGCGGTGATCGCCTGGCAGATCCCGGCGGTGGCGGCGCGCGGGCTGGAGGGGGTCGGCGCGGAGACCGCGCGCGCGGCCGTGGTGGCGGCGATCTGGGTGCCGTACATGCTGGTTTCGCAGCGCGTGAGGAACACCTTCAGAGCGCCGGAGGCGAATTAGGAGTAGGCTTCGCGCCGTTGCGGATTCGCAGAAGGGACGCAGCCATGAAACGCTTCATGCTCATTGCAATGATCGCCGCGGGATCGACTGCCGGCTCGCCCGCGCTCTCCCAGGACAAGCCCGCCGCCGACGCGCCGAAGCCCGCGGCACAGGATGGCGCCAAGCCCAAGCCGGTCGCGCGCAAGCACGGGCCGAAGCGGGGCGAGGACGCCCGGCATTGCCTGGAGCTGCCCTCGAGCACCGAAATCATCAAGTGCGCAGAAGAGTATCTCTAGAGCCCGGCGCGGGCTTGGGCGGTAGCGGCGCGCTTCTGAAGTCCATCGCCACGTAGAAGTCGCTCTTGCCGCGGCGCACGAGCAGCCGCGTCGCCACGCTCTCTCCCGCCTGCGTCACCAGCCGCCGGAAATCGTCGACGCTGTGCAGGCGCTGCTGGTTCACGCCGTAGACCACGTCGCCCATCCGCAGGCCGGCCCTCTCGGCCATGCCGTCGGCCCGGACCACTGCGAGGCCATAGCTCAGGCCGACCGACCTCAGGACCGAGGGCGGCAGCTCCCGCAGGCTGAGGCCGACCGCCGCGGGGCTCTCGATCGTCACCAGCTTGAGGTCTGTCTCGGGGGGTTCGTCGCAGCCGGCGGCGGCCAGCAGGGCAAAAAGCAGGAGAAATCTTGGCAGCATCGGTAAGAGTTACCTAGCCGACCTCCACCGGAACGTAGAGCGCGCCCTCGCCGCGGCGGACCAGCAGGGCGACGGTCTGCCCTTTCTGCGTCTCGGCGATCAGCCTGTTGAATTCCTCGATGCTCTTGAACGACCGCTGGTTGACGGCGACGATGACGTCCCCCGGCAGGATCGGCGTCGAGGCGTTGGGGCGCGCGACTTCCAGCACGACCAGCGCGAAGTCGACGCCGAGCGCCTTGCGCTCGTCGGCGGGCAGCTCGCGCACCGCCAGCCCGAGCCGGTTCGGCGCCATCTTCGGCGCGCCCTGCTTGCTGGCCTTGGTCTGGTCGGGTTGCACTTCGCCGACCTGGATCGCGAGCGTCTCGGCCTTGCCGCCGCGCCAGACGCGCATCTTCGCCGCCGTGCCCGGCCTGGTCGCGGCGACGATGCGCGGCAGCTCGTTCGGATCCCCGATCGCCTTGCCGTTCCAGTCGAGCACCACGTCGCCCAGCTGCACGCCGGCTTTCGCCGCCGGGCCGCCGGGATCGACGCTGACCACCACCGCGCCGTCGGCGGTGTCGAGCTTGAAGGACTTCGCCAGCTCCTTGGTGAGCGGCTGGATGGCGATGCCGATCCGGCCGCGCACCACCTTGCCCTGCGCCTGGAGCTGCTTGCTCACCTCCATCGCCACCTCGATCGGGATCGCGAACGACACGCCCATGTAGCCGCCGGTGCCGCTGTAGATCATCGAGTTCACGCCGACCACCTCGCCTTCGAGGTTGAGCAGCGGCCCGCCGGAGTTGCCGGGATTGACCGCGACGTCGGTCTGGATGAACGGCACGTAGACCTCGTCGGGCAGCGAGCGCTCCTTGGCGCTGACGATGCCGGCGGTGATGGTGTTGGCGAAGCCGAACGGCGAGCCGATCGCCGCCACCCATTCGCCCGGCTGCAGCGCCTTCGAGTTGCCGAGCTTCGCCACCGGCAGGCCTTTCGCCTCCACCTTCAGGAGGGCGACGTCGGTGCGCTTGTCGAAGCCGACCACCTTGGCCTTGAACTCGCGCTTCGCATCGGCGAGCCGCACGCTCACGTCGTCGAAGCCGTCGACCACGTGCGCATTGGTCAGGATGTAGCCGTCCTCGCTGATGATGAAGCCGGAAGCGAGCCCCTGCCGCGCTTCGCGCTCGTTGGGATCGGGGATGAAGCGGCGGAAGAACTCGAGCATCGGGTCTTCCTGGCTGCCTTTCTGGCGATTCGCGCCCGCCGAGGCGCTCGGCGGCGCGGCCTTGCGGGTCGCGGTCACGTTCACCACCGCCGGCCCCTGCTTCTTCATCAGGTCGGTGAAGTCGGGCAGGGCCCGGGTCTGCGCATGCGCGCCTTGCGCGGACAAGGCCAGAGCGACGAGAAGAAGTCGGAGCGCTTGCATGGGGTTCATCCAGTCTGAGTCGGGCAGGGTTGCTTCGCGAGCATGGCGCGAAGGTGCTGGTCGATCGGCTTGCCGTTCGCCCAGGTCGCGAGGACCGACTCGACCACCCGGTGATCGGGGGACGTCGCAATCACCACGCCGTTCACGCGGACGCTGACGCCGCGTTGGGGCAAGTAGGCGACGGTGACGGCATCGCCCGCGCGCAACTCGCGATACGCCGCGCGCACCCGGGCCATGGCCGCGTCGTCGAGGACGCCGTCCAGCGCGCGACGGTACTTGCGCGGCATCTCCAGCGGCATGAATGCCCTGCTCAGCAGGCCGATCTCGAGCGCCTTGGCACGGTTCGGGTCGAGCAGCGCGAGCAGCGCCGATTCGCCGGCGCGCACATAGAGTGTCGCGGTGTAGTGGCTGAGCCCGAGCGTTTCGCGCGTTGCGCAGCTCGCGGCGGCGAGGGTCTGGTCACCGAGGCGCAGCGAGCCAGGAAGCGCGAATGCGGCGGCGACGACGATGGACACAGAGGTCACGACCCCTGTGCTGCAAAGTGCGTGCCCGCAGCGCCCCTACGTCGGTCGGCCTATTGCAGCGCCGCTCGCCTTCCGCGTTCGACGTCGATGGTCCTGAGGAGCAGCAGGCCGATGACGAAATAGATTCCGGTGACAAAGATGCCGAGGCGATGGTTGCCGGGGAACGCCAGGGTGACCACGCCGTAGGTGATCGGCCCGAAGATCGACGCCGCCTTCACCGCCAGTCCCCACAGGCCGAAGAACTCCGCGACCCGCGCCGGCGGCGCGAGATAGCCGACGATGGCGCGTCCGGCGGCCTGCGACGAGCCCATGCAGAGACCGGCAAGGTTGGCGGCCACCCAGAACATGGCGGCGGTCTCCGAAAGGCCGGCCAGCGCCACCATGACGATCCAGCCGACGAGCGTGATCGCCACCGCGCGCACGTGGCCGATCGCGTCCTGCAGGTAACCGAAGCCGAAGGCGCCGGCCGCGGCGGTGATGTTCACCACCAGGATCAGCGTGATGGTCTGCTGGGTGGTGAACTTCATCGCCTGCTCGGCGTAGATCGCGGCGAGCGAGATCACCGCGGTGATGCCCGCCTGGTAGAAGACGATGCAGAGCAGGAACTGGCGCAGGTCGCGGTAGGCCGCGGCGTTCCGCGCCGTTTCCAGCAGCCGCTTCCACGGCGAGTGCATCGGCTGCGGCGTTGCGCGCTCGCGGAGAAAGAGGAACGTCGGCGTCGCGGCGAGGAGGAAGAACCCGGCCGTGATCAGCATGGTCACCGGCACCGTCTCGCTCGCCGGCGTGCCCTGCGTGGAGAGGATGTAGGCGAGGCAGATGCCGAGCGCGACCAGGCCGCCGAGGTAGCCGAACGACCAGCCCCAGCCCGAGACGCGTCCCATCGCCCGCGAGTCGGCGAGCTCCGGCAGGAAAGCGGCGATCAGGTTCTCGCCGGTGCCGAAGAAGTAGTTCGAGAGCGCGACCAGGACGAGCGACAGCGCCACCGCGCCGGGTCCGGCGCCGTAGAGCATCGCGGTGAACAGCACGCAGCCGGCAGTGGAGAAGAGCAGCAGCTTTTTCTTCGCCGCGTGCGCGTCGGCCCAGGCGCCGACCAATGGGCCGGTGATGAGGATCGCGGCGTAGGACACCGAGAGCGCGGCGGTCCAGGCGAACGTCGCCCACGGCGCGTTGCCGGCGACGACCGAGACGAAGAAGGCGCCGAACACCGCGGTGATCACCACCGTGGTGTAGGCCGAGTTGGCGAAGTCGTACATGCTCCACGCCCAGACCTCGCGGAACTTCACGTCTCCGGCGAGCGCGCTGCTCATTTGCCGATCGACTCCAGCGTGGCGTAGAAGCGCTTCAGCGCATCGGGCGCCGTGGGCAGGTACTTGCCGCCCTGGACGAAGACGCAATGGCGCGCCTTCACCGGGAAGACGAGCAGCGCCTGGTCGCCGACGATTTCGGCGCCCTGGCCATAGGGCGCATCGATGCCGATCGTTTTCCTCGCGAAGGGCGGCGTCGCGACCGGCAGCGTCTTCACGTTCGGATTGCGCGCCAGCGCAAGCTCCGTCTGCCGCAGGTCGGCGTTCGAGAACTCGGCATCGCGGCAGGCGCAGATCGCGGTCTGCGAGACGCGGAATTCCTCGTAGACCAGGCCGTCGACCCGCCACTGGGCCTTCGGGCCGAGCCCCGAGGTATAGCGCGCCGCCTCGTTCGGATGCAATTCGCGCGGCGCGCCGGAGAAGGTCACGGAGACCGCGCAGTTCTGGAATCCCGCCCTCGTCCCGTCCAGCATCACCCGGTTTGCCTGCGAGACATTCGGCGGCATTGCGCAGGAAGCGAGCGCCGCGAGCGAGGCGATGACGACCCTTCTCATGCAACGAGTATGCGCGACAATCGACGAATGCGCGTGCTCCTCGCCGCGGTTTCGCTGCTGCTCGCTGTTCCGGCGGCGTTCGCCCAGCAGTACATTTTCGCCTGGCCGCCGGGCGAGGGCATGCTCAAGCCGCGCGGCGGCACCAGCCGCGGCGCGCCCGTCGCGCTGGACAGGGAGCCCGCGGAGGCGTGGCGCAGGCTGCGCGAGCCCGGACTTGCGGCGCAGGAGCGCGACCGCCGCGCGATCCTCGCCATGGCTGGCCCGTACCGCGTCACTTTCGATTTCCTCGAAGTGGCTCGCTTCGATCCCGCGCTCAAGCCCGACGCGCCCTACCAGAGCTGGGCGACGGAATACGTCTTCGTCGCCGAGGATCGGCCGGATTTCGTCGCCCTGCAGCACGTGCTGCTGATGCGCATCGCGGGCAAGGCGGACGAGCCCCTGGTGCAGCGGCATTGGCGACAGGAGTGGCGCTACGAGGCAGAGGGGCTCCTGGTCTACGAAGGCGCGAACACCTGGGCAGTCCGGCCGGCGCCGGGCGAGCGCCGCGGCGCCTGGACGCAGACCGTCCTCCAGGTGGACGACTCGCCTCGCTACGCGGCGCGCGGTCGCTGGGAGCACGGCGAGACCAACTCCACCTGGATCGGCGACGAGACCTGGCGGCCGCTGCCGCGCCGCGAGTTCAGCGTGCGCAAGGACTACCAGGTGCTGGTCGGCACCAATCGCCACACCATCACGTCGCTCGGCTGGATCCAGGAGGAGAACAACCTCAAGCTCGTGCTCGCCGACAAGCGTGCGCTGGCGCGAGAGTATGGCGTGGCGCGCTACGAGCGCATCCGCGACTTCGATTTCGCGCCGGCGCGTCGCTACTTCGATGCCACCGAGCCCTTCTGGGCCGAGGTGCGCGCGGCGTGGCGCGAGCTCGCGGAGCGGGCCGGGCGCTTCACGCTCCGCGCGCAGCCCGATCAGGGAAACCTGTTCATCCCGTTCTTCGAGTACGCGGGCAAGCTGGAGGACGGCAAAGCCTTCAACCGCGAGGAAGCCCGCTCGTTCGTGCGAAAGACGCTCGACGAGCGCTATCTCGCGCGCTGATCGCCCTTTCCGCAAGCTCCTTCACGACGGGATTCCTGGCGAAGGGATTGATCCGCGCGGGCTGGTTCCGCGGCATGAATGCGATCACCCGGCCGAATCGTCCCGGCACGGCGAGGTGCAGCACGATGCGCACCGATTCGGAGAAGGGCGATTCGCTGACGCGCAGGATGTTGGTCAGCGGCACTTTCTCCTCGATTTCTCCACGGCGCACGAGGAGCGAATCGCCGCAGTCGACGACTTCGTCGGCGATGTCCCAGACCACGAGCCGCCAGGTCAACAGGCCGAAGACGCCGAGCGCGCTGACCAGCGCGTAGTAGGCAGCGCCGATCTTCTCCTCCTTCTCGTAGTAGCCGCCGACGAGCAGGAGGATCGTGAGGGCAACCCACACCACCGGCGTGGTCCATCTCGTCAGCGTGCTCCAGCGGGAGGAGATCGTGTTCACGCGCTAGACGAAGCTGCAGTGCCGGCAGGTCACCATTCGGCCGCAAGACTAGGTGACAAATTCCACGCCGGCAAACGCCCTCGCGGGAACGGGGTATAGTCCTGATTCGATGCAACAAGTCGTCAACAAGGACACGCAGAAGCCGACCGTCCTCGAGCATCGGCTGACGCTCCCCGAGGTGCTCGACTGGCTGGTCGAGGACAAGTGGGTCGACGCAGCCGCGGCGGAGACGCTGAAGAAGGAGCGCCGCTACCACCGCGGCGGGCTGCACCCGCTGGTGACGATCGCCGACCAGAAGTGGAAGCAGGTCGCGCCGCCGCACAAGGCGCTCGGCATCGAGACGCTGAGCGAGTGGCTGGCGAAGCGGGTCGGCATGGAATACCTGCACATCGACCCCCTGAAGATCGACTTCTCGGCGGTCACCGACATCATGTCGTCGGCGTACGCGACGCGCTTCCGCATCCTGCCGGTGGGGGTGACGAGCAAGGAGGCGACCATCGCCACCGCCGAGCCGTACGTGCGCGAGTGGGAGAAGGAGCTGCAGCCGATCATCAAGCGCGACATCAAGCGCGTGATCGCCAGCCCGCTCGACCTCGAGCGCTACCAGGTCGAGTTCTACAACCTCGCCAGGTCCATCAAGGGCGCGAGCAAGAAGCAGACGGGCGTCTCCGGGCTGTCCAACTTCGAGCAGCTGGTCGAGCTCGGCAAGGAGAACAAGCAGTTCGACGCGAACGACGCGCACATCGTGCGCATCGTCGACTGGCTGTGGCAGTACGCCTTCGAGCAGCGCGCAAGCGACATCCACGTCGAGCCGCGGCGCGAGCAGGGCATCGTCCGCTTCCGCATCGACGGCGTGCTGCACCAGGTCTACCAGATCCCGCCGGCGGTGCTGAACGCCATGACCAGCCGCATCAAGATCCTGGCGCGCATGGACGTGGTGGAGAAGCGCCGGCCGCAGGACGGCCGCATCAAGACCCGCACCGCGGACGGCATGGAGGTCGAGCTGCGCCTGTCGACGCTGCCGACCGCGTTCGGCGAGAAGCTGGTGATGCGGATCTTCGATCCGGAAGTGCTGGTGCGCGACTTCAAGGAGCTCGGCTTCTCCGACGACGACAAGAAGCGCTGGAGCGACATGACCGAGAAGCCGAACGGCATCGTCCTGGTGACCGGGCCGACCGGCTCGGGCAAGACCACGACGCTCTATTCGACGCTGAAGACGCTGGCGACGCCGGAAGTGAACGTCTGCACCATCGAGGAC
>Ga0134121_10004327_pt1 | contig 11659 bp, 27 predicted proteins | sample KB301_FD_96463 | JGI IMG/M metagenome (GOLD analysis project Ga0134121, IMG submission 96463) | Terrestrial soil microbial communities without Nitrogen fertilizer from Kellogg Biological Station, Michigan, USA - KB3-0-1 | ecosystem: Environmental > Terrestrial > Soil > Unclassified ...
CACATCGCGATCAGGGTCGGTAACCACTGGGAGGCTGCTTGCAAGGCGGTGCCGTGCGAATGCCGGGAGCCGGAGGCGGTCGACGCCGCAGACCTGGCCGCAACAGACGTTGGTGCGACGGAGCCCAGTTCCAACGAAGAGGCCGACTCTGTTGGCGCGACCCTGCTCTACGCCTGGGACGCCCAACTCTGCACGTCGTGTGAGTGGCGCACCTCGGCGGACGTCGCAGCGTGCTTGAAGTGCGGCGCCGGGCTCCAGCCGGTGCGTATCGAGGTGCACAGCAGGGAGTCGGGATGACCGACCGGCTGCCGTGGGAACGGGACCAGCTGCTCCGGGAGTTGCTGGTCGAGCGATTCGGGGCCCGGTTCCGGCGGGTGGAGCTGAAGGACCCGCCGAAGGTGATAGCGGCCCGACGGCGGGTGCTCGTCGGCGTCGACAACGAGAAGGAGGAGACGCGTTGAGCGTCGGACACAGCGGGCGGACGCCCGCCAAGCACGACCTGATGCGGTCGATCGTCGGCCGCGAGGTCGGCGTGGCCGGGACGATGCCGGCCGTCACCCGGCTGGTGTGGTTCGACCTCACCGCCGGCGACGGGATACCCGTCTACGGAGCGGACTGGACCCGGAACTGCTCGCCGGGCATCCTCGCCTCGCACGCGAAGGCGTCGGTCAAGCCGGTCGACATCCGGATGTACGAGATCAAGCCGCGCACGTACGACCGGCTGCTCGTGAGCCTTGGTGAGCAGCTCCCGGCGCTCGGCTACCGCCAGTTGGAGAACGAGGTGTGGGCGTACGGCGATGTTGTCGTGCTGTACGCCCACAACGCGTCCGGTTCCGAGGCGCCGGTCGACGGCATCGCGCGGACGGACGCGGTGCTCGCCGTCAACGATCCGAACGCCATCACCGACTGGGCGATCCGGCCGACGTTCGCCGAGGAGTTGCGCTCGCGCACGCCCTGGTCGCGGAGCCTGTCGACGATGGGGTGCAATCCCGCCGGGCTGAAGCGGCTTCCACAGGAGGAGCGCCTGGTGTGGTTCGAGCTGATCGCCCAGCAGGAAGCCGCCCTGCCCGATCATCGGGATCTGCTCCTCGCCGCGATCGAGGGCGACGACTCGCAGTGGGCGTACCTGCTGTGCGACCCGGTGAAGTGGCGCACAACGCAGGAGAAGGTGGCCCGGTCGGCGTTCGCGAAGTACGGCTACGCCCTTGAGATGGCCTGGCACCGTACGCACGGCGCCCAGTTCGAGGCGCTCAAGCAGCGCCTGTTCCTCACCAGGAAGGAGCGGGCGGCATGACCCGGCTCGGACCGTACGAGGTGCACCCGGCGGCCGACGCGTTCCCGCTCATTGACGGCGCCGAGTTCGACGAGCTCGTGTCGAGCATCAAGCGCAACGGGCTGAGAGAGCCGATCGTCATCAGCCACGACAAGCAGGTGCTCATCGACGGCCGGAACCGTTACCGCGCCTGCCTCGCTGCTGGCGTGGATGTGGTGTCCCGCACACTGCCGCAGCGCTACACGGAGGAGATGGTGCTCGACCTGATCGTCGAGGCCAACGTGCACCGGCGGCACCTGAACGCCGGACAGCGCGCGATGCTTGCCGCCGACCTGGAACCGTTGTACGCCAAGGCGATCAAGGCCGATGAGGAGCGGCGAAAGGTCACGCCACCACGACGGGAGTCGATGAACACTCGGGCAGATCTGCCCGTTCCGCCTGCCGCGCCGGACGAGCGCCGCGCCCGCGCCAAGGCCGCCGTGTCAGTCGGTGCCGCTGGCCGCACCGCCGGCCAGGCCAAGGCTGTTCAGCGCGACGCCCCCGACCTCGCGGAGAAGGTGCGCGCAGGAGCGATGGCGCTCGACGCGGCCGACCGGGAGCGCAAGCAGCGGGTGCGGAGTGAGCCGAGGCCAGAGCCTGTCGCGACCGGACCGGTCACGCTGACGCTGCGCACGCACACCGGTGATGCCGTGCCGTACCCGCAGCCGAAGAGCAAGGCCACGTTCAACGAGACCAAGGGCATGGGCATCTCGTGGGCTGCGTGGTCCTGGAATCCGGTGACGGGCTGCCTGCACGGCTGCGAGTACTGCTACGCCCGAGAGTTGGCCACAAAGGACAGCTACGCCGCCGCCTACCCGGTCGGGTTCACGCCGCTCTTCCATCACGAGCGGCTCGACGCGCCGGCGAACACCGTCATCCCGGCGGCCCGCGTCGACGATCCGGCCTACCGGCGGGTGTTCGTGTGCTCGATGGCCGACCTGTACGGCCGGTGGGTCCCCGATGAGTGGATCGCCGCGGTGCACGAGTCGTGCGCGGCCAGTCCGCAGTGGGAGTACCTGTTCCTGACGAAGTTCCCGTCGCGGTATGTCGGCCTCGACCTGCCGGCGACCGCGTGGCTCGGCACCTCCGTGGATGAGCAGAAGCGGGTCCGGATCGCCGAGGACGCGTTCCGCCAGGTCGAGGGCGTCAGGGTGAAATGGCTGTCTCTGGAGCCGCTGAAAGAGCCGCTCCAGTTCACCGACCTGTCCATGTTCGACTGGATCGTTATCGGCGCCCAGACCGAGACCCGGCAGCCGACCGGCACGGTGAAGGCGTTCGCGCCGCCGTTCGAGTGGGTCGCCCGGATCGTCGCGCAGGCGCGCGAGGCCGGCTGTCGGGTGCACCTCAAACCCAACCTGCTCGGCACGGTCAGCCCGTCGTCGCCCGGCATGCAACTGCCTGACGAGTACCCGGTCGGCTGATGGCGTACTGGCTCGACGAGGGGTGGCACAACTGGCCGGAGATTCTCCGGGCTGGCACGGCAGCTGCCGGACTCTACGCGCGCTGTGGCTCGTATATCGCCGACAAGCAGACGGACGGTTTCGTGCCGGCCGAGCTTGCTCGACAGTACGGCACGCCAGAGTGGATAGGGCGGCTGGTCGATGTGGGCCTGTGGCGGATCGACGAGCACGGTTGGTGGGACACCCGGTATTTCCCGTTGAACCCGACGAAGGCAAAGATCGACGAGCGCAAGCGTCAGGCGGCGGACCGGCAACAGCGGTATAGAGACGCCCATGGATCGGCGCGTAAATCACGCGACAGTAACGCGTCACGTAGCGCACAACTGACACGTACCCCTTCTTCTCCTAAAGGAGAAGAGGACGTGGGCGCCCGACACGCGCCCGACGTCGACCCCATCAGCCAGCACTGCCGGATCTGCGATTACCCGGCCGCCAACGGCCGGCATCTCCGGGCCGTCTGAGGAGTGAACATGATCCAGGTCGAAGAGCCACCCGACGTCCGGGCGTGCAGCACCTGCATGCTGCCGCTGACCTGGATTTTCGTGCACCACCTCAACCGCAACATCGCCGTCGTGCCCGTCCGGGACATCGACCGGTGGACGTTCCGGATCCACACCTGCGAGCTGAAGCCAGAGCGCACCTGGCGGTCGGTACAGACCCAGCACCCGGAGACCGCCCGCCGCGGTGCACGCCGGGCCAAGGCAGTGCTCGACGAGAAGAAGCGCCGCCGGCGCGAGCACGACGACATTGCAGCCTGACCCATTCACCGAGGAGACCAACCCGTGACCATGCCCAACCTGGTGTTCCTGGACACCGAGACCACCTCGCTCCGGCCCGACCGGCGCGCCTGGGAGGTCGCCACGATCCTGCGGCGGCCGGGCCAGCCCGACGTCGAGTCCAACTGGTTCATCGAGACCGAGTGTTTGGAGCTGGGCAACGCCGACGTCATGTCGCTGAAGATCGGCCGCTTCTACGACCGACACCCGGACGTCCGCCTCGACGAGTCGCCAGATGTGCCCGACGCGGTCTGGGAGTCGGAGGTGCTGGACCGGGTCGAGGCGATCACCCGGGGTGCGATCCTCGTCGGTGCGGTCCCGAACTTCGACGCCGACGTCCTCGGCACCCGGATGCGCGCCAACGGCATCTGTCCGTCGTGGCACTACCACCTCGTGGACGTCGAGACCCTCGCGGCCGGCGCGATGAAGCTGACCCCGCCGTGGTCATTCGACAGCATCCTGGCGGCCTACGGGCTCGCCTACGACGAGGCGGACCGGCACACGGCACTCGGAGACGCCCGGATGGTCCGGGACCTCTACGACGCGATCCTGGGTGCCACGTGATCGCCGCTATCGCCGCCTGGTGGAAGCGCCGGGGCTACCGCCGCTGCCACGCAGGGAAGCACCGCTGGTCGTCAATCGCCGACCGCGTGTTCTGCAGCCGCTGCCAGATCTGGTACCCGGGCTGACCGGCCCCCCATTCGCCGAGGAGACGAGAGCATGATCACGAGCACGCCCAACACCGTCACGATCCCGAAGTCCACCTACCTGGACCTCGTCGAATCCGACTTCACCCTGACGGCCCTCGAGCACGCCGGCGTGGACAACTGGGAGGGCTACGGAGAGGTCGACTGGGAGGCCGTCGACGAGCGGGTCGCCGCCGTCAAGGCCGAGTTGGACGCCGCCCCGGTGGCGGGCTCTCAGGAGACCACCGGAGCAGCGTCATGATCACCATCTACGGCGCCAGCGACGACCTCATCGAAGTCGAAGGAGACCTCGTCGAGGAGTTCGGCCACTACCAGGAAGCACCCGCGCTCCTCGCCTGCTCCGACGGCACGCTCCTGCGCATCGCCTGCGACCGGGAGGGCGTATGGCGACTCACGCGGGTCGCCGCCGGCACCGCGACGTTCACGCTCACACCTGGCGCCGATGACCGCGAACACAGCGACCGGGTGACGCTCGACGGCGACATCCGCTGGGTGGTCTACGCCGACGAGGGCACCGACGGGCGGATCGTCCACGTCCGCCGGTCGGCCCGGGAGACCACCGGAGCGGCAACAGGTGGCGTGGCATGAAGGCGAGCCGGGTCGTCACCCAACTGCACACCGAGGACGAGTCGGTCGTCGAGGTCAGCATCGAGTCCGGATACGCGGCCGTGGACATCCACGTCACGCGCGCCTCACTGACACCCGACGAGGCCGACACGCTCGCCCGCGTCCTCACCAACGCCGCACGCGACGTGCGGAGCGCTGAGGGCGTTGGTAGCTCCTCTGGAGCAGCGTCATGAGCGGCATGGCGATCGTCGAACCCTCGTCGTCGCCGGGGTGCTGGCACGCGACCGTCCTGAACAAGAACTGCGACTGCGACGCGCCACCGACGCCGTGGAGGTTCGACGTACCCGAGGTGCCCGCGCGGGTCACGGCGTTTCGCGACGCCCACGGCTCGATCTGGGTGCGGACGGCGGCGGGCTGGTGGCGACTCCTCGACGATCCGCTCGACGTCATCGGCAAGCCGCTCGCGTGGGTACTCCAGTACGCCCCGCTGATGGAGTGCGAAGACCCGCGAGCCGCCTCGACGAAGGGAGACTGACATGAACGACGACACCGAGGTCCGGCCGGGTCAGGTCTGGGCCGACAACGACCCACGCGTGACTGGCCGGACTCTCCGCGTCGAGCGGCTGGAGTGGTCGTCCCGCCAAAACTGCACCATCGCGGTGTGCACGATCGTCACCAACGACGACCACACCCAGCGACTCCTCGACCGGCCACACGAGTCGCCGTGGCGTAACAGGTACGACCGGCGGGGCAAGACCACCGAGATAGCCGTCCGGCGGATGCGGCCGACGTCCACCGGCTACCGGCTCATCAGCGAGACGACGACGTGAGCACCGACGACTACCGGATCTTCCCGCGCGGCGAGGAGCGGTCGGTCGAGGGCTGCGCTCACTGCGGCATCGACAAGCGCGAGCACGGCCAGCGCTGGATTGTCGCGGTCGGCTGGCACAAGCACGTCGCTCCTGACGCCGCTCTACTTCGCCGGCGAATGTGGTACCGGCGGACCGTGCGGCGGCTGGCCCGGGCGCTGCGAGGCGCCTCGTGAGCACTCTGCATGAGCGGCTGCTCGACGAGATCCCCGGACCGCCGAGCGGAGGAGACTACGCCGCCGCGCTGCGGGCCGTGGTGGAGCGCCACAAGCCCGTCCCGTGCCGCATGCCGGAATGCGGAGACCCGGAGCACCAGTTGTGCGCCGGCTGCGGACGCGGCATCAGCTGGCCCGAGGGCTGCCCCGACACCATGGCCATCGCCGAGTTTCTCGGTGTACCGACAGGAGACGAGACCACGTGAGCGCTGAATCGCTAGACCGCGCGCTGAACATCCTCACCAAGTGGCGGACGATCTTCACCGGCTGGCAACTCGGCACGCGGCCGAAGGGCGACCCGGAGGGCGACGCGGTCCGGGACCACCGCGAGGTGACGATCCTGCTGCGCGCCGAGTCGTCCGCCCTGATCGGGCTGCTCATCGCGAAGGGCGTCTTCACCCTCGACGAGTGGCGGGACGCGCTGGAGCGTGAGGCCGGGCTGCTGGCCAAGGACTTCGAGCGCCGGTTCCCGGGCGTCACGGCCACGGAGACCGGGCTGACCATCGACAAGAGGGCGTTGCCCTGGATGAAGGGCTGGAAGCCATGAGCGACATCACCACCGACCCGAACGACCCGCTGCTGGGCCACGGATCCAACGACCAGCCGGTACCGCAGAACGCCCGCTACCTCGTGCTGTCGGCCGAGGAACGCGCCAAGGGCTTCGTCCGGCCGCTACGCACCGCGTACTGGCACGAGACCTGCGGCACCATCACCACGATGAGCCGGGCCATCGCCGAGACGTACGCGACGCGCCCCGACTTCTACGGCGCCACGTACTGCGTGCACTGCCAGAAGCACCGGCCGGTCGGCCCGGACGGCGAGTTCTACTGGTGCGAGCCCGGCGACGTCGAGCGGCAGGCGCCCGCCTCACAACCGAAGGTGGGCACGTGAGCGCCTACACCTAGGCCGACGTCGACCGGCTCGCCGAGGTCATCCACGACGCGGGTGAAGCGGGCATCAACCACGGGGCGTGGACTCTCGCCCGGTGGATCCTGGACCGCTGGCCGATCGCGACCGGGTGCGTGCACCAGCCGGTCGAGGGGAGCACTCCCGTAGCCTCCCCGCTGCCGGACATGCGTTCTCGTCGCCAGGGAGGACGAGGGGTAGCCGCCGGCTACCCGCTGCTTGCCGGCGAGGTGGCGTCTCCGGCTTGGCGCGCACTGAACGTGCTCGCACAGGCCGCCGAGGCGTACCTGACCCGCACCGAGGCAGACGACGCGGTTCGTGACCGGCTGCGGATCGAACTGTTCGACGCGACGACGGATGCGTGGCTGCTGCTGCGACCGAGCGTGCCGCAGCCTGCCGACGAGCCCGCCCCGGTGCCACCTCCCGTCGATGCGCTCGAACCGGATCCGGCGCTGCTCGCCGCCGCCCGAGACTGGGTCCTCCGCCGGTATCCATATGACCCGACCGCATACGGCCATCCCGAGGCCCGCGACAGGCATATCGAACGGGACGCCCGCTCTACGGCGATGGAAGCCGAGCCGCGCCACTTCTGGGCTGCTGGCGTAGCAGAAGGCCGCCGCCTCGAAGCGGACGATCATGTCGAGGCCGAGTGTCGAGTGGAGAACGAGATCACGCACGAGATCGAGCAGCGGGAGGCGGCCGAGGCCGTGGCGGACAAGCTGACCGCCGCGATCGGCCGGCACCTCGGCGTCGACTTCGGCGAGCATTCCAACCTCAACGACCCGTGGGGCAACGCGCTCGTCGCGCTGGCCGAGGCGGACGGCGGCAAGTTCGTCAAGGGTGCGCACGAGGACGGTGTCGCGGAAGGCCGCCGGCTGCTCGACGAGACGGCGGCGACGGCTGCAGCGCACGCCTACGAGCTGGGGATCGCGGAAGGCCGCCGCCAGGCAACCGAAGAGCGCACCGAGGCGGGGTGTCGCCGGGGCCGCTCCTGCTACGCCTGCTCGCTGCCGATCGGGGCGGACGACGACTACGCCGTGGTCGACGTCTGCGGGCACATGCTGTGCGGGAAGCACCAAAACGACGACCACTCCTGTGCGGCCGACCATGGCTGACTCCCCGCGCCGCACAGGCGACCTGACGTCGTACACCGACATCGCCCGCCAACTGGAGCGGCTCCCCGACCTCGTGCGGGACGCGCGCCGCGCCCGGCAGCTGTCGCTGCGGGTGGCCGCCGAACAGGCCGGGCTCTCGTTTACCACGCTGTCCCGGGTCGAGAACGGCGGCGACTGCTCGCTGGCCAACGCCATGCTGATCCTGCTGTGGCTCGACCAGCGCCCCGAGGTGCCCCGTGGCTGAGCGAATGATCAAGTTGTCGATCGGCCGAGGCGAGACGTGCGACATCCGCGTCGACGACCAATACGCCTCCCCACTGCACGCCACGCTGACCCTGTACGAAGACGGCCGGATGCTGGTGCGGGACGAGGGCTCGACGAACGGCACCCGGATCGTCGGCGAACGGGAGCGCGTCTACGGTCCGCGCACGGTGGGCCGGCACGACCGGCTGCTGATCGGCCGCACGATCCTCGCCGTCGCCGATCTTGTCGCTGCTGCTGCTCGGATGGTGCCCCGTGGCTGACCTCGACGTCCCGGAGGGCTTCGCGCTGCTGTGCGGGATCTGCCGGTGGCGGATACCGCTCGACATCACCGTGGCGCTGGTGAAGGCGCACATGGAGACCGAGCACGACACGGACGCGGTGGCGCTGGAACTGGTGGCGCTGTGTCCGCGCTGCGACCAGCCGATGAGGTTCGACTACACGATCGGCGACGAGGACCACTTCGAGTGCGACCGGTGCAAGCGGTCGCGGACCGTGAGGAGAGCCGGTGGCTGACCTCACTGCAGAGATCGACCGCCTAACCCGCGAGCACGCCGAGCGGTGCGGTGCGTGCCTCGGCGCCCTCCCGGCTGACCGGCCGGACGCGTGCGAGGCGTGCAAGTCGTCGTACGCCGGCCCGGCAATACCGGAGGAGATCCTGTCGGTGGCCGCCCTGGAGCGGCGGCGGCTGTTCGGGCCGACGGCGCTGACCATGCCGGTCGCTGGCCCGCCGCCGGTCGACGTGAGCGCGTTCGACCGGGATGCGGCCGCTCTGCGCGGCGACTGGGCTCGGGTCGGCGCGCTCTGGAGCACGGCGCTCACCTCCACCGTCGCCGGCCCGCTACCGGACATTGAGGACTGGGACCACGGCGACGTGGTGATCACGCTCAAGCGGCTGCCGTGGTGGCGTCGTATCTGGAGGAGACGTGGCTGACCGCGCCCGACGCCGGCGCCACGAGCAGTCCTGCGCGGGCAAGCGCGGCTACCCCACCCGCACCGAGGCGTTCGCCGCGTTGATCGCGATGGTCCGGGACCGGGGCGCGGTGCTGGCGGACCACCAGTGCTACCGGTGCACGGCCTGCTCCACGTGGCACTTCGGACACAAGATGAGGAAGGGGCGACCCCGTGGCTGACGCTCTGCTGTGCATCGTGTGCGCCCAGGTGGAGCCGAACCAGCCCCCGGTGTGCGACCGGGACCGCCAACGCCTCGCTCAGGCCCTATGGGAGCTACGCGACCTCCACGCCCTGCTCCCGTACGCGCTCACCCCGGGCCGCGGCGAGCCGGTCCGTGCCGGCACCCGCGTCGAGGCGGGTCTGCCGCTGCGCGAGGCCGCGCTGGACCTGGCCGGCCGCGCGCCGGCGAACGCGTGGCTGGACAGCGTGCAGGACTACCGCGGCGACCAGGACGGCGCGGTCCCCGTCGCGGCGATCCTGGACTCGTGGGCCCGGGACTGGGCGAGCCTGCGCGACGACGAGGAGCTACCAGACCCGACGGTCGACGCGCTGGTGGCGTGGCTGTCCCGCCGGCTCCCGTGGGCGCTCGATGTCCACCCTGCGGTCGACGAGTTCGCGCACGAACTGACCGTGCTGCTGTACACGGTCCGGTCGGTGCTGTCCGTGAGCCGCCGGCCGATCTACTCCGCCGAGGCGTGCCCGTCGTGCGGGACCGCGGCACTGCGCCGGCAGTCGGGGGACACGGTGTGGCGGTGTGGCGAGTGCCGCGAAGAGGTGGCCTACTCGCCAGCGTGAGCGTGCCGGCGGACGTAGCGACGTAGCGCGTCCTCGAGGATGTTGACCATCTTGTCGCCGCGCTCGTCGGCGATGGTCTTCGCCTCGTCCCAGACGGTGCCGATGCGCACGGTACGGACGGGTGTTTGGCCGGTGGCGGGTCGACCGGGTCCGCGGCGCTCCTCTGTCATGGGGAAAATGTATCACAGAAATATGTCCTGAGCACTTGCTATCCATGCCCGCCCCTGCCTATACTTGTATTACAAGAACGAGGCGCTACCAGGGGAGACGGAAATGAACACCAAGCCGATGAGCCAGAACCACATCGAGTACAAGCTCAGCAAGCGCTACACCAACGGGATCCGCACCATCGCCAAGGCCCTCGGCATCAACACCACCCGGGCGACCCGCCAGCAGCTCATCACCTGGACCGCGCAGGAGTTGTCCCTCACCAAGAACGCGCCGCTCCTCGCCCAGTACCGCCTCAACGGCTGAAGGGAACGACCGACATGAGCAGCAACGAGATCGTCCCGTTCGGCGGCAACGTCGACCCGATCGAGGTCGTCGACGGCGAGCTCGTCGACGACACCTACCAGGTGCCCGAGCCCGTCCTCTGCGAGGACTGCGGCCACATCCACCGCGGCGACAGCCACCCCGCGTCCCTCGGCGCGCCGTGCGGCTCGTACCTCTGCTGCCACTGACGTCCGGGAGCCCCGCAAGGGGCCCAAGCAAACTGTCGTACCCGCCACGTAACGTCTCACACTTCGCCTGCTTGCAAAGATCAGGATCCTGCGTCAGGATGAGTGCAGCCGTCGACCCTGCCCAAAAACAGGTGTCGGCGGCTTTTCGCTGTCTACGGAGGAGGTCCACCGTGGACGACCCCGAAGACCTGTGGGACGTCAACCGCGCCGCCGACTGGGCCACCGCGGTGCGCCGCCGGATCCTCGGCCCGGCCGCCCACGTCTCACCGGACACCATCTGGCAGTGGGTGCGCCGCGGCCACCTCGACGTCGCGGAGCGCCGCGGCCGGCAGTTGCGGCTGACCCATCTCGCGGTCGCCCGCGCCGAGGCCCGCACCCGGGAGCGCGCCCGCCGCACGGTCGCTGCCTGACCCCACGGAGGTGCGATGCCCCGCTGTGAGCACTGCGGCCACGACGACCTCCCGGTGCGCGCCTTTCTGGCGGTGTTGTCGGAGGCGCACACCGCACCGATCATGCGGGTCCTCGCCCGCATCGAACGCCTGATCACCACCGAAGGAGAGATCATCGTGTCTGAGATCGACGACGCCGAGACCCGCATCGAGACCGCCGAGTCGGCCCTGTTCGCCGACCTGGCCCGGGAGCTGACCGACTTCACCAACGCGGTGGCGGGCAAGCTGACCGACGAAGAGAAGGCGCGTGCGGACGCGATCGTGCAGCGGCTGAACGACGCCGACACGCAGATCAACGCGGCCGACCCGGCGCCCGCGACCCCGCCGACCAGCGAGGGCGACTCCACCGTTCCGGCCTGACGTCCGGAGGCTCCAGCTGAGTGAGTGCGTCGACCCGCCCGTCCCATCCACCCCCGACCCATCCACCGGTGACCAACCCGCCGCGAACGAGCCCGCCGTCAACGCGGCCGCCTCCGCAGAAGACCAGCCCTCCGCCTCCGAAGAAGTGATCGGTTCGTGGCGTAGCCGGCGGACGTGCGTTCCCCGCGGATGGTTCGGGCCGTCGACCGCGAGGCGGTGACCCATGGCCCGGG
>Ga0134121_10004328_pt1 | contig 11658 bp, 18 predicted proteins | sample KB301_FD_96463 | JGI IMG/M metagenome (GOLD analysis project Ga0134121, IMG submission 96463) | Terrestrial soil microbial communities without Nitrogen fertilizer from Kellogg Biological Station, Michigan, USA - KB3-0-1 | ecosystem: Environmental > Terrestrial > Soil > Unclassified ...
AGGTCGGCGGCGCCTTCAGGACCCTCCGATCGCACAGCGTGCAGTGCTCGCCGCTCCGGTCGGGAGTGTGGTGTCCGCCGTCAGCGTGACTGGGACAGGCGTCGTCAGCCATGACGCACGTCAGTACGCACCCGACCTCCTTGTGGGCCGGGTGCCACACCGTGCCGCCACCGCCGGAGACGACCTCGTGGGCGACGGCGTTGACGTAGTTGCCGACGTGTCGAACCGCGATGCGCCCCGCGGTTGTGACGTCAGTCCCGAGGGCAGTGACGCGCCAGATCTCGGGCGACCGCTGCCGCTTGAATTGGAAGAGGTCGCCCGGCTTGAGGTCCCTGAGTATCATGACGACTCCTGTTCGAATCGGACGCCCGATGGGTCGGCGAAGACGCCGACATTGTTCTCGATCTGCTCGATGATGAGCCTGACGAACGTCTTGTTCAGTTGGAATCCATGCCGAGACAGGGTGGAGACGACGCGGTCCTTGAAGCGCTGGTAGACCTTGACGGCGCGCTCCTGGTCGCCGTCCAGGGCATCGTAGCAGAGCGCGAAGGCGAGCTGCGCCGGGCCGCTGCCGCTGTAGCCCCACTCGAAGCCGTCCGGACTGTGGTTCACGATCTCGTGGTGAGGGTTCAGCGAGGACGAATTAATGCACCACGATCCGCTGACGACCAACCGTACCGTGCAATCGCCGGAGTCGGTGCGAATTCCTCTGTAGTAGGCCGTGTTTGTCATTCACCATCAATAACCCGGCGGCGCGATCCCGTCAAGCCCTTTCTACTAATATTTTCGAACCCAACCTTCCCGGGGTGATCGGACCGGTGGTCTGCGGCGCCCACGCCGTGGTGTACGTCAACGCCCGACCCTACGCCAGGGTCTCGCTGATCGATTTCCAGTCGGCCGAACCGCAGCGCGAGGTCCGCGTCGTCGACAGCCTCGACGTCGCCGAGGAGGTGCCTACGGGGGTGTCGTTCCGAGTCGGTCTCTCGGTGTACCGGCTCCACGGCGACGGCGGCGCGGAGGGCGGCGGACTGGCGGTACCGCGGCGCGACATGGCGGTGCAGAAGCTGTTCTCGCTGCTCGTGGTGGACCGCGTCAACGACCTGGTACTGTTCCGGGCCGACCGCTGCAAGCTGGTGGCGCAGCGCTGGACGATCGGCAAGGGGATGGTGACGGGCTCGCTCCAGGCCAATCTCATGGACCTCGGGAACGAGGTTGCCGCGGCGACCTAGCGCTCCAGGAAGACTACGGTGCCGTTCATGACGCCGTAGCTGGAGTCTTCCCGAAATTCGTAGGTAGCGGGCGGCTCGTCGGCGCGGCGGTGCCGGACCAGGTACCACAGGTCGTGCTCCTTCCACGTCGCGTTGACGAGTCGCTCTCCTGGTTTCAGCTCCACCGTCGCGGTCCCGCCGAATTCGCGGGCGCGCTGGTTCTCGGTGCAGCCGGTGAGGAATGCCCCCATGACGGCCCCCGCAACGGCAAAGGCCACGATCAAGAGCAGGACAGGCAACGGGATCAACGGGCGAATCTTTGACATCGGTCACTCCTTGGGTTTGGGGCCACGCGGCTCATGCAGTTTTAGAACGCAGGGACGCAGTGAGACGCCGTCTCTGGACCGTCCGCGAAATCCAAATCCGCCCGCGCATTCAGGTACTGTTCCGCCGTCAGCGGCTTCCAGCGACCCATCCACCGCGGCGACGCCTTGACTCGGTCCATCAGGAAGTGGACCACGGCATCGAAGACAGTCACGGCGAACGGCAGGTAGACGTTCATCACGGGTGGTCGCATGCCGTGTCGGACCATGTAGGTCATCGCGACCAGGACGATGGACAGGGTCGCCAGCCCGTGCGACCCGGCGTGCAGCGCCAGCGGCCAGAAGAAGTCCCAGCCTTTCCGGAACTTCCCGAGGAAGTAGGGGTGCGACTGCAGCGGGTAGTCGACCAGGAAGTGCTTGACCTGGAACGCTACGAAGAGGGCGAGCACGAACGAGAGTGTGATCATGCCGGTCATTATAGCACCGTCGCCCCGTCCGTCAAACCGCCGTAGAATTAATATTCGCTTGACAGCGTCGCCCGAATCATTATGATACAACCATCATGAAGAACATCATCAGGATCCTGGTCGCCTGCGTGGCCGCCCTGGCCGGTTGCGGGGAGATCACCGGCAACAGCACCCCGCTGGTCTCCGACGCTTGGCGCGAGGCGGCGGGACCCGTCAACGGCAACAGGGCGGCCGGGATCGCCGGCCGGAGCTACGGCATGCCGGGATTGCCCGAGATCCACTGGTACGGTGGCGCCGGACTCGACTGTCCCGGCGACTCCTCCATGTGGTACGACCCCAAGCTCGACCGCACCGCTGAACTCGCCGCCAAGCACGAAGAGTGCCCCCCGGGAGATGACGTCTGCGACGGTTGCTTCGCCGGACAGTACCGCGGCGGCGTCGCACTGGTCTCCGAGAGCGAGGATGGGATGGGCTGGCGGCGCGCGCTGGCCCACGAGATCCTGCACAACTTCTACGACGTGACCACTGGAGACCACGACTACTACCACGCCAACCCGGGCTGGGAACCAGGAGGGCTCTTGGACCAGGCAGTCCAGGCGATAGAGTCTTCTGGGTACTAAAACCGTGGAGCACACCATGACGGACCGCACTATATGCCGACCGGGTCTCCTGTTCATGGCGGCCTGCACCGCCATCCTCTTCCTGGGCGGCTGCGCTCAGGGCAACCAGCCGCCGCTCGCCATAGACCAGTGGCGGGAAGTGGCGGCGCCCGCCGGCAGCACCGCAGCCGCAGACGCCGTCGCTGCTGTGTACGGCATGCCGGGGCTTCCCGAGATCCACTGGTACGGTGGCGCCGGACTCGACTGTCCAGGAAACCCGTCAGCCTGGTACTCCGCGCAAGCCAAGGCTGACGTACCGTCCTCAAACGGCTGCATCTACGGCCGGTACAGCGGCGGCGTGGCTGCAGTGGCCGTCCGGGACTACTGGGAATCCACCCTAGCGCACGAGATCCTGCACAATTTCTACGATATCTTTGTCGGAAACGAGGACGGCAAGCACGCCTTCCCGGGGTGGAAGGACGGTACGCTGCAGAGCGCGGCCATGGCCGCCGCACTCGTGGGTGAGGCGCCCTCCGCCGAGAAGACGGCCGCCATGATGGCGGCGGTAACCGCCGACGCACCACGGTAGCCCAACCTTCATGCCGACATGGCAGTCGGCAGGCAGTTCAACTGGGGAGGGCAGCAGCGTGCGGACGTACCGCACCTGCGGCTCATCGAGTCCGGCGTCGCCGGAGACTTCGACACCGCGGTCGGCATCCTGGGAGCGGGTGGCAACCCCTTCGTCGTCCGCGGCTACTCGCTGATCGAGACTGGCGCCATCGGCATTCCGGCGGAACAGCTCCGCCTCGCCGTCGCTACCGGCCTCGTGGTCAGCTTCAGGGCGTCGGCCTCGGGCTCGGTGTTCCGCACCCCGGACAGCCGCACCCCCGAGGTGCTCGCCCCGACCAACCCCAGGGTGCGCGGTGGGTTCACCCCCGGTGTCCGCAACTTCGTCGCGCTCGACTTCGTGCGCGCCACCGACCCCGACACCACCGACGTCGTTCAGTTCTACCGGCCCGACACCGCGCAGGAGGTGCCTGAGGAGGTGCCGCTCGCCCGCACCGCCGAGTACCGGATCGTGGTGTCGACCACCGACTTCTCCGTGACCCCCGGGCTGGTCCCGGTAGCCGTGGTGGACGTCGACGCCAATGGGCTGGTCGCCGCGATCACGGACTCCAGGGCGATGCTTTTCCGCCTCGGTCAACCGTATTCCTGGCCTGGCGGCCGAAACGAGGCGACGGCTGCCCTCAAAGAGATCGGTGGCGACCGATCACTGCGATCGATGCGCGACTTCGTCGCCGCGAGCGAGACCAGACTCTGGGAACTGGGTGGCGGCCCCTACTGGTACAGCCCGACGGCGGATCGGAACGTCAAGATTGGATCGACGGACCCGTTCGACCCGGTCACCGGATCGGGGTTCGAGGTCGTCAACAATCCTGTGCCGTTGGCCGCTCAGTTGACGAGCCCGACCGTCACCACGTCCGTGCAGAACGTCACGGCGCTGTTGCCTCTCGTCACCCTGGACCCACCCGTACAGTACAGGGTGGACCGTCTGGAAGTCGAGCTGATCCAGAACAACACGACCGGCGACACGTCGTTTGCACTCATCGTCAACGGTGTACCGACGACCAGCATCGTCACTGTTCCGAGCGGATCGACCGCCGGTACGATACTGATGGATTCGACACACACACCCCTCTTTTTTCGGGGCGACACCGTCCAGTACCGCATCACTCCATCGGGCGGCTCTGGGACTTGGCTGGCGACGGTCAGGATATTCGTCACTCCACTGACGCAACCCCAGGTCCACTGGCGCGGCCTCCGGTTCGTCTTCGACAACTCGCCCGCGGTCGTCAACGAGGTGGCCGACCAAACGACCGACTCGGCCGGCCTGACCGACCCCGCCGACGGCGAATGCCTGTTCGTGGACCTCGACCGCCGAGTCGACCGCTTCCGCGCCGGCACCCCACTGCAGGTCCGTCGCGGCGTCCTCAAGACCCTCGGGGTTTCTGCAGTGCCCGGCAACCGCTGGGTCATCGCCTGGAACGTTGGCGGCACGATCCACATCCGCGACACCATCACCAGGGGGCCGACGGGAGCCACAGGTGCGACGGGTGCGACCGGCGCAACGGGGGCCAACGGTACGAACGGCACCAATGGTACGAACGGCACCAATGGCCTGTCGTTCTCGATCACGGTCGGCACGCTCATCCTGACCGGATCCTTCCTCAACTCTGGATCCTGGATCTGTCAGGGCATGACGAACGCCGTATCGATCACGGCGGGCCCCGGCGAGTGGCCAGTGCCGCCCGCTGCCGCGGGGAACTTTGAGGTTCGGGCCTTCATCTGGGTCAACACGCTCGCCCAGCCTGTCGACATTCAGGGTACGGTCGACGGTACCCCGACCGGGACCACAGCCACCGTTGGTTCGGGCGCGCTGGGCACTTTCGTGACAACGTTCACCGTGCCCGGCAGCGGCCTGCACCGCGTCGGTTGCCGGGCGGTGTCGCCCAGCGCCGGAGGCGGGACGTTTGGGATCCAGGTCGTCATCAGGCCGGCATAACCGCTACGAATAGTCGACGTGGTTTACCAGGATCAGCGCGTCGAAGTCGAGACCCAACCAGGTTTTGGACACCCTCTCCCTTGAGAGGGTGCGCGCCGTACAGACTGCCGACTGCTCGCCGACGTGCTGTACGACGCCCGGGAAATGGACTCCGTAAGACCACTTCCGGCGACCACCGATCTCGCGCAGGACGTCGTCCGACCCACCGAGCATGGAGTTCTCCATCTCGCCGGTGTTGGCCTCCCCGACCAGCTCCTGGATCGTACGGTTGGGAATCTTAAGGGCCTGGCAGAAGTTGAATCCCGCCGCCCTCACCTTGCAGAGCCCCCACGGCACCTCCGAGTCGCCCCACGGCGCGTACAGCGAGACCCAGGCAAGGTCACCGGGGACCTGGAGCCAGTGCTCGGCGTACCGGGCGGCATTCTTGGAGAGCCGGACATCGTCCTCGAAGAAGAGCAGATCTGACCCCGTGCCGGCAGCCGCCCGCAGGCAGTGCCAGAACGGCCACTTGTTGTGGCCGGGGGTGCCGGCTCCGTCGAACGGGCGGCTGTCCCAGCCGTGCCGCCTGACCGTGCTGTCGGCCGGGACGGTGCGGCAGTCTGACACGATGACGCGGTGCTGGCTCTGGGCCGACGAGTCGATGTCTTCCAGCGTCTGGAGGAGGTAGGGGCGTCCCGGCATCGTGAGCACGCAGATCATTGTGGTGATTGTACCCTCAATGAACCTTGACCGACGTGCGGAAGTTCTGTCTCCAGCCGTTCCACAACTTTGAGGTTACACCCGACGGTGAAGCCCACCTCTGCTGTCCGGGGTGGATGCAGGAGTCGGTGGGAAACGTCGTGACGGATGGGGTCGGGGTTCTGAACGGGCCAGCGGCGCGGCGGATCCGTCGAGACGTTATGGACGGGGACTTCAGCCACTGCGGGCCGTGTCAGTACCTGCACACCGCTGTCGGGCCCGTGGTCGAGGTCCCCGACGACTTCACGGCACCCTACGGGGAGACGGTTGAGGCAATCGGCCTGCTCAACCTCGCTATTGACCGCACCTGCAACCTAGCCTGCCCGACATGCCGCCGGCAGCCCTGGGTCGCCACGCCGGAGCAGCGACGCGGTATAACAGCGATCCAGGACGTCCTGACGTCGCCGGAGGTCCTCCGCATCACACGCCGGCTCAGCGTCTCTGGTTCTGGCGACCCGTTCGTCTCCGGACCGCACCGCGAGCTGCTACGGCGGTTGGAGCCCGACCAATACCCGGACCTGCGGGTCAAGCTCCACACCAACGGCCTGCTGTTCAATCGGATGTCGTGGGCGATGATGGGCCCGATCCGCTCCCGGGTCGACAGCGTGGAGGTCTCGGTGGACGCCGCGACGCCGGAGACGTACGCCGTCAACCGCGGCGGCGACTGGGGCACCCTGAACCGGAACCTGAGGTTCGTCTCACAGCTCAGGGCGGCGGGTCCCGTAGAGGAGTTTCAACTGTCATTCGTCGTGCAGGACAACAACTGGCGCGAGATGGCAGCGTTCGTGGACCTCGGCCGGAGCCTGGGCGCCGACACCGTCTACTTCTCCGATCTCATGAACTGGGGCACCTTCGACCCCATACAGTTCATGCTCCGGACCGTGAGCCGGCCCGACTACGCGCATCGCGCCGAGTTCCTGGAGATGCTGGAGAGCGTGCGCGGCCGGCCCGGGGTCTTCATCTCTGGCTTGATGGACCCGTGCTGATGGAGGCGGATTGGTTGCGCCTGGAAAGGCGCGGCCCGCTCGACCCTCGCTGGGACTTCGATCAACCCGACATCGAGCGGGCCCGGCATGCGGTGCTGTGGCACGGCATGTGGGAGCAGCAGACCGAGGAGGTGCTGAGCGCGGTGCGCCGTCGAGGCATTTTCCCGACCCACCGGATCCTAGACTTCGGGAGCGGTGTCGGGCGCCTCACCGCCGCGCTTGGTCCCCACACGATTGCCGCCGACTCCTCGCCGGCCATGCGCCGGCACTGTCCCGGCACCCTGGCGCCCGAGGAAGTGTTCGCCAACCCCCGCCCCCGCTTCGACTGGGCGGTCGCCGTCGAGGTCTTCCAGCACGTCCCCGCTCCCGACCTGCTGCCGCTCCTGGGCGAACTCATGACGGTCACCGACCGCGTCTTCTGCTGGGGCAATGAGTGGCTGGACGTCGACTGGCACGGCCGCTCAGACAGCACGAGGGTGAGCGAGGTCCTGGCGCTGGCGGGGATCGTATCATCCGACGTCGTCCAGACCTGTCGTGGCCCGCGGTGGTGCGCAGTCTTAACCTCCAGGCAGTGAACCGGCACCCCGAGTACACCGCCGACTACGTGACGCCATACGTCACGACGTGGGTGTCGGCGCTGGGGCACCTCGCCGGGCGCGACGGCGTACGGATGCTGGAGGTCGGATCCTACGAGGGCGGCTCGGCGCTGTGGTTCTGCGACCACGTCCTGACGGGCCGGGGTGCCCGCATCACCTGCATCGACGACTTCCCCGACGGCGCCCGAGAGCGCCGCTTCGACCGCAACACTGCGCCGTACGGGGACCGCATCGAGAAGGTCAAGTCGCTCTCGGTGACCGCCCTGCACGCCCTCTGGTCGCTGCCGACGACCGGCGACGGTCCGCAGCGACCGTCGTTCGACGCAGCGTACATCGACGGCAGCCACAAGGCCGCGGACGTCGCGCTGGACGCCCTGGCGGCCTGGTCGATGCTGAGCCCCGGCGGCGTCATGATCCTCGACGACTACCACTGGGGGCAGGGCCGACCCGTCCAGGACAGGCCAGTCTTCGGGATCGAGGTGCTGGCCGCCTCCTTAAGGGACGCCACCCCGCTCCACGCCGGCCTCCAGGTCGTGTTGAGGAGGGGCTGACATGGTCCACCTTCCAGCACCGACCTCCGTTTGCTACGAGTTCCCAGCAGAAGAGGCTACCCAAGTCTTCCCGACGTGCCCTGACTGTGGTGACCACTTCGAAGAGCTGCCCAACGACTCGCCGCCGCCCGCAACCCCGGTCGAGGCGTGGTCAGCCACGACTTGCCGCGGCACCAGGGACATCCTGGTCTGGCGCTGGTGCATGCACCGTGCCGCGCTGAGGCAGGCGCAGCGAGGCACCACCACCTACTTCGACGTGCCGCTGAGGCCGCCATGCTGACCCCCGAGGACTTCTACCCCGATCTCGCGGTGTGGGAGGGGTGCTTTACCTGGATGTACCTGGACGAGAAGGGTCTGGTCACCACCGGCACCGGCAACCTCCTGCCAACGGCCGCCAGCGCGGCGGCGCTGGAGTGGTGGGCGGGCCCGCGCCGGGCGACCGACGCGGAGGCTGCCGCGGCGTGGACCGCGGTCAAGGCCCAGAAGCCGAACCTGCTGGCGTCCTACTACGCCCGGTTCACCACCTGCCGCCTGACGCCGACGTACGCCAAGGACCTGGCCCTCAGGCGCCTGCAGGAAGAGTTCCTGCCCGGCATCCGGAAGCTGTTCCCGGGCTTCGACGGCTACCCCGGGCCGGCGCAGCGCGTGATCGTCGACGACGCCTACAACGAGGGGTTGGGCAGCCTGGCCGGTTTTACGCGACTGAGGCGCGCCTGCGAGGCGGGTGACTGGAAGGCCGCTACCAAAGAGTGCGTGATCTCCACCTCGCGCAAGAAGCGGAACGACTGGCGCCAGAAGCTGATGGGCAGCCTCATCGTAACCTAGTTACCCGGAATGACCACCACGGAGAAGAGGTAGGAAGATGCCCGCACCCAAAACGATGAGCGGCGCCCGCGCCAGGTTCGGGATCTTCGACCCCCAGAAGAACAGCATCGACTATAAGGGGATCGTGTCGCAGGTCTCGTACGGTGTGACGTACGAGTACCAGGCCGCCGCGATCCTGGGGCGCTTCACCGTGGCGTCGATCCAGCACACCGCGGTCGACGTGGTGACGATCAACGCCAACGGCTGGCGCAACTTCAAGCACGGCCCACACGTCGAGATGTCGCTCCCGAAGGTCCAGGACCTGCTGCTCTACGAGCCGATCGTGCTCGTGCTCGACGATCGTGCGGCGGAGGCTGACGGGGAGCAGGAGTTCCGGTTCGCCGTGATCCACAGCGTCATCCCTGTCGCGTTCGCTGGCGGGTCCGTCGCGAAGAATCTGTCAGAAATGTCGACGACTTACGTCGGGATCCTAGTCGACGATGAGTCGGTGAAGAACTTCGAGCACCCGTCTGCGCTGCAGTTCCCGGCGTAACAGCGGGGCGGGCTAAGTGGCGGCTATCGGCCGAACCTTGACGGGCACCATGCCGTACAAGATTTCAGGGCCGAACGACACCGTGGTCGGGATCCGGGTGACGGAGACGCCGAACGGCAACAAGATACGCAAGCCGGTGCTCATCCTGGACGAGATACCCGCCGATGCGCCGCCGGGTCTGTTCGAGGGTCCATGCCTGTTCGACACCCAAGAGTCGGCCGAGGGCGCCATGGCTGCGATGCAGGCGTCTCAGCCTCGGATGAGGTATCTCGAATTGAAGGTGGAGGCCGCAGAGTGAACTCGACGGCCGTCAGCATCGTGCTGAGGGGCCACGAAGACCGCCTACTCTCGGTGGAGGGCGAGGTGGCCGGCCTGGCAGCCAGGGTGGAGCCGGCACTGGCCGGGCTCACCGTGGAGGTCAAGGCGCTGGTCTCAGAGGTGAGGGAGCTGTGTGACGCCCTGAAGACTCACCAGGAAGACTCGGAGAAGATAGAGCGGACCGTGAGCGGGCTCGGGCACGTCGCGGCGTCGGTGCGGCGACGGCGCCACGTCACGGCAAAGATCCTGATCGCGGCAGCGATCGCCGCCATCGGCACCGCAGTTACCCTAGGTGTCCGGGCTGTCGCCAAGGCTTTTGGTACGCTGCCGCCTACGATGTGAGCGTCACATCTTGCCGCCATAAAGGTGGCGCAGCTCGTCAGCATCCACTGGTGTAATGCGCTGGATGATCCGAGGGTTGCTGGAGGGGTAGAACACCGACCACGGATCGGTGCTGTGGGGCATGCCGACGGCGTGCCCGATCTCGTGGAGGGCGGCGACGAGCAGTTCGTAGCTGCTGAGCGGGCGCGCCCTGACGCCGTCGGGCGCCACACCTTCCAGCGGGAGAGCGATCTCGGCAGACAGGATGCGGCCGTCGGGCAGCAGGTAGAGGTATGTGGAGGCGTGGGTCGGGTTGAACCTGCCGTCATCGCGAACGTAGATGGTGCCGCGGTCCGGGGCACCCGGGACCTCCTGCCGCAGGATCGGGGCGCCGGTCTGGGGGCGGAGTAGTAGCCGGCATTGGCAGGCCGCGTCAATCTCCTCGACGGCAGCGTCCACGGCCGCCCGGTGTGCCGGAGGCATGGCTGGGTCGGCGAAGACGGCTACGGGCCCGTTCTGGACCCAGCGGGCGGGAGCGGCGGGACCCGGCATCGCAGCAGCGCAACCGACGCAGCAGAGCGAAAGAACGACGGCGGCGACCACGATCACTGCCAGGATGCATGCCGCGCGCAGCGGGTTGCCGTCCCGAGTCTCATCAGTGTTCATGACTTCGCTCCTGTCCAGGCTTTGGCGGTTTCGGGGGTGAACTGCTCGTGCTCTGCGAGACCGTCGCGAGCCAGGCAGGAGGGAACGAGGTCGATGGAGACGAACTTCTGCCCGTCATTCCTTGCAGCCTCCACTGCGGGCTCCGAGTCCGGGCCCTGCATCACGACGTAGAACCGATCGGCATCGATGTAGGTGTCCAAGACGTCGACCGCGATGAGGGTCTCTAAGCCGCGCCTGACGTACCGCTCGCCCTCCTTCACCGTACGGCACACCCGTACCACGGCGCCGGCCGCGGTGACGGACGCCCACAGATTCTCTCGGGCGGCCAGCCTGCGATTCTCGTCGTCAGAGTGACAGAGCGCATTGGGGTCGGTGTAAGGGCGACCGTCGTACACCGTGACGGTGCAGTCCGGGAATCGGGCTCGAAAGTGCGCCACGATCTTACTGTAGTCCGGCTCTGCGGTGCGGTCGAACTTGCGCAGCAGCCCCTTCACGACGGCGTGGTCGAGCAGCACTGCGACGGCGGGCTTTTCTTTCAGCAGCGCCTGCACAACGGCGGATGTATTCTCCATGATTCAGACTCTACCACAGCCGATCTAGGACGTCAACAGGGCCTAACCTAGCCGGTCACGATGCAGAAGCATTTGGCCTCCCACCACCACCACAAGGACCTCGTCAGCGACTCGACCCTCCATGTCGTGACGTGCGTGTCGAACCCCGCCCGCTGGCAGACCCGTTACCGGCTCGCCCGCGAGTTCATGGAGACGATGTCGGCCGCCGCGAACGTCAAGCTGTACGTCACGGAGGCAGCCTACGGCGACCGCCACCATGAAGTGACAGAGGCGTCGGTGTACGAGCCCGGGAAGGACCGCTGCGCTCACCACCCCCGCCACCTCCGACTTCGAACCAACTCGGGGATCTGGTGCAAGGAGAGCATGCTCAACCTCGCCGTGGCGCGGCTGCTG
>Ga0134121_10004331_pt1 | contig 11650 bp, 7 predicted proteins | sample KB301_FD_96463 | JGI IMG/M metagenome (GOLD analysis project Ga0134121, IMG submission 96463) | Terrestrial soil microbial communities without Nitrogen fertilizer from Kellogg Biological Station, Michigan, USA - KB3-0-1 | ecosystem: Environmental > Terrestrial > Soil > Unclassified ...
GCTGAACGTCGCGGTCTCGCCGGGGAGCAGCACGTTCGGGAAGTTCGGGCTGTCGATCGCAAACGGCGCCGAGATCTGCGGCGGATCGAGCTGGAGCTCCGAGACATCGCAGTTCTGCAGCGTGACTTGCTGCGCGTTGCGCGTGTCGAGGTGGATCGGGGCCGTGCCGAACGCGAGGGCCGGTGGTGCGATCGCACCGCCGTTGTCGATGAACTTCGCGGTGAGCTTCGTGTGAGTGACGGCGGCGTCGGCGACGTCGGTCGTCCAGATCAAGTCATCGGTGGCGAGGCCGGCGGTGGCTTGCCGCTTCGGCGTGGCAGCGACGAGCGCGCGCTGGAGCGGCGCCAGGGTCGTCGGATACGTGAGCGGCGCGACGAGCTCGAGATCGAACGGCGAATCGCTGCTCTCTAGCGCCGGCGGTGACAGCCCGATGGTCGCTGTACCCGTCGAGGTCAGCGAGAGGATCCGCGGCGTGGTCGGTTGCTGGACGCAGAACGTTCCCAGCGAGACGACGTCCGGCACGGTGTAGCTCGCGGTCACGGCAGCTCCGGTGATCGGGATGGCGAGCGTGGGGCCCGTGTTCGGCTTGACGAGGATCCGATCGGCGAGGCTGCCATCGTCGTTCGGCGCGGCGGTGAGATCGATCGTCGCGGGCGTTGTCGCCGGGGCACCGGCGACGGTCAGGCTCGGTTGCGCGGTCTCGAGGCCGGCGGAGATGAGCGAGATCGGCCCACCGGTGCTCATGATCATGGCGTGGTGGACGATCGGGTCTCCGACCCGGACCTCGCCGAGCTGGACCGCCGGTGGGGTCGCGGTCAGCGTCACGGCGGGGTCGCCCGCGCAGCGCAGCGATAGCGCGACGGCCGGGCCCTGGACATCGGCAGCGGAGAGCTGCAGGTCCGCCGTGAACATTCCGGCCGCGGTGGGCTTGCAGGTAACGGTGAGCGTCGCCGGCGCGTCGGTCGTGACCGCGAACATCGGCGAAGGGGTGATGGTGAACGGTGGCCCGGCGGGCATCACCGCGTGCGCGCCGTCGGTCAGATCGCGCGTGCCGTGGTTCGCGACCTGGAACGTCAGCGTGCCGGTCACGTTGAGCGGCAGCACGCCGAAATCGAAGATCGTCTGGCCTCCGACGAGATCGAGGGTGGCGCCGCTCCCGATCCCGTGCAGGGGGATCGAAGTCGAGCGATCGGCGGTGTCGTGATAGTTGATGAGCAGCGTGGCGTCGCGCACGCCGATCGCGCTCGGATCGAACGTGAGCTCGAGATCGACGGTCTGGCCACCGGTCAGGGCGCAGGTCGGCGGGATGCCCGAGGTGCACGGCGTGCGCGCGATGTACGTCCAGTCGGGCGCGGCGCCGGTTCCGGCATCGACGATGCGGACATCGAGGAGCTTCAGGGAGCCGGTGCCGGCGTTCGTGACGTGCACGGTCGCACTGGCCGTCGTGCCGATGACCTCGATGGCGCCGGCGTCGATCGCGCTGGGCGACGCGGAGATGATCGGTGTCGCGGCAGCCGTGCCGGTGCAGGTGAGCGAGATCGGGGCGGCAAGGTGGGTGCCGGCGCCGGTCGCGACGTAGAGCTGCGCGGTCAGAAGGCCCGCCGCTCGCGGCGTGCACGCGACGACGAGGGTCGTCGTGGCGTTGGCGGGCACGGCGGAGATCGCGGCATCGCACTCGCGCGCGTCGGGGTTGCACGGTGCCGCGACGGTGAAGTTGCCCGTGGCATCGGTGGTCTCGACGAACAGCTTGTTGATGGGTCCAGGCCCGGTGTTCTGCAGCGCGATCGTCCGCGATACCGAGCCGCCGACCGCGACGGCCCCGAAATCGATCGCCGTCGCGTTGGGCAGAAGGCCCGGCGAGCCCGCGTAGGCGCACACCGCCTCGAGCTCGGCGAGCACGGTGCCGATAGGCGAACGCACACGGTAGCCGCAGCGCTGCATGCTTGCCGGTGCCGGCGTGCACATGATCGTGAGCGTGCGAGCCTCGCCGGCTGCGAGGATGAATCCGGTGAGCGGCGCGGCATGCACCGCCGCGGCGTCGCAGCCCGGCTCGACGGTGATGCTGCCGGCCATGACGCTGGTGGTGCCGTCGTTGCGCAGCGTGATCGTGCCCGACCCCGCGCTGTTCGCGGCGAGCTCGATCACCTCGATCCCAGGCTCGGCGTGAAAATCTAGGGGAGCCGCGGCGGCCCCCCGCGCGCTCGCGAGAACAGCGAGCACGACGAGCGAGCTGATCCGGTACGCCGCGCGTGCGCTCATGGCCGTCCGATCAGGCCGAGCGCCGGAACGAACACGAAGTTGTCGTCGGAGAATGCGGTCGTTCCCATGACCGATCCAAGGATCGCCGAGTCGGTATGTAGACGCGTCTCGCTCATTTCCCCCGACGTCGCAAGGATGCGCCACTCGGTGCCCTGCTTCAAGGTGGCTCTGTTACCACCTCGTCAGTAGGTGAGGGTGCTACCCTCCGGGCGTGCCAAGTTTTCAGCGCCATGTATTCGTCTGCATCAACGAGCGAGCCGCCGACAACCCGAAGGGATGTTGCAAGCTGAAAGGCGGTAACGACGTTCGCGATCGCCTGAAGGCCGAGCTGTCGTCGCGCGGCCTTCAGAAGATCATCCGCGCCAACAACGCCGGCTGTCTCGATCAGTGCGAGCACGGCGTGACCGTCGTCGTCTATCCCGAGCAGGTCTGGTACGGCGGTGTCACCGAGGCGGACATCCCCGAGATCGTCGAGAAGCACCTGGTCGGCGGCGAGATCGTCGCGCGCCTGCTCCTGCCCAAGCAGCCGCACCTCGGCGAACGCACGACATTTCCGGCGGTCGAAATCGGCACGGCCGCCAAATGATCGCACGGGCCGTCCTCGTGCTGCTGCCGGCGGTCGCGACCCTCGCGCACGCGGACGCGCCGGCGTCATCTCCTCCGCCTGTGATCGGCGCGCCCGATCCGGCGGTTGCGGACGCCGCCGATGCCAACCTCGAGTCGACCGAGAACCGGAGCGGCCTGACGTTCGCGGCCGCGTTCGGCGGCGGCCTGATCCTCGGCTTCGGGATCAAGGACTCGGTCGGTCGCGGCGGCTCGCTATCGCTGCGGCTCGGGCACGTCGCGACCAAGCGCACGGTGATCACGTTCGAGATCGCCGGCACGGCGGCGCTGCACAAGCCCGCGATGGAGAGCAGGACCGAGACCAACACCAACACGGACCTGCTCGCCGGTGCGCTCTACTACATGAACCCGTCGCTCTGGGTGCGGTTCGCCGGCGGCATCGGCGTGTACCAGGGGCGCCAGGTCACGCTGTCGACCGGGCAGCTCGGTAACGTCACGCTGTCCGGCCCTGCGATGCTCGCAGGCGTCGGCGTGGATCTCGCGCGCTTCAAGTCCGCGGTGCTGGGCCTCGAGTTTGGAACCTCCGCGATGCTCAGCAACGACGGCGTGCTGCTCGCGAGCAGCGCGCACTTCGGCGTGTCGTTCGACTGATGTCAGTTTTCGGGCTCGACGTCGTCGATGATCCGGATGTCGTCCGCGCGGTCTCCGGTGATGTCGGCAGCAGAGCCTTCGGCGGAGTCGTCGAGGATGAGGTCGATCGGCTGGTCGTCGGTGTCCTCATCGTCGAGCATCACTGCGGCGATATTGCCGTGCAGAGCGGCGCGAAGGCTCGCGCCCGGTAATGCCTTGATCGTGTACGCGCCTGTCGCGTCGGTCGTGGTCGTGACCACGGAGGAGTCCGGGGACGTTGCGGTGATGAGCGCGCCGGCGAGCGGCTGGCCCGTGGTACCGCGCACGACGCCGTGGATCATCGTGGCGGACGGCGATCCGAGCGCGAGCTCGATGTGCGCGGTGCCGTCACTCGGGATGGAGAGGTGCTGCGAGCTCGGCTTGCCGCGCCAGACCGCGGAGAACGACAGCTCGCACGCGGGGATGTTGTCGATGGTGAAGTGCCCGTCGATTATGGTGATGAGGCGGGGAGCTTGCGGCAGCGGGATCATGGTGCCGCCACCGAGACAGGACCTGAGCACGAGTTCGAAGCTGCCGGTGGCGAGCTGGGTCGTACCCTCGATCCGGCCGGTGCCGCCGAGCTCGAGCCGAACGCCGGTTTGCGGCGAGGCGACCGTCTGGGTGGTGACGCCGCGGCTCTCGGCCTGTGCGGTGATGCGATAGCGGCCGGCCGGCATGTGGAAGACTTCCCAGTGGCCGGTTGCATCGGTGCGCTCCTGCTGACCGATCCCGCCGGGATCGAGCGGCTGGAGATCGACGAACGCGTTGCCGACCGGCTCGCCGGCCTTGTCGACCAGGATGCCCGCGATGTCGGGGTGGCGCTCGGGCAGCGAGAACACCACGCTCGGGAACCGCGCGCCGTCGCGGCACGAAAACCGCTGGCTCGGCGATGGCGGCGACTTCCACGGCCACGCGCGGAGCGTGACGTCGACCTCGTCGGTGGTGACCCAGCGGAACGTGCCATCGGGCTCGATCCGGCCCGCCGGGCCGAACTGGAGGTCGGTCTCGCCCCACTGTTGTTCGATCGCACCGTCGCCTGCCGGCTTGCCGTCGTGGGCGACGACGCGACCGGAGATGATGCAACCGGCGGTGAGCGTGAGCGTGGTCTGCAGGTGATCGCCGGGCCCGACGGTGATCTGCGCTGTGTTCGTGTTCTCGACGCCAGCGAACTTCGGGTGGCTCGCGTCGAGGCTGAACGCGCCGGTGGGGAGCCGGAGCTCGAAGCTGCCGGTCTTGTCGGTCTCCGCGATGTCGGTCGCCAGCGTGGGGCGTACGCCGCCACCGAGCGCGCGCAGCACGGCGCCGGCGATCGGCCGGCCATTGCGATCGACGACGTGGCCCGACACGATGCCGCCGCGCACGACCGAGAGATCGACGCCCTCGGTGTCGCTACCGGCGAGCACGATCGCCATCAACGCTTCATCGGGGACGCCCGCGGCGTCGGCGGACGGCAGCCCCGGCAACCGCACCCGCTCGGGTCGGGCGACCGATAGCACGGTGTCGTCGCGGACGAAGGCGCGATACATGCCCGGGGGAACGTGGATCGCATACGAGCCATCCTGGCTCGCCATGGTCGAGGTCTCGCCCGCCAGGCTGTGGAACACGACCTCGACGTTACCGACCGGTTGCTGCTGGCGGATGTCGATCACGCGGCCTGCGATGGTCACGTCGCCGTCGGGGAAGGGCAGATCGCGCGAGATTTTCGCCGAGCGTGCACGCGATCTCGCGATCTGGTCCGAGAAGTTCTGGCCGGCCGTGCGGTGGGCCGCGGCCGGCGGTTCCACAGGTTCTGGCGATCCAGATGCGGACGTTGACCGCACCCGGGAGGCGCCCCACCAGGCGGCGATCGCGATCACCACGATCATGACGGCGATTCGGGAGCGGCGGGTCATGTGGGTTCCATCCGAACGTCGAGACACACCCGGGTGTTTTGCAGTTGCTCGCTCATCGATCGTTCAACGGTCAACGCGTTCACGGCACAGGCCACGGTCCGAAAAAACAACCCGTGAGGCGTAGCAGCTATTCCGTGCTTTGCACCTCGATCACGACAGCCGTGATGTTGTCCTTGCCGCCGCGCTGGTTCGCCATGCCGATCGCCGCCTCGGCGCACTCCTCGAGCGAGCCGTCGCTGCACAGCTCCGCGACCTCGCCGTCATTCGAGAAGTAACCATGTAGGCCATCGCTGCACAGGAGGAACCGATCGCCGGCGGCGGTGTCTATGTCGACCGTGTCGACCTGCACGTAATCTTTGTGGCCGACGGCGCGGGTGATCACGTTCTTGCCGGAGGCCCGCTCGGCCTCGGCCTTGGTCAGCATGCCGTGCTTGACCTTGTAATTGATCAGCGTGTGGTCTTCGGTCATCTGCAGCACGCTGGCGCCGCGCACGCGGTAGACCCGGCTGTCCCCCACGTGGACGGCAAACGCGAGGTTGGCGCGGATGAGCAGCGCGGACAGCGTGGTCGACATCCCCTTCTTTTCGGGGTCAAGCTCGGCCATCCCGTACACCATGTAGCAGGCGCTCTTCACGCCGCTCTCGAGAAACCGGCGAATCTCCCAGATTCCCTCATCGTCGCCGCCCAGGACCTTGTCGACCAGCCGGTTCAGGTCCCGATCGGGGCCGTAGACCCACATCCGTAGCTGCTCCACCGCTTCGCGGCTCGCGATCTCGCCCTTGTTGTGGCCGCCGACGCCATCGGCGACGACGTAGAACCCGCGTGCATCATCCCGGAACGAGGAGTCCTCGTTGACCCGGCGCCTGCGGCCGATGTCGGTGCGTGCCACGGATAGCAGCTTCACTCGACGGCAATCCTATCATTCATGGCGATTGGCGGATCGACTTGCTACGATGGGGTCCCGTGACCGAAGGGATCAAACCGGCGTTAGCAGCGGTCATTCGCGAGCGCGGAAGCGAGATCCTCGCGAGCTGGCTCGTTCAGTTCGAGCGCTCGCTATTGCGGTTCCGGCGCGCGACCAAGGCGGCGACCCATACCGCGCAGGTCGCGAACCTCGTGGAGGCGTTGTCGGTCGCGGTGAGCAACGGCTCGCAGGAGCTCAAGCCCGGGGCAAACGTGACGCGTGAGCTGGAACGCAGCGCGGCGTTCCTGGGGGCGCAGTTTGCCAGCGAAGGCGCCACGGGGTTCGACATCGCGGCGCTCCTGCTCGAGCTGCGCGACGTCGTCGCCGGCATGGCCGAGCCAGAGGACGCCGCCGCGCTGACCCGCCTGTTCGAGTGGCTCACCACGGTGGCGCTCGATGCGTTCGCGGCCTCCGGCATGCAATCGTTGCGCGAGCGCCAGGCGGACCAGCTCGAGACCGGCACCCCCGTGATCGAGGTCTTGCCGAAAGTTCCAGCGGTGCTGTTGGTTGGCGCGCCGAACACGTCGACGATCGACTCGCTCCTGTCGCGCGCGTGGATGCTCGCCGTGGGCACGACGGCGCCTTGCCTGATCATCGACTGCGGCGGCCTCGCCGAGCCCGGTGAGAAGAGTTTCGACGGCGGCTATCGCAAATTCCTCGAGCAAGCCGAGGGCAGCGCGCTGCAGGTGGTGCTGTCAAACGCCCGGCGCCCGCTGCGCGAGCACGTCGGTGCGCTTACCGGTGAGCGCGGGTTATCGTTCCAGCACTTCGATCGCTTCGACAGTGCGGTGGCACACGCGCTCGAGCGCGCCGGCTATCTATTGATGCGACGTAGCTGACCGAGAGCGTTTGAAGGCTTATGATGAGGCTTGGAGCTCCGGTGGGTGACTTCCCGATCGGCTTTGGCCGGTACCAACTTGTCGAACGGCTGGCCGTGGGGGGCATGGCCGAGCTGTTCGTTGCCGCGGCTCCGGGCGAGCACGGCTTCCAGAAGAAGGTCGTGATCAAGCGGCTGTTGCCGCACCTCATCGAGGACGCCACCTACAAAGCGATGTTCATCGACGAGGCCAAGCTCACGGCGCGTCTCGTGCACCCCAAGATCGCGCAGACCTTCGAGCTCGGCAAGGTCGACGAAGCGCTGTTCATCGCGATGGAGTACGTCGATGGCATCGACGTGCTGGCGCTGCTCCGCGAGTTCGCGTCGCGGCGGCGCCGGGTCGAGCCGCAGCTGGCCGCGTGGATCGCGCACGAGGTGCTCGATGCGCTCGACTACGCCCACAACCAGGTCGGCGAGGACGGCACGCGGCTCAGCATCGTGCATCGCGACATCTCGCCATCGAACGTGCTGCTCAGCGTCCGCGGCGACATCAAGCTGGTCGACTTCGGGATCGCGCGCCAGCAGGATCCCGATCGCGCGCACAAGAGCAAGAGCGGCACGCTCAAGGGCAAGTACGGCTACATGTCGCCCGAGCAGGTGATCGAGCAGAGCCTCGACGCGCGCAGCGATCTGTTCTCCGTCGGGGTCGTGCTCGCCGAGCTCCTGACCGGCCGGCGGCTGTTCGCGGCGGCCAACGAGCTCGACGTGCTCCTCATGGTGCGCGACGCCAAGCTCGCGCGGTTCGAGAAGTACGGTACGGACCTCCACCCCGATCTCGCGAACATCGTGCGCCAGGCGCTCAAGAAGTCGGTCGACGAGCGCTGGCAGACCGCGGCGCAGTTCCGCGATGCCCTCGGGGAATGGCTGTTCGAGCACCGCCATCGCATGACGCCGAAGGCCGTCGCCGATGTCGTGAACGAGCTGCGCGACGCGGTGATCGAGCGCCGCCAGCGCACGGTCAACGCCGGGACCGCCGTGCTCGACGACATCGGGGTCCCGAGCACGAGGAGCGAGGAGGCTTCCCCGGTCGCCGTCGTCGAGGGCGAGAGCGAGCAAAGCATGCCGCTGATCTCGGTCAGCTACGAGCACTCGCAGGGCACGGATCAGGGGAACGTGCCGCGGCCCATCACGATGGGCGATCTCGCCGTGCACGTCGCGCCTCGCAGCGATGCCGTGCATGCTCGGCCGGGCAGCCGGCCCATGCCGGCGCAGGTGCCGCCGCCGGACGCGAGCGGTCTCAGCGTGAACCGGCCGACCGCGCCGCCCTGGCCGCGGCCCCCGGTGAGCGCGCGGGCCCTGCGCGACGCGGCCGAGCACGAAGGCGTCGTCGAGGTCCCGATCGCCGACACGATCAGCAAGGCGGTCGAGGCGATCACGCAGCCGGCGCAGGAGCGCATGCACGGCCCGACCGAGACCTCGGCGATGCGCTCGTTCGACGAGCTCGACGCCGAGCGATACGGACGCGCGCTCCGGCTCCCGGCGATCGGCGACCCCGAGCGCAAGCCGCAGCCGCCCGCGCCGCTCGTGCCGCCCGCGCTGTCCGACATCACCGAGCCGCCCGACGACGCTGGCGAGTTCAGCACGACGTCTGCGCTCCGCGTGCTGTTCCGGATCATGACGACGCGCGCGACCGGCCTCCTGGTCGTCGCGGTCGGCGGGATCAAGAAAGAGATCTACGTACGCGACGGGCAGCCCGAGTACGTGTCGTCGAACGTCGCGAGCGAGCTGTTCGGCAACTACCTGGTCAGCAAGGGCGTGCTGTCGGACGGCGAACTCGCGATGGCGCTCGCGATGATGCCGCACTACGGCGGCAAGCTCGGCGATACGCTCGTCGGCCTGGGCCTGCTCAAGCCGCTCGAGGTGTTCCGCCACCTGACGCGGCAAGTTCGCACCAAGATCATCGACGTCTGCACGTGGAACAAGGGCTCGTTCGCCTGGTACGCGGGCCGCGAGAACCCGCGCGAGGCGTTCCCGCTCGACTTCAACGCGTTCGAGATCCTCGGCGCCGCCGCGCAGGCGCAGTCCGACGAGCTTGTCGAGACCTGGATCACGCGGAACAGCGCGGTGCGGCTGCGCGCGTCGCGGACCCGGCGGGTCGGGCCCGAGCGGTTCGAGGTGCCGGGGCTCGTCGAGCTGTGCGACATGCTCGATGGCCGGCGCTCGGTGGCCGATCTGATCGAGCTGGCGTCCGATCGCGCCGAGCGGCTCAAGACGGGCCGCATGCTGAGCTTGCTCGAGGCCTGCGACCTCGCGCGCCCGAGCTGACTTGCGGCGGCGACGCCAGCCACGTGGATGGCTCCCGGGATCCACTCAGCGCCGCGCGAAAGCTCCGTCCGATGTTACTTTTCAGAGTCTACAATTGTCCGAGATTCGGCCGGACGCCGGACAAGATCACGCAGCCTGCCAGCTAAGGTGTGGTGGTCATAGCCAGTTCGTCATCCGAATCCCGGTCCCTACCGCGGCCGTCCCCACCGCGGTCCCTACCTTTCGGCCCTGCGGCCGGCTCGGTAGGGACCAACTGCATGAGGGCCATCGATGCCTGGCACATCTCCTCCACCGTGACGCCTCGGCTGTAGTGCAGGTGCTTGTCCTGCCCGCGCAACGCGACCTCGGTGCCTGCACGGCCGGCCATCGCCTTCACCACCGCATCCGGCACGCCTTGCTGCCTGGCGAGGTCATGGAAGCTGTGCCGGATGCCATGCACCGTCACTGGGCGGTCGATCCCCGCCTTCACCTGCGCCTCTCGCCAGACGTCGTTGAGTTGGTCGTTGCCGACCGGCCGGGTGCCCGCCTCGGACGGGAACACGAGCCCGGTCTTGAGACCGGGGTGGCTTCGCTGCGTCAGGTAGCGCCGGTGCCGGCGGACCAATTCGAGCGTCCGAGGCTCCAGCGCGATCACCGGCGGTGCCTTCTTCCGTTGGTCCACCGGGCTGAATACGTTCGCCGACACGTCATACGTCTCCTCGATCACGATCACGCCGTCCGAGGTCAGCTTCTCCCACCGCATCGCGGCCACGTGACAGTAGCGCAAGCCCAAGGTGTACAGCGCGAAGATCATCGGCGCGTAGAACGGGTACTGCTCGACGATGATCGGCAAGACCACCGCGATCTGCTCTGCGTTGAGCCGGTTCTTCAGGGCGTGCTCATTGCTCACGGTGGGCAGTGTGATCAGGTCCCAGTCGATGGGTGGCAACTGGTACTGGCCACGCGCCTTGCCGACGATGCGCCGGAACAACCCGACACGATGCCGGATCGTCTCGGGCACGTAGTCCGCCGTCAGAGATCGCACCCAGGCATCGATCTCGGGCACGGTGATCCTGTCGATGAAGTGGTCACCCCACCGCCGGAGGATGTGCGTTTCGATCAACCTAGCGAGCTTCGCGGCGCGGCTTTCGCTGCTGACGTTCTCGGTGACGAACGTGATCCACGAGGACCTGCACAAGGTCTCCAGCCGCGGGATCTCCGTCGGAACGCCGCCCCCGGTCGTGCCCATCTTGATCTCGTTGATCAGCTGGGTTCGGTAGGCGACGGCGGCGTTTTGCGTCATCTGTGGATCCACTTCCCGCGTGTACCTTTCCTTGAACTTCGGCTTCCCGGTCTTGGGGGCGATGGCCTTGGCGACGATCCGGAACGTCCCGTCGCTCAGTCGATAGACCCCGGCGTAATTCTTCAACTTCGTTCCCTTCTCCTGGCGCATTGCATTCATCTCCCTTCGGCGCGCCAGACGCTTCACGGCATTGAGGAGAACGCCTGGATCTCAGACGGCATTCCATTCGCAGCGCGTCATAGGCTAGGCCGCGGTCGCGGATGTAGCGGTCCAACTCGGACAGCTCGAAGAGGTGCTGGTCGCGGGCCCCTCGTCCACAGGGCTTGAGCAGCAGCTTCTTGACGAGGCCGCGAATGCCCGCAGTCGTGCGGTAGCCGAGGTACTCGGCAGCCTCGGCGATCGTGAGCGGCCGAGGCGAATGCTCCGGGCGCTTCACCAGCGCACCTCGAGCGCGACTAGGTCATGCCCCGTGCTCGCGGGTCGCCGAGGCAGCTCGCCGCCGCTCGGCGATCTTGTTTCCCCGATCGTCGGCGGGTGCCGATGTCGTGGAGGTTCTCCGTCGGGGTCGGCGGAGGCCTTTTTCGTGGCGGGCCTGCGGCTCCCGACGTGACGACGACTCGCACGCCGTGTCGAGCACCGGCGCGGGGACGCGCCCCGACCACACGTGCGCGCATCGTCGCGTTGCAGGGCACGCTCGAGCTCGGCCCTCTGCATACGCCCATCGACGATCACCTGACTCCGCGTGATCTTGCTGCTCGTCATCCGAGGGCGACGAGGCTCGACGACGTAGCTGCCATCGCGGCGACGCCTGACCACCACCTCCGTACCGATGAGTCGCTCGCATTGCCACGCGATCTCCAGCGGGACGACGATCCACA
>Ga0134121_10004332_pt1 | contig 11647 bp, 6 predicted proteins | sample KB301_FD_96463 | JGI IMG/M metagenome (GOLD analysis project Ga0134121, IMG submission 96463) | Terrestrial soil microbial communities without Nitrogen fertilizer from Kellogg Biological Station, Michigan, USA - KB3-0-1 | ecosystem: Environmental > Terrestrial > Soil > Unclassified ...
CTGAAGACCGAGACCCTGAACGTGTCGACCAATGGCACGGGCGGCGGCTCTGTCAGCTCGACCCCGGCGGGGATCGACTGCGGCGCCACCTGCTCTGCCGGGTTCGACTACAACACCTCGGTGACCCTGACGCCCACCGCCGACCTCGGGTCGGACTTCACCGGCTGGGCCGGTGACTGCTCGGGCACGGGCGCCTGCGTCGTGACGATGGATCAGGCTCGCTCGGTGACGGCGACGTTCACCCTCAAGCCCGACAAGACCCTGGACGTGGCGACCAACGGCACGGGCTCCGGCTCGGTGTCTTCGAGCCCGGCGGGGATCTCGTGTGGGGCGACCTGCACCCACGACTTCGCCTACGGCACCGTGGTCACCTTGACCGCGACACCGGACGTGAGCTCGGACTTCACCGGTTGGACCGGTGCGGGGTGCACCGGAACCGGCACCTGCATCGTGACGCTCGATCAGGCTCGCTCGGTGACGGCGACGTTCACCCTGAAGACCGAGACCCTGAACGTGTCCGAAGACGGCGCGGGCACCGGCTCCGTCAGCTCAACCCCGGCGGGGATCGACTGCGGCGCCACCTGCTCCGCCGGCTTCGACTACGGCGCGTCGGTGACCCTGTCGGCCACCGCCGATGCTGGCTCGGACTTCACCGGCTGGACCGGCGAGGGCTGCACCGGCACCGGCGACTGCCAGGTCACGATGGATCAGGCACGGTCGGTGACGGCGACGTTCGATCTGAGCGTCGGCCCGGACAAGACGCTCGACGTCTCGACCGACGGCACCGGCAGCGGTTCCGTGAGCTCCAGCCCGGCGGGCATCGACTGCGGCGCCACCTGCACGAACGACTTCACGTTCGGCACCGTGGTCACGCTGACGGCCACGCCCGACGCCGGCTCGGACTTCACCGGCTGGACCGGTGCTGGCTGCAGCGGAACGGGTGACTGCGTCGTGACGATGGACGCCGCGCACTCGGTGACGGCCACGTTCACGGTGAAGACCGAGACCCTGAACGTGTCGACCGACGGCACGGGCACCGGCTCCGTCAGCTCGAGCCCGGCAGGGATCAACTGCGGTGCGACGTGCTCGCACGGGTATGACTACGGCACCGACGTGACCCTCACGGCGACCGCCGACATCGGCTCGGACTTCGCGGGCTGGAACGGCGCGGGCTGCACGGGCACCGGCGACTGCCAGGTCACCCTCGACCAGGCCCGCTCGGTGACGGCGACGTTCACGCTGAAGACGAAGACGCTGGACGTGTCGGAGGACGGCACGGGCACCGGCTCCGTAAGCTCGAGCCCTGCGGGGATCGACTGCGGCGCGACGTGCTCGTCCGCGTTCGACTACGGCACCTCGGTCACGCTGACGGCGACGCCGGACGCGAGCTCGGACTTCACCGGCTGGACCGGTGCGGGCTGCACCGGCACCGGCGACTGCGTCGCGACGATGGATGCGGCCCGCTCCGTGACGGCCACGTTCACGCTGAAGACCGAGACGCTCGACGTCAACGCGAGCGGATCGGGCACCGGGTCGATCACATCGAGCCCCGCGGGGATCGATTGCGGCGCGACGTGCTCGGCCGGCTTCGACTACGGCACCGTCGTCGGTCTGACGGCGACGCCGGACGCCGGCTCGATGTTCGTCGGTTGGACCGGTGACTGCACCGGCCTGGGTGCTTGCAACGTGACGCTCGACCAGGCTCGCTCGGTGACCGCGACGTTCACCGCCGTGGCGCACCAGCCCGACGGCCGGATCGGCACGTCGAGCAAGGTCGCCAAGATGGTCGGTGACAACGTGTACAACGCCACCGGCCAGGGCCAGAGCAAGGGCGGCAAGGCCAAGCACAACAAGACCAAGGCCTTCTACGTCTCCCTCCAGAACGACGGGAACGCGACGGACACGATCGCGGTCAAGGGCTCGAAGAGCTCGAAGGGCTTCGTCGTGAAGTACTACGTCGGCAAGAAGGACGTGACGAAGCAGGTCGTCCGTGGCACGTACCAGATCCAGAACCTCGCCGCGGGCGGCACCGCGAAGTCGATCAAGGTGGTCGTGAAGGTCAAATCGACCGCCAAGATCGGCTCCGTCCAGAAGCTGAAGATCACCGCGACATCCGGGGTCTCGGCGATGGACGTCGTCAAGGCGAAGGTCAAGGCGGTCCGATAGGGCGGATCACCGCTCGAGGGAACCGCGACCGAGGACCGGGGGCCGGAGAGCCCCCGGTCCTCGGTCTTTTGTCCGGGACGGTTTGACCCTGCGCGGGGGGCTGTGTGACGGTGGGAGCTCGGCCCCGTCGGGGGGCGTATCGCGAAGGAGGGACCATGCGTCGCGTTCTCATCGCGAGCCTGGCGCTCGGACTGGCATCGGTGACGGCGATCGTCGTCACGGCGGCCGAAGCCGAGGCGAAGGACCGCTGCACGATCACCGGCACCCAACACCACGACACGCTGGTCGGCACGAGCGGCCGGGATGTGATCTGCGGGCTCGGCGGGAACGACACGCTCCGCGGCCTCGGCGCGAACGACATCCTTCGTGGGGGCAGGGGTAACGACCGGCTGTGGGGCGGCAACGGGCGTGACCAGTTGTTCGCGGGGATCGGCAGGGATCGTCTGTACGGCAGTGCAGGGAACGACCTGGTCCTTGGCGAGAACGGCAACGACATCGCGCGAGGCGGACCGGATCTGGATCTGGTGAACGGCGGCCGCGGGGACGACCGCGTGTTCGGCGGCCGGGGGAGCGACATCGTGACCGGGATCATCGGCAGCGACGTCGTGCACGGTGGTGCGGGCAGCGACCGATGCCTCGACGCGTTCGACGGGGTCAAGGGCAACGACACGGTTTACGGAGGACCGGGCATCGACCACTACCAGGCCGATCCGGGCGACTTCCACTTCTCGGCCGAGGTGCGCGGCCCTTGCATCCCTGAATAGCGCAGGGCCGCCGACACTGCGGCCGCCGGGCCTGTTCATCCGTGTCATGCTGCGCCGACCATCGCTACCGGAAAGAGGGGGTCGGAGAGATGGGCGAGCAGGCCGACGCGCTGTCGGAACGCCTCGTTGGTTCCTTGATCGGCGCCACCGAGATCATGAACGTCTACCTGGGGGATCTGCTGGGCCTCTACGCGCCGTTGGCGGAGGGCTGGCTCACCTCGAGGGAGCTGTCCGACCGCGCCGACGTCGCGGAGCGGTACGCCCGTGAGTGGCTGGAGCAACAGGCGGTCGCCGGGTTCCTCGACGTCGAGGACCAGACGGCGTCCGCCGCGGACCGGCAGTACCGGCTCCCTGCGGAGCACGCTCAGGTCGTGCTCGACCGGGATGCGCCGACGTACCTCGCGGCGTACGCACGGATGCTCGTCGCGGCCGCGCAACAGCTGCCGGCGCTGATGGATGCGTACCGCACCGGCGGCGGTGTCGGCTGGGCCCAGTACGGCCCCGACATGAGCGAGGGCCAGGAGTTCGGCAACCGGCCGACGTTCATCAACGCGCTGGCGGAGTGGTTCGGGTCGGTCCCCGACGTGCACGAGCGCCTCTCCTCGGGCGCGCGCATGGCCGACGTCGGCAGCGGCGGGGGATGGACCTCGATCTCCCTGGCGAAGGCGTATCCGGCCCTCACGGTCGACGGGTTCGACCTGGATGCGTCGGCCGTCGAACGCGCGCGAGTGAACGCGGACGCAGAGGGTGTCTCGGAGCGGGTGCGGTTCCACGCGATGTCGCCTGCCGACGCGGATCACGGCGACGGGTACGACCTCGTGACCGCGTTCGAATGCATCCACGACATGCCGCAGCCGGTCCCCGTGTTGCGGGCCATGCGCGAGATGGCGGGCTCGGACGGCACCGTCATCGTGATGGACGAGAACGTCCAGCCGGAGTTCGTCGCGCCTGGCGACGAGATCGAGCGGCTGATGTACGGCTTCAGCACGCTCGTGTGCCTGCCCGACGGGATGTCGCACGAGGGCTCGGTCGGAACCGGGACCGTGATGCGGCCGTCGACGTTCGAGGGATACGCCAAGGAGGCAGGGTTCTCGAACCTCGAGATCTTGCCGATCGACGGCGGGTTCTGGCGCTTCTACCGATTGTCGTAGCGGCTCAGGTCAGCTCGTCGAGCCGTCCACCGACGAGCGCGTCGAGCTCGGCGGGGTAGGGGAGGTCGTTGGCCAGCGCGGCCGCCAGGCCGTGCGCACGGAAGAACGCGAGCACCTCCCGGCCGGCAGCGATCAGAGCGTCGCGCTCGATCGGGACGAACGTCGAGCGGAGCGGCTCGAGCGGGTCGGTCGCGACCTCGAGGTCGAGCTTCCAGTAGGGCTCTTCCTCGGCCTCGCCGCCGCCTTCGAGACGCACGAGGTTCACGCAGCTGTTCCGCAGCTGCTCGAGCTGACCGGCCGCCCACCAGAGCTGGTCACGCGCGATCGCCGTGGTGAAGTGCCCGAGGTCGTGCCAGAACCACATCAACACCTCCCGGAGTTGCTGCGATCGTGCGTCCGCATCGGGCGCGGCACTGGGGAACACGCGGCCTGCGAGGACGTCGTGCGGGTCGAGCAGCACGCGATGCCGCCCTGCCTGGATCGAGTCCAGGTCGGAGACGCGATGAAGATGCAGCTCCAGCTCGCTGCCGTCGTCGAAGATCGCGAACGCCATGTCCGCGATCCCGAAATCCTCGACGAAGAGTGCGTTGCCGATCGAGCGGACGAACGCGTCCTTGCCGGTGCGGAGGTCGTCGAGCGATCCGTCGTCGGCGACGATGGTGATATCGACGTCGGAGTGCTCGTCGGCCTCACCGCGAGCCCGCGAACCGCCCTCGAAGACGGCGACGACCCGCGGGTCTCGAGTGGAGACCTCGACCACACGATCGATCAGCCGGTCGCCAGGGTCAGCGGGGGCGGTCATCGTTCGAACCTTGGGCTGAGCTCGCGCGCTCCCAACGGAAAGATCGGGTTCATGATGTTCGAAGCGTAGCGAGGTCGGCCGGGGAAGACCCCGGCCGACCTGCTCGCGACGAGCTCCAGGGGGCAGGCGTGGCGCGCGTGCTACGGCTTCCCCGCGGATCCGGCATCGCACCCGACCTTCGGACGGCAGCCCTGGGGCAGATGACCGATCGCGACGTGCGTCGCTCCTACGGGGACGAACAGCGGCGCCGGGTGGGTCGGGGCCGCCGGCGTCGCGGAGGACCAGAGCGAGCTGGCCTGCGCCGCGATCACGAGGACGGCGACCGCGAGCGTGAGCGCGATGACGGCGGCGAGCATCTGGGGCCGCCTGGCGGTACTGATCGACTGGGTAGACATCGCTACCCTCCTTCCCTCTGGCGGGTCCGTCGCCCGCTTCGAGCAGCAGGTTGCAATGGGCACCCTTCGGAACGCCTGCGGGTTCGGTTGCGGATAGGCTGCGGTCGGGTCAGCTTTCGCAGGTTGGTTGATATGCCCTGTCTGGCAAGATCTGGTCCCATTCCTGCTGTGTGAAGTTGCGTCCCGCGACGGCGCAGGCTCGCGTGAGCCAGTCGGCGGGATCGACGTCCCAGACCCAACCGGCCCCGGTGTCGGACACGACGATGACGTGCGTCCCGTCGGGTGTGAACGAGGCGGCGGCGAACCGGTTCGGCTCCGGTCCGGGGAGAGGGTCGCCGATCGTCGAGCGACTGGACGTGTCCCACAGCAGCACGTTTCCGGAGGTGTCCGATCCGAGTGCTGTGCCTCCGCCCGGCGTGAGACCGACGGAGACCGCACTGCCTGTGAGGCCACTCAGCGGTGCGCCGAGCGGCGCCCCTGTCGGAAGGGCCCAGAGCCGCACGGCGCCCGTCTGGCCCCCCGTCATGAGCATCCGGCCGTCGGCCGAGACGGTCGAGGTCCAGACGCCCGCGTCGTCGGCACGGACCGACGTCACGACCCGCCGACCCGCGACGTCCCAGAGCACGAAGTCGCCGCCCTTGCCCCAGCCGGTGGATACGACGAGCTGCGAGCCATCCGGCGTGAAATCCGCCTCTTCGACGGGACCCCGTGTGCGGAACTCGTCGGCCGGCGTACTCGAGGCGCCCGGCCTCCAGACGATGACCGAGCCACCGGTCGGCGCGGAGCCGCCGCCGGCCACGAGCGTCCCATCCGGGCTGAACGCGATCGAAACCAGACGTTGCTCATCCGCGATCCCGTGCAGCACGGCCAGCTGCTTGCCTGAGGCGATGTCCCACAACCGCGCGTCGCTCGGTCGATCCCCGCTTACGGATGTGACGGCCAACGTGCTCCCGTCCGGGCTGAACGACAGCGCCTGCGGCGACCCGTCGCGGTAGTGGATCCGTTGGATCGCGCGCATGGTCCGTGTGTCGAACACGGTGACGGAGCCGTTCCGGTTGAAGTGCGCATCGGGCGAGCTCACCACCGCGAGCAACCGTCCGTCCGAGCTGAGCGCGAACCACGGCCACCCGGGGAAGCCGCCACCGGCGGTGAAGGGCCGATCGAGACGGTGGCGTCCCGACAGGTCCCAGACGACCACGTCTTGGTTCCGGTCCGTGGTGTAGGCAGTGGTCCCATCACGCGACAGCGTCGGACCTCGGAGGGGAAGGTCGCCTGTTTCTGCGAGCGTGGTCCGCACGGACGCCGTCGCGACGTCCCACACGATCAGGCGTGAGTCGTTCCCGACCGTGACGAGCGAGCGACCGTCGGGCGTGAAGTCGGCGCCGACGGCTTCGTACTCCGTCTTGAACGGTCCGGTGTGCCCGCCCGACGCCTTCCGTATGTCTCCGCTTCCCAAGTCGAGGAACCAGACGTGGCCGGCGTTCGCGAGGTCGTCGTTCTCGAGCAAGGCAGCGGTTGATCCGTCGGGGCTGACCGCCACGCCCTGGCCGCCGATCGGATAGCGCCGCACGACGGTGAGGTCGGGTCGAAGGAGCAGCGTCGGCCCGTTACCTCGCGTCGTGACGAGTCCGCTCCCGTCGGCCGCGAAGGCCATCGCGAACGGTGACAGGGGCCGGCTGATCTCGGGGAACGTCGCCCCATCGCGTCCTTCGATCTGGACGGCTCGGGCCGTCGTCGCCAACGTGACCGGGTCTCGCGGCACGAGCGACTCGCGGAGATCCGCGGCGTGCTCCGCCGTTACGAGCTCTGAGCCCCCGGGGTCGAACGCGAGTGCGTCGATGGATCCCGAGAACGGCACACGGGTCCGGACGGTTCGGGTCGCGACGTCGATCGCGACGAGCTCGCCCGCTGAGGTCACGACCGCGAGGGTCTTCCCGTCGGGGCTGAACGCGGCACCTTCGGTCGGTGATCCGATGTCGACGGAGGCGACGGCCTCGTGTCGTGCGGTATCGAAGAACGCGACCGAGGGTCCGGCGTCGCCGATGGCCAGCGTCCGTCCGTCGGGCGACCCTTCGATCCACTGCGTCTCGCCGCCGATAGGAGCGGCACCGGCGACCGTGTACATCCGATCGGTGATGGCGGGTGTGCGCTCGAGGGCGGCGAACAAAGCACTGCGCGTTTCCGGCGAATCGCTGATGTTCACGGCCTCCCTCGCCATCAACAGGGCGAGCTGGGGGTCGCGCTCGAGGCGCGATCGCGACGCCAGCCGTCCGGCGTCGGCCACGGTGAGCGCGTTGGTCGCACGATCCCGTTGGGTGAGTGCGAGGTCGCCGATCACGAGCGACGCGATCAGGAGCACGGCGACGCCGACGAGTAGCCCCCGCAACCGGCGGTTCGTTCGTCGCGACCGGACGGCGTCGCCTTCGGATGCGGCGTGGCTCGTCTGGAGGAACTGGCGTTCGCTGTCGTTCAGGTCGGCGTCGTGCGAGCCAGCCCAGTCCCAGGCGGCCGTGAGACGAGCCCCGCGATACAGATCGGCGGCGTCGCGCCCGCCCTCTTGCCAGGTGTGCGTCGCCTCGGTCACGTGCCGGTGGAGCGCGCGGCCGTCGGCGTCTTCAGCCACCCATCCACGCAGCCGTGGCCATTCGCGGAGTAGGGCTTCGTGGGCGACCTCGGCCGTCCCCTGGGAGATCGTTATGAGGCGTGCATCGGCCAGCACCGTCAACGCCCGCGCCGCCGGCTCGTCACGGTCAAGGTCGAACTCGGCGAGGGTTGCTTGTCGAGCGACGACATCCGTTCCTTCGCCCGGTGCGGCGAGCCGCAGCAGGATTCGCCTGGCCGCCGCCTGCTGCGCGTTGTCGAGTCGGCCGAACGCCTCTTCGGCGAGCCGGGCGACTGCCCCTTCGACCCCGCCGGCACGCACGTAGTCCTCGAGGCGGAGGACGCCGTCGCGTCGACGGGTCCAGAGCTCGAGGAGTGCGGTCGACAGCAGCGGCAGCGCGCCTGGCTGCCCGACGGTGTCCGACACCAGCGCGTCGATCAGGTCGGGTTCGACGCTCAGACCCGCCCGAACCGCGGGCAGCTCGATCGTGCGACGGAGTTCCTCGGCGTCCATCGGTCCGACGAGGATCTGGTTGCCTGCGATGAGGGATCCCAGCGCGCGGTGCTCGGCGCATCGACCGTAGAAGTCGGCCCGCATCGCGAGCGCGACCGTGACGTCGTCGTTCGCCGAGGCGCCGTTGGTGATCGCGTCCAGGAACACCCTTCGCTCCTCGACGTCGCCGCACGCGGAGAAGACCTCTTCGAACTGGTCGATCGCGAGCAGCGTGCGCCCCGGTCGGTCGTCGAGCGCATCGCCCAGCGCCGCGAGCGGATGCTCGCCGGGACGGATCACGGTTATGGACCATCGATCGCTGCCCGGGATCGCCCCCGAGACGAGCGCGTGCACCACGCCGGCCCGGAGCAAGGAGGACTTCCCGCTCCCCGAGGGCCCGATCAGAGCGAGGAACCGACGCTCGACGAGTCGACCGATCGCCTCCGCGACCACCGGTTCCCGTCCGAAGAAGAATTCGGCATCGGCCGCCTCGAACCGCGCGAGACCCTTGTACGGGCAGACATCGGTCGCGATCGCGGGCGTGGGACCGCCCGCCAGGTCGAGGCCTGGGTCGTGGGCGAGGATCGCCGTCTGCAACCGCTGCAGCTCGGCCCCCGGCTCGACGCCAAGCTCACCGACCAGCACCTCCCTCGCGCGGGCGAACGCCTGAAGCGCTTCCGCCTGCCGGCCCGAGCGATAGAGGGCGACCATGAGCTGTGCCCATCGCCGCTCGCGGAGCGGCTCTTCGCGCACCATCGCTTCGAGTTGGGGAACCAGGCGGCCCGGATCGGCGCCGCCGAGTCGCGACTCGATCAGGTCCTCCGCTGCGGACCTGCGGAGCTCGTCGAGCCGGTCGCCCTCCGCGGCGCCGAACCTCGTGTAGCGGTAGCCCTGGTAGGCCGCACCCCGCCAGAGGTCGAGCGCTTGCGCCAGCACGGGGTCGGCTTCGTCCGGATGTCCGGAGTCGAGGAGGTCGTGGCCTCGGGCCGCGAGCTCCTCGAACCCGACGGCGTCGATCTCATGTCCGTCGCGGTCGAGCGCGTACCCGCCCGAGCGGAAGACGATCACGTCCCCGTTCGAGCCGGCAGCCCTGCCCGGTTCCAGTTCACGCCGCAACCGCGACACATAGGAGGTCAGGGTCTTGTCGGGCGAGCGAGGCGGGCTGTCGCCCCACAGCTCGTCGACCAGATCGTCGACGGGCACGACCTGGCCCGCGTGGGCGATCAGGCAGGCGAGGATCGTTCGTTCCTTGGAGCCCGCGATCGGCAACGGGGCCGTGCCCGCCGCCTCCGCGACCTCGAGCGGACCGAGGACCTGGAAGCGCATACGCGGAGGCTAGTCCGGGTCCGTCGCCCCCAGCTAGGCCGGTTCCGCGGAGGCAACGCGGTGACGGTCATCTGCGGTCGATGGATCACAGCCAGGCAGCCGGGACCAACCCCGTCGGGATCGCCCTCGGCGTCGACGCGTCACGCGTGGGAAGTGATGGTCCCGTTCGTGATCGAGCCTTGCGCGTCGGGCTGGGTCCATGACGCAGACACGAATCGTTGCGTCCGATCGGGCATCGTGCAGCTGGCTTCGAAGGATGTCGCGTGCACGTTCGTGACGGTGCCCGTGCACATCGCGCCGCTCGGCAGGTACTCCATCTGGAACGACGTCGATGCCAACGTGGAGGGGGTGACCAAGAGGTCGGCGCGCACCAGCACCTGTTGCGCGCCGTCGCCGGTGCCGGCCATCGACACGACGCCGCGCGTGACGCCCATGTTGCTCAGGATCTTTCCGGACAACGCGTCTTGGAACTCCGCCGGGTTCCAGGGCTTCGGCTGGAACCGGAGCGGACCGAGCGCGAGCGCGCTCACGATCGCGATCGCGATCGCGCCGGCAACCAGCGGAGCTCCCGCGAGGACGACCGTGGCGCGAAGATCCGAACGGCGGAGGATCCGCCACGTCGTGAGCCCACAGACCGTTCCGACGGCGACCGCGTCGATCGCCAGGAGCCAGGTCGTGCTTCTGTCGGTGCCGCTCCCGATGCTATGGAAGGTCGCTGCCGTCCAGACGGCGAAGTTCACGTAGTGCCATCGGCGCCACGTCTGATAGCTGAGCGTCATGTTCCGGTAGTGGTTCGTGATCGCCAGCGCGAGGAGCAGCTCCGCGGCGACGATGCCGAGTCCGATCCAGATCGGTCGGTACGTCGAGATGAACGGGACGGCGAGCGAAAGGGGCGAGAAAGGCAGATACGAATCGATCGCGACGGTGGCGATGTGCAGAACGACGAACGTGCCGGTGAGGAGCCCGGTGAATCGGTGCACGTCTTCCAGTGCGAAGCGCGGCCAGTGCTTCATCCGCTTCTTGCCTGTCATCAACAGCCCGATCGCGACATTGAGTGTCAGCAGGACGTAGGCGGCGACCCCGCCGGCTCGCGCCGCGTACCAGTCGATCGGGCTGGACGTGAGGTGCATCAGGCCGCCTCGCGCAGGTCTCTGTCCCAAGCGGCATTGGTGAGGACCGCGCCGTTTTCTCTTCGCAAGCGAGCGGGGATCTCGCGGGCGTCGAGCCACGCAGGACCGGCGTCGCCGAGCAGGAACGCCGACTTCGCGGCGACATCGGCCGCGACGCAGGTCGCCCCGCAGGCCGTGACTTCGATCCACGGAGAACGCGAGGGCCGTCCCGTTCGCGGGTCGATCAGGTGATGCTGGATCTCGCCGCCACGAAGCCATCGGCGCTTCGTGCTGCCCGATGTCGCCAACGCTCCTTCGCGAAGCTCGACGGCGTCGCCGCCGGGGAGGGCGACCGTCAGCGCGCCGCGCGCCGCGAGGTCACCGCCGGCCGACACCGACGCGTCGCCGGAGAGCAACGCCATGCCGTCGTCCACCGCGAGCGCCTTGACGACACCGTTCAGATCGAGGATCGCGCCGTCCGGCATGCGGACGATCCGCCCGACGAGGTGCACAGCCCTGGGGCCGCTGGCCGGTCCAGCCGGTCGGGGATCGGTGGTGAGCTCTGCGAAGTCGCGCGTGTATCCGGCGGCCGCGAGCGCTGCGCCCAGCGTCGGATCGACGAGGCCGTCCGTTTCGTACGCTGCTTGGAGTGCGATCTCGAGGGTCGCGGCGAAGAGGCCGGACACGATGGTCGGCCGACCGCTCGCCGCGTTCACGCGGTTGAGCTCGCTCCCCGGGATGAATCGGCTGAACATGCGATCGCGCTCGCGGAAGAGCTCTTCGACGTCTGCGCGCTCGGTGGCGCGGCCGCCGCGTGCGACGACCTCGCATCCCATCGCC
>Ga0134121_10004335_pt1 | contig 11641 bp, 8 predicted proteins | sample KB301_FD_96463 | JGI IMG/M metagenome (GOLD analysis project Ga0134121, IMG submission 96463) | Terrestrial soil microbial communities without Nitrogen fertilizer from Kellogg Biological Station, Michigan, USA - KB3-0-1 | ecosystem: Environmental > Terrestrial > Soil > Unclassified ...
AGCACGGCGGCGACCGCCGCAGCCTCTGCGCCGAGGGGAGCCTTGGCCTTCTCGAGCACTTCCACGATCGTGCGCTTGATCCGGCCCGATTCTTCTTCAGGACGGATCAGCGCGGCGATCAGCGGAGGGGCGATCTTCTGCGGATCCCGGTTTGCCATCCCGTCGATCGCGACGAACCGGACGTTCTCGTCGAAGTCGGTGACGTACGGCGTGAACCGGCTGACCAGCTCGTCGTCGGTTGCCGGCTTCCACTCGGAGAACCATCGCAAGAGGTCGATCCGCCGCTCGGGCATCCGGACGTAGCCGGGGATCTCGCTCGCGAACAGCTGATCTGCGACCTCGATCACTTTTTCGCGGGGAGCGATGCGCTCAAGGACACGCAGCGGAAACGCCAGCTGCTCGGCGGTCTTCATGTAGCGCACGACCGGTGCCAGCGCCGCTGTGCCCTTGGCGACCAGGGTGTCCACCACCCAGAGCTTTTCGGCTTCGTCTTCGACGCCCTTCATCGACGTGATCGAGAACCTCCGGCACAGCCCGACCAGTGCGTCCTCGGTGCCGTCGTCCTTCAATTTCTCGAGCGCGGCCCATCGATCGGGCTGCTGGGCGAGCTTGTTGGTTGCCTTCTCGATCGTCTTCTGAAGGGCTTTTTCTTTGGAAAATAGGCCAAACACCATGCCGAGCACCTTTGAATCTCCGAAGCGACGGGACGCTACCGTGTTTCGCCCTACGTAACCACTCGATCGGCCATTGGGTAGGTTTCGGGAATAAGTCACGAAAACCGCTCGAAATGATCTCGCCTGGGCGCGGGCGCGTACAATATTGAACCGATGAAGCTCCGGACCCCCACAGCTGGGATGGCAGCGCTTGGTCTGTTCCTCTCGTGCTCGGCTCCGGCCAGGAATGGTCCGCGAACCACCGGGAGTACCGACCACAAGGACAACAAGGACTGCTTCTACGGCTGCAAGCCCGACGACAAGCCCGCACCGGCGTCGCCAGGGTCGCCAGCGTCGCCAGCGTCGCCAGGCGCTCCACCGGTGAAGCACGGGCCGGTCGCCGAGCGTGCCCAGCTCCTGCGCGAGGCAGCCGACCAGCTCGAGCGGGCGCAGGCCGCGTTCGACAACGGCAACCGGAACCTCGCCGAGCAGCTGTTCTCGACCGCCGAGTTGCTCATCGGCCCCGAGGTGGTGGCGCCGATCGCCAAGCAGTTTCGCGAGGGTGGGCCGCCTCGCATCACCACCCCGACCCAGAAGATCGACCCCGCCGCCCCGCCGCAGCCCAAGGTGGCCGGCAGCTCCGAGGCCGAGGATGAAAAAGATCACGTCCCGCCGCCCAAGAACGAGGGCAGCCTGACCGGCACCCTGCAGATCGACGGAAAGGCGATGAGCGGCGCGTTCGGGCTGGTCACGCTCGAGCCGGCCGAGGGCAGGTGGAAGCCGCGCACGCCCAAGCGCCTCGTCGTCGAGCAGCGCAACCGCGAGTTCCTGCCGCACCTGATGGCGATCTCGGTTGGCTCGACGGTGGTGTTCCCGAACTTCGATACCGTGTTCCACAACGTGTTCTCGACCTCGCCGCTCGGCGCGTTCGATCTCGGGCTCTACAAGAGCAACGAGGCCCGTGAGTTCACGTTCCCAAAAGAGGGCATCGTGCGGCTCGGGTGTAACCTGCACGCGAACATGAGCGCTTACATCGCGGTCGTCGCGGCACCGGCCTACGTCGTCACCGACGATTCCGGTCATTTTGCGTTCAAGCACCTGCTCCCTGGTAGGTACAAGCTCAAGGCGTGGAGCGAGCGGAGCAAGGCGCCGATCACCAAAGACGTCACGATCAAGCTTGGCAAGAACGACATCACCGTCGGGGTCACGGGGGATGCTGCGCCAGGTCTCTTACCCGACAAGTTCGGTGGCAAGCGTGGATAGACGGTTTGCCGTCGCCGGTGCGCTCGTCATCGTCCTTGGTGGCGCCGCGATCGGCTTTGCGGTCACCCGCAAGGCGGCCGGGGGCATGACCGAGCCGCAGACCGCAGCGATGGCAGCCGCGGTGGAGCAGCTGAACGGCGACATCAAGGCGGCGCGGGGCAAGATCCAGGAGCGTGCGACCACGCTGTCGGCCGTCGCGACCTTGAGGGCGGCGGTTGCGACGGACGCCGCGACCGTTGCCGACCAAGTCGAACACGGCGACATCGTGCCCAAGGATGGCGAGATCCTCGAACTGGGCCGGATCGACAAGACCAACAACAACACCGTCGAGCCGCTCCTGCTCTTGCCCAAGGACGCGATGAGCGCGTCGCACGACGGCATGACCGGCAGCTACGCTGACCTGGTCGGCGACCAGCTCAGGATCACCGAGGTCACCAAGCTCGAGCTGACCGTGAAAGCCGAGCGGTACGCGGGGTATCTCAGCGTGACCCGGCCGCTCGAGCTCGCGCCCTCGATCAAGCAGCTGGTTGCCGCCGGGATTGCCGGCAAGTTCGTGATCAACGGCAAAGAGCTGCCGATCGGCGTGATGCCAGCAAGGGCGCGCACGCGCGAGCAGCCGCTGAGCTCGCAGGACGGCGCAAAGATCGTGGTGGCAGAGTCGCCGCCCCATGCCGTCTTGTCGGTGCCGACCCTGGTTGGCGGTGTCGGCGCCGCGGTGATCGGCCTCCTGCTACTGGTGATCGGCATGATGGGGAAAGAGAAGGCCACGGGCTCATTGACCCGCCTGTTCAAGGCCCTGCCGACCCAGCCGACGGCACCACCACCGTCGACCTCTGCGTCACAGCCGACCACGTTCGCCAACGCGCACACCCAGCTGTCGCAGCACAACATCGCCGAGGCCGGCACGCCGTCTCCGGGCGATTCGGGGAGCGGCGCGCAGATTGTCTCGTCCAACCTCGGTCCCGGCGCGATGATCGGGCGCTGGGAGATCGTCCGCCGGCTCGGCTCCGGCGGCATGGCCGATGTCTACCTCGCGCAGGCCAAGGGCGACGGCGGGTTCGAGAAGCTGGTGGCGATCAAGGTCATGCACAGCCACCTCGCGCGGACCCAGCGCGCGGTCGACCACTTCCTCGACGAGGCGCGCCTCGCCGCCCGCATCCATCATCCCAACGTCGTCGCGATCCAGGACCTGGGCAAGATCGGCAACGAGTACGTGATCGTGATGGAGTACGTCGAGGGCATCGATCTCGAGAAGCTGTTGTCTTCGGCGCGCGCCGGCCAGCGCCAGGTGCCGCTCGAGGTGGCCCTCAACATCCTGTGCCGGATCTGCGATGGCCTCGACGCCGCGCATCAGGCGACCTCTCCCGATGGCACGCCGCTGGGCATCGTCCATCGCGACGTCAAGAGCGCCAACGTCCTGGTGTCGCGGCAGGGCGTGGTCAAGGTCGTCGACTTCGGCATCGCCAAGGCCGCCAAGCAGGTCCACTACACCGTCGCCGGTGAGACCAAGGGCACGCCGGCGATGATGGCGCCCGAGCAGCGCGTCGGCGAGCAGGTCGATGTCCGCGCCGATGTCTACTCGGCCGCCGCGGTCGGCTACGAGATCATCACCGGCCACGGCGTCAACCTCGATCTCGCCGCGCTCGCGCACCTCGGCGTCGAGAACTGGCCGCACCTGCCGCTGCCGTCGAGCCTGCGCGCCGGCTTGCCGGCCGAACTCGATGAGATCCTGCTCCACGCGATGGCGTTCGAGCGCGACAAGCGGCCCGCCACGTGCGCCGCTTTCGAGGCGTTGATCCAGACGGTCATGAAGACCCACAACCTGTCGGCCACCGACAAGGAGGTCGGCCGCTGGGTCGAGAGCGAGCTGCGTCACCTCGGGCCGGCGTACCTCGAAGCGTTCTCGAACTTCAGCAAGTCACCGACGCCGTAACTACGAGGAGCAGAGGGGGATGAGGTAGCGGTACGGTGCGTCGCGGAGGTCGTAGCCCGGTCGCGTCATGGCTTCACGGGCGCGTCGTCGCGATGCCGGTTGTCGGTCATCGTTCAGGCCCAAGAGGTCGATTGTCGTTTGAGCGCGCCGCTGATCCTCGACGGATGCGCCGGGGTTCGGTCGCAGCTCGTCGCGCTGGAAGTCGTAGTCAAAGTAGCGGTGAAACGCGTAGAGCGGATCGTCGGGCTTGAGCAGGTCGGGGCTCCAGTTGCTGCCCTTCATGCCGTTGCATGGACTGCACACCAGGAAGAGGTTGCTCCAGGCGCAGACGAGCTGGTGAAAGTCAGGACGGCTCTTGGGCTGGAAATGATCGATCTCGGCGCGCACCGTCGCCGGGCGCAGGTCGCCATCGCAGTAGGCGCACCGCTCGTCGGTCATTAGCGCGAGCGCGGCGTGCACGATCACGTACAGGTCCTGTGGCCAGCGGAAGTCGTAGCGTGGGTCAGCCTGTCGCTTCGTGATGAAGGACTCGGTGATGTCGTTCGCCCGCGCAGCGAGATCTGCGGGCGCCGGTGGTCGATGGCATCCCAGCATGGTGGTCAGCCGGTGGCGCGCTGGGCGAGCAGTCGATCAAGCTGGCGGAGCTCGTAGCCGATAAGCTGCGCGACCTCTTCGCTGCGCTCGGAGAGCTGGCGCGCCAGCTCATCGACCGGCGCTCGGTCGGTTGACTCCCCGCGCAACAGGCGGTCGCGGGCAGCGCGGAACTCGTCGAACTTGGCCTCGGTATCGACGTCGAACTCGGAGTCGATCCCGAAGATCGAGCGGAGGACGGCGCTGTAGCTGATCCCGAGGTGCCCGGGCACCACGCTCTCCACGACCGCCTCGGCGCCCTTCATCGCCAAGGAGATGATGTGGGCGTCGGTCGCGGAAGCGACGACGAACGGCGAGTGGGTCGACGCGATGATCTGTGCATTGGGGAACATGCGCTGGACGACGGGAAGGACCTTGCGCTGCCACGCCGGGTGCAGGTGGATGTCGATCTCGTCGAGCAAGAGCAGGAACGGTCGCTCCAGGACGGGGAGATCGTCGACCCACGGGGTGCGATCGAGACGCATCAACAGGTCGGCGATCCAGCTCACGATCGACTTGAGGCCGTCGGGGAGCAGATCGAGGTCGACCTTCTCGCCACGGTAGCGGACGCGGACGTCGTTGTCGTCGACCGTCCCGGTGTCGAACTCGAACGTGGGGTCATCGACGAGTTCGCCCACGATGCGAGCGATGTCGGTGATGCTTCGCTGGAAGCGTGCGGCGCGGATTTCGTCGCCGGCCATCCGGGCCTTCAGGTGCTTGAACTGCTGGCTGGCGATCCAGTACGCGAGGAGACCGCTATCGGTCGACTGATCGAAGGACAGGCTGTTTTCGAACGGGGGCGTTCGCGGCTCAACGATGGCCTCGATGGTGCCGCGCTGGATGGAGCGTTTGCCGGCATAGGCGAACGCAGCCCACGAGAGCGGGCGCTCGACGTCGACCGCTTTGACAGCCTCGTCGTAGCGGTGGACATCATGCTCGTTGCCATAGTACGCAAGATCCCCTGGAATCAGATAGCGGCGAAGGTCTGACCCTCCGATCGGGTCGGTGATGGACTCGCGCGGCACTCCATCGAGTCGCTTCCACGCCACGACACGACGAAACCGACCCATATCGATCGCTATGGTCGCCGTGGGAGTGCGGAACCGGCGCGCGATGGAGTGCTGGTGCATTGGCAGCGGTTTCTCGCCACCCAGACCGGAATGGCCGCACTGGATCGCCGCGGCCAGCGCATAGAGGATCGTGCTCTTGCCGGTTCCGTTCTGCCCGGTCAGCAGGTACACGTCGGCGCGGGTCGGATCGCTGCCCGGCGGGAGCTCCAACGAGACGTCGCGGAATGGCCCGACGTCGCGCAACGCGATCCGGGCGATCCGCGTGGGGGAGTCTCCAACGGTCACGTCTTCAAGCTACCAGAAGCCGGTGCGAGGGCACAGATCGCGATGTTCCCGATAACCGAAGCGCGACGCAGGCAGAAGCCGGGTTACTCGAGGAAGCCGGACTCGGCGAGCTTGCCGCCTTCGCGGAACTCGGCGCGGACGGCGCGCTCGAGGTGATCCTGCGACAGCGGGGATTGTTCCTCGGCGGCCAGGAAGGCCGCGCGCAGGGCTGCGTTGCGGATGTAGCCGCCGGACATCTTGTAGCGGCGGGCGAGGTCGGCGAGGTCGAGCTTGCCGGCGAGCGGCATCTGCTCGGGGAGGTGGACGCGCCACAGGCGCTCGCGGGCTTCTTCGTCGGGGAACGGGAAGGTCAGGCGGCACGACAGCCGGCGCTTGAAGGCGGCGTCGATCGCGGTGCCGAAGTTGGTGGTGAGCACGGCGACGCCCTCGAAGCTGTCGAGCCGCTGCAGGAGATAGTTGGTCTCGAGGTTGGCGTAGCGATCGACCGAGGTGCGGACCTCGGTGCGCTTGCCGAACAGCGAGTCGGCCTCGTCGAACAGGATGAGGGCCTGGCCCTCCTCGGCGGAGTCGAACACCTTGGCGAGGTTCTGCTCGGTCTCGCCGATCCACTTGGACATCACGCGCGACAGATCGATGCGGTAGAGATCGAGGCCGAGCTCGTTGGCGATCGCGCTGGCGACCAGGGTCTTGCCGGTGCCGGGGCCGCCCTGGAACAGCGCGGTGAGGCCGCGCGAGGTCGACATGACCTGGTCGAAGCCCCAGGTGTCGTAGACGGTGCGGCGGTGGCGGATCCGGGCGACCAGCTCGACGATGCTGTCGTGGATGTCGGCCGGCAGGACGATCTGCGACCAGCTGGCGAGCCGGGTGACGCGGGTGGCGACGGCGCCGAGCTTGCTCTCGAGGTACTGGCGCAGGGCGGACTCGATCGCATGGTCGGGGTCGGGCGGGGCGCCGCGCGCGACGGAGGTCACCACGTTGCGGATCGTGCCGGGGCCCACGGTGAACCGCGCGGACAGCTCGTCGAGATCGCGCACCACCATGCCGGTGTCGAGCAGCACCTCGCTCCACTGGGCCGCGCGCTCGGAGATCGACGAGGTCGGCAGCTCGATCATCACGTAACCGGGCTCGAGCGGCGGCTGGACGTGGCGCGGCAGCCGCACGGCGAGCGGCCCGTGGTGATCGCGCAGGAGCTCGCGGACCGAGCCTCGCGTGGCGGCGTCGTCGGACGCGATCGTGTCGAGGCCGTCGACGCAGGGCAGCCAGCCGCGCAGGTGGGCGTGCTGGAGCAGGCCGGCGAGGGCGCCGATCCGCTTCTCGCGGATGAGCATCGCGCCGTCGATCGTCGCGAGCGTCTTGCCCGCGAGCCCGGCGAGGGTGGCGAGCAAGGTGCGCCGGCCGCTGCCGCTGCGTCCGGTCACCACCACGCGCGCCAGGCCCGGCGGCGCCGCCGCGAGATCGGCGAGCGCGCGGTCGAGCACGGGGGCCGCGATCATGAGCTGGTCGAGCGGGACGGCGGCGGGCACGCGGGCGACGCCGTGCTCGAGGTCATCATCGACGGTGGAGCCCGCGAGCAGCTTGACGACGACTTGATTGGCGGACAGGGGCTGGAACGGGCGGGCGCGATCGCTCACGCGGAGGAGGCCGTGGCGGAGCAGCGGGCTGTCGGGATCGAGCTCGCGGGCGATCTCGCGGCGGCCGATCGCGTGGCCGAGCAGCTGCCAGAGCAGGTGCTCGTCGCAGACCGCGCGTCCCGAGTCGTTCGCGAGGATGCCATACAGCCGTGCAAGCTCGCCCCACAGTGCGGGCGCCGCGACGAACAACAGCACGATTTCGCCGATCTTGCCGACGCCGTGCTCGGCGCAGATCACATCGAGCGGTGACAGCCGTCCGGCGAGCGCGGCCCGCGCGTTCGCCATCGCGCTGGTGGTTTCTTCCAGGGCCTCGGCGGCCTCGACGACCCGCGCCGGCGACAGCCCGCTGCGCCGCCCGATGATCCCGAGCACCTCGGCTTCGAACGGCGGCCGATCGTGGGTCGAGAAGGCGAGCCGTCCACTGTCCCAGTCCTGCGCGATCGCGCGGAGCGCGGTGGTAGCCGCGTAACGGCGATAGTGCTCGAGCAACGCCTCGTATTCGCCGGGTGTGCAGAGGGTCGGTGTGATGCGTGGCGCGAGGGACGCCATGGCCAGGGCGATCGGCGGGCGGATCACCGGCGGAGGGGCCGGGGCGTCCGCGAGATCGCGTGTGCGGGGCCGGGGGGCCTCCTCGCCGCCGCCTCCGTCGCTCGTGCGCTCGGCCGGCTCGCTGCCGAGTCTGCGCAGCCGATCTGGCCCGCCGGGGGGGCGCGCGATGCCGCGCAGCTGTAACGAGGCCAGGCCCGAACGCGCGGTCGTGCCGCCGTGCTCGCCTCCGGTCGCGCCGCCGTTCGCATCGGCCGACGGAGCGAGCGCGGACGGTGCGGGTGCCGCCGAGAAAGACTCGCGAGCCACCGTGGGTGCCATGGGACGTGGCGAGGTGACTCCGGGCGCGGGGGGCGCGGGAGTCGAAGCCGGTTCGCCCGGCCGGGCAGGCCGCGCGGTCGTGTCGTTGCGGTTCTCGAACGGTGCGTCGTACAGCGAGCTGCGGCTGTTCTGCGCGGTATCGCTGCTGGTCTGCGCGGTCGGCGGCCGGCGGGGCTCGGCCGTGGTCACAGCCGGCGTCGCCTGCAGTGGGGTGGCTGTCGTCGCACGGCTGTCGAGGGCGAACACTCCGAGCGGTTGGCCGGCGCGCGCCGCGACGATGCCCACCGTCGGGCCGGCAAACAGGGCGATCGCGTCGGCCCGGTTGATGCCCGGGAGCTCGATCGTGCGAAGCGGTGCGCGCCCCTCGAGATCGACGATATAGACGCTCCCGGTCTGGCGGCCCAGGCACGCCAGCAGATCGCGCTGGGGGTGGGCGCTGACGTGCGCGATCGGTTCCGGCAGCTCGTGGACCTTGGGTTGGGCGTGATTGACTTGCGCGATCACGTCGATCTTCGCGGGATCCTGGTGGGTGGTCACCCAGACCACGCGCTCGGTACCGCCGACCTGGGCGATGGCGGCCGGGCGCGGCAGCCGCAGCCGCTTGCGCGGGGCGCGCTGGTGCGGATCCCACTCCTCGATCGCGCCGGCGATCGCGACGACGAACAACCGCGCGGCGGCGCCGGCCGCGACCGGGATCGAGCGGCCCGGGAACTGGTACGGGGTGAGGTGCGCGTCGCCGGCGGTCAGCACCGCGGTGCTGCTCCCGCCGATCACGAGCGCGTGCGTGCCGACCGTGGCGCCGATCCGCATCGTGCCTTCGATCTGGATCTCGGCGCGTGCGCGTGGGCCCTCGATGTCGATCAGGTGGACCGTGCTGTGCGTGGCACGGCGCGACAGCACGAGCAGGCGCGGCGTCGTGCCGATCCACGCGACGTCGGTATGCTCGGGCGTGGTTGCCACCCCCACCTCGGCGATCGGCGTCGCGTGCTGGAGCTCGACGACCACGATCCGGCCGGACTCGACGATCGCGGCGTGGGCGCCATCCGGCGACGCAATGATCGAGCAACGGTCTGCCGCGACATGGCTCGCGGTCTCGCTAGCGATGCGCCTCACCCTGCAAACGTAGCGTGCCGGCCCGACGAAGTCTTCGGTTGTCGCCGCCCGATCGTGCGGCACCGAGGCGGTGGGCGCGATGACCGGCCCGCGCGGCGGTCATGCACGACTGGCCCAGCGGTATCCGTGGCGAGCCAGCGGGAGCGAGCGGATCCGCTGTCCCGTCGCCGCGAACAGCGCGTTGGCGAGCGCCGGGATGACCGTGACGGGACCGATCTGCTCGGCCACGGCACCGCGTGCGCGCATAGGGGGCCTGCCGCGCGAGCTCCTGGGTGCAGGCGCGCCACGGCGATGAGTTCGCCGCGGATCGCGAGGTCGATCCGGCGGTTGATGCCGAGCGCAGACGGGGCCAGGTCGATCTGGGCGCCGGTGGCGTCCCCCGGCGTGGCGACCAGGGCCACACCGCGAGTCTTACCCGATTCACAGCGGTCTTCGCTCGACGTCGTCGTGAATCATGTGGGGTAGTCCTCGTCGTCTCCGAAGAACACGCCAATGGGTAACTCGATGGCGTCGAACGGCTCCGCACGCACGCGCTCCCCGCGCTCCGCGGCCTGGACCTCCAGGTAGCCCTCGGAAGCCCATCGGCACACGAGGAGCGTCTCCTCGCCGGGGTCGAGGATCCAGTAATGCGGGACCTTGTGCTGATGGTAGACGCGCTTCTTGCGGATCAGGTCGTTCCGCTTGTTCGTCGAGAGCACCTCACAGGTCCAGTCCGGCAGGACACGAACGGGAAAGTCCGCAGGCAGCTCGGTCAGGCGCTCCCTTCGCCATCCCGCCACGTCGGGCCGGAGGGTGTTCTGTTCATCGAAGTAGATGTCCACCTCGATCGCGAAGATCCAGCCGCCTGGGCGCTCCGGCGGGCCCCCACCCCGACGATTGTAAGGGCTGAGCAGGTGGAACGCCTGTCCTTGCGCTCCCCCATGGCGGCCAGTGGCTGCCCCCCGCTCGACCAACTCGCCGCCGATCAGCTCATAGCGGCGGCGAACGTCCTCCTCCAGGGCCAGGAGGTCTGTCAGGGTTGCAGGGCCGCTCCTCCGGGCAGGCGTGGACATGTCCTCGCAGCATAGCGCGGTGCTGCTCTAGAACCTCATGGCGAGGCCGGCGCTGTTCGTCGTGACGATCGGCGTGATCCGGGCATGCGGCGCGGGTTCATCACGGCGGCCGAGCACGAACAGCACCGCTGCACCCGCCGCAGCGGCGCCGGCGAGCCCGAACGATGCCCATGACAGGTGCTCGTAGCGGTGACCCTGGTCGACCAGATCGTCGTACCGCTGCTTGGTCTTGGTATCGAAGGTGGCCGGCTGGCCGGCGAACCCGACGTAGAGATCGCGGATGTCGTTCTCCGACGAGTTTGTCGCGTAGGCCAGGACGCCGCCGAGCGTGGCCAGGGCGACCACGCCGCCGGTCAGGATCCACGCGGCCTTGTGGCTGTTGCTTGGCGTCAGCGCCGGGGGAGCCGAGTTCGTGCCGGCAGCGTGATCTGCACCCGCCGCGGGTTGGCTGCCTGCCGAGACCGGTGCCGCGTTGCTGCCGTGTCCGCTGCTCGCACCAGGCTGCGGTTCGGACGCGCCGGCGCTGCCTTCCAGCCCTTCCAGCTTGTGCACGTCGCCACCGCACGCGGTGATGCGCTCCCGGGTCAGCGTGGCGAACTTCTCGTTCGGGGTGCCGTCGTGGAGATAGCGCGCGTAGTAGGTCACGGCGACCTCGCACCTGCCGGCTCGCTCGTTCGCGCGGCCGATCTTGAACAGCAGCGCCGGATCCTTGCTCAATTCGTAGGCCGCGCCGTAGTCGCGCATGGCGTCATCGAACTGGCCGTCTTTCATCGCGGCCTCGGCCGACTTGTAGAGGTCTTTGGCACGATCCAGCTCGGCAGCAGGCGCCGGCTGGGCGTGACTGACCGGAGGTGCGAGCGAGCCGCCGAGCAAGGCCGCCGCGACCACGGCGCCCGAGATGTGAGAAAGGTAACTCATCCGAGTAGTTAGTGTCCGGGACGAATTCTGCGCTATACCGCCCGCGCAAGTCATGGCGAAGATCGATCTGGTTCGCAACCTCGGTGTGGTGGCTCACATCGACGCCGGCAAGACCACGGTGTCGGAGCGCTTTCTGTTTCACTCCGGCAAGATCCACAAGGTCGGCGAGGTCCACGACGGCGAGACCGAGATGGACTGGATGGAGCAGGAGCGCGAGCGCGGGATC
>Ga0134121_10004338_pt1 | contig 11636 bp, 7 predicted proteins | sample KB301_FD_96463 | JGI IMG/M metagenome (GOLD analysis project Ga0134121, IMG submission 96463) | Terrestrial soil microbial communities without Nitrogen fertilizer from Kellogg Biological Station, Michigan, USA - KB3-0-1 | ecosystem: Environmental > Terrestrial > Soil > Unclassified ...
CTCCGAAACGCCGGGAAGACGGCCGGGAAGACGCCCAGGCCAACCCCGGCGATGGGGAATGCGCGCACCATCGCCAGCGCCTGGCGCCAGATCTCCCAGCGTCCCATGCCATGGCCCAGGTCGGCTGGAATGCCCAGGAAGCGGCCGACAATCGATCCGCCGGCGTCCCCCTGGCTGAACAGCAGGAGGGTGGCGCCGGTGACCGCGAAGGCCGCCACCATGAACCCCTTGCCGCCCCCGCGCCAGGCGAGAAAGATCCCCAGGGAGAGCAGCGCCAGGAGTGTGCTGGCGATTCCCATACGCGAGCGCGAGCAGACCAGCGCCGTGGCCATGGTCAAGGCCAGCAGGAAAAGAGCGCCGGTCCGGAAGATCCCCTGGCCCGGCAGGGTCGCCAGGCGCTGCCCGAAGCCCTGGCCGTTCGACTTCAAGCGCGCAAACGATGTGGCGGCCATGGCGATCGCCAGGGGAATGGTCAGCTCGAGATAGCCGGCGTAGTGATTGCGATTGATGAACGTGCCGGTCGCGACATCGGTGTAATGCGTTTTCGCGTAGGCTAAGATGTGCTGATGGTCGCTGAAGTATTCGGCGAGGCCATAGATCGCCTGGAAGCCTCCGCTGGCGACGAGCACCATCGCCAGCGTGCGGTGCGTGGCGCCCATAGCGGCCAGGTCGAGGGTCACGAGGAGCGCCAGCCAGCAGGCGACGAACTTGAGGGTCGCCTCCCGGGTCGCCCAGGGGTACAGCGAGATGGGACGCAGGGCTCCACCATCGTCCGCGGACAATGGAGCCGGCTCGTAGCGTTGGCGGAGTTCAACCGCCCGCGGTGAGACCGCCTCGAGGACCGACCGGGGAAGCGGAACGGCCTGCAGGATGCCCAGAAGAGCAATCAGGGCGCCGGCCGCGAAAACCGGGTCCTTCCAGGGTATCGGATCGAGACCGCGCCGGCTACGCCAAGCGATCCAGAGAATCCCGAGAAGGCAACAGGCTGCGATCAGCCCGGCCGTCGGGCCGGGGCGCACCGAGCCGAACGGCAGGGGTGCGAGGATTAGAAGCGCGCAGAGGCCGGACAGTAGCACCCGCTGTATCGACATTCTTACCGCTGAAGGGTCTGCTCAGGCGGCCTGCGCTGGACTGCGGGCGGGACCGCAGGCGGTTTCTCGGACTCCTCGCCGTAGTAGCGCCTGTAGTATCCGTAGCCGTAATACCCCTGCTGCGACAGATCGACCTGGTTGAGCACGCAGCCGAGGACCTTGGCCTTGACCTGCGCGAGCTTGCGGGCCGCGTGACCCAGGGCGTCCTTGCCCGTGACTCCCGCGTGGACCACGATCAGCACCGCTTCGATCCGGCCGGCCATGATGGCCGGATCGGCCACGGCAAGGATTGGGGGCGAGTCGTAGATGACGTGGTCGTAGCCGTGCGCGTCCAGCTCGGATTGCAGCTGGCCGAAGCGCTCGGTGTCCAGCAGGTCCGCGGGGTTCGGCGGAATGGGGCCGCTCGGGATGAAGTCGAGACCGGGAACACCGGTGCCGCAGGGCTCCGGCCAGATCGTGCCGGTGCCGCTCAGGTAGTTCGACAGCCCCCGGACGTTTTCCACCTCGAGGAGCTTGTGAAGCCGCGGCCGGCGCAGGTCGGCGTCCACCAGCAGGACCCGCTTCCCCATCTGCGCCAGGGTGATCGCCAGGTTCAGCGAAACCGCCGTCTTCCCTTCCCCCGGCTGCGTGCTGGCGATCAGGATCGTCCGCGGTGGCCCGCCCGGCTGGGAGACCAGGAGCGCGGTCCGGATTTCGCGGAAGGCCTCGGCGATCTTCGACTTGGGATCGTCGCGCGAGATGAGCTCGACGTGCGTGACGGGCCCCGGCTCCCGGCCGTTCGCCCGGATGATCCTCAGCCGCCCCCCCTCGGTCTGCAGGCTCGGGACCAGGCCGATGGTCGGCAGGCCGGTCGCCTCGTGCATCTCCTCCGGAGTCTTGACCGACTTGTCGAGGTACTCGAAGAAGAACGCCAGTCCGACCCCGAGCCCCAGCCCCGTGACGATGCTCAGGAAGATGTTGAGCAGGATTTTCGGCGAGGAAGGCCGCGCCGGCACCTCGGCCGGATCGACGATCCGCACGTTGCCGGAGACGAGATCGTTCAGGCCCGCCGACGAATTCGTCTCGCTCTGGCGCCGCACCAGCGCTTCGAGGGTGCCGCGCTTGTTGGCCACCTGCGCCTTGAGGTTGTTGTACTGGATCTCCTTCAGGCCGAATTCCTGCGACTGGTGCTTGAGGTCCTCGATCGCCCGCGCCAGGTAGGTCTCCTTGTTGCGCGCCGCCTGGTAGGCGCTCTCGGCCGCCCCCAGCACCTGCTCGTAGATCGACTGGCGCTCGGCCTGCAGGCGCGCGTCGGTCTCCTCGCTCTGGCTGCGCAGCCGCGTCATCTCGGGCCAGTCCGACTTGTACTTCTTCGTCAGCTCGGCGTGGCGCCGCGTCAGCTCGGCCGACTTGGCGGTGAGGTCCTGGATCAGCTTGCTGTCCATGACCTCGGGGAGATCGACCGGGCTCGCCTGCCGCAGGGCGGCGAAGCGGGCCTCCTTGTCGATGCGGTCCGCCTGGGCACGCGCGAAGGTGTCGCTCATGTCGTTCAGGTTCTTCAGGATGATGTTCTGCTTCTCGTTCAGGACGAAGATCCCCTTGTCCTTGGCGTACGCCTGCAGCTCCTTCTCCTTGGCGTCGATCTCGTCCTGCAGGTTGGCGATCTGATGGGTGAGCGAGGTGGTGGCCCGCTCGGACGTGTTGTACTCGGCCTTGGTGTTGAAGGCGATGTAGGTGTCGGCGACCCGGTTGGCCGCCTTGGCGGCGAGGGCGCGGTCGTGCGAGGAGAACGACACGTCCACCAGCCGGCTGTTGCGCACCGGCGACACCTTGAGGTCTTCGAGAAAAATGTCGATCCGCTTGCCTTCCTGAAGCTCCCCCGCCAGCGAGGCCTTGACCTTGAAATCGGGGTGCTTGTCCAGGCCGAGAGTGACGATGACCTCCCGCGCGACGCGGCGGCTCTGGATGAGCCCGTACTGCGTCTGGTAGAAGTCGTTCCGCTGGTCCGGAGCGGTGGCCATCACGTCCTGGAACGGCAGGATGTTCGGCGCCGCCGGCTCGATCTGCAGGCGGGTCGTGGCGGTGTAGACCGGCCGCATCAGCAGGGACCCGAGCGTCACGGTGACCGTCAGGACGGTCAGGGAGGTGTAGATCACCCAGCGCCGCTTCTGGAGGACGTTCCAGTAGTCGAGCAGGTGGCTGTCGCGTTCCTGGGCTTCCTTCATCCGGGTCCTCTAGAAGAACGTTTCCGGCACCACGACGACGTCGCCGTCCTCGAGGATCGGGTCCGGGTCCTTCCCCTGGCGGATGCGTTTCAGGTTGAACCGGGCGGTCGCCTTCGTCTGGTCTTCCCCGCGCCTCAGGATCTGCACGGTCTTGAGGCTGGCCCGGTCGGTGGTGCCTCCCGCCTTGGCGATCGCCTGCAGCAGGGTGATCGGCCGGCTGGCCACCTCCTCCAGGCGTCCCGGCGTACGCACCGCGCCGTCCACGAAGACCGAGACCGCTCGATCGATCGGGACGCTGATGACGTCTCCCGGGCTCACGGCGAGGTTCAGGGCCGGGTCGCGGTTCATCATCAGGTCGTTCAGGTTGATCGGGATCGTCTCGGTCGAGCCGGAAGCGTCCGAGCGGATCAGGTACAGGTGGGAGCCCATCTCCTTGCTGAGGCCTCCCGCCTCCGAAAGCACCTGGAGCAGCGTGCGCGGGCCCAGCATCGCGTAGACGCCCGGCTTTCCGACCGCTCCGATGACCGACACCTTCTTTCCTCCGAACTCCTTGACGAACACCGAGACTTGAGGATCCTGCACGTACTTCTCGCTCAACGACCCGCGCAGCCGGTCCTCGAGCTGCACCGTGGTCAGGCCGTTCACCGTCATCTCTCCGAGAAGCGGCAGCGAGATGGTCCCCTTCTCGCTGACCCGGACGGTCCGGTTCAGCTCGGGGATCTCGAACACGTTGATCTCCAGGAGGTCCTCGGCCCCGACCGGGCGATCCGTCACGGCCACGCCGGGTATGGCCACGGGCGGGGCGTCGGCCGAAGCGACGCCCGAGAGGACGGCCGGCGCCCCCAGCAGGACGCCGCAGACGAACAGGGCTCGGAAGTGCTTCACGGCATCACCTAGAAACTGTACGTCGAGCCGATGGTGAAGAAATTGCGCACGCGGTCGTAGTAGTCGTCGGTCGAATCCCGGTCGAGGCGCCAGGCGCCGGCCTCCACGGTCATCCGGGGGTTCGGCCGGTAGCGGACCGTGGCCCGGTAGTCGATGAAGCGGTCGTCCCGGATCCCCTGGAACGGGATCGGCCCGCTGCGCGTCACCTCGTTCGGATAATGGTTCAGCGAGCGGCCGTAGGATACCTCGCCGCTGACCCGCCGCGAGAAAAACTGTTCGAATGCTCCCGACCAGGACGTGCCGACGTAGAAGAGGTTCTCCGCCAGCGTCGAGAACTGGACGTCGCGCGCGAAGGTCCCCTTGAGGCGCGCGGCGCGGCCGAGGCGCGTGCCGAGATGCGCCTCGCCGACCATCCCCCTGTAGTCGCTGTCGGCACGGTCGCGCGCCTCGAGGACGAGCGGCCCGGCGCGCATCTCCCCCTGCACGTAGGCGGAGGGGTGGAACCGGATCCCCGGCAGGATGGCGCGCTTGCGCGCGTCCCGCCCGGAGCCCTGGTCCTGGAAGTCGATGCGCGACACGCGCCCCTCCATGAGGAGGGTGGTCTTGGGCAGGAGACGGAGCTGGCCGGCGACCGACAGGGTCGACTCATCGCGGTTCAGGGCGTCGACGTTCTGCTGGACCGAGGAGTCGTCGCTCGCATAGTCGATCCGCTCGCCGCGCACGTACCCCTCGAGCCCCAGCCGACCCAGCCCGAGGGTCTTCAGGGCGGCGGTGACGGCGTTGTTTTCCCGCCTCACCCGCTGATCGATCTCGGCGCTCGGCCTCTCGCGCTCCGACCGGAACTGTTCTTCGAGCGACAGCTGCAGGCGCTTCAACAGGAGAATGCCGCGCGCCCGCGCCGAGCCGTTCCAGTGGTTGAGCTCGGTCTGCGTCTGGAAGGCGACGTAGTCGACCTCCTGGGACAGCCGCAACCCGCCCCGATCCCCCGCCAGGATCAGCGCGTCGAGGCCGCCTCCGGCGGTGGCGGTGGCATCCCCCTCGCGCGTCTGCGCCTCGAAACGGACGTTGTCGTCGTATCCGATGTCCTTGAGAATCACGAAGGGGCGGACGTGGAAGGGACCGGCCCGCACCATCTTCTCCGTCGAGAGATCCGGGTCGATCGGCGGCGCGTCCGCGGCCGGCTGGGCGGCGCGGGCGGACACGGGCATCAGAAGGGCCACCAGTGCGGCGACGCACCGGCTGTTCCGCTTGCCCTTCGGGCCAGGATGTCTCACCGTGTAGGGACTAGGGCGACGAGGGGCTCGCGTTGTCGTCTTTGGTGGCGTTGTAGATGGCCGCCGCCGCGCCCGCCGCCAGCACGCCGATCAGGACCTTGCCGCCGGTGCTGCTCCAGAAGGGGGCGTCGATGGCGGTCTCCCCGATCGGCGTGGCGCTCCCCTTCGGCGCGGCCATCTTGGCGATCTTGCGGTTCGCCGGGCGCTGGGGCTGGACCGAGAAGGACCGGGAGACGCCCTCGCCGGGCGCCAGGTCCACGATGTTGTCGACGACGAACAGGTTGCCCCCGACCTCGACGACCACGTCGTACGTGCCGCCGGTCAGGCCGGTGACGGCGTATGCGCCGCCCTCGGTCGTGGGCTCGCTGGTAAACTGCCGGCCGGTGCGCAGGTTGATGACGATGACCTTGGCGCCGGCGAGCGGGGTCTTCTCGTCGGCCTGATAGAGCGTCCCGCGGATGGCGCCGTGCCCGACCTCCTCCGCATCCGACTGCGCCCCGGCGGGCGGGACGAATCCGGGCCCGAGGACAAGACTGAGAGTCACAACGGCGGCCAGGGTCCGGCGCGACGTTGCGAGCCTGCGTGTCGCCATGACTCCCTCCCTATCGAAGTGCGCTGCCGGGCATACAGGGTATCGGAGAGTGCGCGAACCAAGCGCCTTCCGCAGAAGAATCAGCCGCACATATATTGAAATAGGGCGGTTTAGTCAATAGCCGGGAAAGCCCATGAACCACGGGGGTTTCGGACTGGATGGCGACAGAACGCTAGAACGGAGGGGGTTTCGGAGCTACGCTTTCATCAGCGAGCCGACCAGCAGGAGGGCCCAGATGGAGCGGCAGACGTCGAGGCCCGAGAGCTTCGAGGACTCGCACATCTCCTCGAGCGACGTCGGGACGTCGCACTGCTTGAGGAGCGCTTTCTCCCCCTGCGACAGCGGGAGGTCCTTGACGATCTCCGGCATCTCGCGGGTGGTGCGGTATTCGGCGTTCAGGCCGCCGACTTCCTCGTAGACCCGTGCCCACGAGCCGATCCGCTTGACCCCTTCGATCACGATGGCGTTGCCGCTGAGGCCGATGGTGATGTTCTCCGAGGCGGGAGGCTTGGGCTCGAAGGTGAAGTGTCCCCGGGTCCACTGGAAGGTCGAGTAGACGATCTCGCAGACCTGCAGGCGCACGTACTTCTCGACCTGATCGGGGGTCAGCATCTTGTAGCGGATCAGGACCTCCCCCAGGCGGTCCTTGGTCGCCACCATCACCTCGAGCGACTTCATCAGGTCCTTCAGCCCGATGATGCCGGCGGTCAGGAGGAACTGGTTCAGGCGGTCGTCGCGCTGGCTGGACGAGGCCCACTGCACGGAGCCGTTGTTGAACTGGACCGACTTCCGGACCAGGCCGTCGGTCAGCGTGAGGATCCCCGTGGCGCGCTGGACGTGCATCTCGTGGAACAGGTTGGGGACGGTCGTCGAGCGCACTTCCCCTTCGCGGGTGACGCGAGACGGTGTCACGGGAGGCTGCGACGGCTGGGCCGATCCCTTCATGATTCGGAAATGTAGTGTCCGGCCGGGCCCCTGTCAAACAACCGGCTCATTCGAGCGCCTTGAGCATCCTGGTGGCGGCGGAGGCCGCGGACGGGCCGTCCCCGCTGTCCAGGGTGCTGCCGGCCTGCGCTTTGGCCTGCTCGAAGGCGCTCTTGGCGGCGCCGGGGTTGCCGCGGCGCAGGGCGCACAGGCCGCGGTAGTACAGGACGGTCCCCTGGGACACGCCGGTGACGGCGGGCAGGGCGGCCCGGGCGAACCCCTCCGATTCCGCCTTGTCGTACGCCCGGAAGTGCATGTAGGCGACCCCCAGGTTCAAGAGCGCCGCGCCGCGGTCCCCGTCGTCGGCGGCGGCCCGGGATCGCAGGCGGAACTCGGCCAGGGCTCGGTTGTAGAGAAGAGACGGATCGCTGAGCGGCGCCACGACCGGCCCGTCGTCCGGAGTGAACCTTACGGTGCGCGGCCCCGCCGCGTCCTCGACCGCCAGGACGAGAGTCGGCCTCAGCCCTCCGGGACGCGCCATCTCGGCGGCGATCGCCTGGTTCACGTCGCGGACGCCCGGCGTCTTCTTGTTGCCGACGGAGCGGACCCGGTCCCCTTCGCGCAGACCGGCCTTGGAGGCCGGGCCGCCCGGCAGGACCCGGACCACGAGCGGGCCGTCGGGATCGCCCTGCCCGTCGAGGACGGTGTCCACCAGGCCCATCCCCCACCAGGGGCCCCGGGACGGAATGGCGCTGTCGAGCCGCTTCACGAAATCGCGCACCCCGTCGGGCTGGTCGAGGCGCAGGCGGACGACGTCCGGCGCGGGATGCAGGACCGAGTAGAGGGCCAGCGTCCACGACTTGTCGGCATCGCCACCGAGCGTCAACCCGGCCAGGACGAGGTCGGCCTTGGCGCTCGACGCGGCCTCTTCGAGGATCGCCGGGGGCAGGAGCGTGCCGGCGCGCACCTCGTCCGGCTCGGTGATCATCCACTTGACGATCGAGTCGCGCAGCGCCTGCAGGGTCGCCGGCGTGCGCACCACGTTGAGCGTCTTGAGCCCCTTCCCCAGCTCGTCCAGAAGCGCCTTGTCCTCGTCGCTCCACACGGCGCGGCCCCACTCGTCGAGGCGGAAGGTTCCGACGTAGGCCAGGGTGGGGCGCAGCTTCACGTCGAGCGTGTTGACCTCGCCGGCCGTCAGGCGGATGCGCTCGGACCAGGAGCCGACGTCCGGCTTGATCACCGCCAGGTCGCGCTCGCCGCCGCACTGGCCGGGAAGCACGAGCGGGGTCGCCCCTTTCTTCTCGCCGTCCACGAAGACGTCGGCGCCGGAGGGGGTCGAGGTCAGGCGCAGCTCGCTCTTGGCGTCCTGCAAAACCACCGGCGTGAACTTGAGCGGAGTGTTCTGCTCGATGTCGAGGCTCACCTTGACCGCCAGGGCGCGGGACTGGTAGCAGGTCTTCTCGAACGTGACCTTGTGATCGCCGGCGGTCACCATCGGGATCAGGACCGGCGCCGAGGCGTTCTTCGCATCGAAGCTCCCCTGCTGCGCCAGCGCCTCCGACTCGGGGGTCGGCGGGCCCGCGGACAGGATCGGCGGGCCGCCGTCGATCGACACCGACACGCCGGCCGGCACCGTCACGAACTGAAGCGTCCGACGGTTCGGGCGCAGGGTGATCGACTTGCGCGTCTCGGCGCCGGCGACGACGGCGATCATCTCCTCGTAGGGCTCGTACCCGTCCGCCTCGGCGCGCAGCATGTGGTTCCCGGACAGGACGGGGACCTTGCCGGCCTCCAGCCGCTCCGCCGGATCGCCGTCCACCAGGAGCCTGGCCCTGGGCGGCTCGAGCTGCAGGATCAGGATGCCGGCGACCTTCGCCCGCGTCCGGTCGAACAGGTCGACGACCTTCGGCGACAGGGTCTGGCGGTCGATGGCGTAGCCCGGATTGAGCTTCAGGAGTGCGGTGAAGTCGGTCTCCGCCCCCTTGATGTTCCCGAGGTTGAACTGGGCGCGCGCCCGCATGTCGTAGGCGGCACACAGGAGGTCCAGCTCCTCGAGGCTCAGGTCGGAGGCCTTGGCGGCCTTGCGCGGCTCGATGATGCCCGAGAGCTCGCGTCCGGCGCCCAGGAAGTCCAGGTTCTCGATTCGCTCGCGGGCCCGGTTGAAGGCGGCGCGCATGGACTTGAGCGCGGCGGTCAGGTCTTCTTCCTCCTGCGCCGGGGCCGGCGGGGCGGTCCACGCAGGCGGCGCCGCCAGGAGGGCCACGGCGAGGGCGAGCCACAAACCGCCGCGGCCGTGGGGCCGCACTGGGTTCTTCATCGGAACCTCAGGATGGTCGATCCCTTGCGTCCCGAGACGTAGACCCGGCCGATGGCGTCCACCGCCACGGCGGACGGCTCGCCGAGGCGCGCGGCGGCCTCCTTGGTCGGACGGATGATGGCGAGCCGCTCCCCGGTGGGCGAGGCGACGTAGACCCAGCCGGACCTCCCGTCCAGGACGAACAGGTCGCCGAGGCCGTCGGCGGCGAGGGCGATCGGATCCGTCAGCCCCAGGCCCCCGAGGTTGATCTTGCGCGCCGCCTTCCCCTGGTTCATCTCCACGGCCGTCTTGGAGCGCCCCTCGAGCGCGTACACGACGCCGTTCTCGCTTCGTGCGATGTCGACGAAGCGGCCGTCCTTCACGTCGGGCCTGAGAGTCGCCACCAGCCGGCGGGACTTGTCGAAGGCCAAAACCGCGTTCTCGCGCGGGTCGAGCAGGTAGACGCGCCCCGAAGCGTCGGCGGCGATCGGGCCGAACTCGCGCGGCGGCCGGCCGTCCGGCCCCTTGAGCTCCGGGCCTCCCCAGTTCTTCGCGTTCAGGGCGATCTGGTTGGCGCCCGAAATGTAGACGGCGAGCCCCTCGCCGACCCCGACGTAACCCGGGACCGGATGGTTGATCCGCTCGACGACCTTCCCCTTCGGGTCGAGCCGGAACACACCCGGCGATTTCGGGGAGGCGACGACCGCCAGGCCCTGGGCGTCGATGGCGATGTCGGAGGCGCCCTTGAACGTGTCCTCCGCCTTCACGGCCGTGCCGCGCGCGGGGGCCGTCGATCCGTAGGCATCGTCCAGCCGGTACAGGTCGGGCTCCGGGGGCGGCGCCCCCGACCCTCCCGAGACCCGCTCGGCCTTCGCGCCCGCCGGGTTCCTGCCCGCGGCGGCGGCACGGTTGTACGCCGGCTGCAGCCTCAGCCGGTGGATGAGCGTGATCCGCTCGAGTGCTCTGGGCGCGAAGCGCGAATCGGGGTAGCGCGTGCGCACGCGCTCGAGGACGAGCGAGGCCTCGGCCGGATCGTCGAGGAGCGACAGCGCGAGACCCAGGCGGTAGAGGGCCTCGGGGGCCAGGGGGCTTCCCGGGCTCTCGTCCATCAGGCGCGAGAAGAAATCGGCCGCCAGCGCCGGCCGGGCCCGCATCGTCTCGCACATCCCCGATCCGAAATAGGCGTCATCGGCGGCGTCGCTGTCGGGATAGACCTGCGCGGCCGTGGCGAACCGGGCGCACGCCTCTTCGAGATCGGCCTTCGGGTTCGCCGGCTCGAGGAAGATGTAGCCGAGCTTGATCAGGGCGCGCGGCGCCTCGCGCGAGGAGCGGTACTTCTGCGCCAGGGTCGCGAGCAGGTCCCCCGCCTCCTTGACCGCCTGGGGGGACGCCGATCCGATCTGCGTCCAGTCGCCGGCCGGGTAGATCAGGTCGGCCACCTTGAGGAGGGCCTGCGGCGCGTTCGGGCTGTCGGGAAAATCCTGGAAGACCTTCTTCAGGGTCTGGATCGCCTCGTCGCGCCTCCCCTGCTTGAGGGCATCCATCCCCTTCGCGTACGTGCGCGCGTCGAGCGGGCGATCGTCGTCCTGGGGCGCGGCGCTCTCGGCGGCGGCGGCCGGGGCCGCCTCGACCATGGCCGGGGCGACGAGCAGCGCGATGGCGATCGCCGGCGGCACAAGCAAAGCGCGCTTCAAAACTTCACCGTCACGAGCGCGTCCTTGCCGCCCGACACGGCCACGTTGACCTCCTGCTCGGCGCCGTTCGGCACGAAGACCACCTTGACGCGGTGCCCGCCCGAGGCGATCGGCAGGTTGAGGACCGGGGTGACGTCGACGTAGACGCCGTCCACGAAGACCTTGCAGTTGCTCGGCTGGGCCTGCACCGTGAGGCTGCCGATCGCAGGGAAGGTGATGAGCGGCGTCGCCGCCTTCCCCCCTTCGACCGCGACCTGCGCGCTCTCCTTGACGAACAGCTTGTCGTTGCGGAAGGTGAGCGCGTGCTTCCCCTCCACGAGCGCCAGCGTCTCCCCCGCCTTGCCGATGCGCCGGTCGCCGGCGTAGATCTCGACGTCGTAGTCCGCGGGCTTCTTGATCAGGATCGTGCCGGACGGCACCGGGTCGAGCTTCACCTTCTTGAGAGAGTCCACCATGGCGTCGAAGTCGTCGTCGGCGTCGAACGAGGCGGTCCAGGGACGGTACCCCTCGCGCTGCAGGACCAGGGAGCGGCTCTCGCAGCCGTCGATCGCCAGGACGGCGGGGGTCATCTTGCCGGTGTCGTGGTCGTTGAGCCTGATGCGCGCCCCGGGCGGCTCGGACCCGACCATCACCTCTTCGAGCCGCGGCTTCAGCTCGAGCACCAGGTTCCCCTTGA
>Ga0134121_10004340_pt1 | contig 11634 bp, 16 predicted proteins | sample KB301_FD_96463 | JGI IMG/M metagenome (GOLD analysis project Ga0134121, IMG submission 96463) | Terrestrial soil microbial communities without Nitrogen fertilizer from Kellogg Biological Station, Michigan, USA - KB3-0-1 | ecosystem: Environmental > Terrestrial > Soil > Unclassified ...
ACGAAGAGGACCGCGACGGTCCCGCCAAGCCACTTCAACGCGCGCATGCGCACCGTCGAGCAAAGTGCATGCCTGTCGGGCGTGCACCTACAGCGACACTCGGGCTACGCGGCCTGCGTTTCCTTGACCTTCGCCAGCCAGGCCTGGCACCACTCGAGCGCCGTTTCCTCCGGCAGGATGCCCGACGAAGCGTCGTGCATGTGGCGCTCACCGATGCGCTTGGCGCCGAGCTGCGTCAGGATCTCGTCGAAGCGCTTGCCGCCGAAGTTGAAGGTCTCGGCGTAGGTGCGGTCGCCCAGGCCGAACACGCCGTAGCGCACCTGCGACAGGTCCGGCCTGGCGGACTGGAGGTGCTCGTACAGGGCGCGCGCGTTGTCCGGCACGTCGCCCTGGCCGTAGGTGGACGTGCAGATCAGGAACACGCCTTCACGCTGGAACACCGCGCTGTCGAGCCCGTCCATCATCAGCGTGGCGACCCCGGTGTCGCCATCGTCGAGCGCCAGCTCCATTTCCTGCGCGCACAGCTGCGCCGTGCCGGTCATCGTGCCGACCAGGATGGTGACTTTCATTGACAGTCACTATATTGCAGCAGTACACTCGACGTCAAGCAATATACTGCATGCCGGAAACCCTCTGACCGAAACCCTCTATCTCTCCCGCCTCGGCGACCGCGTGCGTGCGTGGCGCACCGAGAACGGCATGACGCGCAAGACGCTTTCGAAGGCGAGCGGCGTCTCCGAGCGCTACCTCGCTCAGCTCGAGGCCGGCGAAGGCAACATCTCGGTGCTGCTGCTGCGCAAAGTGGCGCACGCCATGGGCGTGCCGGTCGAGAACCTGGTGCGCGAGGATGCCGCCGACCAGAAGCCGGTCGCCCTCCTCGGCCTGCGCGGCGCGGGCAAGTCCACGCTCGGCGCGAAGCTCGCCGAAGCGATGGAGCTGCCGTTCGTCGAGCTCGACCGCGAAGTGGAAAAGGAAGCCGGCGCCGAGCTGGGCGAAGTCTTCGCCATGTACGGCCAGGATGCGTTTCGCCGCTTCGAGCGCCGCGCGCTCGAGCGCGTGCTGAAGCAGAACCAGCAGTCGGTGATCGCCACCGGCGGCAGCCTGGTTACCGATCCCGGCACCTACAAGCTGCTGCTCGACCGCTGCACGTGCGTCTGGCTGAAGGCTTCGCCCGAAGAGCACATGGCGCGCGTCATCGCGCAGGGCGACATGCGGCCGTTTAAGGGAAGAAACGCTCCCGGCCGCCCTTCGGCGCTCGAGGAGATCCGCCAATTGCTTGCCGACCGCGATCGGCTCTACGCGCGCGCCGACGCCACCATCGACACTTCCGGCAAGACGCTCAAGCAGAGCCTCACCGAACTGAGGAACGCCCTCGCATGATCTCCTTCGAAACCAGCCCCGGGCAGTACCACCACTGGAAATTGAGCTTCGACGGCCCGGTGGCCACGCTCACGATCGACATCGCGGAGGACAAGCCGCTGGTGCCGGGCTACAAGCTCAAGCTCAACAGCTACGACCTCGGCGTCGACATCGAGCTCGCCGACGCGCTCAACCGCATCCGCTTCGAGCATCCGGAAGCGAAGAGCGTGGTGATCACCAGCGGCAAGAGCCGCATGTTCTGCTCCGGCGCCAACATCTACATGCTCGGCCACTCGAGCCACGCGTGGAAGGTGAACTTCTGCAAGTACACCAACGAGACGCGCAACTCGATCGAGGAAGCGTCGGCAACCTCCGGCCTCAAGTTCATCGCCGCGCTGAACGGCACCACCGCCGGCGGCGGCTACGAGCTCGCCCTCGCCTGCGACGAGATCGCGATGATCGACGACCGCTCCTCCACCGTGAGCCTGCCGGAAGTTCCGCTATTGGGGGTATTACCGGGTACCGGCGGGCTGACACGGTTAGTGGATAAACGCAAAGTCAGGCGAGACCTGGCCGACGTGTTCTGCACCACCGCCGAAGGCGTGCGCGCCGATCGCGCCAAGCAGTGGCGCCTGGTCGACCACCTGGCGAAGCCGCAGCAGTTCGCCGAGATGGTGAAGGCGCGTGCGCTGGAGCTCGCGAAGCAATCCGACCGCCCCGGCGGCCAAGGCGTATCGCTCACCCCGCTGGGCCCGAATCAATTGATTGATGTGCAGATTGATCCCCAGATGAGGACGGCCACCGTGACGGTCAAAGGCCCCGGTGCGCTAAAGCTCGAGAGAACCGCCGACTGGTATCCGCTGCGCCTCGCGCGCGAGCTCGACCGCGCCATCCTGGATCTCAGGCAGAACCAGCTCGACATCGGCTTGTGGGTCTTGAAATCGAAGGGAGACCTCGACGCCGTGCTGGCGATGGATGCCCTTCTGGAAAAGCACAAGGGCGACTGGTTCGTGCGCGAGGTCATCGCCTTCCTCGGCCGCTCCCTCTCGCGGCTCGACCTGTCGTCGCGCTCGATGTTCGCGATCATCGAGAAGGGCTCGTGCTTCGCCGGCACGCTGCTCGAGCTGGCGCTCGCGGCGGATCGCAGCTACATGCTCGACGTCGACGAGGGCCCGCAGATCGCGCTGTCGAGCCTCAATTTCGGCGCCTACCGCATGGCCAACGGCCGCTCGCGCCTGGAGACGCACTACTGCGGTGAAATACCTGAAGTCGAAAAAAACAAATTACTTGGAACTGCGGAGGCAAGAGACCTCGGCCTCGTCACCGCGACCCCCGACGACATCGACTGGGAAGACGAGGTGCGCATCGCCATCGAGGAGCGCGCGAGCCTGTCGCCCGACGCGCTGACCGGCATGGAGGCGAGCCTGCGCTTTGCCGGCCCGGAGACCATGCTGACGCGCGTGTTCGGACGGCTCACCGCGTGGCAGAACTGGATCTTCCAGCGGCCCAACGCGGTCGGCGAGCAGGGCGCGCTGAAGGTCTACGGCACCGGCGCCAAAGCGAAATTCAACTGGGAGCGCGTGTAATGAGCGGCGTGAATTACTCCGAGAAGATCCCGAACAACGTCAACCTGGTCGGCGACCGTACCCTGCAGCGCGCGCTCGAGCACTGGCAGCCGCATTTCATCGAGTGGTGGAAGGGAATGGGGCCGAGCGATTTCCAGTCGGCCGACGTCTACCTGCGCACCGCGACCTCGGTCGACGCGCAAGGCTGGGCGACCTACGGCACGGTGAAGATGCCCGACTACCGCTGGGGCATTTTCCTGGCGGACCAGCAGGCCGACCGCACCATCGGCTTCGGCGACCAGATGGGCCAGCCGGTATGGCAGCAGGTGCCGGGCGAGTACCGCTCGACGCTGCGCCGCCTGATCGTCACGCAGGGCGACACCGAGCCCGCGTCGGTCGAGCAGCAGCGCCTGCTCGGCCATACCTGCCCCTCCTTATACGACCTGCGCAACCTGTTCCAGATCAACGTCGAGGAAGGCCGCCACCTCTGGGCGATGGTGTACCTGCTGCACGCCTACTTCGGCCGCGACGGCCGCGAAGAGGCCGAGGAGCTGCTGGCGCGCCACTCGGGTGACGCCGACAAGCCGCGCATCCTCACCACCTTCAACGAGCCGATCTCGGACTGGCTGTCGCTCTTCTGCTTCACCTACTTCACCGACCGCGACGGCAAGTACCAGCTCAAGAGCCTCGCCGAGAGCGCGTTCGACCCGCTCTCCCGCACCTGCCGCTTCATGCTGACCGAGGAAGCGCACCACATGTTCGTGGGCGAGACCGGCCTCGGCCGCGTGGTGAAGCGCACGCTGGAGGTGATGAAGGAAATCGGCAGCGACGATCCGGCCAGGGTTCGCGCCGCCGGCGCCGTCGACCTGCCGACGCTGCAGAAATACCTCAGCTTCTGGTGCTCGAGCTCGCTCGACCTTTTCGGCTCGGAGATTTCCTCCAACTCGGCCGCGAACTTCGCCAACGGCCTCAAGGGACGCCCGGATGAGTCGCAGTACGAAGACCATGTATTGAGGGAAAAAACGCTGGCCCTGGTGACTCCCGAGGGAGAGCAAACCGTACCCATGCTCAACGCGCTGAACGAAGTGATGCGCGAGTCCTACCTCAAGGACTGCGAGATCGGCCTCAAGCGCTGGAACCGGCAGATCGAGCGCGCCGGGTTCTCGACCCGGCTCACCCTGCCCTCGTCGCGCTTCCGCCGCACCATCGGCGCCTGGGCCGGGCAGCCCGTAGACCCGCAGGGGAAGATGCTGTCAAAAGAGGAATACGAAAAGCAGCTGTATTCCTGGATTCCGTCGGAGGCCGACCGCGCGTTCGTGCATTCACTGATGCAAAAGGTGGTCGAGCCGGGCAAGATGGCCGCCTGGATCGCGCCGCCCGATCGCGGCATCAACAATCTCGCCGTGGGGTACGAGTACGTCAAGCTCCACTGAATTTCTGAACGAGATGCTGGAGGCGGAACGCGCCGGCGCGAAGGCGCTCGTCGTCTACATGGACGACTTTGCGCGCAATGGCGAAGCCTGGAAAATGCTGCGCCAGATCCAGGCCGATGAAGCGCACAACTGCGCGCTGATCGGCAAGCTGCTGGAGAAGAGCGGCACCGCCTACAGCCACGCCACCGGCAAGTTCTACGACAAGGCGGTGGCGGTGAAGGGACCGAACGCGCGCCTCGAGTACCTGGTGCGCGGGCTGAAGTGGGCGGTGAAGCGCTTCGAGGAATCGCTGGGGCGCATGAGCGCCGAGGAGAGAGATCTGTTCACGAAGATGCGCGATTCCCATCTGCGCAGCATCGCCGCCTGCGAAAAGCTGGTGACGTCGCTGTGAGGTTCGCGCCCGCCAAAGTCGAGCTGGAGAAGCGAGCCGACGGCAGCATGCTGCTGCGCTCGCCGCAGGAGCTGCGCCCGCATGCGCGCTGCGTCACCGAGTGGCTGGTGCATTGGTCCGACCAGGCGCCGGAACGGGTTTTCCTCGCCGAGCGCGGCAAAGGCGATGCCTGGCGCAAGCTGACCTACCGCGAAGCCTACGGCCAGGTGAGGCGCGTCGCGCAGGCGCTGCTCGAGCGCGGCCTCGGGCCCGACAAGCCGGTCGCCATCCTCTCCGACAACGGCATCGACCACGCGCTGCTCGCGCTCGGCGCGATGCACGTCGGCATTCCCGCCGCGCCCATCTCGCCGGCGTACTCGCTGATGTCGAAGGACTTCGGCAAGCTCAAGACCATTTTCGACCTGCTGAAGCCCGGCCTGGTGTTCGCCGCCGATGCGCAGCGCTTCGGCCCCGCGCTCGAGGCGGTCGGCGCCAAATCGGTGCCGGTCTCCGAGCTGGTCGAGACCAACCCCGGCTCGCTGCTGGAGCGCGCGTTCCTGCAGCTCAAGCCCGAGGCGGTGGCCAAGATCCTCTTCACCTCGGGCTCGACCGGCATCCCCAAGGGCGTGATCAACACGCACGCGATGCTGTGCGCGAACCAGCAGATGCTGGCGCAGGCCTGGCCGCTGGTCGAGGAGCGCCCGCCGGTGATCGTCGACTGGCTGCCGTGGAACCACACCTTCGGCGGCAACCACAACTTCAACCTGGTGCTGCGCAACGGCGGCACGCTGTACGTCGACGGCGGCAAGCCGGTGCCGATCCTGGTCGAGAACACGGTGAAGAACCTGAAGGAAGTGTCCTCGACCCTGTACTTCAACGTGCCGCGCGGCTACGACCTGCTGGTGCCCTACCTGGAGAAGGACGCCGAGCTGCGCCGCAACTTCTTCAAGGACCTCGACGTCCTGTTCTACGCGGCGGCCGCGCTGCCGCAGAACCTCTGGGACCGCCTCCAGGCCCTGGCCAAAAAGGAAAATAACGCGAAGGTGCTGATGCTTTCAGCCTGGGGCTCGACCGAGACCTCGCCGCTCGCCACCTCGGTGCATTTCCCGATGGAGCGCGCGGGCGTGATCGGCCTGCCGGTGGCGGGTTGCGAGCTCAAGCTGGTGCCGGCCGCCGGCAAGCTCGAGGTGCGCGTGCGCGGGCCGCACGTCACGCCCGGCTACTACAGGCGCCCCGACCTGACCAGGGCCGCGTTCGACGAGGAAGGCTTCTACCGCATCGGCGACGCGGTGAAGCTCGCCGACCCCGCCGATCCGTCGCGCGGCATCGTGTTCGACGGCCGCGTGGCCGAGGACTTCAAGCTTTCCACCGGCACCTGGGTGAGCGCGGGCGCGGTGCGCATTCGCCTGATCGCCGCCGCCGACCCGCTGATCCAGGACGCGGTGATCACCGGCCACGACCGCGACGAGGTCGGCGCGCTCGTGTTCCTCAACCCGACCACCAAGGACATGTCGTTCCAGGCGGTGCGCTCGCGCCTCGCGAGCGTGCTGAAGACGATGGCGCAGGCGGGCGGCGGCAGCTCCACCTTCCCGGCACGCCTGCTGCTCATGAGCGAGGCGCCGTCGATCGACGCCAACGAGATCACCGACAAGGGCTACATGAACCAGCGCGCGGTGCTCGAGCGCCGCGCCGGGCTGGTGGAAGAGCTCTACCGCGGCGGTGATGAAGTCATCACCAAGGCTACTTCCTGACCCCCAGCCACGCGATCGCGCTCACCGTGATCAGCGCGCCGAGCAGCTGGATCGCGCTCACCGTGTAGTCGAGGACCAGCCAGGTCATCACCAGCAGCGCGATCGGCTCGAAATTGAGCGCGCCGGTGCTGGTCGAAGGAACGCGCGGCAGGACATAGAACAGCGACATCATGGCGATGCAATAGAACACCGCCAGCAGCACCAGCCCGCTCCAGCCGAAGCCGTCCTTCGGCAGCGCCTGCGCGCCGAAGGCAGTCGCAGCCACCACGATCAGCAGCGCGGTGACCGAGGTCATGGCGAAGGTCCGCAGCCGGCCGTCGAGCGACTTGAGCGCGTTGGCGTTGAGGTAATACACGACCGTCATGCTCATGCCGCTCGCGAACGCCCATGCCACGCCGGCGGCCATGTTCTCCCCGGTGCGTACGTTGAGCGCGAGCGTGAGCCCGACGAGCGCAAGCATCATGGGCGCGATCGCTCCCCAGCGCGGTTTCTCCTTGCCCAGCGCCCAGGTGAGCAGCACATACATCATCGGCGAGGTCTGGAAGCACAGCAGCGCCAGCGCCGGCGGGATGATCGCCACCGCCGAGTAAAGCGCGTAGCTCTGCGTGGCGATCAGGAAACCGGCGAGCAGCGTGCGGCCGCGCAGCCCGCGCGGAATGGCGATCGGCACACCCTGCGCGCGCATCAGGGCGAAGAGAAACAGCGCGGTGAACGTCGCGCGCACGCTCACGCCCGTCGCCACGCTGGCGCCGTGGTCGAACGCGATGCGCGCGCACAGATGGTTCGACGCGAACGCGCTGGCGACGCCCAAAAGGATGACGATCCCGACGCCGGGTGCTAACTTCGCCTGCATGACCCGGAAGGTTATCGGTTGCATCCTCGCCGCGCTCGCCCTGCCCGCTCTCGCCTGCGAAATGCCCGACGAGGGCAACATGCCGATGCGCCGCGCCGTGACCCGGGTGCGGATGCTGAAGGAGGTCGACGCCTGGGCCGAGCACATGCGCCGCACCCGGGCGAGCGTGGAGTACCTGGTGCGGCTCGACGCGCCGGTCCGCCGCGCCGGGAAATGCTACTGGCCGGTGGAGGTGCTCGCCGACGGCAAGCTGTGGCACCGTTTCCTCGTCACGCCGGACGGTAAGACCGTGCTCGGCCCTGAAGAATGATCGACTGGCTTGCCAGGCTGGATCCGCGCGCGCTGATGATCGGCAGCGGCGTGATCGGCGTGCTGCTCGCGTTTCCGTTCCTGCTGGCGTCCATTCGCCGGCTGCGGCGGCTGAAGCTGGTCAGCGGCACGATGTTTTTCCTGAGCGGCGGCATCGTCCTCCTCGTCACCGCGGCGGCCGTGCTGGTCGCCGTCAACCTGTACAGCTACGCCCGCCTCACGCACGAGCAGGAAGCGGCGCGGGTCTCGATGCGCCAGCTCGGCGAGCGCAGGTACGTGGTCAGCCTGGAGACGAAAGGCGCCAGGCCGCGACACTACGAGGTGCTAGGCGACGAGTGGCAGATCGACGCGCGCGTGCTCAAGTGGAGCGGCATGGGCACCCTGATCGGCTTCGATACCGTCTATCGGCTGGAACGCCTGTCGGGCCGCTACGCGAGCGTGGCCGCCGAGCGCTCGAGCCCGCGCAGCGTGCACGATCTCGCCGACGACGCCACCCCGGTCGACATCTGGTCGTTCGTGCGCCAGTACCACCAGTACCTCCCGTTCGCCGACGCGCTTTACGGCAGCGCCGTCTACGTGCCGATGTCCGAGGGCGCGGAGTACGCGGTGACGGTTTCGGCCAGCGGCCTGGTGGTGCGGCCGGGGAACGACGCCGCGCGCAAGGCGGTCGGCGGCTGGCGATAGTCCGGTCATTGCCGTCGCCCGGCTGGTAGAATCGCGCGTTCCTCATGAAGTTCCTGTTCGACCTCTTCCCGGTCATTCTTTTCTTCATCGCCTTCAAGGTCGCCGACATCTATACGGCGACCGCGGTGGCGATCGGCGCCACCTTCCTGCAGGTCGGCTGGCTCAAGCTGCGCGGCAAGCGCGTCGAGCCGATGCTGTGGGCGAGCCTCGCGATCATCGTGGTGTTCGGCGGCGCCACGCTGCTGCTGCAGGACGAGACCTTCATCAAGTGGAAGCCGACGGTGCTCTACTGGCTGTTCGGCGGGGTGCTCGCCGGCGCGATCGCGCTGCGCCGCAACCTCGTGCGCACCATGCTGTCCGACCAGGTCCAGCTGCCCGACGCGGTGTGGCGGCGCCTCAACTGGAGCTGGGTCGCGTTCTTCGCCTTCATGGGCGCGCTCAACCTGTACGTGGCCTACAACTACTCGACCGACAACTGGGTGAACTTCAAGCTGTTCGGCGGCATGGGGCTGATGCTGGTGTTCGTCGTCGCCCAGGCCATGGTGCTGTCGAAGTACATCGATGAAAAAAAGCCGGCGGACCGATGAGCGTCGCCGCGAGAATCCGTGAGCGCCTCGCCACGCTCGAGCCGCTCGCTCTCGACCTGGTCGACGAGAGCGAGCAGCACGCCGGCCATGCCGGCCACCGCCCCGGCGGCGGCACCCACTGGCGGCTTTCCATCACCTCGGCGCGCTTTTCCGGCAAGCCGACCGTCGCGCGCCACCGCATGGTCTACCAGGCGCTCGGCGAGCTGATGCAGGATCCCATCCACGCGCTCGCCATCAGCGCGCGCAGCCCCGAAGAAACGAAAGGAAAACAGTGAAGAAGCGAATCTTGCTGGCCACCGCCCTGCTGGTTCCCGCGCTCGCGATGGCGCAGCAGGTGCTGGAAGAGAAAAAGCCCGAAGAGAAGAAGGCGAAGCCGGCCGCCAAGGCGGCACCCGCGAAGCCCGCGGCCAAGAGCGGCAACGTCGCCACCGTGAACGGTGTCGGCGTGCCGCAGGCGCGCGCCGACTTCCTCATGCAGCAACAGCAGCAGCGCGGCGCGCCCGACAACGAGCAGATGCGCGGCGCGGTGCGCGAGGAGCTGATCAACCGCGAGGTGATCGCGCAGGAAGCGCAGCGCGCCGGCATGGCGAACAATCCCGAGGTCAAGGCGCAGCTCGACATCGTTCGCCAGGAGATCATCGTCGGCGCCTACCTGCGCGACTACGCGCGCAAGCACCCGATCACCGAGGCCGAGATCCAGAAGGAATACGACCGCGCCAAGTCGCAGCACGGCGACAAGGAGTACAAGGCGCGCCATATCCTGGTCGAGACCGAGGACCAGGCGAAGAACATGATCGCGGAGCTGAAGAAGGGCGCCAAGTTTGAGGACCTCGCCAGCAAGAACTCGAAGGACACCGGCAGCGCGCAGCGCGGCGGCGACCTCGACTGGAACGTGCCGGGCACCTTCGACAAGCTGTTCTCCGACGCGATGGTCAAGCTCGAGAAGGGCAAGTACTCCGAAGCGCCGGTGAAGACGCGCTTCGGCTACCACGTCATCCAGGTCGACGACGTGCGCCCGGCCAAGTTCGCGGCGCTCGGCGAGGTCAGGCCGCGCATTCAGCAGATGCTGGTTCAGAACAAGATCGACGAACTGATCAAGGGGCTAAGGGCGAAAGCGAAAATCGAGTAGGAGCCGCTGATGGCAAGAAAGTACGGGAAGAAAGCCCAGAGAAAAGTCCGGCAGGTGATGCGCGAGCGCAAGCGCGGCACCCTCAGAAGCGGGCGCTCGGGCAAGAAGGTGACCAGCCGCAAGCAGGCGATCGCCATCGGCCTGTCCGAGGCGCGCCGCGCCGGCGCGAAAGTCCCACGCAAGCGCAAATCCTCTCGCAGGAAGCAATAGCGCCAGGTCGTTCGTGGCTGGTCGTGCGGGGCGACCTGCTCGACGAGCCGGTGGACGCGATCGTCAATGCCGCCAACGGCCACCTGGCGCACGGCGGCGGTGTGGCGGGGATGGGCGTGATCCACGCCGTCGGCCCGCGCCAGGGCGAGGTGTCCTTTCCCGCGGTCTCCAGCGGAATCTTTGCCGTCCCCCTGGACGTATGCGCCCGCGCCTACCTCAGGGCGATGCGGGCCTCGCCATTGAGTCAGGTCAGGCTATGCTTGCGCGACCAACCGGTCATCGACGCCGTATTCAAGGAGCTGGGGAAATGAGAACTCTGATTTTCATCGTGGCGCTGGCGGCGGCAACGGCCGCCAATGCCCAGAAAACGGAAAAAGCCACGTTCGCGGCGGGCTGCTTCTGGTGCACGGAAGAAGCCTTCGAAAAGGTGCCCGGGGTGATCTCGGCGGTATCGGGCTACACCGGCGGCAGCGTGAAGGGGCCGAGCTACGAGCAGGTTTCCTCGGGACGCACCGGCCATGCCGAGGCAGTCGAAGTGACGTTCGACCCGGCAAAGGTGAGCTACGAGAAGCTGCTCGACGTGTTCTGGCTGAACCACGATCCCACGGTCACCAACCGCCAGTTCTGCGATTCCGGCACGCAGTACCGGCCGGAGATCTTCTACCACTCGGACGAGCAGAAGAAGCTCGCCGAAGCTTCCAAGGCGAAGTGGGAGAAGCAGAAGCCCTTCAAGCAGCCGCTCCTCACGCCGATCACCAAGGCGGGCGCGTTCTACCCGGCGGAGGACTACCACCAGGACTACTACAAGAAGAACGCGCTGCAGTACAAGTTCTACGTCACCGGCTGCGGCCGCTACGCGCGGCTCGACTCGCTGTGGGGATCGTTGAGGAAGTAGATACCTTACTTCTTCGCGGGCTTCCTGCCGATGCGCTCGGCTTCTTCCAGCGCGCGCTTTTCTTCCTCGGACTTCGGCTCGGCGTCGTGCGCCGCCTTGTCGACCTTGCCCGACTGCACGAATTTCTTCGTGCGCTCGTTGTAGTCCTTGCTGCCCGAGTAGCTGCCTTCGCCTTCTACGCCGTTCTTCCGATCGGTTGCCATGAGAGAGCTCCTTTGGATCATGCGCTTCGAGCAAGGGGCGTGCCCGGATCCGAAGCGTCCGATCCGTTACATCCAAAGCACGAATCGCGCGACATTCAGCGCGCGCGCACGCAGTTAGGCTTTCGGCGTTTTTCGCGGGAGGGCGTATGCCGAAGGCAGACTTCATCGCAAAGCTGCGGCAGATCGAGGAGCTGGCGAATGCCGTGGTCGCGGAGCTGACGCCCGGCGTGACGCACACGCGGGTGCAGCACATCGTCGTGCTGGTGAAGACGCTGCGCGGGCGGCT
>Ga0134121_10004341_pt1 | contig 11633 bp, 11 predicted proteins | sample KB301_FD_96463 | JGI IMG/M metagenome (GOLD analysis project Ga0134121, IMG submission 96463) | Terrestrial soil microbial communities without Nitrogen fertilizer from Kellogg Biological Station, Michigan, USA - KB3-0-1 | ecosystem: Environmental > Terrestrial > Soil > Unclassified ...
GCAAAACTTTGCCCGGTTGGAAAAGATTATCGCAGACGGTGTGAGAGAATAACGGCGTCAGGAGGGAAAATGAGCAACGGATCGAAGATTGCACTCGGGGTCGTTGGCGCGGTTCTGTTGGTCGTGTTGATAACGGGGAGCTGGGGGATCGGGTCGTACAACAAACTTATCACGCTGGATCAAGAGACACAGAAGCAGTGGGGACAGGTTGAAAACGCATATCAGCGCCGGGCGGATCTGGTTCCAAACCTCGTGGCGACGGTTAAGGGCGCCGCAAAATTCGAACAGGACACGCTGACCGCCGTGACAGAGGCGCGCGCGAAAGTAGGACAGGTCAATCTGGGACCAGGCACTGTTAACGATCCCGCCGCGTTCCAGCGTTTCCAGCAGGCGCAGGATGGACTGTCGTCCGCTCTTTCCCACATGATGGTTGTTATGGAGAAGTATCCGGAGCTTAAAGCGACGGAAGGATTCCGCGATCTGCAGGCGCAGCTCGAGGGAACAGAGAACCGAATTTCTCAGGAGCGCAGGTTATTCAACGAAGCCGCGCAGAATTTCAATGCCACACGCGAAAGCTTTCCCACCACCATTGTCGCGGGTTTCTTTGGCAGCAAATTCAAGGACAAGGAATTCTTTAAGGCAACCACCGGCGCCGACAAGCCGCCGGAAGTGAAGTTCTGATTTGTTGCGGCGCGCAAGGTGGATAAATGGTTGGTTGAATGGTTGGGTGAATGTCTGGGCAGTTTGCGGAATTGTCTTTGCGGCGGCGGTGTTGTTCGCTGCGGAGACTCCCATTCCGCCCGCTCCCGTTCATTGGGTGACCGACACGGCTGGTTTCATGCCGGCGGATGCGGCCCAACAACTGGACGCACGGCTTCAGGCCTACGAGCAGCAAACCCATCATCAATTGATTGTCTGGATTGGTAAGACCACCGGCGGCGTCCCAATTGAAGACTGGTCGACGAAGGTTGTCAGGGCGTGGGGCATCGGACGAAAGGGCCAGAGCGACGGAATTGCGCTGATCGTGATGGCCGACGATCATATGCTACGTTTCGAAGTGGGATACGGACTGGAAGGTCCGGTTCCCGATCTCATCGCGTCGCGCATTATTCGGGACGTCATCACTCCTCAAATCAAATCGGGGAATACCGCCGGCGGCATCACAAGCGGCATGGAGGCCATCGCTGCCGCTATCGGTGAGGGGCCGTTGCCCGGAAGCGCCTATCGCGGCAATGAAGACGCGCGATACGAAGATCGTCCGGTGCCACTCCTCCAGAAGATATTCTTTCTCATCATTGGAATCCTGGTATTGGGTTTCCTTGTGACGCATCCCTCTCTCATCTTGCTCCTGCTGGCCGGTAATATCATTGGCGGTAACCGGAGAGGCGGCGGCTGGGGAGGCGGCGGCGGATTTGGCGGTGGTGGCTTTGGTGGTGGCGGTGGATTTTCAGGCGGCGGTGGTATGTCCGGAGGAGGAGGTGCGAGCGGATCATGGTAATGACACGCCGAAAATTGCTGCGCATCATCGATACGGCTCGCGTGAAATCCGCCATCGCGGCTGCCGAGCATGTGACATCCGGTGAAGTGATGGTTTCCGTTGCGCCGCTTTTCTGGGGCAGTGTGGAAAAGGCCGCGCAAAAGGCATTCGTGCGGCTCGGCGTGATTCAAACCAGGGACCACAACGGCGTCCTGATATTCGTTGTTCCGGGCCGGAAGAAGTTCACCGTCCTTGGAGACAGCGGGATCCATGCGAAAGTCGGCCAGGAGTTCTGGGATTCCGTCGCGGCCGAGCTTTCCGCACATTTCAGAAAAGGGGAGTTCACCGATGGCCTGGTACGCGCCGTGGAACTCATCGGCGAGAAACTGGCAATTCACTTTCCTTACGATGCCTCCAGCGACGTGAATCAACTATCCGACGACATTGATTTCGGACCGGTACGCTGAGGAGGACGGGTTGATTACGATCCTTGATGGCGCAGATGAGGCTGAAAACCTGCAGATTCCCGATAACGAGCTTCTGTTCACCGTGTCTCGCAGCAGCGGGCCCGGCGGGCAAAATGTAAATAAGGTGTCGACGCGCGTGACCCTTCGCTTTAACGTCGACACTTCCGAAGTCCTGACGCCGGATCAGCGGCGGCGCATTCACTCCATGCTCGCTTCACGAATCAATAAGGAAGGTATCCTTCAGGTCACATCGCAGAGAACGCGAAGCCAGGAACTCAATCGCGCGGACGCCGTCAACCGGTTTGCCGAACTTCTGAGCGAAGCTCTTCACCGGGAACCGCCTCGGATTCCGACTCGGGTGTCGCGGGCCGCAAAAAATCAACGAGTGGACGAAAAGAAAAAGCGGACCGAGATCAAACAGGGGCGATCGAGAAAAGGCTGGGACGACTGATGACGGGACGACTTTCATTTCGGCGGATTGCGCAATCGAGCCTGCTGCTGATCTGGGTTGTGGCGGTCTTCCCGCTCCTGTCCGCACGGCAAGCGACAGTTTCCGTCCCGCGTGTCCAGCCGTTTCAACGGATCTCCTACAGTCTTGCCATGTCCCGCCCGGCCACTCATCTTTTCGAAGTCACCATGGATGTCGTCACGCCTTCGGGAAATGTTCCGGCAACGGTCGATCTCCAGATGCCGATGTGGCAGCCCGGCCGCTATTCTGTTGCCGACTTTGCGGAAAACGTTCAGGAGTTTTATGCCATCGCAGGCGCGCAGACACTGCCGTTTCGCAAGATCGATCACCAGACGTGGCAGGTGCAGACGAAAGGCAACCGGTCATTTACGGTTTCATACAAAGTCTATGGCAATGATCTTTCGGGAACGTACGCGCAACTGGACCTGACGCATGGGAATTTTACCGGTGGCGAAATCTTCATGTACATCGTCGGCCACAAGCAGGACGCCGTGGAACTCCAGATCCATCCGCCCGCCGGCTGGCGTGTAATCAACGGACGAACCGATACTCCGGATCAAACCGCGTGGCACTATCCAAACTACGAAATACTCATTGATAATCCGACCGAGGTGGGCACGGACTGGACGCTGGATGAATTCACCGCCGGGGGGAAAACCTACCGTGTTGTGATCCACTCCAGGGCTCCCGATGCGGGCCTGAAACCGAATCTGATTCGTGACATGCAGAAAATCGTCGCGGCGGAAGTGGCGATGTGGGGCGCACCGGAATTCGATCGCTACACCTTCATGATTCACTATGCGGCGGACGATCATTCCTACGACGGCATGGAGCATCTTGTTTCCACCCAGATCATTCGCGGTGGCGCGCTGGCCGATCCGAACACGTATGAAGCAACGCTGGAAACGGTGGCGCACGAGTTTTTTCACGCATAGAATGTGAAGCGATTGCGGCCCGTCGAGCTCGGGCCCTGGGACTGGACGCGTCCCGCCAACACCGGGAGTCTTTGGATTGCCGAAGGCCTGACGCAGTATTACGGCACCATGATGATGCGCCGCTCCGGGCTCTGGGACGATGCGCAGACATTGCAGGATATCGAGCGGACGATCACCGGGGTCGAAAATGCTCCTGGCGTCAAGCTGATGAGCGCGGAGGATGCGTCACTTTTTGCGCCGTTCATGGATGCGGAGGTCTACCGGCAGCAGAACAATTTTTCGAATACGACGGTCAGCTACTACACGAAGGGAGAACTCATCGGACTGGTTCTGGATCTCACCATTCGCAGTCGCAGCGGCGGCCGGCGGTCGCTCGATGACGTATTCCGGCAGATGTACGACGAGTTCTATGTGAAGGCGCCGAATGCGAGCTATTACCTGAAAGGCCGTGGCTATACGCAGGAAGATTTTCTCCGTGTCTTGTCCAGCGTTGCCGGCATGAGCATGGCGGACTTTTACGATCGCTACATTCGCGGTGTGGAAACGCTTCCGTATGACGATGCTTTTGCCGCGGCGGGATTGCGTCTTTCGCGGTCGCCCTTGGGAAACTCGACATCGGGCATCACGCTTGACGGAAGCGACAGGCAGAGTGTGCGTCTCGGTGCGCTGCGCGCGGGATCGCCGGCACAGGAGGCGGGGCTGCAGGAAGGCGATGTGCTCTCATCGATTGGCGGCGCGCGCGTCACACGCGACAACTGGAGTTCGCTGCTGGCCCGGTACCGGGCGGGGGACCGCGTCGCGATTCAGGTGCAGCGGTTCCGGAGAACTCTGGAACTCACGCTCGAACTGCGTGAGCCGGAACAGATCACCTACCGTTTGGAGGAGATTCCCGGCGCCTCCGATGCCGCCCGAAAATTGCGAAATTCCTGGCTGACGGGTTCATAGGCCCATGCTATAAAGTAGAAATTCCTCAAGTTCGTAAGGAGCACTATGGGCAAGAAATTGTACGTGGGCAATCTTCCATTCAGTGCAACGGATGAAAGCCTGCATGAAATGTTTGCACAATCCGGCAGCGTAACTTCGGCAAAGATCATCATGGATCGCGACACCGGCCGGAGCAAGGGATTCGGCTTCGTCGAGATGACGTCGGATCAGGAAGCCGCCGATGCCATTCAGAAATTAAACGGCCAAAGCGTCGGCGGCCGCGCGATCACGGTTGCCGAAGCGCGTCCTGTTGCGCCGCGCGAAGACCGCGGCGGTGGTGGGGGACGGGCGAGGTACTAATAGTTAGCCGACCTCATTCAAGAGATGGCGCACCCTCTCGAGTGCGCCACCGCTGGTTGAGTCACCGTATCGACCGGGCGCGCTGCACGAGGTCGATGAATTCCTGACGATAGCCGTTGCGATCCGCACCTTTGCTTTCCCGCGCCTCAGCCAGCACATCGGCGACCGACGCATTCCCCCGGTACGGCGAGTCGCGCAGAAGCATTCCAAACTCCGCCACGGATGCCGCGAACCGGAAATCCTGAGTCGCTCTGGCGAACTGGCCTTCGCGATCCGTCAGCGGCAACGACAGCAGTTTGCTCTCGGTCCCATTCGGATCCTTGTACCGGATTTTCAGCGTTAGCGTTTCATTGCTGCTATTGCCTCGATTCCGGACCTGCGGCACTGGCGCCTGAGTCTGGTACTTGAGCGGATCGGTGCCCGGACCGGGAACGCTTCCGCCTCTGGGCACGATTTCATAGAGCGCTGTCACGGCGTGGCCCGCGCCCATATCGCCGGCGTCCTTGCGGTCATTGTTGAAATCCACGTTGGCCAGCAGCCGGTTCTCGTAACCAATCAACCGGTATGCTTCGACAATGGCGGGATTGAACTCCACTTGCAACTTCACGTCCTTGGCCACGGTGACCAGCGTTCCGCCCATCTGCTGGACGAGCACCCGGTAGGCTTCGTTCAGCGAATCCAGATAGGCATAGTTGCCGTTGCCACTGTCGGCGAGTTTCTCCATGGTGGAATCTTTCAAGTTGTCCGTACCGACGCCCAGCACGCTCAGGAACACACCGCTCCTGGCACGATCCTGAATGAGGCGGATCAGGTCCGACTGATTCTGAATGCCGACATTGAAATCCCCATCCGTAGCCAGAATCACGCGATTCACTCCGCCGGGAATAAAGTTCTCGACCGCCATCTGATAGGCCAGCTGGATCCCGGCGCTGCCGTTTGTAGACCCCGACGCCTCGAGCCTGTCGAGAGCAGCGGAAATGATGTCTTTCTGATTTCCGCTGGTGGACCGAAGAGCCACGCCCGACGCTCCGGCATAGACGACAATCGAAACGTGATCGTTTTCGGTGAGATTCCGCACGAGCAATTTCAATCCATTCTTGATGAGCGGCAGTCTTTCCTGCGGCTGCATCGAACCGGACACATCGATCAGGAACACGAGATTGCTCGCTGGTCTTCGCTGCGTATCGATATCCCTGGCTTTGATTCCGATTCGAACCAGGCGATGCGTGGGGTTCCACGGCGCGGATGCAATTTCCATCTGTGCGCCAATGGGATCTCTTCCCGACGGTTGGCTGTAGTCGTAGGTGAAGTAGTTCACCATTTCTTCAATTCGCACAGCATCCCTCGGAGGCAATTGGTTCTGGGTGATGAAGCGGCGAATGTTCGCATACGACGCCGTATCCACATCGCTGGAGAAAGTCGACACCTGCTCCTGGCTGGTATAGACGAACGGATTGTCCGTGATCGGACTGTACGATGCGCTGTTCGGCGCGCTGCTGCGCTTATAGTCATCGATGAAAATCCCATTCGCCGTCACATTGTCTGTACGGAGTACGGATGCTGGTGGAGGCGGCGGCGGAGCTGCCTGAGGCAAAGGAACGCTCGGTCGGCCTGCTGCGGCTCCTGCTGCAGCGGCTGGTGCAGCACCACGGCCGCCCCCACCGCCGCGGCCACCACCAGCTCCTCCGCCTGCGGCACCACCGCGACCTTGCTGACCCTGCTGGCCTTGTTGACTCTGCTGACCTGCTTGGGCCTGTTGGCCCAGTTGACCCTGTTGGCCCTGCTGACCTGCTTGCTGTTCGCCCTGTTTGGCATATCCGAAGGTCTGCGCGTCATACCGCGTATCCGCGGTGCTCAGGCCATTGATGGTCGTATTGATGGAGTTGAGGCCCAGACCCGCGATGGTATCGTACTGCCCACCAAAGGCGCTGGCACGAAAGCCGGGCAGAACTTCCAACAGATCCAGGACGTCGTTTCCGACAGTGGGAAGCGCCTGGACTCGTTGCTGGGAGAGTACTTCACCAATCGAGGAAGACGACTGTGAAAGAACCTGGCTGGCGTCGATGGCAACATCCACGGTTGTTCCGGTTGCATTCCCCAGCCTCATCGCAAGATTGAAGCGCAGAGTCTGTGACGTTCCGAGCTCGATGTTGACCACGGATGCGGTTTGGAAACCCTGCAGAGCCGCAGTCAACTTATAGGAGCCTGGAGGCAGGCTGAAAAAGTTATACGCTCCGGAATCATTCGTTAGTGCAAAGCTCACGACGCCAGTTGCGGTATTCGTCGCTGTCACCACGACGCCGGGGATCAACGCGCCCGTCGGATCCATTACCGTTCCAGAAATTCCGCTGCCCAAAACACCAGCGCGGATTTCACCTCCGCCAGCTCCACCGCCTCCGCGGCCCCCACCGCCTCCGCGGCCTCCGCCGCCTCTTCCGCCTCCGCCCGCTCCGCCTCTAGCAGCACCGATAGGAGGAAAAACATCGTTAATAATGTTGTTGCCGACCAACGGGGGATTACTCGCCGGATTCGGTGGGATTCCAACGCTGGAAGTACCCACCTGCGTCTCAGGTACAGTTCTGTCCTGAAGTGAGATCACCGGCGTTCCCGGTAAGCTCGTCACGTCTGCAGGGTTTGTTGGAGCCGTCGCGGTGTTCTCCTGTTTCTGAGGCTGAGAACTCGTCGCACTGGGAATCTTCGACGCAGCGGAACTATTGTTTTCCTTGGCGGACACCGTTTCCTTGGAATCATCCTGGGCCGAATTCGCTTCGGACGTAATCGCGGGTGAAGTCGGAATGTTCTTCTTCACGTTCGCGCCATTGGCCGAGCGAACGGACTCCTTGGCCTGGTTCGTCCCAGAGGAGCGCCACAACGAAGGCACCGCTACGGAAATCAGAATCAACGCGGCGACGGCAAGCCCCCCAACCCAGGCGGGATGGGCCAGCGGCTGTTTGAACCAACGCAGGTTGGCTGCATTGCTGACAGGGATCACGGGGCCCATCTCCGCCGCGGTTTGAACCGCTGCGCGCTGCGCTTCAGTGAGACCGGCAGCGACGCCGGCATTCATCTGCGGCGGCAATTCGGCTTTCATTTCATTTTGAAGCGCGCCGACGGCGACGCGCAGTTCTTCCAGGTATTCGCGAGCTTCATCTGAGGAATTGATCAGGCTCGCCATCGCGGCCTGCTCTGACGCGTCGAGTTCGCCCAGGATATAGGCTGTCCATTTTGGATCGTCAGGATTAAAAGTCATTGGATCCTCCTTGTCGATGGGCTGGTGGCTTCGCTCGCGGTTACGGAAAGCATTTGCTGCCGGATGTTGCGCACGGCGGTGTGGATGAGAAATCCGACGTTGGTCACCGATAGCTTCGTGATATCGCTGATCTCCTTGTAACTGAGATCGCATTGAAACTTAAGATGGATGACTTCCCGTTGATTCTTCGGCAGGGTCTCCACGACCTGCATGATCTCACTCACCGTTTGTTTGTCGTCGAGGCCGGGTGCAACGCCGACCTCCATTTGTCCCAGAGGCGCCATACGAGTTTCCTTTCGCCGCGTGTCGAATGCCAGATTGCGGCAGACCGTAAACAGCCATTGGGCGAGATGCCCGGAAACATGTGCCGGGTCTTCCTTGCACAATCGCAAGAAGGTCTCCTGCACCACCTCACGGGCGCACTCCATATCATTGAGAATCCAGGAAGCGTACCGGATCAACGATCTCTCGTGCAGATCCAGAGCTTCAACGATCCATCGGGACTTGGGAGTATCTTCCATGAGGCCTTCTGTTGATGACAACGTCCGGGGTGCGGATTTCTTAGTAAAAATATTTGACGCCTTTCAAGGTCCGGCTTCTGCCATGGCCGGAGGCCGGGCAACGAATCTCATGTTGGCTCAGTCTGTGACAGAGTCAAAGCAAAGAAATCAAAGGAAATTTCTGAACGCGAGGCCGAATTCCAGTGCCGGTCCGGCGTCACCTGAAAATGGCGCGAGAATCTTCATAAATAAACTTCAGAGCGTGTGTCGATTGGAGTGTGGATCAATCGATATACCTATGGAGGCAGAAAATGAAAAACATGTTATCAATACCAATGCAAACTTCAGCCGCAGCTCCCGATACCAAGCCGCGCCCGACACGTTCCTTCACTCGTTTCTTTCCACCTGCAGCACGGATTCTGCTAGGGCTTCCGCTGTTCGTCGTCGGTCTGAATGGCTTCTTGAACTTCCTGCCGCAACCTTCGGCTCCCATGGCCGATGGCGCGATGGCATTTGCCGAGGCGCTGATGAAGTCCGGCTACATGTTTCCGTTGATCTCCGGTACTCAATTGATTGTCGGCGTGTTGCTTCTGCTGAACCGATTCGTGCCTCTGGCACTGGTTCTACTTGCGCCATTCATCGTGAATAGCATGGCGTTTCACATTTTCCTCGAACACACCGGGCTTCCAATAGCTTCGGTGTTCCTTGCCCTGGAGCTTTACCTTGCCTGGCAGTATCGGAAATCGTATCGAGGCGTGCTGGCCATGCGCGCCGTCACTTCAGGCGTTTGAGCATTTCATCGACAGCATCACGGACCCTAAGGGAATACTGGTCCTCCTTTGCCTTCAGCGGATTCAGCAAGTTGGCGGCGTCCTGTTTCTTGCTGGCCGAAACCAGAAGATACGCCAGACAGACGCTGTATTCCGGCCGTGACCCATCGAAAAGTTTCTGATCCGGGAAAAGCCACAGGAACGTATCAAGATGTTCCTGTGGAGAGAGAAGCTGCAGAAAATCCGGAGTGTCCTCCTTGAAGAGCAGCCGTTCGCGATAGATCCGGAAAAAACGGTCTCGTATAGCAGGTTCGATGGTTCCGTGCTCCAGCCGGATCGTGTTAGCGGCCTTCATGAGTTCATCGCCGGAGGCGGTGTTGAGCCGTTCGAACAGGGCGCCCAACTGCAGATAGCGTACCTCTTCCTGAGCCCGGCCGCTCGAAACGGCCTCGGTAAAGTGACGGCGTGCCTCTTCGAACGAACCGTTGGTAAAAAGTATCCAGTGGCCCCACATGGCGTGCGCGAAAGGGTTCTTCGGATCCTGCTCAATGGCCTTCGCATAGCTTTGTGAGGGATCGAGATTGCTTTCTCCGTCTCGCGTTCGCAGGAAATAAATCCAACCCAGATGCGCCAACAAATCGCCGCGCTCGCCGCCATTCTTCGCAGCATCGATTCCTTCCACGATGACGGGTTGCAATTTGTTGGTGATGTCGGAGAAGTGTTGGTTGTCGGTTATTCGAATTTCGTCCAACCACTGCATGGCCAGGTTTTGGCGTGCCGTGCGTACGGCGTCGGAGTGTGCGTCCACCGTCGCAGCACGGTCAAGGGTAGACCATGCCAGAGTGTAATCGTGATTGGAACTTTGTTCGGCGGCGGCGCTGAGAAGAACCGCAACCTGCTGCCGATTCTGCGCTCGATCATAAAGGTATTTCACGCCTCCGGTCAGTCCCCCCAGGAGCGAGAGAACCGCTGTCGCATATCCGACCCAACGCATTATCGACGGAGGCTTGGCACCTTCCGCCGCCGGTTTCCTGTTGCGCATGCGCCGACCATTATCTGTCGGGTCCGATGCTTTTGCATGGTGCAATTATTTTTCCGGTTGTAGACGAGTGCGCCATGGCGGCGGCCAGTCTGCTTTGGCGAGGATTTCCATGTGGCGATGAATTCGGGGCCGTGCTACTCGAACCCCGAATTCGAAAAAAGAATTCAGGGTTCGAGTAGCACGGCCCCGAATTCATCATGTCGCATTATTTATGCGCTTATATAGTAGGGCGAGTTGCGCCATAGCGGTGAGCCGTGACGGCCAGTCCGAATCGGAGAGAATTTCGATGCGGCGATGTGATAACAGACAACCAGCAATGATTGAATCCGGAGCTCCAAATGTTAGCCCAAAAGTCGATCCGGTCACTTACGGTCACCTGAGGTAATGTCTGTGTCGACACATCTGCACTTATCGCCTTTGCCGATCGGTTCGATACTCATCGCGGCTCTCGCAGCCGGGGTATTCATGCCGGGCCCGGTGGTTCGCGCGCAAACGTCGCCCCGTCTCTTGCAAACCGTGTTTGTTCCAGCCAGTGGTGTTTCCTTCACGCTCCGGCTGGAGAAGACCATGTTCGGCGTGCGAGAGAAAATCCCCGTGACGTACCGGATTGAGAATGTCAGTCGGGCCTCCCTATACGTCCCACGCGGATTTGAGGTAACGGCATGTCTCGACATTGGCCCCCCACACATCACCGGCGGGTTTGAAAGTAATGCGGGGAAGCGTTTTGAGCCAGGGTTTGGAGTTTCATGCGGAGGAACGCCGGGAGTCTTTCCCAGCCTCAGCGAGCGAATGAGCAATGGTACGGTTCTGCTCCGCCCGGGCGAATCTGTTGACGGTATGCTTCAAATGGATCCCACGATGTTTGGCGGTTTGCCACCCGGTGCGTATCGGATCGTGGCAGTGTTGCGCGGCTGGAAAGGCGATGAATTTACGGATGCCCAGTTGGCGGAGCTCGCGAAGATGGGAAGCCCGTTCCTGCGAGGCGAAGTGCCGGCATCGGCAACGATCATGTTGATACCCTAATACAAATGGAAACCAATCCTGACTCTAAGCTGCATATTGACGGGATTCCCATTGAGTGTGCCGGGGGCGCATTTCCACTCGTTCAGGACGGCGATCGAACTTTCATCCAATCCAAAACCTAATGGGTGCAACACGCGGAGGGTCTGAATCGATCCATCTTTAAGAATGACCGCCGAAAGATCAACATTACCTTCGAGTCCTGCGCGCCTGGCTTCGTCAGAATAATTCGGTTCGGGCGTCTTCGCACATTTGGGCGGGATGACCCCGCTTCCGCCTCCTAACGCCTCCAACACAGACTCTATCGCAGGGGGGAATCCATCAAGACCGCTGCGCGCCACGGCGGCAATTTGGCCGTGCGTCACGACGCGGACCCGCTGGGCGCCGGAATCCACAATATACAGGCCGCCTGAAGGACC
>Ga0134121_10004342_pt1 | contig 11632 bp, 6 predicted proteins | sample KB301_FD_96463 | JGI IMG/M metagenome (GOLD analysis project Ga0134121, IMG submission 96463) | Terrestrial soil microbial communities without Nitrogen fertilizer from Kellogg Biological Station, Michigan, USA - KB3-0-1 | ecosystem: Environmental > Terrestrial > Soil > Unclassified ...
AGCATCACGCAACGCAAGCAGCGCGGAGAAATGATCAGGGTTTCTCTCGTCGGATATACGAACGTAGGCAAGAGCACGATCATGAACCTGCTCAGCAAAAGTGATGTGTTTGCAGAAAATAAATTATTCGCTACGCTCGATACTACCGTACGCAAAGTGGTGTATGACCAGGTGCCGTTTTTACTTTCTGACACCGTGGGATTTATCCGCAAGCTGCCGCATGATCTTGTTGAGAGTTTCAAATCCACACTCGATGAAGTCCGCGAAGCTGACATCCTGCTGCACGTCGTTGACATTTCCCACCCACAGTTTGAAGAGCAATTGCATGTTGTAAATGAAATGCTCGTGGAATTGAAAGCTTCGGAGAAACCCACCCTGCTTGTGTTCAATAAAATTGACGCCTATTCCTTTATCGAAAAGGAAGAAGATGACCTCACGCCGTCCACGAAGGAGAACATTACCCTGGACGAACTGAAGCGGACATGGATCGGCAAGCTGCAGACAGACTGTGTTTTTATTTCTGCCACAAACAAAATTAACGTCGCCGAACTCCGTGAAAAGCTCACCGAAATGGTGAAGGAGCTGCATTTCAAGAGATACCCGAATTATTTTTTCAAACCGGAGTAGATCAAGATGTAATAGGTAAGATGTAAAATGTAATATTTGGAGCAGCCAAAAGCAATGTAAGAGGTAATAGGTAAGAAGTAATAGGTAAGAAGTAATAGGTAAGAAGTAATAGGTAAGAAGTAATATTTGAAGCAGGCAGACGACGTTCAGCGTTAATATTTTCCCTCTTCCCAAAATGCTTTCCTGCTTATAACGTTTACTTTTACGGGCAAACGCTTTGTAAACAGTGATGCGCAGACTTTTTCCTGCAGCATTTTTTATGCTGATTCCTTTTTTATCCTTTTCGCAGATGAGCAACCTGCGCGTGAAATACATTTCTCTAAAACCTGATTCCGTTTTGCTCGACTCTGCCAGCGTGGTGGCGAATTCATACTTCATCATGACCGGTAAGGGAGTACTTGATTCCTCTGCGTTTATTGTAGATCCTGTAAAATCAATTCTTGTGTGGAGAAGAAATTCCGATGCCTTCAAAAATATTTCAGGCGACAGCGTTGAAATCCATTACCGCGTATTTCCGTTTTCATTTTCAGAAAGCGTGAAGCATAAGGACGCCACTTTTCTTACCAAACAATCACCAACCGGAGGCAACCAATACGTGTACAATCCGTCCGAATCGCAGCCGTCCTTTTTCAAGTATGAAGGATTGCAGAAAGCAGGCAGCATTTCGCGCGGCGTCACCTTCGGAACCAACCAGGATGTATTCGTCAATTCCAGCCTGAACCTGCAGCTCTCCGGAAAATTAAATGACCAGGTGAGCATCCTGGCAGCCATCACCGATGAAAATATTCCCGTCCAGCCGGAAGGCAACACGCAGCAGCTCCAGGACTTCGACAAGGTTTTTATCCAGTTATACAATGACAACAACAAGCTCATTGCCGGAGACTTTGAACTGAAGCGACCGGACAGCTACTTCATGAATTTTTTCAAGAAAGGACAGGGAGGCGTTTTCTCGAACACCACGGCATTGAGTAAAAAAGATGACGGCACGCCGAAAACCGTCAACCGCATAACCGTGAGCGCCGCACTTTCCAAAGGAAAATTCGCGCGCAATAGTTTTGACGGCATAGAAGGAAACCAGGGCCCCTACCGGCTTAAAGGAAGTAACAACGAATCATTCATCATTGTGCTGGCAGGAACCGAGAAGGTTTACATTGACGGTCAATTAATGAAGCGCGGACTTCAATATGATTACATCATTGACTACAACATCGCCGAACTGACCTTCACCGCGCGACGATTGATCACCAAAGAATCGCGCATCAGCGTGGAGTTTGAATATTCTGAAAAGAGTTATGCGCGCTCACTCCTTTTCCTGGGAGATGAGCTTGAAAGTGAAAAAGTGAAAATAAAATTCAACGCATACTCCGAGCAGGACAGCAAGAACCAACCGTTGCTCGTAGACCTCGACAGCTCCAAGAAAGCCGTGATGGCCAATGTGGGCGACAGCATTCAGCAGGCATTTTACCCGACGTTCGACAGCGTGGAATACAACTCCGACGAAATCCTTTACAACAGGATTGACACGACCACAACCAACGGGACTTACAGCAGCGTATTTGTCTATTCTACTGACAGCGCTCACTGGCGTGTAACGTTTTCTAATGTCGGTGAAGGCAACGGAGACTACGTCCAGGACAGCAGCAGCGTAAACGGGCGCGTGTTTAAATGGGTTGAACCATTGAACGGAATACACCTTGGATTGTATGCCCCTGAAGGTTTGCTCGTGACCCCAAAGAAGCAGCAGATGTTTACGCTTGGAACGGATGTAAAGATTTCCAAAAACAACCTCGCAGGTTTTGAAGTGGCCATGAGTAATTATAATGTCAATTTATTTTCGAAACGTGACCTGGAAAATGACCTGGGCTATGCCGGCAAAGCATATTACAGGAACATCATTCCTTTAAGCAGCGATACCATCAAAGGATGGAAACTGACGTCTGACCTGAATTATGAATTCGTGAACCGCGACTTCAAGCCCATCGAACGGTTCCGGAACGTAGAGTTTGAACGCGACTGGAACCTGGGTACCACCGCCATTTACCATGATGAGCACATTGCATCAGGACAGGTTGCAATCACTAAGCTAAACATCGGAACACTCTCCTACCAGCTGAAAAGTTTTCAGAAAGGAAAAGATTACAACGGGCTCTTGCACACTGCGGGATTTTCTGCTGCGCTTGCTAAATTTAATCTTGTCACCATGGCAAGCCTCCTGAATACAAAAAGCGTTGCTGTTACCACGCAATATTATAAGCATGCCATTGACCTGAACAGGCAGCTTTGGAAATTAGTCCTGGGCGTGAAAGAAAACACTGAGCACAATGAATTCAAAAGCATTGCAGGAGATTCGCTTGGCATTGCAAGTTTTGCTTTCCGTGAATACTCGGGATACGTCAACACGAGGGATTCCCTGAAGAACAGGTTCGGGGTGAACTATAAAAAAAGGTACGATGACGGAGTGGCGCTGAATCAGTTCAAGCCGGCTACTGAAGCAGATGAAATTAACCTGTCAGCCGAGTTCACGAAAAAACAAAATCACCAGCTCAAGATTTTTTCATCATACAGAAAGTTGCAGGTGATAGATTCGACGCTCACGCAGCAGGCTGAAGCGAAAACGCTGCTGAATAGGATTGATCACAATATTTCTCTTTGGAAAGGGGTGATCAGCGCCACCACGTATTATGAAATCGGGACGGGCCAGGAACGCAAACTGGAATATTATTTCCTGGAGTCGGCAGCAGGGCAGGGAAATTATGTCTGGCGGGATTATAACCACGATGGTTTAAAGCAGCTCAATGAATTCGAAGTGGCGATCTTGCCGGGGGACACTACTTACATCAAAATATTCACCCCGACGAACGAATACATCAACACGAGGTCCAACCAGTTCAACGAAGTGCTGAACATCAATCCTGCTGCGGCCTATAAGTCATTCCAGGGAAGGCAGCCGTTCATATCGCGTTTGTCCAATTCTCTTTCCATACGCCTCGACAAAAAGACAAAGGAAGAAGATGTCTTCCAGGCTTTGAACCCGTTCGACCAGAAGATCGGAGACAGCTCGCTGGTATCTTCCAACTCAAGTTTCCGCAATACGTTTTATTTCAACCGCTCGTCACCTTCTTTTGGATGGGATGCCACGTGGATGCAGAATGAAAGCAAGACACTTTTGATCAACGGCTTTGAAACGCGTACGCTCACGGAATACGAAGGAAACATACGCTGGAATCTTTCAAAATTATTTTTGCTGACGACCAATTACAAGCACGACGATAAAACCAATGGTTCGGATTTTTTTTCATCCCGCAACTACCATCTTATCAGCGATGAGGCGGAACCGAAGCTGAGCATCCAGCCCGGGACATCTTTCCGGACTTCCATCTCTTATAAGTATTCAGTGAAGGAAAACGTGTACGGTGAATCGGGAGAGAAGTCAGAATCCAACCAATTGTCGCTCGATATGAAATTCAACAGCACTGGTGCAGGCACCATTTCAGCGAGGGTGAGTTACATCGGGATCATGTTCAATGCCGAAGAGAATTCGTCTCTTGCGTATGAAATGCTGGAGGGGCTGCACATCGGTAAAAATTTTACATGGAATGCTTCCGTCCAGCGGTCGCTGGGAAATTCCATCCAGCTCAGCCTGAATTATGACGGAAGAAAATCGGAAGGCAACAAAGCGGTTCATACTGGTGGCGTGCAGGTAAGGGCCTATTTCTGATTTTTCATCACGCTTCATCAATAGATCGGAATGAAGTTACTTTCAAAAAGTGCTTTTGGTTGCTATGCCGGGGTAACGATCACGGCGTTGCTTTCATTTTTTCTGTTCTCTTATAACTTTTATCCTTTCTTCAATTCCGATTCTGCACTGGCGGTTTTGATGGCTTACGATTATCACCTGCCGCAGGATATTTATTGCTGGGGGCAGGACAGGGGCGGGACTTTTGAAATGATGATCACTCATTTTTTCATTTCCGTATTTCACGCAAACCCGCTGGTTGCAGCTTCAATCATTCATTACCTAATCCTTACTGCAGGATTGCTCGCTGCATTTCATTTCATCCGGAAGCCGTTGACGCGCCTTGCGCTTTCGATTGCCTGGTTCTTTCCCTCCCGGTTTTTTTTGGAAACCATTTTATACCAGTTCGGCACCCAGTTCAGCCTGTTCGTGATTGCAATTTATTTTTTCAGCAAGGCGACGTCGTCTCAAAAGAAATACGTGTTCATTTCACTCTCCTGGCTATTTATGCTGCTCAGTTGCTGGGTGCTCGACCTCGGGCTGGTGCCCGCAGCATTTCTCATCCTCTTTATTCCATTTACAATGCTGATGGAAAAAAGATTACCGGGAATACTTTATCCCGGCATCCGAAATTTATGGAACAGGAAAATAATACTCATTTCCCTGTTGTGGGTCGCCCTTGGCATTTCATTCATCGCCTTTGCAAAACATTCCTCACGCGATTATCATAGTGATCCGGAGGCATTGCTCAATGACGCCCATGGAATTTATGCAGTCCTTGCTTCCATCACCAATTCAATCGTTGCACGTTTGCTTCCCGGTGGTAAGCTGCCGGAATGTATCTACCTCTATGCTCTAATAATTTTCTTAATAATTTTTTTCAAAAGATACGGGAAGCAAGGACCCGTCAATTTTTTCAGCACGTTCTTTTTATGGCAATCTGTTTTTGGTATTTTATTTTTGATGTTCCTCAAACAATTGTTAACCGGACAGGTACCGGCCAGGTATTTCGCTGACAGCTATTTCTCCTTTATAGTTTTTATCTTCATGACTCTTGACAAATGGGATACTAAATCCTTTGCGCTGAAGCTTTCTCTCTTTGCCGTACTGACTTGTTCTGTTTTCAGCACCGGCTATGAAAATTTTCTTCCAGAAAAACTTCCCCCGATGGTGAAAAATTTTGAGTCGCTGAACAGGCTGAAGCCTGTGGGTATTATCGGGTCATACTGGCATTCCTACCTGTTTGCTGCAATAGATCCTGCAATGATTAAAGCAACGCCGCATGAGCAGGATTATGTCCGTAACCGGGAGTTGGCATTGCAAGCTCTCAGCCAGCCGCGCATACTGCTTATTCAGAACGACTGGTTAATGGATTTTCCGGATTCAATTTCTCAATTCGGGACCATGCTTGTAAAAAAGGGAAATCCCTTCCTGCTGGGGCGCTATGTATCGTGGGAAGAACACAACCCCGTGATGGCATGCGAATACAAAACGACTCCATAAAAAAGGCTGAATTTCTTCAGCCTCTTCAATAGTATTGTTTCGGAAATTTATTTGAGGTCCATCGTGGATTTGCCAATGAGGTTTCCAAGATGATAAATTTCAATGGTGTATTTTCCTTTGACCAGCGGAGTGCCTGTAGCCCACATCACCTGCACCGGGAGACTTGCATTGGCATAGTCAACAGTCTGCTTCATGGTATATACCAGTGATTGTCCGTTGCTGTCGAAAGTTGCCTGGTCGCTCGACATCACAGAACCGTCGGGACCGAGTACGCGCACGTACAGGTCAACCTGTCCGGGATCTATCACATGATTTTCCGTGAGTAAAAAACTGGTCTGTACTTTCTGAACCTGTTTGGCTTTATTGGTAACGCTTCCCTTTCCGGATTTATTAAAGCGCATTCCTTCCGTCTTGATATTCATTGCTGTGAGGACGCTTCCCGCAGCAATTTTGCTGGCAAGCTTGGAGTTCTGGTCATTCAGGTTTTGCACCTTGCCTTTTTCATCGTTCAGCGTGGAGCTGAGGTTTTGGTTTTCCGCCTGCAGCAGCGAATTCACCTTGTTGAGCGAATCGATCTGCGCCATGTACATGTTATTCATTTCGCGGAGCTGTGCCATTTCAGCTTTTGCCTTGGCAATCTGCGCCGGTCCTCCGATGGCAATGAGCCGCTGAATTTCTGCCACCTTTGCCTTGATCTCCTCGTCTTTGGAAGAGAGTTCGGTTTGCAGGTTGGTATTTTCTGATTTTACCTTCTCATATTCGGTTTTGATCTGATTCAACTGCGCCTGCACAGCTTCTTTCTCTGCCGTGGTGGTTACAATTTTCTGTTGGGCATCATCCAGGTTGCTTTTCTTTTCAAAGAATTGCCAAAGCAAGAGTCCGTTCGTGCCAAGTAAAATGGCAATTACAATAATTACGATTCCTTTTTTCGGTCCTTGTTCCTGAATATCGGATTTGGTAGAGTCATTATCCATGAAGTGCCTTCGGTTAAGTGGTTATTGGTTGTTTATTCGATTCGTCTACGTAATTGAGTCGCAGTTCTGTGAGCGCATGTTCGAGCGTTCGCGACAGCTCGGGAGAAAGGTTGTTGGCGGTCTTTTCTTTGATCATCTCAAGCATGTCGATCGACTGCTTTGCCTGCACCAGGTCGCGTTCCACCTTATCGGTCACCGGGTTCTTGAGCTTTCCCATTCCGATCATTGCATTCTGATGAAAGATCAGCATCAGCTGCACAAAGAGTTCATCGCTTCCTGACATGCGCAAATTTTTTTGAGCGGAAACAAACCTACATGATTTTTTTCAATAATAAAAAAATCATTTCCGCAAGGTAAACGTTTCCTTCGCAGACCGGGAAACAAATTTTTCATCGACTTTTGCATCCCGATAATTATCGGGACGAATTTCTTAAAAGAACCTCGCAGGCATGTTACTGGAAGAAATCCTTACATCAGGAGAAAAGATAAAGCTGTACAGCAGCGGCAACAATTTTTTTGATGAGCTGGAAAAACTTATCAATGAATCACGCATGGAAATTCACCTGCAGGTCTATATTTTCGAACCCGACGCAACAGGTTCTCGCATCGCAAATGCCTTGCTGAGAGCGGTCTTGAGGGGTGTCAAAATTTTTTTGCTGATCGATGCATTCGGTTCCGCCAATTTTCCCGATGAAATGCAGCAGCAGCTGCAACGCGCCGGGGCTGAGATCAAGCGCTACGGTCCGTTGCTCAAAAGCGGCAAATTTCACCTCGGCAGGCGCCTGCACAGGAAGGTATTTGTCTTTGACAGGCAGAAGGCCATCGTAGCCGGGCTCAACCTCAGTAACAATTACAACGACATGCCGAAAAAGAAGGCCTGGCTTGACTTTGCAGTGATCGTGGAAGGGGCTGTCGTAACGAAATTGTACTCCATTTGTCTCCAGCGCTGGATGAAGAAACCCCTGCGGATGTTGCCGTTAAAAAAAATAATTCCTTCAGGGAAAACCGTCTCATACATCCCCCGGGTGCGGCAAAATGACTGGCTGCGGGGATTGAACGAAGCCCATGCTTCCTATACCAGGGAAATCAAAAATGCACAACGTACATTATTTATTGTAGGCGGATATTTTCTTCCCGGTGGCCGGGTGAGGAAGGTGCTGAAGCAGGCGGTGAAGCGGGGGGTGAACATCAAAGTCATTCTCGCTGAAGAATCTGATGTTGCACTGCAACGCAATGCTGTTCAGTATTTATACCAGTGGATGCTCCGCAACAAGATCGAAATTTATGAATATCTTCCCTCCAATGTACATGGAAAAGTTTTGGTTGCAGATCAAAAGATGATCCTAATCGGTTCCTATGATTTAAATAACCTGAGCACGTATACAAACATTGAATTGAACCTGGACATTCCAAATGAGTCACTTGCGTCTGCATTTCAAAAAGAACTGGAAACAATTGCTGTGAGTGATTGCCGCCTCGTTACAATAGAGAATTTATACAAGAGGATAAATTTTTTAAAACGATTTAAGTATTGGGTTTCTTACCAAACAGTAAAATCACTCTTCCTGATGACAACCTGGCTGGCACGTAAAGACGATGAAGAATACCAGTAGCTTTAATAATTTCGAATGGTAAAATATCGAAACCTAAAAAAAATAATAATAAAGAATAAATAGTGTAAAAAATCAAAATTCGTTTTTGCAGGAAAGCATAGACGAATTGGAGAACTGGATATTGAAGTTTTTGTATAGCTGATGCTGCTTTTTGTTATTTAATATTTTCGCCTTTGATATTTTTTCGTCCCGATAGCTATCGGGATCGAGATTTTAGAATTCGAGATTAATATCCTTAATTAGTAATCGCGAATATGAACTATGTTACTGTGCCCACGATTGAAGACCTGAATGACCTGGCAGGGATGTTTGATCTCTACCGGCAATTCTACCGTCAGCCGACAGATGTGGAAGGCGCACACAATTTCCTGGAAGCGCGTATCAAAAACCAGGAATCCATTATATATGTATCAAAGCAGCATGATTCATTTACCGGCTTTGTTCAGTGTTATCCCATTTTTACTTCTGTGGGCATGAAGCGGTTCTGGCTGCTGAACGATTTATTCGTGAAGGAAAAATTCCGCGGCCAGGGTATTTCCAAACTTTTAATCGCCCGATGCAAGCAGCTTGTACACGATACCCATGCGAAAGGGCTGATGCTTGAAACTGAAAAATCAAACGTTACAGGGAACAAACTCTATCCGCAGGAAGGGTTTGTGCTGGCTGAAAACAGCAATTTTTATTTTTGGACGAAGTAGAAGTTGTGCATAGAAGTAAGCCGACGGTCTCTTGCCATCCGCTCAATAAAACTGTCAGCCACTCATAAAATCTGTCAACCAGCCGGATTCACCCCGGAGAATTGAATTAAAAATTAATTTTAACCATTCATACAGAGAAGCACATGCCGCTTTCGCGAAGACTGCTGATAAATTTATTTATTGTTTTTCTGGCAGGCTGTGGTTGCGCCTGCGCGCAAATTCCCGCCATGCATTTTGACATGGTTACCGAAGCCGACGGGCTTTCCAATCACAACATCAGTTCGATTGTCCAGGACAAAGAAGGCTACATCTGGATCGGAACCGGGGACGGGCTGAACCGCTTTGACGGATATTCCTATAGAGTATTCAGAAAGGTACCCGGCGACAGCACGTCCATGCAAGGCAATTTTATCACGCAGCTGGCTTTTGACCATGATGGTAAAATGTGGGTTGGCTTCTCGCCGAATGGCCTGAGCAGCTACGATCCGCTCACGGAAAAATTCACCAACTACAAATACAATGTCAACAATAAGTCAGGGATCGGGGAAAATCCAGTGAATATGATTTTTGTTGACAGCAGAAACAACGTCTGGATCGGTTGTGTGAAAGAAGGTTTTTACCTGTTCAACCGGGAAGACGGGAGCTTTAAAAAATTTCCTCCGCTGCCGGGCATTGATCCCCGTTATACAGCATCGATGAAGAAAACATTCAACAATGTGAACAGGATTTACGAAGACGAACAGGGAATGTTTTGGATGACGACCTCTGACGGTTTTTATACATTTAATCCGGCCACGGAAGAATTTCATTCCATCCGCGCCCGGCCGGTTGTTCCATTCAAATGGCGGGATGATGGCCTCGGTCCTATTTGTTATGACAACCATGACGGCTTTTGGCTTGGATCCTGGGGAGGAGGGCTGCAGTATTACAACCGCAAATCCGGAGAATGGAAAATGTATAAATACCATCCCGAGAATCCTGAATCAGGAACCGACAACCTCATTCATGAAGTAAAATTTAAAAACGATTCGGAATTATGGGTGGGAACAGGAAATTTCGGGCTCGCCGTTTTTAATACCAGGCAAAAGAAATTTCTCTTTCCGGACAAGGGTGATGCTGAAAATGTCAACCTCGCCGCCTCGCCGAACTGTTGGCTGATTTTTATTGATAAGTGGTCTAATAAATGGGTCGTTGTGAATGCCGGGCTCGGTTTTTCCCGTGCCAACTCTGACCTGTTTACCTTTCACCATTTACACGTAACCCGCACTGACAACGGTAATAATTACATGTCGACGGTGATCCTGAAAGACAAAGCAAGAAAAAAATTATACCTCGCTACCAGCTTTGCCGATGGTTTTGAAGTCCTGGATGAAAAAACAAATACACTCAAACATTTTACGATCAAGGCGCGGATGGACGAGGGGAATACGTTGCTGGTAACGGACCTGCTGAATGACAGCAAAGGGAATTTTTGGGTACTCACACGCGATTACCTTTACCTGTTTGATCAAAAAAAAGAAACACTGACCATGGCCGATCAGCCTCCTGTTGATACTTCGTTTAAACGTGTTCCCTTTTTTGAAAAGTTGTTTGAAGATTCCAGGCATCGCCTCTGGATTTCCTCGTTGCGTTATGGAGTTTTTCTCTACCTACCTGAAAAAAAATCGTACACACATTTTCAGCACGACGACAACGCGCCTCATTCACTTTGCTCGGACAACATTTCTTACATTACAGAAGACATCCTTCACAGGGTATGGCTTTCAAGCACCGTAAACGGCATCAGCGTCTTCAATGATTCCTGTAACTGTTTTACAAACCTGGTACAATCAGAGTTTGATTCTGCTTCAATGTCAAGCAAGGTGGTGACAGGAATGGCAAAGGATTCCAGGGGACAAATCTGGATTTCTTCTTTCGGCGGAATCAGTTGTTCACATGTAGGCGCAAATGGTAAGGTTACCTTCAAAAATTATTCGGTTAAAGACGGTCTTCCTTCTGAAAGCGTCGGCGAAGTGCTGTGTGATAAAAAAGACAATGTATGGTTTGGCACGCCTGCGGGTCTTTCGAGGATGGAATTCCCTTCCCATATCGTTACTACTTACACGGACCATGAAGGCCTGGAAAAAACATACGGCGGGTACACCCTCACCATGGCTGACGATGGCGAAGTCTTCATCGGTACGATCGGCGGGTACACGCGCTTCTATCCTGAATACCTTGTAAAGAAGCAGGTCCCTCCTACTGTTGTGATTAATTCGGTGAAAGTGTTTGATAAAAATTTTCCGTTCAGGGAGCGCCTCCAGCAGCAGCACCAGCTGAACCTTTCATGGAAAGACAATTTTTTCTCCTTTGAATTTGCCGCGCTGAATTTTTCTGAGCCGGAGAAGAACCAGTTTGCCTATATGCTTTCGGGATTTGACCCGGACTGGGTCTTCTGCGGGAACAGGCGATATGCAAGCTATACGAACCTGAACGGCGGCG
>Ga0134121_10004343_pt1 | contig 11632 bp, 9 predicted proteins | sample KB301_FD_96463 | JGI IMG/M metagenome (GOLD analysis project Ga0134121, IMG submission 96463) | Terrestrial soil microbial communities without Nitrogen fertilizer from Kellogg Biological Station, Michigan, USA - KB3-0-1 | ecosystem: Environmental > Terrestrial > Soil > Unclassified ...
CAGAATCAGCGAAGGCGTCATCGTGACGGGCGATTCGTTCATCTCGAGCTCTGAGCGGCGTGACGAGCTGCGCAGCGAGTTGAAGGCGAGCGTCGTGGAGATGGAAGGGGCGGCCGTCGCGCAGGTCTGCGCGCGCTTCGGCGTTCCGCTGATCGTGATTCGGAGCGTCACCGACCGCGCCGAGGCGCAGGCCATGCCGAGCTACCAGCGGTTCGTGGACCTCGCCTCGCGCAACGCCGCGGATCTCGCCCTCGCCACGATCCGCGAGTGGCAGAAGCGGTGAGGCCGTCGAGCGGCTCGCCGCACGCTGATTCTCCGGGTCCGCCTTCCAGCTGGCCGGCCCGTGAGCTCGCAAGTTGTCAGCGGTGCGATGCGAACACGCTCGTCTTCCCGGCCGCGTCGAAGGCGACCACATCGTATGGCGCGACGGCGCCGCCCGGCACTTCCATTCCCGGCGAGCCGGCGGGCATCCCCGGCGCCGCGATGCCGAGGACCTTGGGACGCGTCTGGAGCAGCCTCGTGATGTCGGCCACCGGCACGTGGCCTTCGATCAGATAGCCATCCGCGGTACCCGTGTGGCAGGAGCGCAGCGCCGGCGGTACGCGGCTGTTCGCGGCACGGTTCGGCGACTCGGTGACGGTCGTCTTGAAGCCGGCTCTCTGCAGGTGCGCCACCCAGTTCAGGCAGCAGCCGCAGCCGGTATCGCGTACAACGCTGATGGTCGGCGGTTGCGAGGTCTGCGCGCGCAGCGCCGTGACGGCGGCGAGCGCTCCGAGGAGGCCGGCGGCAAGGGCGAATCGCTTCAAGCGTCCATCTTGTCACGGATCCGCAGGCCAGTCACGCCGCACCGCCCTGGCCGCTGTCATTCAGTCCCATCCGCGCCAGGCACTGATTGAACCTGCGATCGGTCCGCAGGTTGTCCCACTGCGGTGCCACCGCCAGACGCAAGAGACCAGGGTCGCGACTCTCGATCGCCTGGTTCAGATATCGAAACGCGCGATCCCTGTCGCTGGCGGCGCCATGGAGCACGGCGAGATGAAAGGCGGACACATCGAGCTGACCAGCTCGCGCACGTTGAAGCGCGTGTTCGAGAACACCGTCGCCATACGATTCGGCATGTCCCACGAGAGACGCTCGAGGTTTTGACACATCTTGCTTGCGGAGGCGGCCGTCGCCCTTCGCAAGCGACGCGCCCGCCCGCGCCTCGGATGCGAGCGAATGATGTGGATCCAGCCGGAGCGTCTTCTCCGCCCACTCGATCGTGCCGTCGTAGCATCGCTGGTTGAAGTACGACATCGCAATCTCGAGGTGTACGAGCGGTGAGAACGGCTCGCGCTCGAGCGCGGTCAGCTTCATCGCCAGCCCTTCTTGCATGTTGCCGCGCGCCTCCAGCAGACGCCCGTAGAGCAAGGCGGCGACCGCGTGGTCGGGATTGAGCGCGAGCGCGCGCAGCAGGCTGCGTTCCGCGGCAATCCATGCCCATTCGCTCAGGAACATCACGGCGCCGAGCGCGACATGGGCCTCGCCGCAGGAGTCGTCTAGCGCAAGGGCGCGGAGGGCGGTGGCCTTGGCCCTGGTGTAGGCATCAGCGGGCGCTGCGATGCGAAGCCCTGCCTGCGAACAATAGACGAGCGCGAGCCCTGCGTGCGCGCCGGCATCGGTCGAGTCCAAGTCGATGGCCGCGCGAAACGCGGCTTCAGCCTTTCGCAAGTCGACAACCGATGCCAACATTGCATGCGAGCGGCCCTGGCCGACGTGCGCGGAGACGTCCCGCCGGCGGGGCGGGACCGCAACTGTTTCGAGCAGCCGATGCGCAGCGACTGGCGGAACCGCGTCCATTCTGGTGACGGACGCCATGAAGCGGTACCCCGAGCGCTGAACGGTCTCGATGTATCGCGGCGGCCGCTCCGTGTCGCCGAGCGCCTTGCGCAGCCCCGAAATATGAACGGCGAGAATGCCTTCGTCCACCGAGCACTCCGGCCAGACCTGCTCCAGGAGGTCGCCTTTCGTCACCAGGTGCCCGGCGTGGCGGACAAGTGCCACGAGGAGGTCGTACGCCTTCGGTGCCAGCGTGACCGCCCGGCCCGCGCTCGAGAGCCGCCGCTCGGAAACGTCGAGCGCGCACCGGTCGAACGCGTACCGTTCCAAAGTCATCATGAACTTTAGGCGAATCTTAACAGACCCTCCGGACGAAGGGTGCGACCATTCAGCGGCACCATCTCGGATCCGAGGGAGCGCTATGGACACCGCCAGTCAAGTGGTTCGCGAGTTCTTTGATCGGTACGCGCGAAGCCGCAACTCGTTCGATGCGGAGCACATCGACTCCCAATACTGCGATGCATTCATGTTCGCCGGCCCCGATGGTGCTCGCGTCGTGGAGAAGCGGACCATCCTCGCCGGTCTCTCCAAGGGGCGGGAGATGTTCAAAACGCTCGGCCATCAATCGACGACGCTGGTCTCGTTGCAGGAAACGACACTGGATGAACACTACGCGATGGTGCGAGCTCGGTTTGTCTGGCGCTTTGAGAAGTCAACGGCGGCGCCGATCGATGTCGAGGTCGATTCCACGTTCATCTTGTATATCAAGGACGGTGTAGCGACGATTGTTTTTCAACACGAGCATGAAGAGTTCGGGCACGCCCTGCGCGCGCGAGGCGTGTTGCCGTCAACGTCGTGAGGCCGCGAGCATGCGACCGCATCGTCCCGACGATCGCCTCGCCGAGAGTTATCAGATCACCGGTGGAACCAAGCGTTTGAAGGGGGCGTCCGGCACGCTGACGATGACGGCGATGCTGACTCCGGCTCTGCTCAACGCCTCCAACGCGGTCGTGCTTGCAACGAACAGCGGGAAGTTCGAGGGAACGATCGTCGGAGTGCACATCGAGGACGAGGGGCGAGAGGAGCGGCACTAGGAAGATTCCTCTGCGTCGGCACACCAGGCGCGTTCTGCTGCGTCGGTCCCTTTCTTCGTCGTAGACTTCTCGCATGTGGGGCGCCCTACGCCTTGACGTTCTGCATTCCTTCCGCAGTCTGCGACGGGCTCCGACCTTCTCCCTGATCGTCATCGTCACGCTGGCGCTGGCTGTTGGCGCGACCACGGCAGTAGGCAGCCTGCTCAACGCCCTCGTGTTGCGAACAGTCGCGGTTCCCAGTCCCGAGCAGCTCGTGGCGCTGTCGGCCCTTGATCCGCGGGCAAACGTGTCGGGCTACTTCTACGCCGACACGTTCAACGCGTACCGGAGCGCCCAGCGATCCTTCGCGCAGATGTCGATGTACTCCGGCGGAGGCCTGCTGCGCGTCGAGGCGCGTTCCGGGGTGTTCGATGCCTCAACAGAAGCCGTCTCGCCGAACTACTTCGACATCGTCGGCGCGCGACCGTCGGCGGGACGGTTCTTCAACGAATCCGACGATGCGGTCGTCGTGTTCAGCGAGGATTTCCGCCGGCGCGTCTTCGGAGATGGTCAGGGCATCGGCGAGGTGATCAAGGTCAACGCGGTGCCGGCGACGGTGATCGGCGTCGCGGCGGACGGTTTCGACGGTCTTCAATTCGACGGGACGACCGACATCGTCCTGCCCTTTGCGCTGGCGCGATCGGCCAGCGGCGACTCGGCAGGGTCCACGGGGCCGGTTCGATCGCGCAACGTGGTGGGGCGCCTCGCGCGCGGCGTGTCGATCGACGCGGCGCGCGCGGAACTGCTCGCGCGCTGGCCGTCGATTCAGTCGGCGACGCTGCCGGCCACGTTGCCTGCACCCGATCGGGACGCGTTGCTCCGTCAGCGGCTGGACGTGATGCCGCTCGCGTCTGGCTTCTCGGCGCTCCGTACGCGGTACAGCACCACGCTCGTGGTGCTCCTGGGCCTGATGGGGATGCTCCTGGCGGTCGCGTGCGCCAACCTTGCGGGCCTCACTCTGGCGCGCTCACTGACCCGGCGGCACCAGGTCGCGATTCGTCTCGCGCTGGGTGGAAGCGCGCGGCGCGTGTTCTGGCAGCTGCTCGTCGACGGGCTCCTGCTGTCGACCGTGGCGTTCGCTGGTGCGGTCCCGCTGGCGTGGGGGATCGTCCGAGTCGTAAGGGCGTCCCTCACGGTCGGCCTTGCGAAGTTTCCGACGGTGACGCCTGATGCCCGCGTGCTCGCCGCGGCGGCGCTGCTGACCGTTTTGATTGGCCTCGCCATGGGCGTCGTCTCCGCGTGGCGGTCGGTCGCGACTCGCGTGGACGAAGGCCTGCGCCCCGGCCGGGGGAGCATCGGCTCGCTCGGGCGCTTCGGGCGCGGCCTCCTCGTCGCACAGGTCGCGTTGTCGATGACGTGTCTCGCAGGCGCCGGACTTTTCACGGCCACACTGGCTCGCTTGCGCGCGAACGATACGTCGCTCCAGTCGCAGCGCATCGTCTTCTCGCGCGCGTATCGTGAGCCCGGAGATCGTCAGTTGTTGACGCCCGAGTACTACCAGACGCTGGTCTCCGACCTCGGCCACATGCCGGGCGCCGAGGCGGCCGCGCTGTCGGTGTACTACCCGACCTACTTCGGGGTGACCGGGCCGATCCCGACGGAGCATTACACGCGGGCCGACGGCGTCGCAGCACCTGAAGTCGCGGTGCTGCCGGAGTGCGTGTCGCCCGGCTTCTTCGATCTGTTCCGCGTGCCGCGGCTGCAGGGCCGCGACGTCACGTGGGACGACGGCCCGGGGAAGCCCCTGGTCGCGCTCGTCTCGGCGTCCCTGGCCCGCGCGCTGTTCCCGGCAGGCGACGCCGTCGGCCAGCACATTCGGCTCACCGGGCGCGAGCGTCGCGACATCGAAGTCATCGGCGTCGTCGCAGATGCCCCGTACGGCAGGCTCGACGACCCGCGGCCGTTGGTCGTCTTCCGGCCGATTCTGCAGGACATGGCGAGGTCGCAGTTTCCGATGGCGTACGTCCGTGCGAGCGGCGACCTCGCGACGGTGCGCGATGGATACGCGCGCGTCGTGAAGGCGCTGGGGCATCGGTCTCTGCGCCCTTTCTTCATCACGTCATCGGAATGGGTCGACCTTGCGCTGTTGCAGCAGCGGTTCACCGCGGACCTGGCCGCATTTGCAGCGGCAATCACCAGCCTGCTGGCGTGCATGGGCGTCTATGGGCTGCTCGCGTATTCCGTCACGGCGCGGGTTCGAGAAATCGGCGTGCGCCTGGCGCTTGGCGCCGCGCGCGGGACAGTCGTCTGGATGATCGTGCGGGACGGTCTGGCGATCGCGCTGCCCGGCGTGCTCATCGGCGCCCCGTGCGCGTGGGCCGCCGCACGGCTCGTACGGGCACAACTCTACGGCATCGCCCCCGGTGATTCCCGCACGCTGGTGATCGCCGCCGCCACATCTCTTGCGACGGTGCTCGCGGCGTCGTTGCTTCCGGCGCTGCGCGCGTCGCGAGTCGCGCCCGTCGACGCACTGCGTGAGGAATAACCATCCGGGTTCTCGCCACAACTTCCACCAGCGATCTCGCGGCCATCGTCGAGGTAGGTCGGCGTCGAGAGCATCGTGTTCGCTCATCGTTCAGCGCGACGCATAGGAGCGGACCGCAGCGAACACCTGCATCAGACAACGACGCGTAGCTCGACGAAGCTCGCCTCTATCGATCGAGGTAGCTTTCACGAAAACCGACTCGACCGATGCGTGTTTTTGCTTGCGCGCGATCGAAGACCGACCGCAGCATTGGGGCCGCGACGCTGCGGTGGCGGCAGCGGCGCGCAACCGTGCGGCGATCAGCGATCCTTCCGATGCATCACCGCCACCTTCACGTCCGCTTGCCCGACACACTCCTATGACACACCGATCCGTGCTTACCGCCGTCTGCTTGACCCTGCTGACCGCCGCGAATGCCGCGGCACAAACGCCTCCGCCCGCGCCGGTGCTCGTCGCACCCAGCAACGGCGCGTCGGCCATCCAACCGGTCACGCTGCAGTGGACCGCCGTGTCCGATCCCGACGGGCCGATCGGCAGCTACTCGTGGCAACTCGGGACGACGAGCGCCTTCAGCGTCGTCATCGCCGACGGATTCACCGACGTTCGCAACGGCGATCCCATCCCGACCTTCGCGCGGCTGAGCGGTGTGCCCAACGGCACCTACTTCTGGCGAGTCAAAGCGACCCAGGACGTCGGCGGCGCGATTGGCTTCATCGACTCGCCGTGGTCGGCGGTGCGGACGCTGACGATCACGGGACTCGGCCCGGCTCCCGGCACGCCGACCTTCACGGCGCCGGCGACCCTGTCACGGTTCCACGTGGCGGAAGAATTCGACATCACCTGGACGGCGGTGCCCAACGCTCTGTACTACCTGCTCGAGGCCGACGACGAGCCGAGTTTCTCGGCGCCGCAGACGCTGACGCTGGACGCGATGCAGTTCGGCACGAAGTTCCGGGCCGGCTGGGGCAACGAAATCCCGAACGTCTACTACCGCGTGCGCGCGGTGTCGATCGACAACGTGCGCGGACTGCCGTCGGCGACGCTGAACGTCAAGATCGTCAACACCGCGCCGGTGCCGCCGGCGCCCACCGTGCAATCGCCGGTCGGCGGCGCAACAGTGTCGATCCCGATCAAATTCGACTGGACGGACACGCCCAACCCCCAGGTCTCGGCCTACGATCTCGACGTCGACACCGATCCGAATTTCGCCGGCTCGTTCGGCGTCCTGCTGGTGCAGGGCGTCAACCGATCGGACTACGTCGTGGCTCACGACGTGCCGCTGCCGCCGGGCACCTACTTCTGGCGCGTGCGCGCGGTGCACGGCGTGGTCCCCGGTCCGTGGTCGGCGAGCGGGACCTTCCGCGTCGTCGCGTCACCGCCGACGCCGCCAGGGCTCGAGCTGCTGTGGATCCTTCCCGAACCCGGAACCGTCGAGGGCGGCGCGTCGACGCAGGCGCGCGTGACGTTGAGCGGTCCGGCGCCGGCCGGCGGTGCAACCGTGCGGGTCATGTCCGACATGGCCGGCGTGGAAATGCCCACGAGCGTGACCATTCCCGCGGGATCCACCGACGCCATTGTCTCCCCGATCACGACGATTCCCGTCGGCGTCGGCATCGTCGGCGCGCTCCGCGCCGACTACGGGACGGCCATGCAGATTACGTCGTTCGGCATAGTGCCGCTGCTGTTCAGCCTGGCGCTGAACACGGACAACGTCGTCGGCGGAAGCCCGGTCACCGGGATCATCACGCTGCAGCGTCCGGCGCCGGCCAATATCGACGTGACGATTGTCAGCAGCGACACGTCGCTCGCGCAAACGCCCGGGCACGTGGTCGTCCTGGCCGGAGACACCTCCGCGAGTTTCTCGATTCCGACTTCGACGGTCGCCGCGGCGGTGCCGGTCGTGTTCAACATCGGTACGGCGAACGACGGCTATCACGCGCCACAGGCACGGCTGACGATCAGACCGGCCGGCTCTGCGGCGCCGGCGCCGAGTGTCTCGACGGTGACGTTGACATCGCCGGCCGTCGTCGGCGGCACGTCGGCGACGGGCACGGTCACGCTGACCGGTCCGGCGCCAGCCGGCGGCGCGTCGGTCCAGGTCACCGGCAGCAGCAGCGGCACACAACACGTCAACGTGCCAGCCGGCAGTCGAAGCGCGTCGTTCACGATCAACACCAGCGACGCGAACTTCAGCCGGTGGGGCATGATCCAGGCGTCGTACGGCAGCAGTGACAACGGGCTGCAGGGGGCCGTCCTCCGCGTCGATCCGGACGTGCCGGCGATTCCATCGCTGCTCGCGTTCAGCATCAATCCGACGTCGACGGCCGCCGGCGGCTCCGTTCGCGGCGTGGTCGGACTGGTGACGCCGGCGCCGCCTGGCGGCGCGACGATCTCGATCTCGAGCAACAACCCGGCGGCGCAGGTGCCGGCGACCGTGAACATCGCGGCCGGCAACAGCGCCACCACCTTCACCGTCGCGACCGATCCATCGGTCAGCAGCTTCACCTCGGCGACCATCACCGGCAGTTCGGGGGCGAGCACGAAGGACACGTTCCTGGACATCTTCCCGGACCCGAATGCGGGACCGCAGCTCGCGTCGTTGACGACAGGTGCCACCAGCGTCACCGGCGGCAGCAACGTGACAGCGACGGTCACCCTGACCCGCGCCGCGCCGTCCGGCGGCTCATCGATCACGATGTCGACGAGCAGCCTGGCCGCGCAGGCGCCGCCGATCGTCACCGTTCAAGCGGGCCTGACGTCGGCGACCTTCACGATCACGACATCGACCGTGACAACGAGCACGCCGATCACCGTGACGGCGACGTTCGGCAACGGCACCAAGACCGCGTCGTTCACGCTCACCCCTGGAAGCGCGGATACGACGCTGCCGACGGCGTCGATCACGAGTCCCGCGGCGGGCGCGACAGTCAGCGGCACGGTCAGCATTCAGGCGAATGCGACCGACAACGTCGGCGTGACGCGGGTCGACTTCCTCGTCGACGGATCGCTGCTCGCGAGCGACACGACGGCGCCATACTCGGCGTCGTGGAACACCACGGGCGTCGCGAACGGCAGCCATTCGCTGACGACGCGAGCGTTCGATGCGGCGGGCAATCAGCGGACGTCGGCAGCGGTGAGCGTCACGGTCAACAACGGCACGACGACCGCGCCGGCGCTGACGCTGAGCGGCGTACCGTCGAGTATCCGTCGCGGCCAGACCTTCACCGCGACGGCGACCGCGACGAACAACGGCGCCACCGCCGCCAGCGGGTTCTCGGTGCGTGTCAGCTTCACCCCGTCAAGTGCACTGCGGCTGCAGAATCCGTCTTCGACGTCGCAGTCGGTTCCGACGGTCGCTCCCGGCGGCAGTAAGAGCGTCGCCTGGCAGATTCGCGCCAACAACTCCGGAACGGCAACCCTGACGATGACGCTGATTGACGCCAGCGGCGCGGCCGTTCGCACAGTGAGTCAATCGATTACGATCACGAACTGAAGCGGCTGGCAGCGGGACCCTCGCAGGACACGGGCGCGCGCCGGGCGCGCCCGTGTCCGCGCGGGATCGATCTTCAGTAAGACGGAGCGCGTCGAATCGATACCCGCTTCAGGGGCTCGCGATCGCGGACGCGGACTGCCGCGCGTCGTAGCGCACGAACCGCGGCAGCCACCAGCTGCACGCGAGCACGCCGATCACGCACAGCACCCCGCCCGAGATCACCGACGCGCGCACACTGAACATCGCCGCCACGACTCCCGCCTCGAGATGCCCGAGCAGCGGCCCGCTCGAGTAGCTCACCATCTCGATGCTCGCGAGCCGCCCGCGCAATTCGTCCGGGATGGTCTGGTTCCAGAGCGTCAACCTGAAGATGCCGCTCACCGCGTCAGCGGCGCCCGCGACGGCCAGCCAGGCCAGCGCCGGCCACAGCGTCGTGGACAGTCCGAACGCGACGATCGCCATGCCCCAGATCGTCGCGGCGTAGACCACCGCGCGGCCGTGTCGATAGACGCGCGCCGTCCACTGACTGGTGAGGCTGGCGGCGAGCGCGCCGACCGCGGGTGCGGCGTAGACCAGGCCAAGAACCGACGCGCCGCCGAGGCGATCGGCCAGTGCCGGAAAGAGCGCCAGCGGCATGCCGAACACCATCGCGATGAAGTCGACCACGTAGGTGCCGATCAGTTCCTGGCGGCTGATCGCGTATCGAAAGCCATCGAGCACCGCAGCGACACTCGGACGCTCTGCGCTCTCGCTCGGCGGCACGGGCCGGATCGACCACAGACACGCCAGCGAGACCAGGTACGAAGCGACGTCGACGAGGTAGGTGGGACCAAGGCCAATCGCCGCAATCAGCACGCCGCCAATCGCCGGACCGGCAATCATCCCGACGCTGCCGCGAAACATGCCGAGCGCCGCCGCAGCGGGAACCTCGTGCTTCTCGACAAGGCGCGGGAGGAGTGAGTCGACCGAGGGGCGCTGCAGCGCGGCCACGCCCGCCATCCACGCCGCCGCAGCGTACAGCAGTGGCGCGCCAGAACCGACGGTCGCGGCAATGGCCAGCGTGACACTGCCGACGGCCAGTCCGATGTCGGTGACGATCGCCATCCGGCGCCGATCGACAGCATCCGCCAGGGCGCCGCCGATGAAGGCGGTGGCGAGCAGCGGCACGAGCTCGGCGACGCCGAGCAGGCCAACCGAGAGCGACGATCCGGTCATCCGATACATCTGGTACGGCAACGCGACGTAGGTGATCATCGTGCCGAGAATCGACACGAACTGGGCGATGAACAGCAGCCGGAAATCGCGATGCCGGAGCGGGGTGAGATCCATCAGCGGCGATCAGTATGGGGCAACTGCGCGACCGCGCGACAGCTGCGTCGCTGTAGACTCTCGCGCGGAGAGTGCTCATGCTACGGGCGACCGCCGATCCCGCCACTGTTCGCCAGCTCGAGGAACTCGAAGAACAGCTGGCGGCCGCCTGGAAGAATCACGACTGCGCGGCCTGGGGTGCGTTGCTGGCCGACGACTGGGCCGTCATCCACATCAACGGTCAGGTGATTACGAAGCCCATGGCGCTGGAGATGTGTCGGACGGGACCAGCGGTGACCTCGTCGGTCGACCAGATCGCCGTCCGCGTGTACGGCGAGACGGCCATCGTGACAGGGCGCACGAGGGCGACGGCGGAAGGGGAGCCGCCGCAGAGTGTGGTGCTCCGGTTCACTGACGTCGCCGTTCAGCGAAACGGTCGCTGGCTGGTCGTCGCCTCCCATGCCACGCAAACCCACGAGTAACCATGCAACTCGAGTTTGAACCGCGAGAAAGAGCAGAGCGGCGACAAGAAGAAGCGATCGACGTCGCCGGAGGACTGACGACGGTCGTCGCGCACCGCCGATCGCTGCATGCCTGCATCCGCGGGGACTCGCCACCGCTCGATCGCGATCGCGCGCGAAGCGCCGACGTAGAATTGGTGCCGATGCCCGCCGGAGGCGTGACACGGCTGTTACGCGCGTGGAGCGAGGGTGACGAGGCCGCGCTCGATCAGCTGATCCCGATCGTCGAGGCCGAGCTGCGGCGTCTCGCGCGCGGATACATGGCGCGTGAGCGGCCGGGCCACACCCTGCAGGTCACCGCCCTGGTGAACGAAGCGTTTCTCCGGCTGACCGACGCCCGTCGAGTGCAGTGGCAGGATCGCGCGCATTTTCTCGGGATCTCGGCGCGGCTGATGCGGCGCGTCCTGGTCGACCACGCGCGTTCGCGGGGCTACAAGAAACGCGGCGGCGGGCGCCAGCAGGTCACCCTGGACGATGCGCTGCTGGTCACGCCGGGACCGGCGGTGGACCTCATCGCCCTGGATCGCGCGTTGACTGCGCTGGCCGACGTCGACGCGCGCAAGTGCCGGGTCGTCGAGCTGCGCTACTTCGCCGGCTTGAGCGTCGAGGAGACGGCAGACACGCTCCACGTGTCGGCCGACACGGTCAAGCGCGACTGGCGTCTCGCCCGGCTGTGGCTGCTGCGCGCGATCGAAGGCGGAGCGCCATGAACCGCGATCCGGTCGTCGACTGGCTGCTCGACGCCGACCCGTCGATTCGCTGGCAGGTGATGCGCGATCTCACCGACACGCCGGCGGCCGGGGTCGCGGCCGAGCGGGCGCGCGTCGCATCGGAGGGATGGGGGCCGCGGCTGCTCGATCAACAGCGCCCCGAC
>Ga0134121_10004344_pt1 | contig 11632 bp, 7 predicted proteins | sample KB301_FD_96463 | JGI IMG/M metagenome (GOLD analysis project Ga0134121, IMG submission 96463) | Terrestrial soil microbial communities without Nitrogen fertilizer from Kellogg Biological Station, Michigan, USA - KB3-0-1 | ecosystem: Environmental > Terrestrial > Soil > Unclassified ...
AAATCTTCGACTCGGCCCGTTAAGTCGCCGGGAGTTTCACCGAGTGTGACCCACAGAATGCCGTCGTCAAAGGCGTCTTGAATTTGCTCATCGTGACACAGCGCTTTTGCGAGGGTCGTTTTGCCGTAACCGCCTGCGCCTCTGAGCGCCGCTGTGATCGCGACCGGTTCTTCGCGATGCTCATCAATTAGCAGTTTGAGAAGCTGATCGAACTCACCAGGCCGCTCGACGAAACCTTCCGGCAGATCTTCGACCATGAATGGAACACGCCTGGTCTGACAGCGAGTTTTCAGATCGTTGACGAACTTATCCCATTCAAGCTCCAGATCATAGAAATGCGTGTCGCGCATCCAGCGTGGCAGACTATCGAAGTCGAGATCGGGTGTACCTTTAATCGGATAAACGCAGACACCTTGTTGTCGCGCGTAACGCCATTCCTTCCGCACCGTCTCGGACTTCAGTGCCTCCGGTGTTATCACGAGCGCCATGAACTCGACTTGATCAAGTGCTTCCGTGATCTGCAACCACCAGTCACGTCCACCTTCCATGCTCTCCCGGTCGCGCCAGAGTGGAATGTTTTCGCCGAGCAATCGTTGACGGAGAAGTTTGGCAAACTCCTCTCCGTCGTAGCGCGCATAAGAGATAAAGACGCCGCTGCGTGCTTTGCGAGGTTTTGGATTGCTGGGCATGGAGGACTTACCCTCGAAGGAACTTGAAACTTCTCATCTATCTTACAAGAATAAGCCGCAGATTTCGTCAATAACGTTTCAGGCTTTCGCTCGTTCCGATGTCGGTTTGGGCGAACACCAATCTGAACCGGCTGAGAAAGCAATTCGGATCGACGCACGGATGAGTGGGAACGATGAAAACCTATCTCGGTTTGCCGGAATCCGATATGGGATTTGGTGAGTAGCCTTATGGGTCCTCCCAGCACCGATATCATACCTGCGAAGGTTCAAATAGGACTTCATCGATCCCGGAAGCAATTTCTAAAAACCGCGATGGGTGTCGCTCAAATCCGAGTCAGGAATTAGCGGAACCGGAATCGGGTTCGGCAGATCCTGGAAGCAATCTGCGGGTTCAAAACGATCCGCACCAAATTCCACATAGGGGTTGCCATCGGTCCACAACAAATATAATTGATAAACTCACGTTCAAGCATCATGTTGACATAAGCGAGGTTGAGGAAGTATTCGATAATCGTCCTAGAATTCAATTCCTTCAAAAAGGCAATCGCAAAGGGGAGGATGTTTATATTGCTCTGGGAAGAAGTGAGGCTGGACGCTATTTGGCGGTAATATTCATACATAAGAAGAATAATCACGCGTTAATCGTAAGCGCCCGCGATATGGTTAAAAAGGAGCGCAAACAATATGAAAGAAATAAAAGTAACAACTTACCGGCTTTTAAATCGATCGATGAGCTTGTAGCTTTTTTTGAAACCCATGATATGGGTGAGTACCTGGAAAAGCTGCCCGAGGTTGAAGTGGAAATCAGCCTAAAAAAGCGCGCATCCAGGACCAATACAGGTAAGCGCTGGACAACTACTCAGGTAAAACAGCTTCGCCGTTTGGCCAGCCAAAATACGCCGACGCGGCTCATTGGCCTAAAGTTGGGACGCACAGAACACGCCGTGCGAACAAAAGCCAGCGAGAACGGTGTTTCACTAAAATCAAGAAATCAGTCTTCGTTGTATAGACGGAAAAAATAGCTCCTTTGACTCAATCACTACACGACAGTCCATTTATGCGAGCGTGCCGGCGGGAGCCTGTGCCTTATACGCCCGTCTGGTTGATGAGGCAGGCGGGGCGGTATATGCGCGAGTACCGGGAGGTGCGCGAGAAGACGACGTTTCTTGAGCTTTGTAAGAATCCGGCGCTCGCGGCCGAGGTGACGGTTACGGCGGTCGAGAGACTCGGCGTTGATGCGGCGATCATCTTTGCCGATATTCTGTTGATACTCGAGCCGCTCGGGATCGAGCTGGAGTTTGCGAAAGGTGAAGGGCCGGTTATTCATAATCCCGTGCGCAAGGCTTCGGATGTGGAGCGACTTCGGGAGTTGCAGGATCCCGGCGAACTCGATTTTGTCTATGAAGCGATCAGGCAGACGCGGAGTGCGCTCAAGCCGGACATTCCGTTGATTGGATTTTGCGGGGCGCCGTTCACGCTCGCGTCATACATGACTGAGGGTGCTGGGTCGAAAAATTATGTGCACACGAAGCGGTTGATGTATGACGACGCGGGTGCGTGGCACGCGATGATGGCGTTGATTTCGAGAGCGCTGGTCAAATATTTAAATGCGCAGATCGAGGCGGGGGCGCAGGCGGTGCAGTTGTTTGATTCATGGGTGGGTTGTTTGAGTCCTGATGACTATCGGGAGTTTGTGTTGCCGCACACGAAGAGCGTGATCGAGAACGTTACGAAGGGGGTGCCGGTTATTCATTTTGGGACCGGGACGGCGACGCTGCTGGAGTTGATGCGCGAGGCTGGTGGAGATGTAATTGGATTGGATTGGCGTGTGAGATTGGATGAGGGATGGCAGCGCGTCGGACACGATGTGGCGGTGATGGGGAATTTGGATCCGGTGGTGTTGTTTGCGAAGCAGGATGTGTTAAGGACACAGACGAAAAAGATTTTGGAGCAGGCGGGCGGAAGGGCCGGGCATATTTTTAATCTTGGTCACGGGATTTTGCCGGAGACGCCGGTCGAGAATGTGATCGCGCTGGTTGAGATCGTACATGAAGGATTTTGATGCGCTGTTGGTAGTGTCGTTTGGTGGGCCCGAGGGGATGGATGATGTGATGCCGTTCCTCGAGAATGTCCTGCGTGGAAGGAATGTGCCGCGTGAAAGGATGCTCAGCGTCGCGAAGCACTATGAGTTGTTTGGGGGTGTTAGTCCGATCAATCAGCAGAATCGGAATTTGATCGCGGCGCTGGAAAAAGAATTAGAGCAGCATGGGCCGAGGCTGCCGATCTATTGGGGTAATCGTAACTGGCATCCGCTGTTGCCGGATACATTGCGACGAATGGCAGATGATGGTGTTAAGAATGCGCTCGCGTTTGTGACGTCCGCGTATAGCTCGTATTCGAGTTGCCGGCAATATCTTCAGAACATCAGCGACGCGCAGGCAGCAGTTGGACCAGGGGCGCCGCAGGTTGAGAAGTTGCGCGTGTTTTATAAGCATCCGTTGTTTATTGAGGCGAATGTAGATCATATTCGTGCGGCGTTGGATCAAATAGGAGAGCCGGCGCATCTTGTATGTACTGCCCACAGCATTCCGGAGTCGATGGCGGCGAATTGTGACTATGCGTCGCAGCTTGGGCATACGGGCGCGTTGATTGCGCGGGAGCTTCCGATTGAGAAGTGGCATTTGGTTTATCAGAGCCGGAGTGGATCGCCGATGCAGCCGTGGCTTGGACCGGATGTTTGTGAGCATTTGCGGATGTTGCGCGATGAGGGTGTGACGAGCGTTGTGCTCGCGCCGATCGGGTTTGTTTCGGATCATATGGAGGTTGTTTACGATCTTGATGTCGAGGCGCGACGGGTGGCGGATGAGATTGGGATGAAGATGGTGCGTGCCGCAACGGCGGGCACGCATCCGGCGTTCGTGAGGATGATCAGGGAGTTGATTGTCGAGAGGGTTAATGGGGAAGTGCCGATGAATATCTGCGCGCCTGATTGTTGCCGTATTAGTTAGACAGGATTACAAGATTTGCAGGATGAACAGGATTGTTATTATTGGTGGTGGGATTTCGGGACTGGCGGCGGCGTATCGCGTTACAGAGCTTGATAAAGAAGCACAGGTTACGATACTCGAAGCATCAAGTCGTCTGGGGGGAACGATCCAGACTGAGCATCGCGATGGATTTCTGCTGGAACGTGGGCCGGATTCGTTCATCTCTGAAAAGCCTCACGGAATAGCACTCGCCAAACGTTTAGGGCTTGAGTCGCAACTGATCCAGACAAACGAAGAATACCGGCGCAGTTTTATCGTTCGAGATGGGCGACTGCGCGCGGTGCCGGATGGGTTTCAGTTGCTGGCGCCGTCGCGCATGTGGCCGTTCATCACGAGCGATATTTTCAGTGTCGCCGGTAAAGCACGGATGGCGGCTGATCTTTTGCTGCCGCGCAAGAGTAAGAACGGTGACGAGAGCCTCGCGAGTTTTGTAAGGCGCAGATTAGGTACAGAGGCGCTTGCGCGGATGGCCCAACCGATGGTTGGAGGTATTTATACTGCCGATCCGGAAACATTGAGTTTGCGCGCGACGCTGCCGCGGTTTCTCGAGATGGAACAAAAGCATCGCAGTCTGATTCTCGCGATGTTGCGTCAGGGTCGGGCGCAGAAAGTGGGGACGAGCGGTGCGCGTTACAGTTTGTTCCTGTCATTCGATCGGGGCATGCAGGTGCTGGTCGAACCGTTAACACGGATGAACGCGGATCTTCGCGTGAACACGCGGGCGCAAAGACTTACCTTCGATCATGAGTGGACGATTACCACGGATCAGAACGAGCAGATCAAGGCGGATTCGGTGTGTTTGGCGATGCCGGCTTATGTTGCGGCGTCACTCTTGGGGGGACAGCTCGCGGAGAAGCTGAGAGAGATTAAGTACGCGTCGACAGCGACGATCAACTTCGGTTACAGGCGCGCGGCGATTAAGCATCCGTTGAATGGGTTTGGGTTTGTGGTGCCGTTCATTGAAAAGAGATCGTTGATTGCTTGTACGTTTAGTAGCGTGAAGTTTTCCGGGCGCGCGCCGGATGGGCATGTTTTGTTGAGAGCGTTTGCGGGCGGTGCGTTGCAGCCGGAGATTTTTGCGCTCGATGAAGAGGAGATGGCGAGGAGAGTTGAATCTGATCTGCGTGAATTACTAGGAATCCGCGAAGATCCGCGTTTTGTTGAGGTCGCGAAGTGGGAGAGATCGATGCCGCAGTATGAAGTGGGCCATCTCGATCGAGTTGGTGAGATTGAAGCGCTCGTGAACCAGATACCAGGTTTAGCGCTCGCTGGAAATGCTTATCGAGGCGCGGGAATTCCGGATTGTATTCGTAGTGGTGAGGCCGCGGCGGAAGCGTTATTAGGTCATCGCGCGAGGGCTTGAATCCAGTCCGCGTTGGTTTGCATCGAGGGACGAAAGGCTTCGCGTGGGACGGTCATCTCGATGTGCATGTTGTCGTCCGTGTTGATCTTCGCGCCCGCGACTGCTGGACCAAGCTTCGATTCATCACAAAGATACCAGCTTCGAATATCTGCTTCCGATTTCAAATCGACGCGCGCCAGCTCAGTTGCGATGCGCGGATCGCGGAGACGCTCTCCTAAGTGATCGAGATTCAAGGGCCGGTTGCTTCCAATCAGCAACAAATCCTTGCCATTGCTTAGCCCACCCACACGAAACACGAGGACGTGCGGAAAGACCTTGTGATATGTCGCGAGTACAGAGCGCAGACTCTCGGTTGATAATTGATAGATCTGCACCCACTGCACCCAAATTCCATCGTCACTTAACCGTTCTCGCCCCAGCTCAAAAAATTCCTGCGTGAACAAATTCGCGACGCCCGGCACCCACGGATGACTCGGCTCACTTACGATCATGTCGTAGCGATTCGGCGTCACACGTAGAAAAGTCCTCGCATCGTCAATGATCAGATTTGCTCGTGGATCGTCGAGTGGACGATTGTTCACGTGATTGAAAAACTCCGAGCCCGTGATCGTCCCGGGCTCGAGCTCAACACACGTCACTGACTGCACGGGACTCTGCAACATCGCGCCGACGGTCACGCCAGTCGCGTAACCGATGATCAATCCGTGATCGATCTTCGGCGCGATTAGCAGCGGAAGCTGCCCGAGCATCACCTGCGTCGGCATATCGTAAATACTGTCAGACGCGTTTGTGCGCCCGTTGATCGCCATCGATACCGTGTTCTGATCTCGACGAACCGAAACCGTTGCCGTCGGACCTTCTTCGTACATCAGCAGCTCGTGTACGTTTGGTCCTGTTTCAGCTTCTTTCACGCCTTCGCGCGTTTGGGCCAACACGCGGACGAGACTGTCGTACGCACCGATCGATAGGTCCGCGAGATTCATCGGCGGCGCGATGATGAAAAGCACGATCACGAATACGGGTATCAACCCGATCGCGAGGCTACGCTTCAACGCCGGATCGCGCCCGGATGGTTTATATGCGACCGTGGCGACGATGAGACAACAGATCGCGGCAAACAATAATGTGAATCGCGTGCTGGTTTTAGGAATCAGAATGAAGCCGGTGATGAATGCTCCGGCAATCGCACCGATGGTGTTCACGGCATAGCTGCGTCCCACCTGCGCGACCGCTCTCGTATGATCGCTGCTGGCCCAGACCAGCACGAGCGGCATGACCATTCCCATCAACACGGCGGGTAGAAGTATCAGCAACGTCGCTGAAAGGATCTGGAGAGCGAGCAGTCCGGACCACGAAGAGATGTGCAGACGCAGGCCAAGATTGATCAGAAGCGCGGGGATCTGATTGAGAACATACAGGCTGAGTAATAGGCTGAGGGCGGTGAGGGCTTCGACTTTCAGAAGCCATGAGCGCAATCGAGGTGAGAGATCCTTTCGGGCAATTAGCCAGGCGCCGAGGGCGAGTCCAATAAGGAATAGTGCGACGACGATGCTGAAGGCGTATGTGCTCGAGCCGATGATCATCGTGAGCGTGCGTGTCCACGAGACTTGTGAGCTGATGGTTACAAAGCCGGATGCGAGCGCGGCGAAGTACCAGAAGCTTTTGACAGGATTTGCAGGATTTTCAGGATTGACGGGATGATATTCCGAGGACGCCTTTGTTCGATGTTGCAAAAGGACAGAGGTGATGCCGACGATAACGTTCAGGACTGCTGCGACAGCGATTGTTGTGCGAATACCGAGCGCCGGCAGCAAGACAAAGCCTGCTGCGAGGGTTCCGAGGATCGCGCCGGCGAGATTGCACGCGTAAAGCCTGGTGACAGAGTTCGAATCTGACGAGCGCGCAAAAGCCGCGGTGAGAACAGGGAGCGTTGCGCCCATCAATGTCGTGGGTACAAGCAACACGAGGCCGGAAAGCAGGAAGCGCCAGAGACTGAACGTGAAATATCCGGGGTGCAGTTGCTGCCAGATCACCACGTAGAGATGATCGATCCAGCGAAATAGAAGCGGAACGAACAGCGCGTAAATCGCGATACCGATCTCCATCACCCCGTACGTGCTTAGCGGCTTCCTGATTCTTGGTGCCAATTTGCCTGCTAAGGCACTGCCGAGGGCGAGACCGCCCATAAACGCTGCCAGGACGGTGCTGACAGCAAGTGTCGTCGCGCCAAAGACGAGGCCGAGCATTCGCGCCCAGAGGACTTCGTAGATCAGTCCCGTCGCGCCGGAGAGGATGAAGCAGAGACCGATCAGTTTGAGAGATTTATGCACGCAGTGTCTTTGAAGAAAGATTCTCCCGCGGTGGCGCAGCGGCGCAACGGAAGAAGGCGTTGCGCCGTGGCGCCGCTGCGGGAGAATCTTACAAGTAAATGACGTGGCTTGTGCGCCAGATGTTTGCAGGTATCGAACCGGGCGCGGCGGCAGTCAACAAGATCGCGTAATCGTGCTGACCCACGTTCCAACTAACATTCTCAAGCCCCTCGCCATCCGACGGAGCCACGAGGGCAAGCCGGCGCAAACAGCGATAAAGCTGCTCCGTTCCCGAACCAAATGGTCCTACATCATCGCCCAGCACAAGCCTGACTTCCGCGCGCTCGTCGATAAAGTGCTTGATCAACGACGCCGCCTGGACCACGCCATGCTCAAACCGCTCCGGCAGATCTCCACCCGCGCCGCGCGACAGCCGCGTATCCAACACGATCGTGATGCGACGCTCATCTTCAGAAGTAAACTCGCGCACCGTCAATCGTCTCGATCGCGCGGTCGCTTTCCAGTCGATGTGACGCAGATCATCCTGCGGCTGGTAGTCGCGCATCGAAAACAGATCGTGCCCGGCGCCACGGCGCATCGCCGGCATTCGTCCCGCATACATCGGCAACAAGTGCAACTCGTCGCTGATCACTTCCGGCTTCGGATACACGATGATGTCTACATTCCGCGCGCGCAAGCGACGCCGCCGCCGAAAGAACCCAAACGGAAAACGAGTCGACAGCTCAAACCCATCAATCAGCACGTGCCCCCGCGTCGGAAACAGTTGCTCCACTCGTTGTTCCGCCGCCGCACGATGCGGAACGTAACTGAAATACGCCAGCAGCCGTTTCACATGCCGACGCCGCCGCTTCGAAGGATCCACTTCATTAACTGGACCACGCGCCTCAACCAGGATCGAAAACGACGGCAGCAAACGCTTCGTGTTCCGCAGCGTCACGATCACCGGCGCCGCTTCTGCTGCAAAGATGTGATCCGGAAAGCGCGCCGAGACTGTAAGGTCGCGCAAAGATGTACCAGCATGTATCCAGCCGACAAAGAGCGTCGAACACAGTAACGAAAACACGAGAAACAGCAGATTGTTTCCGGTGTTCCACGCCGCAAACCCGACGACGATGATGATCACCAGAAACACACCGCCACCACTCGTCGGCTCAAAAGGAAAATCGATGTTTGCGACTTCAACTCGCGCCGAACGCGCGAGGGGCGGAACGATAAAGACCGTGAGCAGCAACGCGATCACGAGGGACAGGATCGCCGCCGCGCCCGCGAGACCATTGTCGCCATTGCTCCGCGCCAGCACCGTCACGAGCGCAGACGCGAGCCCCGCGATAACCAGCAGCGTTCCGAGTATCACGCGCAGCAATGACGCTTTCTGAGGAGCCGCCTTCTGAGGAGTTGCGATCTTTGCCTCGGACTTCACAGCGGAACACTAACAGTTTTCAGGATTTCGTTAAGGACGGCTTCGGCTTCTTCACTGCGTCGCAGCGACGATGAGAATCGCGAGCTTACGACGATGCGATGCGCAAATACGGGCACGACGAGTCGCTTGATATCGTCGGGAATGCAGTAAGTGCGATCCTCGGTCAGCGCGAGAGCCTGCGCGGCGCGGAAGAGCGCGAGCGTTCCGCGAGGACTGACGCCAAGATCCAGCATCTCCGAAGTGCGCGTCGCCGCAACGATCCGCATCAGGTACTGAACGAGTGCATCGTCAACTGCAACACTCGCGACAGTCTGTTGCAGCTCGACGACTTCGCGCGCGTCCATCACCGGCCCGAGATTGTCCAGGGGATCTGCATACTCACGATCGCGCAGAATCTTTTGCTCGTCAGCCGGCGCCGGATAGCCGATGCGCAAACGCAGCATGAAGCGATCGAGCTGCGACTCCGGCAGCGGGTAAGTTCCGTGATGCTCGATGGGATTCTGCGTCGCGAGCACGATAAAAGGCGCGGGCAAATCGTGCGTCATGCCTTCCACGGTCACATGTCGCTCGGCCATCGCTTCCAGTAACGCAGACTGAGTCTTAGGCGTGGTGCGATTGATCTCGTCGGCCAGCACGACGTTGGCAAACACCGGCCCCGGTTTCCATTCAAAGATGCCGGTGTGCTGGTTAAAGACGGAGAGGCCGATCACGTCCGATGGCAGCAGGTCGGAGGTAAACTGGATACGCTGGAAAATACAATCAAGCGCGCGAGCGAGTGCGTGAGCCAACGTCGTTTTGCCCACGCCCGGCACGTCTTCGACGAGCAGGTGGCCACCGGCAATCAGCGTCACAATAGCCAGTCGAATCGCCTCCGGCTTGCCCTGGATGACCGTTTCGACAGCCTGCTGGAGCCGCTCGATCTGCTCGACCGCGTTGGCGCTGGCTATCTGTTCGCTGCTGATTGGCTCGAGGTTCCGCATGAATTGGCCTAATTCTACATGCTAAGAGCACCCGTGGCACGGAAAAGTTGGCCGTTGTGACCTCAGCACAGTCCTGTAGTAGACTAAGCCGCGTACCGAGGCCGGGCAAGCGTAAGCAGAAATCGGAACGGAAATTTGAAAGCTTCGTGTAAGTGCCCGAGGAGAACTTATGAAACCGCTGAATAATACCAAAAAGAATGAGCGCGGCTTTTCGCTGATCGAGTTGATGATCGTTATCGCCATTATCGGCATCCTCATCGGGGTCGGAATCGCGGGATATCGTTCGGCTATCAAAGCGGCAAACGAGGCGGCGGCGGTGAAGACCCTGCGCTCGATTGCCGAGCAGCAGATGCTCTTTTTCAACGCTCACCAACGCAGCACGTTTGGAACGTTTGAGGAGATGCGCAAGGAGAATTTGCTCGACAGCCGCTTCGACGGCAGCACGCCCGTGGTCGATGGCTACGTTTACACGATGAAGGTTATTCCGAAATCGACCTCGTCGCAGGCCGGGTACACGATCAACGCCGACCCGCAGGTGCCGACCGGGGTTGCAGCGACCGGGAAGAACTATTACTACGTCGACTCTGATACAAACACGATTCACGTCAACGCGAACCAGCAAGCGACGGCGACCGACCCACCAATCGGCCAGTGATTCAGCGGGAAGTTTAGACAGGATGACAGGATTTGCATGATTTTACATGACTAAATCCTGTTCATCCTGCAATCCTGTCTAAAAAGTCTTCTTCCCTTCCAGCCGCTCAATCCTTTGATCAGGTACGGCTTTGACGTGAATGAACTCGACGGCCTGCACGTCATTCAACCAGAAAGCCGGCCTTAGATCCGGACTTAGGTAACTCACATCAACATCACGTATCTGCAAGCCTTTCACGTGCCTGATGAAGAACCCGTACGCCGGCAACTCACCGAACATCGTCGGCTCGGGATAGAGCGCCTCTCGCTCTGGTGGATCCAGCGCCGCCTGCTCTTTCGTTCCGCCACCCTTCGCGTAGACTCGGATGTTGCTGAGCTGCACGTCTTCAATGAGAAACCCGGGTATACCGCTGATGATCGACGAGTACTTCGGATCGGCGTTGTAGACAACGACATTACTGATGATCACGCGACGCAGCGCGCCGGTTTTGGTCGTCTCCTTTGGACCGCGATTGCGCGCGCCGAGTCGCAGGAAGATCGGTGAGTTGCTGATGTCGCGCATCGTGATGTTTGAGATCGTCACGTCTTCCAGCAACGCGCCGTCAACTGCTTCGAGCGCGAGCCCGCGCGAGTAATCAAAGACACAGTTCGACACGGTAATGTTTTTGAAGCCGCCGTTCGACTCGGTGCCAAACTTGATGCGTCCCGTCGGGCTGAACGTGCCGTTCGCGTTGCGGAAATCACGCTTGTAAGTGCCGTCGAGAAGTGTGCCTTCGTCGTAACCGCTGACCTGGCAGTTAGTGATCGTCACGTTCTCGGTGACGCGCGCGTAGCCGAGCGCGTACGAGCTCTTCGGACAGATGCCGTCGTCGAACGGCGAGTTGATGGTGCAGTTTGAGAAACGAACGTTCTTGCATGCATCGACGTCGATGCCGTCGCGGTTCGTGTCGATCTTAAGGTTATCAATCGTGAGGTTGTCGACGCCGGTCGCCAGAATCGCGAAGTGTCCACCATGGAGGATCCTGATGTCGCGAATATTCACGTTGCGACAATTCTTCAGCGCAATCGATTTGTTTCCCCAGCCAGGTTCGACTGCATCTCGCGGGTTCGGATAACCAGACGGCGTCTTCGGTTCATTCGCGCGATTCG
>Ga0134121_10004345_pt1 | contig 11631 bp, 4 predicted proteins | sample KB301_FD_96463 | JGI IMG/M metagenome (GOLD analysis project Ga0134121, IMG submission 96463) | Terrestrial soil microbial communities without Nitrogen fertilizer from Kellogg Biological Station, Michigan, USA - KB3-0-1 | ecosystem: Environmental > Terrestrial > Soil > Unclassified ...
AGCCCGGCCGCTGGCTCGCCGTACACGCTCCAGGGTTTGACACGCCTGCATCGCTGTAATTCTTCCCCATGGCGTGCGAGGGGAGGCCGAGTTCATGCCAACACGCTCGCAGGACGCGGTTGAGTTTGATCGGCAGTCGCTGAGCGCACGATCCACGGCAGTCATGGCCTCATCGACCGAAATCGCTCCGTCGCTGTCGAGGTCACCGACAACGTAGCGGGGCGGACTGAGAGCTCCGAACCAAGGAGCGCGAGATCGCTTCGCTCGAGAAGCAATTGAGCGCCGCCGGTCAGGCGGTAGACAACACGCGCGCGACTATCGAGATACTTGAGCGCAAGATTGCGGAGCTGGATGAAAAGGGCTGAGCAGCAGGCGGGTGAGTCAGAGTCGGGGCGGTCCTGACAGACCGGGGTTATGTCGCCGGCGTCCCCATGCCAGTCATCAGCTGTCCACTAGACGTAACAATGCGACGCAGCTCGTCATCGACGTCGTAGACAAGAACAATTTCTGAGCCGCACGACGTTGCTGAAGGCGATGGCGGCGCCCCAGTAGCGCTCGACGCGTGTAACACTTCGATAAGACAGGAATGCCCTTCGGGTTGCGGGAACGAAGGTCACCCCGGCATCTTCAATGTCACGTTGGAGACGCTCTCGCGCCGCCACAGGTACAGGCCGCCCCCGGCAATCTCGCTACAGGCACAAAATTCGTAGATCTACTCGTCACGCGTTCCCCGCGCCCGAGAACGCCACTTCGAGCCTGTTGGCTTCGGGAACGCCAAGGCGAATTAGATGTGACAGGAGTTGCTCAACGGCGTCGCGCACGCCTTCACGATCGAAGCACGCAAGACCGTCCTTCCGCATGATACCGGCGAGCCAATCGCAGAAAATTTTACCCACGCCATAATCGATCCAAAGCTTGGCGTCATCCGGATATGCCGTCATGCAAGCATGCACCGTCTCTACCCCATAGGCGATAAAGGGATACTCCGGCGAGACACTGACTGTGCTGAGCACGGCGAGCACCACGAACAGGCTGGGCGTCTCCACCGCCAATCGGGCCAGGAGCGGTATGAACGGTGCCACCCGGGGTATACCCACCTTGGTAACGTAGCATTTCGGCACGGTGCGAAAGCCGGTTTGATTGAGGAAGATGGCACCTAGCGCTCTGTCCAAATGGGAGGGTAGTCCGTAACCGGGCTTGTTCGCGAAGCGCCGCCACTGCGAGGTTTGCTTCAGCCGTTCGACCATCTTGGTCCTAATGCGCACGAGGTCCGGCTCTGCGACGCCCTTGCCATCGAAATAGACGACGTCAAGACAGAGCAGTAGATTGCCAACCACATCGAGGAATGGCTCGTCTGGGAGGCAAACAACCGGAGCCACACACAGCTCATCCATGACAGCCGCGTCCAGCCCTGAAAGACTGCAGGCGACGAGCCGGTAATAGGCCGCATTCCATTCACGAGGCGACGTCGACAATTCTATCTCGGCATCCAGCCCAGCTCCGTTCAGCTTGGAAGTCCAGGCGCGGTAATGGTGCGCGACGGACCGCAGCCATTCCGGCGCGACCAACTCGTTGCCCAGCGACTTACTCAACCAGACAGCTGCTGCCTGATGATCGGCGTAGAATTGTGCTTCTGCTTGGAATCGCGGGTGGCGCTTGCGAGGCGTGGCGCCGAAGTACATTGGCTCACTCCGATTCTGTCGCGGCTTGGGGAAATCAGGCCATACCGGCTCTGGGCCGCTGCCTTGGAGCCATCTCCATTCGGCCTCCACAATCCTTTCCCGCCGTTCACTAAGCTGGCGTTGACGAACAGCGTATTCATCTCCCTTAGCGTCGTAACGCTTGAGATGGATACGGATATTGCCGGTAAGAGCGCAGCGCAATACCACCTTGGGAAGCCGGGGATCGATTGCGGCAAGTGCGCCAAGTGTAACGCCAAAACCATGTGCGGCCGCGGGATCGCCCTTGACGGCGAGATCAAGCAGGGGACGCGCATGACCAATCCCTTGCCCGTGGACAATCGCCAGCACCATGCCGGCGGTAGCAATGCCGACGGGATTGAATCGCAGGCCGTCACGCATGCGATGGACGCGATTCTCAACCTGTTTCGCCGCAGCTTGAAACTTTTCCAGTGCCCATGCCCCATGCTCCGTTCGCTGGGCGTCGTCACCGTCCCGCATCAGCAACATCGCCGCGATTAGAGTGGCTTGGTCAAAGTCCTTCTGCACCTCGCCATGGCGTTCAGTTTCTTTGGCCCAGGCAACCGCGCGGCCGACGAGGTCAATGGACGAGCGCGACGGATCGTCGAGCGCCAGCGAGACCTCTGCGTGAAGATTGGCACCGTACATGTGAGCGGCCGACCGTGATTGCAGCGCCGCCAAGTGATCCGCCTCGCCGCGGGGCGAGACATAGACTAAAGCCGTTTGGTCGTTTCCGTTGTCGTCCTTGATTGTCTGGGTTTGATAGTTGCGGCGGTCTAGGTGGTTCAGTGCGGACTGAACCATAAATTCCGGAAACCCGAAATCGGCATGGGCCTCGTATGTGCCTAGCTTGCTCTTGGCCCTTTCCAGCCGGTCGCGCAACGCGTCAGCGTCGACTTGAGGTCCCGTGAACAGATAATAAGGCAATGTCTCTTCGAGCATACGTTGGCGTGAAGCACGTTGCCTCAGATTTTCGAGGTTTGCGCGCCCGCGCGGCTCCTTTTCACCGAAAAGATCGAAGGTAAAACCAGTATGGTCATGCGACTGCCGCGATCTGTCCCACGCCAACAATTCCGGACTGCCGACAAATGGCACCCCGGCTGCGCGCGAGTCAGGCCAATGCGACAAGATCAGATCGACCACGACGAGTAGATAGGCGGTCGCTACCTCGTGGTCGCCAATGATGTCGGCAATAACAGTGTCGACGCTATCGCCAGCATCGATGCGAAGATGGGCCCAGGCCTCTAGCGCCATGAGGGCAGAGGATACACAATAGTGACGCGCATCCCGCGACCAGTAGTATGACTGAATGTAGGGAAAGCGTCTCGGGCCGGTCTCCAGTTCGATGGTGACCGCATCGTCATTCGCGGCAGAACGATTGCGATTATCGAAAGTGCAAGCATGAATGACCAGACGACGGACGAGCGCCAGACCGTCTTTCGGTGAGTGCACGAGCAACTCCAAGAATGGTCCGCGTGCCGGCGAGGGTGAAAGAAATTGCAGGTCGGCATGGCTGAACGCACTAGGTTCGTCGTGATCGACCATACCGCCACGGCGAGGTCTGGGGCCTTCAATCAGGGTATTCGCCGTAAGGTCCACCAGCGCTTTGGGTGCAGCCCTAGCGAGATTGCCAGGCGATCTGATCACCTCTTCCGCGCTACGCTCCGCAGTGCGCCCCGCCTGCAGGAGGAAGCCGACATACTGTTCTGCCAAAGCGGGGTTGATGGTGCTGAAAGCCAGAAAGCTCGAGCGCAGATAGTCGCGCAGAGAGTCCCGCCGATCATAGTCCAACTCAGCGCTGAAAGACGGAAGCCGCGTGCTGCCATCGTCGACGCGAGCGCCTTCAAGTTCCATGAGCCAGGCATGAAGTTGGGCTACCAGATCAGGGACAAGAGACTGGGCCACTAGAGAAGGAACGATAGAATCGAGCGGCCACATCGCCGCTGCATAACTGGTGAAGAGCTCTGCGACGTCCGGGATAACAGTGGCCGGAAGTCGGTCTGCCATCGGAAGAATCCATTCGATCAACCGACGCCACGCTGGGCCCACCGGCATGGCGAGTCCCGCCACCTCGTCCGGCAAGGCAATACCGGCACCTGCCAAAAGCTCACCAGCGGGCTTCACCTCGAGTGCCATGAGCGTACGCACGATCTCACGCAGCAGTTTGCCTTGTTCCGCCACCAATGCGCTTTCCGCTCGGCTCAGAATATCCGGACTCTGTTCGGATCGGACCAGTGCGACAACGACTGCTCTTCGCCATGAACCATGCACTCCGGGCTGGCTCAACGTGTTCAGCAGGGTCTTCCACGTTTCGATGTCGGTACTTCCCTCGATGGCCAGTCGTGCGGCCAGTTCAACGCCACGAAACAAACTGGCGGGCGCCGGTCGCGAAAGCGGCAGCGCGGAAATCTTTGCCGTGTTCTCATGCAACAGGTTGGCAATGGCCCAGTCTCGGAACACATCATGGCGAAAAATCATCTTGTCGCCTTCCAGGTCCCGTAGCGTCCCGCTTTTTACCAAGGCTTCCAGTGGAGAGGTAAGGTATTGAGAGGTGTCGAGGGGGCCGACATGGCCAGGCAGCAGCTTTTCTGCAAGATCGCGCAGGATGCGTACTCGGTCCCGGGTCTGCGTATCGGGCTTGCCGTCCCCAGTGCGCCACCATAGGCGCGCCATGTCAGCTTCGGTTCGCAGCGCGCTGGCACTCTGCCCCTGTTGGACGAGTCGGTCCAGTCGAAACAAGTTCCGCACCACCTCACGCGCCGGATGCCCGTCAGCAAGCAAGGGTGCCAGCTCAGGCGCGGCGCCCCGCAATTCCTTGATCTCGTCGTCGGTGAGTTCACCGATGGTCACGATGGGCGCGCGGCCCAGCTTGTCGAGTGCGTCCGTTGCAAGCCAGTTCGGCTCGTCTATGCCGAACGAGCGTCTGGCAGTGACCACCACCTTGAAACCTGGAATTGCAGCCGCTTCACGGATCAAGTCATTTGCGGTTGCACGTTCCGCGTCGCCAAAATAGTCGACGCCGTCGAGGAACAAGATCGCGCCTCCAGAAGCCGCTACATCAGTGAGCAGGTTCCTAGCGCTGCCATCAAAACCGAGGACGCTGCGCATAGCCATCCACCCGCGGGGTATCGTGCGAATAGGCGACAACACGATGATATTAGCTTCGATGGCTGCTTGCTCAGCAAGGGCACGCAGAATACCTGACTTGCCCACACCGGCGTCGCCACGTATCTCGACATACCCGCCGCCATCGAGACTAGCGTTGACGATCTCTAGCCATGCATGACGTGCCAACTTAACGTTGCCGACTTGATCGCGAATGTCTTGCAGCGCTTTTTGCGATGCTTCGAACAGAATGGCGCGAGCGGCGTGGTTCTGCCGCAAGCCGGCGAGTTTGAAGCCATGCGTCCGGGTGAGGGTTTCGCGCAATGTCTCGGCCGAAATCTCGCCGCCATGCGTAGCGATCTCCAGGGCGATGTCGCATAAGGTGGACCAGAGTGCGCCGGCTTTGGGCCGCTCGATGGGGTCCAGTGCCTGAGCACAGCGATCGCGCACCAGCGCCTCGCTCTGCCCTTGCGCTGCCAAGAAATCAAAGACTAGGATTTTCAGCTTGCGCAGGATCTTCCAGATGGTCTCGTCGTCAGACTGGGCACCAAATTGCGCAACGTGGCTCCGCAGCGTACTGACGAATGTCCGCATCCCGTCACTGGAAACGCCTACGTGATTCAGCCGACGGAAAAAGGACACCGCACGCTCAGAATCCCGCGCCCAAAGCAGGACTTCCTGATAAGGCCCATCGATCTGACGGGACATCTGGGCTGTCGCGATCGCCATGACATATGGATTGGGACTATTCAGCCTGCCACCCTTCACAGCTTCGGCAATCTCCTCCGCAACCTTGCTGAAGACGACATCCCCCGGACTGAAGGTGATGGCACGCTTTACCTGGATCTCAGCAACGGCAAACGCACCGGAAGCCAACTCCCCGTGGACAATCACATCGTCTAGTGGAAAGCCGTCGGCGGAGCCTTGAAGCTGGACGCGCTTGACGCGCGCCCCCGGCAAGCCTCGCGGCTCTGCGTCCATCAGCAGCGTCAGCAGGTAGTAGCCGCCCACCTTGGCTTCAAAGTGCGCGCCGCCTGGTCCACTTCCGCTAGGGTTTGTTGGTTTCTTCGTCATTCTCTTGAATGGGGCGCCCCAGCGCCTCACCACACCCACAAGGGTCCGCAGAGAATCGACGGCAGGCCGGACCGCCTTTTGTAATGACCTTCTGTGACAGTTTCCGGGTGTGATTCGGCAAACCGTTTTTAGCCCAATCGGCCTGCAAGATTGCCCATCCCAGACCCCTATTCCGCTCCGGACATTCGACTTTTACGCTATTTCCCGGGGTCAGAATTGGACGCCGATCGGGGTCCAAGCTCAACGCCGATTCACATTGGCGCCTTCTAGTCGAAGCGCCTGTAGAACCTTCTCACAACATATTTTACTCCGTCCTTGTCTGCGACCTCTATCTTGTCATTCAGGACTCGGCCCTCTCCCACGAGGCCATCAATTGCGGCGTTGGCCGTCGAAAAGTTCGGGTAGTACAAGTTTTCGTAAATTTGCTCGAAGGTCATGCCCTTTTCGTTCTTCGTCAGAAGGCCCCGGATCTCTTCTTCAACCGTCCGGACTGCCTTCCTCTCTGAATACTCTTCATACGCTTGGTAAATTCCGATGAGGACAACCAACGACAGCGCCGCCGCCGTGACTGTCCACAGGCGAACACGCGTGGACGGGAAGAGGATGGGAACCAGTCCTGCGATTGCTAGCGCAAGACTGAAAATGGCTAGATAGCTATCCATAAGTACATGCCGCCGAGAGCCACGGTGCCGAAGCTGAGCCGGAGGGGAATGGCCGAAAGACCCCGTTGGACTGAACCGCGTGCCATGCAAGGCTCCCTATGACGCTTCTTCTATCGCAGCGAGGCTGGGTGTGGCAAACAACGCGGCGGTGTCCGACGCAATGTGGAAAGATTGTGGACGCTGTCCCGCCCAGATTCTCGCCGTCCTTGAGATCGCCAAGCGCTACGGTGAACGTCAGTTAAGCCCGGCGTTGGCCCTACGCGGCTCGGGTCCTCAGTGGTCACCTCAAAACCAGCCAGTCGTCGACACCTCAAGAGAAGTCGATTGGCAAGTTTGCACCCGCAACGCGTGCCGAACTATCATGCCCGACCAATGACCGAAGGATGGACGGGGGAGGAGGCGCGCCGCGCTGCCCTCGTCATATGAACAAGAAGGATCTCACCGAACGCGACATCTGTACCAAGTTCATCACCCCTGCCGTAAGTCAGGCGGGCTGGAACGCGATGGCGCAGATCCGCGAGCAGGTCCACTTCACCAAGGGCCGGATCATCGTGCGCGGCAAGCTGGTCACTCGCGGGAAGGCCAAGTTTGCCGACTACATTCTCTACTACAAGCCGAACATCCCCATCGCCATCATCGAGGCCAAGGACAATCACCTCCCTGTTGGCGGGGGAATGCAGCAGGCGCTGGAGTACGCGGAGACCCTCGACATTCCTTTCGTCTTCTCATCGAATGGTGACGCGTTCCTCTTCCATGACCGCACCGGCTTGAGCGTGCAGATTGAAACGGAGCTCGCACTCGGCGCCTTCCCGAGGCCAGAGGATCTCTGGGCGAAATACCGCACGTGGAAGGGGCTGGTTCCAGCAGAAGAGGAAATTGTCCTCCAGGACTACTTCGACGACGCCAGTGGCAAGGAGCCGCGTTACTACCAGCGCATCGCCATCAACAAAACCATTGAGGCTATTGCCAAGGGCCAGGACCGCATCCTCCTCGTGATGGCGACCGGCACCGGCAAAACCTACACCGCATTCCAGATCATCTGGCGCTTGTGGAAGGCCGGCCGTAAGAAGCGGATTCTCTACCTCGCCGACCGCAACGTCCTCATCGATCAAACCATGGTGAACGACTTCCGCCCCTTCGGTGGTACCATGGCAAAGCTCAGCACCAGCTCGAAGACAATCGAGCGCGAAGACGGCACGGAGGTCGACCTGCCGACCGCCATCGACAAGAAGCATCGCCGTATCGACACATCCTACGAGATCTATCTCGCACTCTATCAGGCCATCACCGGCCCGGAGGATAGCCAGAAGCTGTACCGCGAGCTTTCCAAAGACTTCTTCGATCTCATCGTCATTGACGAGTGTCACCGCGGCAGTGCCGCCGAGGATTCCGCGTGGCGGGAGATCCTCGAATACTTCTCCGCTGCCACCCAGATCGGTCTCACCGCTACGCCCAGAGAGACTGAGTACGTCTCCAACATCGACTACTTCGGTGAACCCGTATACAGCTACTCGCTCAAGGAAGGCATTCGCGACGGGTTTCTTGCACCCTACAAAGTCGTGAAGGTTCACTTGGACGTCGATGTGGAGGGCTATCGTCCGACACCCGGCCAAAGGGACAAACACGACCACGAAATCGAGGACCGAAACTACAACCAGAAGGATTTTGACCGGACTCTCGTCATCGATGAGCGCACCAAGCGCGTCGCTCGCCGGGTCAGCGAGTTTCTGAAGGAAAGCGGCGACCGGTTCCAGAAGACCATCGTCTTCTGCGTCGACACCGAGCACGCTGCACGGATGCGGCAGGCACTCATCAACGAGAACCCCGACCTGGTCCAAGAGAACGGGCGCTACGTCATGCGGATCACCGGCGATGACGCTGAAGGTTGCGCCGAGGTTGGTAACTTTATTGATCCGGAGGCGAAATATCCGGTGATCGTTACCACCTCTCGCTTGCTCTCCACCGGCGTCGACGCTCAGACCTGCCGTCTGATCGTGCTCGATCGCGAAGTGGGTTCGATGACCGAATTCAAGCAGATCCTCGGTCGCGGTACGCGGGTACACGAGGACACCAAGAAGTACTACTTCACCCTGATGGACTTCCGGAAGGCAACCAACCACTTCGCCGATCCGGCCTTCGACGGGGAACCGGTGCAGATCTACGAACCGCGGGAGGATGATCCGGTCGCCCCACCTGACGATGTCCCACCCTCAGACGATGTCGAGGATCCCATTGGGTCGGAGCCCAGCGAAGATGAGGAAATTGTCCTGAGTCAGGAGCCTCCGGACATAGACATCCCGCCTGACGACGGCAAGTCGCGCAAGTACTACATCAACGGAAAGGAAGTCAGCATCCTAGCGGAGCGCGTCGAATACGTCGACGAGTACGGCAAGCTGGTCACCGAAAGCCTGCGCGACTATTCGAAGAAGGCGGTGCGCGAGCAGTTCGCCAGTCTCGACGATTTCCTCAACCGCTGGAATGGTACCGAACGCAAGCAAGCGATCATCGATGAGCTGGCCGCCGAGGGCCTGTTGCTCGCTCCACTCGCCGAGGAGGTGGGCAAGGACCTCGACCCGTTCGACCTGATCTGCCATGTCGCCTTCGACCAACCGCCGCTGACGCGGCGCGAGCGCGCCGACAATGTCCGCAAGCGCGACGTGTTCACCAAGTACGGAGAGCAAGCCCGCGCCGTGCTCGAGGCACTGCTGGAGAAATACCAGGACGAAGGGGTCACCAACCTCGACGACCCCCGCATTCTGAAGATCGCGCCATTCGATGCCATGGGAACACCAATCGAGCTTCTCAAGCCATTCGGCGGGCGCTCCGGCTTTGAGAAGGCAGTCCACGAGTTGCAGTTCGCTCTATACGAAAAGGCAGCGTGATTTCACATGTCCGTGCGCACCACCGTCAAATCCATTCAAGACATTATGCGTCAGGACGTCGGCGTCGACGGCGACGCGCAGCGCATCTCGCAGCTGTGCTGGATGTTCTTCCTAAAGATCATCGACGACCAGGATCAGGAGCTGGAGCTGATGCAGGACGGCTACCGCTCGCCCATTCCGGCGAAGCTGCGCTGGCGCGCCTGGGCCGCCGATCCCGAGGGCATCACGGGGGAGGCGCTGATGGACTTCGTCAATGACGAGCTGTTCCCCACCCTCAAGGAACTGTCAGGTACCGCCAAGGACGGCCGCCGCCGCGTCGTACGCGACGTCTTCGAGGACGCCTACAACTATATGAAGTCCGGCCAGCTCATGCGCCAGGTGGTGAACAAGATCAGCGCCATCGACTTCAACAACCTCGCGGCGCGCCAGCACTTCGGCGACATCTATGAGCAGATCCTCAACGACCTGCAGAGCGCCGGCAATGCCGGCGAGTACTACACACCACGCGCGGTCACCGCCTTCATGGCCGACCGCATTGATCCCAAACCAGGCGAGATCCTCTTCGATCCCGCCTGCGGCACCGGCGGCTTCCTCACCTGCGCTATCCGCCATATGCGCGAGCGTTACGTGAAGACGCCGGAGGACGAGCAGACGATGCAGCAGGCTCTGCGCGCCACGGAGAAGAAGCAGCTGCCGCACATGCTCTGCGTTACCAATCTGCTGCTGCACGGCGTCGACGATCCGTCCTTCGTCCGCCACGACAACACCCTGGCGCGGCCGTACATCAACTACACGCAGTCCGACCGCGTCGACATCGTGCTCACCAACCCGCCGTTCGGCGGGCGCGAGGAGGACGGCATCGAGACCAACTTTCCAAAACACTTCCAGACCCGTGAGACCGCCGATCTGTTCCTCGCCCTTATTGTCCGACTGCTCAAGTCGAGTGGTCGCGCCGCAGTGGTCCTGCCTGACGGCACGCTCTTCGGCGAAGGCGTGAAGACACGCCTGAAGGAGCACCTGCTGGAAGAGTGCAACCTGCACACCATCGTGCGCCTGCCCAACAGCGTCTTCAAACCCTACGCATCGATCGGCACGAACCTGCTTTTCTTCGAGAAGGGCCCGCCGACGAAGGAGATCTGGTACTACGAGCATCGCGTCCCCGAAGGGCAGAAGGCCTACTCGATGACCAAGCCGATCCGAATCGAGCACCTGCAGCCATGCATCGACTGGTGGGAGAAGCGCGAGGAGAGCGAAGTTGCTTGGAAGGTCGGCATCGATCAGGTCAAGACGCGTGGCTACAACCTTGACTTCAAGAACCCGCACACTGTCGAGGAAGACCGCGGCGATCCTGCTGAGCTGCTCGCAAAGCTGGAGCACAGCGACGCTGAGACCGCTCGATTGCGCGACCGGCTGAAAGCCATTCTTGCAGAAGCCCTGCTTCGATGAACGCGGATCGTTTGCTTCAACACTTCGACCGGATGACCGAAGCGCCCGAGGCAGTCCCGCGCCTGCGGCGGTTCATTCTCAATCTCGCAGTGCGGGGAAAACTTGCAGAACAGGATTCGCACGACGAGTCGATCGATTCCTTGGTGTCTCAAATCCAATCAGAACGGATGCGCCGCGCTTGCAACGGAGAGCCCATTAGCATTCAGAGCGGTGCTTGTGCTCGAGATGGCATCTTCCCGATCCCTCAATCGTGGCGCTGGGTAAGACTTGGGTTCCTTACGAACGCCCTTATGGGGCAAAGCCCGCCCGGTGAGACCTACAATGCCCATGGGGAGGGTGTTCCGCTCATCAACGGCCCGGCGGAATTCACCGAAGGCCCGTTTGGGATCACCGTGATCAATCAATACACAACCGTCCCGACCAAACTCTGCCAGAAAGGTGATCTTCTCTTGTGCGTGCGCGGATCGACCACCGGGCGCACCAACGTCGCAGGATTTGACGCCTGTATTGGCCGGGGGGTCGCAGCGCTCCAACCACTGTATGCAGATCGATTCATCCGTCTCTTCATCTGGTCGTGGCGCGACCAAATCATCGACATGGGGCGCGGTGTCGCTTTCCCCAGTATCAGCCGCAAGCAAATCGAAGATTTGCCAACTCCTCTTCCCCCCTTCGCCGAACAGCACCGGATCGTGGCGAAGGTGGACTCGCTGATGGCCCTGTGCGACGAGCTGGAGGCGGCGCAGGCGAAGCGCGAGAAGCGGC
>Ga0134121_10004347_pt1 | contig 11626 bp, 7 predicted proteins | sample KB301_FD_96463 | JGI IMG/M metagenome (GOLD analysis project Ga0134121, IMG submission 96463) | Terrestrial soil microbial communities without Nitrogen fertilizer from Kellogg Biological Station, Michigan, USA - KB3-0-1 | ecosystem: Environmental > Terrestrial > Soil > Unclassified ...
CACCACTCTTCCCGATGGCGCTTACTATCTCAAAATTGTCTCCACCGACGCCTCTTCGAATCCCCTCGCCATCGCTCTCAAAACCGAACGCGAAAGCGAACGCTTCGAAGTCGATAACACTCCCCCCTTGATCGAGGGCCTGGAAGCGCGAACGTTTATGAGCATTGTCGGTCGAGGAACCACAATTGGCACGAACTTCAAATTTCTCGCCCGCGACAACGCAAGCAGCATTGATCGGGCTCAGTACAGCATCGACGGAGGCGATTGGGTTCTCGTAGCCCCCGTTGGCAACGTGAGCGACGCTCTCGAAGAGCGCTACGAATTTTCTACCGCCGCGGGACTCGCCCCCGGCGAACACACCATCGCCGTTCGCGCCAACGACCGCTTCGATAACGTCGGCAGCGCCAAAACCACCTTCTTGGTTCCAGTTTCCAAACCCTGAAAAACTCTTTTGGCCCAATTTCTAATTTGATATCTTAAGTTGCTCGAATTTTGGATATTCCACTAAACTTGCCGCCTGCAACGGGTCCCGGGGCCTTCTCAGGAGGGGCGCATGATTTCCGGTGCTCACGTAATCGTTTACACCAAGGACGCTGAAGCCGACCGCGCATTCTTTCGCGACGTTCTCGGCTTCAAGTCCGTGGATGCAGGCCACGGCTGGCTGATCTTTGCGCTTCCCCCCGGGAGAAGCCGCGTTCCACTCCTCCGATAAAAATGGTCCGCACGAACTCTTTTTCATGTGTGAAAGCCTAAAAACTGAAATCGCTGCGCTCGCGAAGAAAGGCGTTCACTGCTCTGCGGTTCAGGAAGAAAGATGGGGTTCAATCACGAGGATAAGGCTTCCAGGTGGCGGCGAAATCGGGCTTTATCAACCGAAGCATCCGACCACCCTGGGTCTCAGCTCTGAAACTAATCGTCGTTCAAAATAGTCGCACTCTTAAAGCTCACGGTCTTTGGGCACACTCCCTATGCTTGAGGTGGTTTGCACGAGTCACCCGGTCCTGTCATTCACTCTGATTTGGAAGTCGAACCTAGGACATCCAGCGCTCTTGCACCGGCACCGAATTGAACTTCACGATCTCCGCGCCAAACCCGATTCGTCCATCTGCATACGCTTCGTTCTTTACGTGGACGACGCGCGCGCTGCAGTGCAGCTCTTCCGTTTGGTTCCCCGTCACTTCTCCGGGCATCCGCAGAGTCACCTCCATCGGCATCCCGACCTGTAGCGGGGCCGACGAGGCAAAATAAAATCCCCCGCGCGAAATATTCAACGCCTCGGTAAAATGCTCGCTCTTATCCGCAGCTACACCTGTGGAACGAAACCGCAGCGGTGTGCGGAGGTTGTGGCGGGCCAATTGTCTGCGTTCTGCACTTTGCATGCTGCACTCCCGCGAGCAAGGAAACCAATGAAGCGGCCCTCGCGCCGCTTGAGAAGGGGTATCTCAGCGTAGCAAACCTACCCGCATGGTCAAGCATCAATCCTTGGTACTAGAGGTACTCAGTTTACCGCCGCGTAAGCCGCTGTTATTTACGCGTCCTCGCCGCCTATCGCATCCTCCTGGATTCAGCGATCTTACCTGCCAAAAATGGCTTGCAAATCTCCTTCAAATGCGGAGAATTACCCCCTTCCCATCGGGTCGATCATCAGGAGTCAACTTCGCCGCCCGAGCCCGTCTACGGCTTTGCGGATAGTTTGTCGAGCAGTTCGTACTGTGCACGCTGCCCGTCCTTCTCTGCGTGCTGCTTGGCCGCCAGATGCATCACCTCATACCCATCTTTTTCCGTGTAGCGCGGCCACTCCGCAAGTCCCTCGCCATTGGGATTCCCCGTCTTTGCAAAGTTCGTCCAGTATGCTCCCATCTCCTCGGACAACTTATAGTCCTCGGGCCGCCATGGCAGCTTCTTCGATTTCAACATTCCAAACACAAATTCGATTTCCGCCGAGTGATAAGCCGTCGGCGTCGCTCCGGGAGGCGCTCCGCTCTCCGCTAGCGGCGGTGCGTCGTCAAATTCATACCGGTAAACCGCGGCATCGCCCGTCTTCGTCTGCATCTCGATCCACTTCCACGTGCTGAAGCCAATGAAATTCGCCGTTGCCAGGAGCCCCGCCGATTCCTTCGACTGCTCTTCCGTTCCTCCCGGGAACAGCTCCAACACCTCCGCTGCATGATCTCCATATGTCTGCTGTACTTTCTTGACGTAGTTTTCCTTGCTGACTTCCTCCTTCCCAAAGAACGTGTGGTAATTCCCCTCGTCGTGATTCCATCCCGCCAGTAGCGCAACGTGTGCCTGCTCGCCATTCGCATAGATCTCCGCGGGACTCTTCGGGAAAAAGTAACCGTCAATGTTCGGCCCGAACCGGAAGGAATCCTTGTCCTTCATCGCCGCATCCAACACCTGTTGCGCGGCCATCCCGCGCAATTTCTCCAGCGTATCCGCTCCATTCGATCCAGCCCACTTGGCGGCGTCCTGCTCGCTCTGCGCCAGAGGCTTCGCCGTCAGAGTCCTTCCAAAGAACGCTCCGCTCTCTCCAATCGCGCGGTGAATCAGCCCCTTCGAACGCGGCGAAGCCATTAGCGCGCTCACGGAAAACGATCCTGCCGATTCTCCGAAAATCGTCACCTTCTCCGGATCGCCCCCGAACGCCGCGATGTTCTTGCGCACCCATTCCAACGCCGCCACTTGGTCCAACAATCCATAATTTCCTGACGCATGATGCGGCGATTCCTTGGTCAGTTCGGCATGCGAGAAAAATCCAAAAATTCCCAGCCGGTAGTTCATGCTCACAATCACGACGCCTCGATGCGCCAAGGCTTCGCCATCCTGCCTGGGCTCGGACGTTGCCCCCGCCTGAAATCCTCCCCCGTAGATCCACACCATCACCGGCAGCTTCGCATCCGCCGAGGTCTTCGGCGTCCATACATTCAGGTACAGGCAATCTTCGCTCGGGCCGGCATCGCGAAACACCATGTCGCCAAATACATTCCATTGCATGCATCGCGCGCCAAACTCCGTCGCTTTTCTTACGCCTTTCCAGCTTGCCACCGGCTGCGGCTCTTTCCACCGCAACGCGCCGACCGGCGGCGCGGCGTAGGGTATTCCTTTGAATATTTGCACCTTTCCATCCGCGCTCGTGGATCCCTCGAGGGCCCCAGCTTCCGTATTGACCTGTCCCGCAGCGGAAACACTTAGTCCTAACAGGACAATCGCAACCGCCATTGCAGCCCGTCGGATACTCTGTGCATGAATTCCCATAACTCTCCTCGGTTCAGCATCGTTACTCTCGCTGAAAACCCAAAGATAGTACCTCTCCGCAGCCACGGCGAACAATTCCCTTTCTTCTTAAATTCCTGGTATGGCGGTAATCGCCCGCGTTTTGCGTGTTCGCATTTTTCTTTCGCAGCCACATTGGCCTGTTGCCAACTCTCCGTGCCGCCGACTCACTCTCCAGAACATTCTCTCCCTATGCCATAATGACTCTCGTCTCAAGGCGTCGCGCAAGCATCCATGCAAACTTCGCATTTGCACCAAGGCATCCCATGAGCACCGCGCCACAAGTCGAATCTGCGAACTATCAGCCGCCCACCTGGGACGCTATTCGCGAGGCGCACGCACGTATTACGCCGCGCATTCATCGCACTCCCGTTCTCACTTCGCAATCGCTGGATGCACTTGCCGCCGCGCAATTTTTCTTCAAGTGCGATAACTTTCAAAAAACCGGCTCGTTCAAAATTCGCGGGGCGGCAAACGCGATCCTCTCGCTCACGGACGCCGAAGCCGCCCGCGGAATCGTCACTCCCTCGAGCGGCAATCACGGAGCCGCCGTGGCGTGTGCCGCTGCGTGGCGCGGCGTGCCTGCCTACATCGTCATGCCCAAGAACGCCCCCGCCGTGAAGTGTCGCGCGGTTGAAAGTTACGGCGGCCGCATCACTTTCTCTGAACCCACAATCACGTCGCGCCAGGAAACTTCCGCGCGCGTCCAGGCTGAAACTGGCGCTATTCTCATCCATCCCTACGACAACGACCGCATCATCACAGGGCAAGCCACTGCCGCAAAAGAACTTCTCGAAGAAGTCCCTGACCTCGACGCCGTTTTCGCCCCTGTCAGCGGCGGCGGCCTTCTTAGCGGCACCTGCCTTAGCGCAAAAGCTATCCGCGCCGATATTCACATTTTCGGCTGCGAACCCGCTCGCGCGGATGACGCCTACCGCTCGCTTACTACCGGCACTCTGCAATCCTTAGATTCGAGCGACACGATTGCGGACGGTCTCCGAGCTTCGCTCGCCCCGCGGACGTTCGCGATTCTCCAGCGCCATCTCAATCGCGTACTGTTAGTCAGCGAGGAAGAAATCATCGCCGCCATGCGCCTGGTCTGGGAACGCATGAAAATAATCATCGAGCCCAGCAGCGCCGTAGCTATCGCTCCGCTTCTCCGCCCCGGTGTGATCGCAAGTCTCAACCTGCCCGCTCGGGCGGATGGTGCGCCGCCAAAACTTGGTGTGATCTTCTCCGGCGGCAACGTGGACTTCTCCGCACTACCCTTCTGACCGCAGGCGCCACCCGGATGGCGTGTCAGCGATCTGGGGACAAACCCTCGTTGATTCGGCTTCGGAAATAGAGCTGGCCGATCGCTGTTTATATCTATCATTCTATCTGTCATAGATAGAATGATAGAACTGGGGAAGATTTTGGGGGGCGGGAAGCAGAGACTGTGGAGGTGAGTTGGTTGCGGGGAGAGCGGTGGTACGGCGATGGGAGGGAGATGGAGAACCATAGGGGATGGTAGCATGGACATTATATTTTGTCAATAGCTAACTTAGTGGTACTGATTCGAACGACGGGGCATGACAGACGGGGTGGATGGAGGGGCAAGAAGAAGAAAAGAAACGGGTAAGAGCGAAAAAAAGTGGCAGGCCACGTGCGTTGAGACGATTCGTGAGAATCTAGCGGAACTTGGCAGTGCGGAAAGCTACTTGGCATCGGTTAAGGCCAGGCCGAGAGCGGAAAGGCTGATGAACGAGGGGCGCAGACGGAGTTAAGGGGCTGGAGAGGGATGCCGGGATGGGGAGTTAGGCTTGGCTCAACCTGCTACAAATTACTGGATTTGGAAGAGCATCCGGCGAGTATTTTTCGCCATCTAAGTGTTTAGGTTAGTAGGCCAAAGGCTGAATCTCGGCAAGGCCACGGGTCCAGGAGAAGACGATGAGATTTTTGCCAGCAAGCTTGAGAGGGTACGGATGGTTGTTTCGAGGGGCTGGTGCTGCGACGCTGGCGCTATCCCTCAGCGGCCTCGCCCTTGCCCAGCAAGAGCAGCCGCCCCAACAGGCCGACCAACCTCCACAGAGCCAGCAAGAGCAGCCTCAAGCTCAGCAGGCACCGCCGCAGCAAAACAGTAATCGCCCGCCAACCTCCGTGGACCGGGTGCCGCAGAATTCTCCGCAGTCCAGTCAACCGGATCGACCTCAGTATTCGCCCCAGAATCCTCCGCCACCGAATGGTCCTGAAGACCAGTACGAACCGCCGCCCGCTCTACTCACCATTCCCTCGGGAACGGTGCTTATCATGCGCCTCAATGAACCGCTTTCGAGTGACCGCAATCAGGTTGGCGACCAGTTCGGTGGCGTTCTGGAACAGCCCATCGTGGTAAATGGCTGGGTCGTGGCACGGCGAGGCCAGGTTGTTATGGGGCAGGTGAAATCAGTGCAGAAGGCCGGCCGCGTCAAGGGGGTGTCGCAGTTGGGCGTGGAGCTAACAAACATGACCCTTGTGAATGGAGAGCAGGCCCCGATCCTGACCGAATTGTGGAAGGGCGCTGGCGGCACTTCTCACGGCGCGGACGCAGCCACCATCGCCGGTGGCACGGGCTTGGGGGCGATTATTGGCTCAGCGGCGGATTGGGGCCGCGGCGCGGCGATCGGCGCCGGTGCGGGCGCGGCAGCGGGCATTGGAGCCGTTCTGCTAACGCGCGGGCGTCCTACGATTCTGGAGCCGGAATCTCAGTTAAGCTTCCGTCTGGTCGACCCCGTGAAGGTGGACACCACCCACAGCGAGCAAGCCTTTTTGCCGGTATCCCAGGAAGATTTTGGCGGCGGCCGAGGTGACCGGCCGCGATTGCGCTATGGAGCAGGCTACTATGGCGGATATGGCCCTTACGCTCCGTGCGGATACTCCTATCCGTGCTACTACGGTCCCGGCTTCGTTGGGGTTTATTCGGGATTTGGCTGGTGGGGCCCCCGTTACTACGGCCGCGGCTTCTATGGACGGCGCGGTTATCGGCGGTTCTAATTCGAGCCGATAGACGGGCAAATCTAGAGAAGCGGGCGCCGCGGCCGAACCGAGACGCCCGCTTTTGTATATAGATTGAATTTTTTTCATTTTTTATCCGAAACAAATGGGGAGCCTTCGGGTTCTTACTCTGTTACGACCCCGCAGAAAAACAGTTATACGGATGCTGCGGGAACTTCGCGAGCAATTCCGCGGAATAAGGGAATAAAGGTCGGGCAGTTACGGTCATGTTGAGTGGAACTCGCACTCTTTGTAAGTTTGGGCACGAACCGGGGCGTGGGCCAGAGAGTTTCGGGGCCTTGCAATTTCGCAAACATCGGCAGGATGTCACCGGAAATGCTGCATGCCCTTTGTGTTAGTCTCTCGGTAGTTTCCAGGGGATGCGTCTTCGTTCCTGGCACCCAGCCAGAGCAACCATTTCGTTGCAGAAGTAATCATTAACTATACGGTTGCTTCCCGTGGACCGATGGCGGTTTCTTAAAGTGCGCGCCAAATATGCTCTGTGGATGGATCATGAAATCTAAGACTACAATTATTCGCAATACGATTTTGTTTTTTGCCGTGGCCTTTGTGTTTTCTGGTCCTCGCGCTTCGGCGCAAGCGACTCCGCAGAACGCGGCGACAGTTTCACAGGTGCCGTTTGTTCCCGCGCGCATTACCAAGGCGATCGATGATACGCAGCGCGTCACGCTGAAGGGAAGCGTTCATCCCCTCGCGCGGCCGGAATTTGAGCAAGGCGTTGTCTCTGACAATACTCCGATGAAGCGGATGATGCTGCTCCTGCAGCGGAGCCCGGAGCAGCAAACAGCGCTGCGGCAGTTGATGGACGAACAACAGAGCAAAGACTCGCCTAATTTTCACAAATGGCTTACCCCGCAACAATTCGGCCAGCAGTTCGGGGCCGCGGACTCGGACATTCAGGCCATCACGGGCTGGCTCACCTCGCAAGGATTCCATGACATCAGGGCGGACAACGGACATCTGACGATCGAGTTCTCCGGAGACGTGGGGCAGGTGCGCAAAAGTTTCCACACGGAGATTCATCAGTATTTGGTGAATGGTGAAATGCGCCAGGCAAACGCCAGCGATCCACAGATTCCCGCGGCTCTGGCTCCCGTCGTGGCAAGCTTCGTTTCCCTTAACAATTTCCCGAAAAAATCCATGAGGCATACAGTAGGTGCGTTCACGCGCACCGCCGACGGCCGCATCATTTCGCAGCTAACCGGGAGCACCAACCAGTTCTTTGCGTTGGGGCCCGCGGACTTCGCCAAGATCTACAATATTCCCTCAACGCTTGACGGCACGGGCACGAAGATCGCGATCGTCGGGTTTTCCGACATCAATATTCAGGATGTGCGGGATTTTCGCACCTTATTCGGACTGCCTGCCAATGATCCTGTGATCGTTCACAATGGACCGGCTCCGGGAATTATCAGCGAAGAGGGCGAGGCAGACCTGGATGTGCAGTGGTCCGGGGCGGTCGCACCGATGGCCCAGGTCGATTTTGTGGTTTCGGAGGACACCCAGACCGCAGGGGGCCTCGAGTTATCAGCTCTCTACGTCGTTGACAACAACAGCGATGACATCATGAGCCTCAGTTTTGGCCTCTGCGAAGCGAACCTTACGTCGGAGAATGCGTTCTTCAATGGTCTGTGGGAGCAGGCCGCAGCGCAAGGCATCTCGGTAACGGTCTCCGCGGGCGATCCCGGTTCCGCAGGATGCGACGACTTCAATGCAGAGAGCAGGGCCACCCTGGGGATCGCAGCGAATGGCATTGCCTCGACTCCGTTCAACATCGCCGTCGGCGGCACAGACTTTGATGATGTGGGAACACAGGCAACATACTGGAATCAAAATCCTGGCGCAAACGACCCGGTCACGAAGCTGTCAGCAAAAGGGTACATTCCCGAAACTACGTGGAACGACTCTTGCGCGGCCACCGCCACCCCTGCAAACCTGAATACCGTTTGTGCGACGGCTACAAACATCGTAGGTGGCGGTGGCGCGCCGAGCACCTTATATACCAAGCCTTCCTGGCAGGTTGGAACGGGAGTCCCCGCAGCCAATGTCCGCAACACCCCGGACATTTCTTTGTTTGCGAGCGATGGCCTGCAATCGCAGAGCTTCTATGTGGTCTGCGAAGCCGACGCAGTGCCGAGCAATTCCTGCAGCTCCACAGGCTCCTTTAGCTTTCTGGGCGTCGGGGGAACGTCGGCCTCAGCGCCGAGTTTTGCGGGGGTCTTAGCGCTAATCGAGCAGGGTGAAAGCAATGCAGGGAGGAGCAGGCGGCAGGGCAACGCCAACTTCGTCCTGTACAAGATCGCATCATCAGCAGCAGGCAAGTCGTGCAATTCAAGCCTGCGCACCGACCCCACGCAGCCGGCTCCCGCAGGATGCGTGTTCAACGACATCACAAAAGGCAACAACGCCGTGCCGTGTGCCGGAGGTTCACTGAATTGCAGCAGTACCACAGCGGGAACTAATGGTGTTCTATTCACCACCATCGGAACGACCAAAACGCCTGCCTTCACCACAACCGCCGGATACGATTTGGCCACTGGTCTCGGCACTGTTAACGTTACGAATCTGCAGCTCGCTTGGGGTGCCGCGGTAGGAACGTTCAAAGCCACATCAACGAGTACGAATGTCAATGGGGTCACGACGGCGGTAACGGTGAACCACGGCGCAGCGGTCACTCTCTCAGCCACGGTTACGTCCGGTTCCGGTACTCCAACGGGCGATGTTTCGTTTCCCGTTCCGACGGCAGTAAATGGAGGGGTCGGCAATGCAACGTTAAACGGTAGCGGAGCCGCAAGCCTCAGCACGACTTTCCTGCCGGGCGGCAGCTACAACGTGAAGGCACATTATGCCGGAGACGGAAATTTCGGAGCGAGTGACGATCCCACGGGAGTTCCGGTAATAGTGAACAAGGAAAACAGCAAACTCCAGTATGGAATTGTATCGTTCGGTCCAACGGGAAATATCACTAGCACAAACGCAACCGCGTTGACATACGGTTCCCCCTACATCCTGAGAATCGACATTCTGAATAGCACAGGAACAGCAACCAATTGTCAGCCGGTTGTGAATGGCGGGACCTCGGGGTGCGCTTTGGATGCGACCGGAACTGTCACCATTGTGGACTCCATCAACGGAGCCGCGGCTGTCCCGCTCGACACTGGCAGCTTTGTCATCAACAGCTTCGGCCATGCAGAGGATCAGCCAATTCAACTTACAGGCGGCACTCACGCGCTCTCGGCGACCTACTCCGGGGACATCAGCTATAACGCTGTCACCGTTCCAGTGACCGACACAGTAACTGTCTCGAAGGCTGCGACTCAAATTTCTCTCGCAGCTAATCCTTCGACGGGAGTAACGACAGCAATCCCCGTGGCCCTGACGGCAACGATCGGATCCAACAGCAATAGTGCAACTGGCACGACCGGGACAGTTACTTTCTTTAATGGCGGCGCGCAAATTGGTATCCCAATGACTGTGACGCCCAGCGCGGCTGGAAACGTCGGAGCGGGCGGGACGGCGACGCTGTCGACTACATTTACCACCGCGGGAACGAAAACGATCACCGCTCAGTACAACGGTGACACAAACTACGTGGCGTCCGCTGTGTCGTCGCCTATTACGGTTACGGTAACGCAGGCACAGGTTGGGAGCTTCACGGTTGCGGAGAGTGCGGTGACGCTGAGCTCGTCAACGGGCGCGGCCGTGAACTCGACGGTTACCGTGACGCCGAGCGGGGGATTCACCGGGACTGTTGCGGTGACGGCGGCAACGTCGACGCCAGGTGTGACGTGCACGCCGTCTCCGCTGAACATTAACGTGACTGCCGCGTCGGCGGTCACCGGACAGTTGAGCTGCTCCGTGCTTGCGACATCAACAACCTTAACGGCGTCAAACGCCGCGCAGAATCAGATGCTGGAGGCAAAGGCGACTCCTTCTCTACCGGGTGGCAAAGGATGGTGGGCGTTGAGCGCAGGTACGGGCTTTGCGGCACTATTCCTGGTCTTCGTCCCGGGCGGACGCAAATGGTATCGCGCGGCGCTTGGCCTCGGCCTGGTATGTGTGCTCGGCTTTACGATGGGATGCGGAGGCTACGGAGGAGGAGGTGGTGGCGGCGGCGGTGGCGGACTAACGCCTACGGTTACAAAATTGACCGTAGCAAGCGCTAAAGTTGCTTCCGGGACAGCGTTCACGTTCAGCGTGGCGGTCACGGGCGGCGCGCCGGCCGGTCAAGTCGCGCTCTTCGATGGTGGAACGATGATCGGCACGGCAGCCACGGTGTCAGGCGGAGCCGCGACTCCCACGGCCGCAGCACTGGCCGTGGGCACACATTCGATCAGCGCGCACTACCTTGGAGACGCGTACACGATGGCGTCAGCGAGCGGCACGATCAACATGACGGTGACAGGCACGACGACCGTGGCGATTACCACGAGTCCGGTTGCCTCGCCGACTGCGCCGGCGCTCAGCGTTACGATCAACTAACACTTAACCCTTCGACAGGACATGGAGCGGCCCCGAGGTTTGGGGCCGCTCTTTTTTGGATTTGAGAGGTAAAAGGTCAATCTGAGGGCTTGGAGAATAAGGAACAGCAACGATCAGGAATAGATCCAGCCACTTAATCGATTCGACCAATCCAGGGGCATCGAGCCCGCGAACCTGAGCCCTTCCAGGGGATGCCTGGCGGAGCGTCAGTTGACGGCGGGAGGAAAGAAAATTCCCCAAAAGTTGGGAGAGGGCGAGGTGAATTCGACGGGAACGAGCGCGCCTTCGTGGGCGACTTGTGGCGGACGCACTACCCGAGATTCGACTTTGAGCTGCGTCTTGGGATTTTCGACGACAACTTTAGTGCCTTCCGCGAGAGGCTCTGGAATAACCAACATGGCGCCGCTGGCGCTGACCGTATGAGTATGGCCTTCGAGGGGCTTCGGCTGGCCGATAACGTGAACCAGGACCGGCATCCTGAGCAGGACACGCTGGGCGCGGCGGCGTTCCTCCGCCGTTGGAGGGCGCGAAGTAACGACTCTGTGGGTGGCAGCCGGCTTGATGTTCGATTGAGGTTTCACAGCTCAAGTCCCCAAAAGTCCATCTCCGGCGCGACGAGCTCGACGCCGTACTCCCAGCCATCGGGGCGCGGAATGCCGCGCCAGACTATGACGGCCGCGTTACTGGTGTCCGTGGCAAGATTTGTAAGCGCGAGGCGGTGTTCGAGCTGAAGCTCCTGCTGCAAAACCACCATGCAGCCGTACGGATTAACGACGCGCGTGTGCGCTTCGACGGAGATGCGCTTTCCGGAGTCGACGTCCCATTCCAAGCGGACGGG
>Ga0134121_10004354_pt1 | contig 11608 bp, 15 predicted proteins | sample KB301_FD_96463 | JGI IMG/M metagenome (GOLD analysis project Ga0134121, IMG submission 96463) | Terrestrial soil microbial communities without Nitrogen fertilizer from Kellogg Biological Station, Michigan, USA - KB3-0-1 | ecosystem: Environmental > Terrestrial > Soil > Unclassified ...
ACCGGAGCAAATAATCGGGAAATTGAACATGCAACAAATGCCGGCGCCAGCGCCTAACACATTCATCGATGCCGACATTGAGGGCGTAGTCGTGCGAGATCTGCGCAAGTTCACTGACTCTCGTGGTTGGTTGACCGAACTGTTTCGCCGCGATGAGTTGGCCGCCGAGTTCTTTCCCGCGATGACTTACATTTCGTCGACCGTGCCCGGCGTGACGCGCGGTCCGCACGAGCACGTGGACCAGGCTGATCTGTTCTGTTTCCTCGGACCGTCTAACTTCCAGTTGCGCTTGTGGGACAACCGAAAAGATTCGCCCACCTATGGAAATCGAATGACCCTGGTGGTAGGCCAGAGCGATCCGAAATCAGTACTCATACCGCACGGTGTGGTCCACGCCTACCGGAACGTCGGCAGCGTTGACGGCGTGGTCATCAATTGCGCCAATCGGCTTTACATGGGCGACGGCCGTCGCGAACCTGTCGATGAGATTCGCCACGAAGATGATCCGCAGACCATCTTTACAATGAACGATTGACGCCGCCAACCGGCTTGCGACTTACGAATAACATTACGTCGAAATGAGTGCGCCAACTGACAATGGCACGGGTGCTGTTGTGGCCGCGATCTTATACGAGCGCGGCGCTGTCTCACTCTCAGATGCGCTCGAGATTTCGGGTTTATCGGAAGCGAGATTTGCGGCCATCATCGACTCGGTTGAGAAGTTCTCGCCACCTACTTCCCTGGCAACCGGTCGCGGCGTGGTGATTCCGCCAGAGTTCAGGTTGTCGGTGCTCATGCCCGTCTACAACGAGGCGCGCACGATCAGAGAGATCATTGACCGTGTTCGTGGCGTCAATCTAAAGAAAGAAATTATCGTCGTTGACGACGGCTCAAGCGATGGCACGGTCGAGGTCCTGAAGTCCGAGATTGAAAACAAGGTTCCTGATGTGCGCGTCTTCTATTCGCCGCGCAACCAGGGCAAAGGGGCTGCCGTGCGGCGCGCGATCCAAGAGGCTACGGGCGACGTTTGCGTCGTGCAGGACGCCGACCTCGAGTACGATCCGCAGGAATACTTCCAGCTACTCGAACCGATCATCGACGGTCGCGCGGATGCCGTCTATGGCACACGGTTCATGGGTGGCGGCCCGCATCGCGTTCATTTGTTCTGGCATTACGTTGGCAATCAGATTCTGACGACAGTCTCGAACGCGTTCAGCAACCTGAATCTGACCGACATGGAAACTTGTTACAAGATGATGCGCACAGAACTGGCGCAGTCTTTACCGTTGCGTGCGAACGGCTTCGATATCGAACCGGAACTTACCCTCAAGCTCGCCAAGGCCGGTGCGCGCATCTACGAAGTGCCAATCTCGTACAGTGGCCGCAGCTACGCTGAGGGTAAGAAGATCATCTGGAAGGACGGAGTAAAGGCGCTTTTCTCAATCATTCGCTACCGCATCGGCGACTGAAACTGGATCGGGCGCCACGATTAAACTCAGCGACGCTGGGTGAGTTAATATCCTCGATGAGTTCTTCACTCCGTCTCGAAGCCGCCAGGACTTCACGTTCTCACGAAACTGAATGAAAGTTCTCCGCATCATCGCGCGCCTGAACGTCGGCGGTCCGGCACGGCACGTCGTCTGGTTGAGCGCCGGGTTGAAGGAGCGCGGCTACGAAACGTTGCTGGTCGCCGGCGTGCCGCCTGAGGGCGAGGACGACATGAGTTATGTCGCCGCCGCCAACGGAATTGAGCCACTCATTGTTCCGGAGATGAGCCGCAAGATTTCCCTGCGGGATTTGATCACGGCGTGGAAGCTGTATCGGTTAATGCTCCGTGAGCGACCTGACCTCGTGCACACGCACACCGCAAAAGCCGGCGGCGTGGGACGCGCAGCGGGAATCATGTATCGATGGTTGACGCCCTCAGCGCTCGCGGGACGACCACGCCAGTGTTGTTTCGTCCACACGTATCACGGCCACGTGTTCCATAGTTACTATGGCCCGCTGAAGACAAAACTGTTTCTGATGATCGAAAAGATGCTGGCTCGCATGACCGATCGGATCATCGTGATTAGCCAACAACAGCGCCGTGAAATCAATGAAGATTTTCATCTGGGACGAGGCGAGCAGTTCGCAGTGATTCCCCTCGGCATCGACCTTAAGGTCTATGCAGATTGGCAGACGCGCCGATCGCGAATGCGTGACGAAATCTCCGCGACAGACGATGAACTTTTGATCGGCATCGTAGGGCGCCTTACCGAAATTAAGAATCACAAACTGTATCTCGAAGCCGCCGCGCTGCTGAAGAAGATTTCCACTCAACGCTTGAAGTTCGTCGTCATCGGCGACGGTACTCAGCGGCCCGAACTCGAATCGCAAACCACGCAACTTGGAATAGCGAGCGACCTTGTGTTTCTGGGCACGCGCGACGATCCCGAGAATTTCTATCCGGCGCTCGATGTCCTGGCGCTGACCAGTTTGAATGAAGGCACGCCGCTCAGTGTCATCGAGGGCATGGCAAATGGCCGTGCTGTAATCGCCACCGCAGTCGGCGGCGTAGTTGATTTGCTGGGCCAGGAAGTTGAGTCGGTCGACGGCTACACCATCTGCGAACGAGGGATTCGGGTGCCGAGCGGCGATGCGCAAGGGTTCGCGAACGGAATGAAACGCCTCCTTGATGACCCGCAATTGAGAGATGAACTAGGTGGGCGCGGTCGTGAGTTCGTCTTGGCGAATTACTCCAGGGAGCGGCTGCTCAACGATATTGCGAAGCTATACGCCGACCTTCTGGGAGACAAATCGCTTGCTGCTAACTCCGTTGTTTCAAGAGCTTAGGCCCCGCAGGCCCAGGCCGGTAGTCAAGCTATGCTAGACTGACCGGACTCATTTAAGGAAGGGATTATTCATTTTGCGAGTTCTGATTACGGGTGGCGCGGGCTTTATCGGGTCGCATCTTTCCGACGCGTACCTGAAGCGCGGCGACGAAGTTTTTATCATCGACGACCTGTCCACCGGCAGCTTCGAGAATATTCGGCACCTGAAAGATCATCCGCGCTTTCATTACACGATCGAGAATGTGGCCAACCAACCGGTAACCGCCGAACTCGTCGATCAATGCGATGTGATCTTTCATCTCGCGGCGGCGGTTGGGGTCAAACTCATCGTCGAAAGCCCCGTCCGCACGATCGAGACTAATGTCCATGGCACCGAGGTCGTGCTTTCACTGGCCAACAAGAAAAAGAAGAAAGTGCTGATCGCATCGACGTCTGAGGTTTATGGTTTGAGCACGCAGGTGCCCTTCAAAGAAGACGGAAACCTGGTGATGGGAGCGACGACTAAAGGGCGCTGGAGTTATGCGTGCTCAAAAGCGATCGATGAGTTTCTGGCGCTCGCATACTGGCGCGAAAAGAAATTGCCGACCGTCGTCGTGCGGCTCTTCAACACCGTCGGCCCGCGCCAGACCGGTCAATACGGAATGGTGATTCCCACGTTTGTGAAGCAAGCCCTCGCCTTCCGTCCCATCACTGTGTATGGCGACGGTAAGCAGACGCGCTGCTTCTGCTACGTAGGCGACGTCGTCGGCGCCCTGATGAAATTGATGGATGACGAAGAGGCGGTGGGCCAGGTCTTCAACATCGGCTCGAATCAGGAAATCTCGATCATCGATCTCGCGAAAAAAGTAAAAGCACTGGCCAAATCGGATTCCGAAATCGTGCTGGTGCCTTATGACGAAGCCTATGAAGAAGGCTTTGAAGACATGCCGCGGCGAGTTCCAGACACCTCGAAAATAAATAAGCAGGTTGGATTCAAACCTGAAAGAGATCTGGAAGGAATTCTCCTGAGCGTGATCGATTATTACAGTGGCGAGCAGCCGGGCGAAAACAAAAGCAGCGCCGCAGAAAGCTAGATCTCGACGGCGCCACTCACAAAACTTCAACTCACTTCAACTCGCCTGGGCCTTAGTCAACCCATTCACAATCCGTTCGATCGCGGGCTCAATTACTTTCACCCCGTATTCTCCGGCGGCAAATGCCTTCAGCTTATGCTGCTCATCAAACAAGTAGTACGCCGGCACGTAACCATTCTCATTTTGAAAAGCGTCGCGCAGCTTGTGTTCGTTATCAACCGCGAGAGGGTCGATGATTCCGTACGTGCCGGCAGTTACGCGTACTGCCTCGACATTCGTGTCCTCGGGATAGCGCGGCATATGAACCGCGACTACGCGTAAGCCAGCCGACGCGTATTTCTGGCGCCATTCAGCCACGCGCGGCAGATTGTCTTTGCACATGCCGCAGCTGACCGACCAGAAATGAATTAAGACGGGATAATCCTCAGCATCCTTGAGAGCTTCTTCGGCTGAACTGCTCAGCCATTCAGTCGCGCCTTCAAGAGCAGGCAACGGGGTTCCGATTCTCATGGGCATAATGGGTTCCTCTCTGTGACTTCCGCGGATCTCCGTGTCGCTGCGGTGCATCCGATCCATAACCACAGAGACACGGAGCATTCACAGAGACGCAGAATGTTTACGCGCCAATCGTTTTCTGCCCCGGCCGCCACTCAGCCTGGCACAGGCCGCCGGTTTGCAGCGCCTGAATTACGCGCAGCGTCTCTTCGGCCGAACGACCAATGTTCAGATCGTGGACGACTTTGTAACGCAGCACGCCTTCCGTATCGATGACGAACAAACCGCGCAGCGCGATGCCTTTGTCATCGATCAGCACGCCATAGTCCCTGGACATCTTCTTGGTGATGTCCGCGCCGAGCGGAAACTTAAGACCTTCGACTCCGCCTTTGTCACGCGGCGTTTGCAGCCACGCGCGGTGCGAATAAACCGAATCCGTCGAGATGCCGATGACTTCCGCACCGATGCCTTCAAAGTCCGCATAACGATCGCTGAACGTGGTCAATTCGGTCGGACAAACGAACGTAAAATCCAACGGATAAAAGAGCAGAACCACCCACTTGCCTTGATAATCCGAGAGCTTCACGGGCTCGTTCAATTTCTCGATGTTCCTGGTTGATGGAATTTCAAAATCAGGCGCGGGCTTGCCGACCTGCGCCGAATCATACTGAGTTGCGATTGCTGTACCTGCTGCTGACATTCTTCCTCCTAAAGTTGTTTATTGGCTACCGCCCGGATTTACCAGCGCGGCGTTTTCGAATTAAGACAAAGTTCTCTATTTACTATCGCGGCCTATTCCCGACATTTGGGACAAAGGCCCACCAAAGTTAACCGAATCAATTCAGCTTTGAACTTCGAGGCCCGCGCAGCCGCCCGGGTTAGCGCGACCGTGCCGGGCAAATCGAAGTCGACCAGCTTTCCGCACTGCGAACAAATCGCATGATCGTGACGATCCGTCTCGCGATCGTACCGGCTTGCGCCGTTTCCAAAAGTGATTTCGAGCACCAATCCCGCATCTTTCAAGTACCGCAGCGAGTTATAGACGGTGGCAAAGCTGATGCCTGGCATCTTTGCGCGCGCCGCATCGAAAACCTCGGCCGCGGTCGGATGATGATCACCAGACTGGATGGCGTCGAGAACAATCTGACGCTGTCGAGTCAGTCTCACCCCCGGTGCTGAAAGCTTACGCGTCTGAGCCATGACTGGAATTATAATAATTCTAAATTGAATGTCAAACTGGCAACATGTCAGAAGCCCGACCGTGAGGGAGGGCCGGTCTCGGCACGAGTTGCTCCAAGGGAATCGCGGACCGCTGCCAGCCCTCCCTTACGGTCGGGCTTCTGACACAACTTGCCGACACAACTCTTGTACGAACCACGCGAACAGGTTAACCTTGGACTTGCTAATCAATAATTCGTTCAATCAAAGGAGGTTTCGATCCGATGCCTGAAGTTGGAGAAATCGCTCCGGATTTCGAGCTGAAGAGTCACCTTGAGAAAGACAAGAAGGTGAAGCTCTCGGATTTTCGGGGCAAGAAAAATGTAGTCATCGCATTTTATCCGCTCGCCTGGACGCCAGTCTGAACGTCGCAGATGCCCGCGTACGAGGCCGACCTCGAACGCTTCGCGGGCTATGATGCTCAGGTGCTGGGCATCTCAGTTGACAGCGTTCCCTGCAATACCGCCTGGGCCAAGAGTCTCGGCGGACTTTCCTACGATCTTCTCAGCGACTTTCATCCCAAGGGCGAAGTGGCTAAAGCTTACGGCGCTTATCGTGCCAATGACGGTATTTCCGAACGCGCGATCTTCATCGTCGATAAGGAAGGTAAACTCGCTTACGTAGACATTCACGACATTTCCGATCAGCCGGACAACGAAGACTTGTTGGAAGTGCTGCGGAAGTTGTAAGGACAGCAGATGTTAGATGCCAGATGCTGGAGCGATCTAGTGTCTGGCATTTTTATTTTAGTGGGCCACTAAGCTAACATCAAACGTCTAATACCTGGCATCCTGCATCTCGCTTATGACTATTTCCAGAAAATGCGTTCCCTTCACTCCGTTTGATCGTGAGCTCTCGAAGAGCACCATCGCGATCGTCACGGCCGGCGGCGTGCACCTGAAAGATCAGGAACCCTTTAATATCGCTGATGAACTCGGAGATCTCGGCTATCGCGAAATTCCGCCTGACGTTGATCCAAGTGATTTGATGGTGACCCACCATCACTACGATCACCGCGACGCCGACGAAGACATCAATGTCGTGTTTCCCATCGACGTGCTCCGCGAGCTGCAAAGTGAAGGCTTCATCGGCGGCATCGCCAGGACACACATCGGCTACATGGGCTACACCATGCAGCTCAAAGCGATGTACGAAGGCACGGCTCGTGAAATCGCCAACGAAATCGACAAGGGATCGCGCGCGGACGCGGTGATTCTCACTGGCGGTTGACCGAGCGTCTGTCACCGGACGGTCGTCGCGGTTCAACGGGAAATCGAAATGAAAGGGATTCCGACGGTCCTCATTACCGTTAGTCCTGAGGTGTCCGCCCAGATGCGTCCGCCGCGCGCCCTTTATCCGAAGGGCTTCAAGATCGGCAATAGTCTCGGCCGTCCGGGAATGCGCGATTTGCAGAAGAAAGTGCTGTGCGATGCGCTGAATCTGATGACGCAGAACACCCGGCCGGGTGAAGTTGTGACCCTCGAATATCCCGAATACGGCGAGCAATACGAGCCGCCACACGTAAAGAAAATCGCCTGATGGGTTTGTGATCGCAGTCACAGTCGACCCGAAAAACTACTCAGACCACTCGACACAATGAAATTGACAGGCGTAGAATCCGGTAGAGTGATTGCTTCTTTCAAACGACTGCTGACCCTTCGGAGCGCCATCGCCGTTGCGCTGATGTTCTGGTGCGCGGGCACCGGCTGCATGATGGTCAGCTATGCGCGCGCGACGATGAACGATACGGACGCGTCGGAGCCATCAGCCGAGCAGTCAATCGTCATGTCGTCGATGGGCGCGCACGCTTGCTGCAAAGCCAAAAACAAATCCCTCACTAAAACTCACTCGCAGAAGCGATCAGTCACGCGCGATTTGAGGGAATTTACGCTTCCTGCATCAACTCCATCGGGTGCCATGAGTTGCTGCCCGCTCACCAGCGGCTCAATTGTCGTCGGGTCGCGTTCACAGACAAACGACCAAGCATCAGAACTCGCGCCAACAGATTCTGATTCACTTAAACTCGCAAACTCAAATCCACACCCCGTCGCCATTCCGCTGCGACTACCTAATCGGGCCGGGTCCTATCTGCTCGATTGTGCCTTCCTAATCTAGAAGTCTGCCTGCAAATAAGTTCGCACTCCGCGTCGTTAGTGGCGCGGATAGTTTCGGCATCAGTCTATCTCTGATGCAGGCAATTATTTTTCTAACAGGAGAAATTTAGATGAATACTCTACGAAGATGCGTTCCAGCTCTCGTGCTGGGACTGATGATCGCGTTCGCCGGAGCTGCCTTCGCACAGACCGTGAGTCAGTCGAGCGGTGACAAGGCTTCATGTTGCTGTAGTTGCTGTGGCGATTCATGCGACATGAAAAAGAAGGACAGCATGAAGAACCACGCCATGGCGGCCGACAAAGACGGTTGCTGTGGCTGCTGTGGCGATTCATGCGACATGAAAAAGAAAGACAGCATGAAGAACCACGTCATGGCGGCCGACAAAGATGGTTGCTGTGGCTGCTGTGGTGATTCGTGTGACATGAAGAATGGCGCGAAAACCACGGGTACGACCATGAACATGTCTTCCGAAAAGCATGACGGCTGCTGTGGCGACTCATGCGATATGAAAGACATGAAGGAGATGAAACCAAAACCGTAAGTCCTACGGTCAGATTCATCGTTCCAACACGGGCGCGGCGCTGCTTCAGGCCGCGCCCCGATTCAAGTTTCAGATGACGCTTAGGCGAATACAATTTGTGCTGACTTTTGTGTTGCTCGGCGCTTCAGGTGCGCGAGCACAACACCCGCATCCAATGTCGATGCCCTTGCCGACGCCGTCACCGTCGTCATCACCAACTCCGCGAAGCGAGCAGAACATGCCTGGCATGCAGATGCCTGAGGCATCGCCTAAAGCGTCGCCCTCGCCGCAGATGAAAATGAACATGCCGGTGCCGGCGGCATCACCAGGCCCGAACCAGATGCCCGGGACGCAGATGGGCGGCAACATGAACAGGGGACCGCTGGTGATGAACGGCGACGAGATGGGCATCCGTATCGGCTCAAGCGAAAAGAACTTGATGTCGATGGACGCAATGGGATCGGGAACTTCGTGGCAACCATCGTCAGCTCCAATGTCCATGCAGCAGTGGACGAAGAACGATTGGTTGTTGATGTTTCACTACAACGTCTTTGTCGGCGTGAATCATCAGGGCGGCCCGCGCGGTGCAACGAAGTTTGAATCGGCGAATTGGTTCATGCCAATGGCCTATCACAAATTGGGCCCAGGCACTCTGCAGTTGCGCGCTATGATGAGCGCCGAACCGTTTACTTTTCCGCGCAGTGGATCGCCTCTGCTGTTTCAAACCGGCGAGACCTATAAAGGTCAGCCGCTGATCGACCGGCAGCATCCTCACGATCTGTTTATGGAGCTATCGGCGCAGTACACCCTGCCGCTCGGTGATCGTGGCACCTGGTTCACGTACTTCGGTTATCCCGGCGAGCCCGCTCTGGGCCCGGATGCGTTCATGCATCGCGCTTCCGCATCTGAGAATCCTTCAGCCACTCTGGCGCATCACCTGCAGGATTCCACCCACATCAGCTTTGGCGTGTTGACCACCGGCTTCACTTATCGCTGGTTCAAGCTGGAAGGATCGATCTTCAACGGCCGCGAGCCGGATGAGCATCGCTACGACTTCGACGCGCACAAATGGAACTCGCGTTCGGCTCGGCTCTGGTTCATGCCGAATCGAAATTGGGCTTTGCAAGTAAGTCACGGCTTCCTGCGCAGCCCGGAAAACCAGGAACCAAATGTTGATGTGCGCCGCATCACCGCGTCGCTTCAATACAATCGCAAGTTCGATCGCGGTAACTGGGCGTCAGCCTTCGTCTGGGGACGCAACCATGTCAGCGGTCACGACGATGGCCCCGTCAACCTGAACGGCTACACCGCGGAATCAACCGTGCAGTTTCTCGATAAGAATTACCTCTACACGCGGCTTGAGCTGGTCGACAAAGATGATCTGCTGCGGCCGTCGGATCGCGCACTGCTCGGCATCACGCAACATCATCCCGTCTTTCGCATCGGCGCCTACACGCTTGGGGGCGCGCGCGACATCTGGAACAACAACAAAGTTTCGCTTGCCGCCGGCGGAGATTTCAGTTTTTATTCAAAGCCGTCAGCTCTTGATCCAATTTACGGCAGCCACCCGGTCTCGTTTCAGTTCTTTTTGCGTCTGCGACCGGCTAAGATGTCGATGACCAGTCACCCGAGCCACCAGCCATGAACAGACAAAATGCAATGCTCAAGATAATAAAGATGTTGGCGGAGGCGGCTGTCTGCCTGCTTCTTTCAATTGTCTTCGTCACTTCGGTTCAGGGGCAGAAGGCGAACCCTGCGCCAACAACCATCACCGGCCAACTCGTCTGTTCTGATTGTTGGTCTGAAGCGGACCGCAAAACCACCCCTTATGGAACTCCAGCTGATTTGGCTTGCGCCCGCGATTGCGCCGAGAGGGGCATTCCGTCAGCCATCGCCGTCAAGCACGGCGACGACTACCAGCTTTATCTCATCGAGCAGGAGCAGTTTAAGCAGAACCGTGATGAATGGCTCGATCGGATCGGCGGGCAGGTTGAGATAAATGGCCGCCCTTATGCAAAGAAAGGCAAGCAGTACATCTCGGTTGAGAGTTACAAGTTTCTTTCCGCGGCACCCAACACCCAGCAGCAAGCGAGCACGGTTGGCTCGGAAGTTGAACTGAGCTTGAAAGATCTTGCGGGAATCGATCAGCGGCTGAGCAGCTACCGCGGACGCATCGTGGTGCTGAACTTCTGGGCCACCTGGTGCGTTCCCTGCAAGCAGGAAATGCCTGACCTCGCTGCAATTCAAAATGAATACGCGGCCTTTGGCGTGCAGGTGGTGGGCGCTTCCGCAGATCAGTTTTCGGACCGCGCCAAGGTGGTCGAGTTCATCAGGCAAACCAAAATCAATTTTCCCGTCTGGCTGGGAGCGACGACCGCAGACATGGCCCGCTTCGGCGTTGGTCCAGGCCTGCCCGCCACAGTCGTCATGGGACGCGACGGCAAGATCGTCATCCTGCACTACAAAGTAATCCAGCAAGCCCAACTCAAGAAAGAGATTGATCGATTATTGTCGGCAGATTCGGCGACGGTCAGTCGTGAATTAGCGGCGGCAAAAAAGAAACTCAGTTCGACCAATGTTTCGCTGGTGCCGAGCTGACCGCTTTGACCCGGCGAGGGCCGCGCCGTGAGCGGGGCAGGAAACCAAACTCAATATAAATGGACTTTGGGAGTCCGGCTGCTCACACATCAGATTCCACGCGCTGCCGTGCGCACCACCCTGACATATCAGGTTCATCCCCGCTTGCAACTCGGCGTTGAATACAATCCACGCGCCGGCGAGTTTAAGCCGCTGGCGAATTTCTTTCTGGTTACTGAGACTGAAAAACGACCGGCTCTGATGATCGGCACCAGCACCGATCGCATCGGCACGCCAAGAGGTCAGGCATTTTTCTCGACGGTCAGCAAAAACTTGAAGCAGGTAACCGGATTGCCGATCGCGCCCTATGTCGGCGCGGCATACGGAACCTTCGATCATCGCCTGCGACCGATCGCTGGACTTACCGTTTTTCTCGGCAAAGGGTTTTCGCTCATCAACACCTTCAACGGCGTGCAGGTCCATCCGGTGCTCAACTTCACTCATGGGCGCCATGCGTTGTCGCTGGTCATGGTCAAAGGTCGACAACCCGGCATGAGCTACAGCGTAAGATTTTGAGGTGGCGCGACTCGCGTCTTCCCATCCAAACTAGAACTGCACCCGCATTCCGAACTGAAACTGCCTGGGATCGAAAGCCTGCGTTGGTTGGCCGAAGGTTGGCAGCGGAGTCGTGCCGGATCCAAAGGTATTATTCGGCACTGAATAGTTCGCTCGATTCAACAGATTGAAGCCGTCGGCGGAAAGCTCGAGACTTGCAT
>Ga0134121_10004357_pt1 | contig 11607 bp, 5 predicted proteins | sample KB301_FD_96463 | JGI IMG/M metagenome (GOLD analysis project Ga0134121, IMG submission 96463) | Terrestrial soil microbial communities without Nitrogen fertilizer from Kellogg Biological Station, Michigan, USA - KB3-0-1 | ecosystem: Environmental > Terrestrial > Soil > Unclassified ...
AGACGGGCTATGTACGCTGCGCATACCAATCCGGCAATTTCAGCGGCAATCGTCGCCGGTGAATAGCCGGACTTCTCTTCCCAGCGATCCTGATTCGTTACCGGGCCGTGATGAACGATGAAATCAGCCGCCGGCTTCACGTGTTTCAACCAGGTGCGACGATCTGTTCGACCAAATTGATAAGCCAAAATGAGGGGGAACGCGACCTGATCCATCTGCACGCCGCCGCCAATGGGACGGCCATCGACCCAGGAGTTTTGCGGGAAGCTGCCGTCCCGCTTTTGCTGCACATTGAATAGATAGTTCAGCGCGCGGTTAGCAGCAGCCGCGTCGCCCATCGCATAGAAAGCAGTTGCGACTTCATAAAGGTCACGAGACCAGACTGCATGATAGCCACTGATTGTCGGCTCGTTCGCGTTCGGCCCCCCGCCCCATGGAATAGACGGCGAAGCAATGAAGCCGCCACGATAGGTTTTGTCCTCCAACCCCTTTAGAACCATCGCCGCCATATTGAACTGTCGCCGGTACTTGGACTCGACAGTGGGCAGCGTTGCCAAATAGGCATGCCACCCTGCTTCATAATCTCGGCGAATCGCGTCAAACCCTCGGGCCAGCGAGGCGCGCGCGTTCAGCAGAGCGGTACGCGGAGTCTTACCAAAACCGAGGGCCAGGGTGCAGTGCGGCCTGTCGCGACTTGAACCTTGAAAGCCTTTTAGCGCGGCTACCTGAACAACGTTCCCGTTCGTCGCCAGATCGTAGGGATGAAAACTTGTGCGGTTCCAATTTCTCCGGAGTTCAGTCAAGCCATCACTCGTTCCAAAGTACCCATTTGTGATATCGAGAGCTTTGGAACGCTCCCCGGGCTTGACCACGTCTCGGAAAAATTCATCTTCGTCAGCAAATCCGGAACTGGAAATCAAGGCAGAAGCCTTGTCGCCATCAACCGCTATCAGCGCATCGCCTTCAGTCCAGGCTGAGTCATGCATCCCGCTATTGTTGATTGATGGATCATAGTAGAGATAGACATTCGCAGCTATACCACTGTCGAAGGTAAGGTCGATCAAAATGGTATTTCGTTGCGGATCCGTAACATAGGTCTTAGTTATCGTATAGTAACCATCTTTGGACGTGTTGGTTTGCCGAAAGGTTGGGGCCTTTGCATCGATCATCTCTATGCGATGTGTGGTGTCTTCGAATTCAGTGCGGACGCCGCCATCGACAATCAGCAGTTGCAGCATCTGCACATTCGGTACGTCCAGAGTTGGGAAGTACACCTCAGTCATGACGCCGTCATTGAGCGTGAACCAAACTTTGGAAGCAACGCTGTTCGCGGTGCCAAATCCGTTCTTGGCTGCGCTCATCCAATGAGCGTCCTGACCCGGACCTCCCGGCGCCGGACGGTTCGTTGCCTGTGCCGACAATATGGAACAGTGAAGGATTAGTAGTAGGGTGAAAAGGATTCCCCGCATCCAGGTATTGAATTCAGGTTGAGTTCAGTCTGTTAAAAAACTGAGAGAACCATGAGCAGCTACGGGATCATCCTCGCCGCCAACCGCCGAGCCACATCAATCGTTGGCGGTCAGCTTACCAGAGTCCCGCTGAAAATACATTGAAGTTTTACCGCTTTCATTGCATTATGTTGGCGGTCATCCCCTCTGAGTCAGGATAAGTGTGGCAACGCACATACATACGCCGCATTTCCGACTATCCTGCCCCCTTAATTCTGTTTAGTGCCGGTTTGGTGGAGGTGGCGCCAATTCCGTTTGCGCCGAGATGGAATCGCCGGCTCTCGCAGGTTTCCGAGAGCGCCTCGAATAAGCGCTGCGGAAGTTCCGCCCCCACACAAACGGTTCATTTACCATCCCGTTCGAGCGGCAGGTTTTCGTCACTAAGAATCAAGCTGGACTAAGGAGATTTGCTATGAGTCGCATCGCATCTATTCTCGTCCGCACATTGGTGTGCGGCCTTTTTCTCTTATTCGCAGTAATAACCGCCAGCGCTCAATTCAAGGCCGGCATTCAGGGAACGGTCACTGACACCGCGGGAGGACTTGTCCCTGAAGCAAAGATCACTCTGGTTAATACTGAAACCGGAAAAGCGCAGGAGACTACGACGAGCAACGAAGGCTTTTATCGCCTGTCAGGTCTGGCGCCCGCAAAGTACAAGCTCACTGTTGAAAAAGCAGGATACAAGCAGAAAGTCTTTGACAACGTTGCCATCAATGCTGAGGCCGTCCAGGGACTTGACGTCCAGCTTGAGGTTGGGGACGTTAGCGCTACAGTTACCGTCACCCAGGAAACCGCGCAAACCTTAGAGACTGAGAACGCAAATGTTGATAAGGCGATCACCACGCAAGAGGTCCGCACGCTGCCGCAGTTTGGACGCGACCCTTACGAGTTAGCGCGATTGACTCCGGGAGTCTTCGGCGATGCCGCGCGCGGTGGCACTGGTGGTGCGGTAAACCTACCCAACACGGCCGGCCCGGGCGGGTCCAGCAGATCAATCTTCCAAACAGAAAACCAACCACAAATCTCAGCCAACGGACAGCGGATTACCGCGAATAATTTTCAGATCGACGGCACCAGCGTTAATAGTTTGACTAACGGCGGCGCAGCGGTAATAACCCCGAATCAGGAATCAGTCAAAGAAGTGCGCGTGATCGCGAATGTCTATTCGGCCGAGTACGGTCGTAATTCAGGGGCGCAAATATTGACCGTCTCACAAAATGGCACGAACAGCTTTCACGGAAGTCTCTTTCTTAAGAACAACAGTCCCGGACTGAACGCAGTTAATAAATACGGCGGACCGAACGGTGCGCCGGGAATCCGAGTGAACCAGCATCTTAACCAGTTCGGCGGGAGTTTGGGCGGGCCGATTTATTTACCGCGCTTTGGTGAGGGAGGGCGCTCCACTATTGGCAGCCGGGACCGGGCGTTCTTTTTCTTTTCTTATGAAGGCTTGCGCAGCAGCAATACCGACACTGTTAATGCCTTCGTTGAGACGGCGGCATTCCGGCAGGCCGTAATCTCGGGACGGCCAGGGAGTATTGCGGCCCGCATTCTGAGCGACTCAGGCATAGCGCCGCGCATCGTTTCCGCGATCCCGGTCACCTGCGCCTTCGCGGGCTACAACGCGAGTAACTGCGTACAGCTGGCGGGCGGCCTCGACATCGGACGCTTAGCCGGAGCCCAGGGGCAATATATTTCTTTCGGCGATCTGAGCGGTGGGGGCCCGGACGGCATTCCCGACATTCAGTTCGCGCAATTGGCGGTTCCCACCATCAGTCAAGGCAATCAGTACAATCCGCGCATCGACATCAATCTTACCAAGAACGACACCATTACTTTCAGTTCCTACATCTCGCGATTCAAAGGAACCGGCGCCGACGCAGCCGGTCGCAGCCGCCCCATGGGCGATATCACTACTGCGCCACAGAACCTCTTTGGCATGCTTACCTGGGCGCGCACCATCTCTTCGAATAAGACTAACGAGGCGCGCTTTAATGCGACTCGATTCTCTTTCGACGAAATCACTTCGTCGAATAATACGAACTTCGGCATTCCGCGAATCGAAATCGAAACACTTCCTTTTGATCGCATACGTTTCGGCGCCCCCTGGGCGGAAACTACACCCGGGATCTTTTCTGAGAACACTTTCGAATTCCGCGATACGTTCCGTTGGGTGCGGGGAAACCAGGCGTGGAGCTTCGGTGGCGAACGCCGCTGGGAGCAGGACAACAACGACCTTTCGGGAGGGTCGCGGCCACTGTTTACTTTTGCGGGTTTGTTCAACTTTGCCAACGATGCCCCTTTGTTCTACCAGATCAACGCGGACCCGCGTTCAGGCGGGCCGGCACAGTCAAAGCGCAACTTCCGCTCGTCGACCGATGCCTTGTTTGTACAGAACGACTGGAAGTTTCGGCCGAACCTGACCGTGAATCTCGGTCTGCGGTGGGAATACTTTGCGCCGCTATCTGAGAAAAATGGAATACTCAGCAACTTCATTCTTGGACCAGCTGGTCAGGAAATAACGGGCGGAAGGATCTCTGTAGTCAAATCGCTCTTCCCTCCGGATCGAAACAACTTCGCGCCTCGTCTTGGTTTTGCTTATAGTCCGAACTTCGGTGATTCGTTCCACGGACTTTTCAACGAAAACAAGCTGGTGGTACGCGGCGGTTTCGGCATCGCTTACAATCGCATTCCGCTCCTTGAATTTGCCAACACCCGCGGCAATCCACCGTTCTTTGCGCGCTACGCGATTTGCTGCGGAACATCCGCCTCTGACTTCAGCACGCCCTTCAATGGTGGCCAAATTCTCTATGCACTGGGTGCAAGTAATTCTCCATTCAGCTATCCGACAAACCCCGCGCTACGTTTGACGTTCAATGGTAACGGGATTCCGAATCTGGCTAATGGGGCTCAAGTAGAAATATATGGCGCCCCGGCGAAAGTGCCGACACCGTACGTCTACACCTACTCGCTCGAGGGACAGTACAGCCTTCCAGGGAAGCTGGTAGCGTCAGTTGGTTATCAGGGCAGCCAAAGTCGCAAACTGGTAAGACTGGTAAATGAACGTTTTCTCTTCCCTGATACGTTCATTTTCTCGAATATCCTCTTCCCAACTCCGGACACAAACGCCAGCTACAACGCTTTGATCGCTCGTCTGACGCGTCGTTTTTCGAGTGGCTTCCAGTTCGACGCGATCTATCGGTTTGCCAAGAGTACCGACGTTGTCTCTTACGAAGGACCCACGGCCAACACCAATCCTACTTATCCGCTCGACGTGCGCCAGGAAGTTGGCCCGTCGGACTTTGATGTGCGGCACAACCTGGTCGTCTCCGGACTTTGGGAACTGCCAATTTTCAGAAACCGTCATGATGCGGTCGGCAGTATTTTGGGCGGTTGGCAGGTCAGCGGCATTCTTACCGCACACACAGGATTCCCATGGACTCCGGTTGTGGGCCAATGCATCAGCACACGCGGACCGAGTATTTGTCCGGTGCGACCCGTAGCCTACTTTGGCGGGGCAGGCACTGACACGTCGAACGACGCATTCATTACGGGCAGTAATTTCCCGGGGGGCGGCTCAAAATTCTTCAGCACCGCGGCGCCGGTGGGATTCCAATTACCAGGCATCAGCCGCAATTCGTTCCGCGGCCCGCGTTACTTTGACGTTGACATGACCGTCGCCAAGAAGTTTGGCTTAAGTCGCTTGCTTGGCGAAGGAAGATACTTTGAGATAAAGGCAAACCTTTTTAATGTCTTCAATCTCCTGAATCTGCAACCATTCAACTTCAATAGCCCGAGCACGCAGGTTCAGAACGCCCTCTTCGGCCGCGCCGAACGCGGTTTGGCCGGGCGCGTGGTAGAGTTTCAGGGCAGATTTAATTTTTAGGGAATCTGAGAAATTCGTGATAATGAGAAAAGCCCGGCAGCGAGTGTGTCGGGCTTTTCTCTTAAGGCTTGTGCGGCTCGGCCGGGTTATTGCACTAGAAGGATTGGAATCTCAGCCGTCTTCAGACGGCTTTCCCGAAGGGTTATTAGACCAGCCGTTTTACGGCTGGGTACAACACCGGCCAACTCCAACTAGCAGCCCGTTTCAACGGGCTTCAGATTCAGTTTCAAGTTGCTGCACCAACGAAAAGGACGCTGTAGCGCCCTTCGAAATCTAGCTCTATGAACCAGGCCTAAAAGGCCTGGCCTAACGACCCTGCGCGGGGAAGCCGCGTTAACGCGGCTCAATATTCGAACCGTCGATCCGAACTATTCTAATCGTAGTTACGCTATCACGGCTTCCCTTCATTCACCGCTCGAGGCAATGTGTCTTCGATTTGCTCGTCTCCCTGTATGCCCTGTGCGCGTCGCGCTTTGCTCTCTGCGTCGCATTGCTTAAAGACAACCAGTTCACGTTCGGCGTCGTCCTTTCGCTTCAGCCTGGTGTAGGCGAGGAAGAGTTGATAGTGAACGCCAGGATCTCGCGCTCGAATCCTGGCCGCGCCGCCCAGCACGCCAATCGCTTCGTCGTACCGTTTCGTCCGCACCAGCAGCCGGCCCAGTTCATAGTTCGCATAGAAGTGACGCGGATCGAGTGCGACCGCTCGGCGCAGCAGTTTCTCGGCTTCAGCATCGCGGCCACGATCGCCCACCACAAAACCAAGTTGCGCCAGCGCATCTACGTTCCCGTCTCTAAGCGCAAGTGATTTACGCAAAGCAGCCTCGGCGATCTCGAGAGTGCCGTACCCTCGAGCCGCGATACCGGCGAAGTATTGAGCCTCTGCTGATGCGGGAAAACGCTGCGCCGCGCGCTGAAAGATGTCCAGGGCGCGGTCGTAGCGCACCAGCAGCATGTAAGCTCCCCCGAGGCGAACATAGTAAACCAATTGCGCCGCGTCCTGTTTGAGGGCCAATTCGTAAAATTCAGCAGCGCCTTCATAGCGTCTTTGCTTTCGCAGCTCTTCGCCAATCATGAAATTCGCCGCCGCGAAGTTGGCGCGCTGCGCAAGCGCTCGCTGCCAAAACCCGACTGCACCTTCGCTGTCGCCGCGCAACGCGGCGACGAGCCCCGAGAGGTAAAGGACATCTGGATCGGATGGCGCCAGCGAACCGGCTGAGGCGAGAACTTCCGCCGCTTCATCAATGCGTTTGAGTTGGTAAAGAGTAAAGCCGAGTTGTGATAAGACCGTTAGATTGTCAGGTTGCTGACGGCGCGCGCGCTCGAACAAAGGAACGGCGTGGTTGTAATCGCCGTGGGCAGCATAAAGCAGCGCCAGGTTGATGGTAGCCTGAGGATGCTCGGGAACCTGGGCCAGCACCGCCTCGAAAGCTGCAACCGCGGACTCTGAACGCCCGGTGCGGGCGAGCAAAACGCCAAGATTGGTTCGCGCCGAAGCTGAGCGGGAATTGAAACGCAGCGCCGCGCGATACTCGCGCTCAGCCGCCTGCGCCTGGCCACGCTGGTCGAGAATAGTCCCCAGCAAATTGTGGGCGTCAGCGTTGGATGGCTCTGCTGCAACCGCTCGACGCACCAAAGGCTCTGCGTCGTCGAGCCTGCCGGCCTGCAAGAGCGATGCTGCTTCGCGCAGTAGTGATGCGACATCTTCACTCGCCGCCGGCCGGGATTTGTTCGCCCGTGATTGTGGCTGCGCCAGTATAGGCTTGAGGCCCGGCCCGAGCGTGACGCAGCCAAGGACGATTAATGGAAAGAGCGAACGCAGCGCTGCCATGTGCGGTCACCTTTCATTCCAGAGATAAGCTTTCCCAACATGCAAGCGGATGTTCAGGGCGTTGGAGGAAGACGCTGTAGTATACTGAGCCCTCAATTTTGCAGCAAACTTGAGAGTACTATCTCATTAGCGCGTCGCTTAGCGCGGTGCTCTAACCCCCTGACAGAAGCGGAAACCCGTCTTAAACGGTTTTCATTTCGAACGCGACCGTCAATCACCGGCCAAGCAAAGCTTGAACCGGGTTTGCCCAAAAAGTAGAGTTATCAGTCCGCAATGCGGACGAAGGATCGTAGCCCAGCGGTTTACTGCTGGGGAATAGAGCGAGAGGATTTGTAGTCCGTGAAGCGGACGGCTGAATGACTCAATAATAACCATCAGATCTTCTAATCTTTTCAGCCGTCCGCTTCACGGACTTCGTATCGGTTCGGCCGATCCCAGCGATAAATCGCTGGGCTATTTTCAACTCCGCTAAACGCGGACTCAATGAACCGCCTTTTTGGGCAAAGCTGCTTGAACTCTGAAACTGACAGGAAGGCTCACGCGTTAATTGAGGATAATAAAAATGAGGCTCATCAAATTCGGCTTTCTGGTCCTGGCTCTCGCACTTGTCTTTGCCGTCGCACCCAATTCAGCACAACGCCGATCGAACAACGAAACCAGAATTAACGCGCTGCTGTCCCAGATGACTCTCGCAGAAAAACTGGGCCAACTGCAACAACTTGACGGCGAAGGCAACGGGAATTTTCGACCCGAGCACCGCGAACTTGTCCGCAAAGGGTTGCTGGGTTCAACGCTTAACGTCCGCGGCGCTCAACGCACCAACGAATTGCAACGGATCGCTGTAGAGGAATCGCGCTTGAAGATTCCGCTCCTCTTCGGGTTCGACGTCATTCACGGTTACCGCACTATCTTTCCTACTCCTTTGGCCGAAGCCAGCAGTTGGGATCCCACTCTGGCCGAAAGGTCGACGAGCATAGCCGCCCAGGAAACATATGCTTCGGGCGTGCGCTGGACGTTTGCACCCATGCTGGATATTGCGCGCGATCCGCGCTGGGGCCGTATCACCGAAGGCGCCGGCGAGGATCCATATCTGGGCGCGGCTTTCGCACGTGCGCGCGTGCGGGGTTTCCAGGGAAATGACTACAGCAGGCCGGGCAAGATTCTCGCCTGCGCTAAACATTGGGTCGCGTACGGCGCCGCGGAAGGCGGCCGCGATTACAACACCACGGACATGTCTGAGCAGACGCTGCGTGAGATCTATTTCCCACCGTTCAAAGCCGCAATCGATGCCGGCGCGGGAACGGTGATGAGTGCCTTTAACGATCTTAACGGCGTGCCAACGTCTGCGAACCCTTTCACGCTGACTACAGTTTTGCGTGGCGAATGGAAGTTTGATGGTTTCGTCGTCAGCGACTATACGTCGGTAAAGGAACTCATCAATCACGGCATTGCGGCAAATGATAAGGAAGCCGCGCAGGCAGCACTGAACGCGGGCGTCGATATGGAAATGGTCAGTCGCCTATTCAACGAGCAGGGCCCGGGGCTACTAAGAGAAGGAAATGTGTCGCAGGCGACGATTGATGAGGCGGTGCGCCGGATTCTGCGAATTAAGCTTCGGTTGGGTCTGTTCGATCATCCTTATACTGATGAAGCCCCCGAGAGCGGCAGCCTGCTGACCCGGACCAATCGAGACGCCGCGCGTCAGATTGCCGGGCGCTCGATGGTCCTCTTGAAAAATGATCATGATGCATTGCCGCTAAACCGGAGCATTAGATCAATTGCAGTGATCGGACCGTTGGCAGATGATCGTCGCACTCCGCTGGGCTGGTGGGCGGGCGATGGCAAAGCTGAAGACACTGTCACTCCTTTGGCGGGCATTAAAGCCAAAGTTTCGGCGCAAACAAAAGTCGGTTACGCGAAGGGCTGTGAAATACAAGGTGATTCGACGGCCGGCTTTGCCGAAGCAGTTGCGTTGGCCAGAGCGAGCGACGTCGCCATCATATTTGTGGGCGAGACTTCCGAGACCGTGGGCGAAGCAGCGTCCAAAAGCTCGCTTGATCTAAGCGGCCGCCAGATGGATCTGGTCAAAGCAGTTCACGCCGCAGGCAAGCCAACAGTCGTCGTGCTGATGAACGGGCACCCTTTGACTATCGGTTGGATTGTCGACAATTCACCGGCGATTCTGGAGGCCTGGATGGGCGGCACAGAGGCCGGTAATGCGATTGCCGACGTGCTGTTCGGCGACGTGAATCCGGGCGGCAAGTTGCCGGTTACTTTCCCGCGCGCGGTCGGACAGGTGCCAATCTACTACAACCATATGAATACCGGCCGGCCGCCCGAAGCGAGCAACCGATATACTTCAAAATATGTGGACTTGCCCTGGACGCCGCAGTTCCCGTTTGGTTTTGGACTCAGTTACACTCAATTCAAAATAACCAATCTACAACTCAGTACTCAACGCATTCGGCCGGATGGCAAACTCGCTGTGACGGCTGAGGTCGAGAATGTGGGCCGGCGGGCCGGCGATGAAGTCGTTCAGCTATACATCCGCGATGTGACGGCCAGCATGACCCGGCCGGTAAAGGAACTGAAGGGCTTTCAACGGATAACTCTGCGGCCGGGCGAAAAACGACGGGTTGAATTTACCCTCGGCCCTGAATCTTTGGGCTTCTACAATCGCGAGATGAGATTTGTGGTTGAACCAGGTGAATTCAAAGTAATGGTGGGATCGAGTTCGGAAGATGTCGTCGAATCAAAGTTTGTCGTCGAATAGGCCGGTCTGTCGAAGAACCTCATGCATCCAGCCAGAGCTCACGCAGTCTTTTCCTTGCGTTCACGTCTCGCCTCAGTTCTGCTGGTGTTGGTTTATCTTTCACCGGCGTTTGGCTCTCCAGCTTCAAGGCTTGGTTCCGACTCTATTCACAGCGCGCGCGCGGCCGGCAGATTCTCGGCGGCCGACGAACAGTTCCTTGAAGATCTCGAACGCCGCTCGTTTCGTTACTTCTGGGACCAGGCAGATCCAGGGACCGGGCTCGTGTCCGATCGCGCGCGGACGGATGGTTCATCTCTCGATCAGAATCATCAAAATGTCGGCAGCATCGCGGCCACAGGCTTTGGGTTAACGGCCTTGTGCATAGCGTCTGAACGCCATTGGATCACGCCAGCTCAGGCCCATGAACGCGCGCGCAACACTCTGCGATTCTTTGCGCGCCAGGCTTTTCAGGAGCATGGCTGGTTTTATCACTGGCTCGACACAAAGACCGGAGAGCGCAGATGGAATAGCGAGGTCTCTTCGATAGATACGGCGTTGTTGCTCGGTGGCGTGTTAACAGCGCGTCAATATTTCCATGACGATCGAGAAATCACCGAGCTGGCTACGCTCATTTATGAACGAGTCGACTTTCGCTGGATGCTGAACGGTCATGCTTATCTTCTTTCGCACGGCTGGAAACCCGAGACGGGCTTTTTAAAACCACGCTGGGACACCTTCAGCGAGGACACTATTCTCTACCTCCTGGCGATTGCGTCGCCGAGGCATGGCATCTCAACGCGTTCATGGTACGCGCTGTGGCGCGATCGCTACCGCTACGAAGGCCACGAATACTTCACCACGATCGGGGTGCCGCTATTCATGCACCAGTACGCGCATGCCTGGATTGATTATCGCGGGCGCCGGGAAACCGTTGGTGATCGCATTGATTATTTTAAGAACTCGATCGAGGCCACCCTCGCGCACAGGGCTTTCTGCATGAATCTGTCGCGAGAGTTTCGGGGCTATGGTCCGAACATGTGGGGCATCACCGCATCAGATAGCGCGCAAGGATATCTTGCCTGGGGCGGACCGCCGCGCGATCCGGCAATCGATGGGACGGTGGTACCGGCAGCTGCCGGGGGCTCGCTGATGTTTACGCCCGAGCTCAGCCTGGCGGCGCTGCGGGAGATGCACGAGAAGTTTGGTGAACGCGTCTATGGGCGTTATGGATTCGTCGATGCCTTTAATCCTAACACCGGATGGACTGATAGCGATGTGATTGGAATCAATGTGGGAATCACTCTGCTAAGCGCGGAAAACGCTCGCAGCGAAAATGTTTGGCGCTGGTTCATGCGCAACGCCGAGGTGGTGCGCGCGCTCCAGAGTGCGGGCCTGGTGAAGTATGGAGCTAGACCTGCAGTCGGGACACGACTGCGCAAAGCAGCATGATAGGGATTTGCCAAAGAGCCGGTTGGTCGGCTGCGACCCGCGTTAGACCGGAGACCATCGATTGCTCGAACGCGGACGGCCCGTCCGCACTGAGCGCGAAGCGCGAAAAAGCGCTAATTGTTTTCGATATCGGAAATAACGCGGATCGGATGCGGACGGGCCGTCCGCGTTCCCAGCAATGACC
>Ga0134121_10004361_pt1 | contig 11602 bp, 8 predicted proteins | sample KB301_FD_96463 | JGI IMG/M metagenome (GOLD analysis project Ga0134121, IMG submission 96463) | Terrestrial soil microbial communities without Nitrogen fertilizer from Kellogg Biological Station, Michigan, USA - KB3-0-1 | ecosystem: Environmental > Terrestrial > Soil > Unclassified ...
TACTCGTTTTGTCATCAAGCAACGTGGTAACACTGTTTCCCACGACATCATATATTGACAAGTTTACAGGCCCGGGTTTAGGAATAAAATAGTCCGTAAATGTTTTTCCGGAAAAAGGATTCGGATAATTCTGTTTCAGGATGTAACCGGATGATGCCAGCACAGGGACTGTGGCAATGGAATCCAGCTGTGCATAATCAATGTACGCCGACCAGATGCTATGCGCAATATTATCTTCCTGTGCCCAGACCGGGTGAATGATGTTGTTGAAGGCCGCAACGCCGATGTAGTCGCCATGCATGTCAGGCGGGAAAAACGGCATCGCTGTTATTTTTGCGCTGTTGAAACTTGCGCCGCCGTTCGTTGACCATGAAAGATAAACGTCTGTCGTCTGGTCAGCATAATTGCTGCGGTCGTAATACACTACATATATAAACCCCGTGCTTTGATCTACGCATAGCCACGGCATGAACTGGTGAGATGTGGTGAGGTCGGTATTGACGCGCATCGTGTTCCACGTATTGCCGCCGTCTGTGGAAGTCGACATGAACACGTCAGTATTGGAAGTGCCGTTGCGCTGGTCAGCCCAGCAGATATAAATATTGCCGTTGTAGATTCCCCCGCTGATGTCGCAAGCCATTGCGGGAAATGCCTGTTCCCTGCTTACGCCGTTGATGCTGTCGTATCTCCATCCGGGAATGATGGTATCCACGTAAAGAGGTTCAGGGAGCCATGTGGCCCCGGCATCGGTAGATTTATTGAAGCGGATGCTGTGTGCACTCCAGGCTGCATACACTTCTCCATTGGGGCCAACGGCCGGCACAGCTCCGATGTTTCCGTCGGGCCATGGATTCAAATTCATTGTGCCTTTGCTGATATAGACAGGGTTGCTCCATGTCTGGCCTGTATCAATTGATTTTGAAAAAAGTATCCTCAGGCTGTCCGCCAGCTCCGTCCAGGTAAGATAAATGGAATTGCGCCAAACGCTGTTCGACCAATCCACGCAAGCCCATTCCTTGTCGGCCCACACGCCGGGAATAAAAGCAGGCAATGTTCCATTGCTCCATGTATCACCTCCATCATCCGATTGCTGGCAAATTACCTGCGTGCCTGATGCTGAAAGGTGCGTGTAGAAAAAATTTCCAAACGTGTCCACCACTACGCAAGGATCACCGTACACGCCAAGCGAAGAATAGAGCGTATCATAAGTCCACGTGATTCCTCCGTCCCATGAATGATAAACGCGGGCAATGTTGGCGCCTGCCACCAACTGATCGGGATTTTTGGGATTGACGGCAATGGTAGGTTCACTCGGGAACATGAACGTTGCCGTTGAACCATCGTCAATAACAATGTTGATGAACTGTGCGCGTGCATGAAAAGAAAATAGCAGAAGCAGGAGAACGCATTTTCTCATGAGGCGGTTTTGAAGAAACCAAAGGTACAAGAAAGCATACGGGTTGATAATTCGTTTTCCAGAAGTCACTCTATATCGCCGAAATTTTTTGTTCAGCCCCGATTGTAATGGAAACCCCGCCAAAGGGAGGATATAGGAGGGCGCGGAGTTGCAATGGAAAGCGGGAGGGAATTCACTCCGGATAAAAAATATCCGCTGCCAATAATTTCTGTCGTCTCAGCTTGCAGCTATTTTGATATCATTAAAACAATGTCCCCTCAGCAGCCCGGCCTTTTCTTCCGAGGTGTGTATAAGCAAGTTCGGTTGCTTCGCGCCCGCGCGGTGTGCGCTTGAGGTATCCTTCCTGGATCAGGAATGGTTCGTAGACTTCCTCAATGGTTCCGGCTTCTTCGCTGACGGCGGTGGCGATGGTCGTGATGCCAACGGGACCGCCTTTGAATTTATCGATGATGCACTGCAGGATGCGGTTGTCCATTTCATCGAGGCCGTGCTGGTCTACGTTCAATGCCTTGAGGGCATGGTGTGAAATGTCAAGGTCGATTTTACCGGTTCCCTTTACCTGTGCAAAGTCGCGCACCCTGCGCAACAGTGCGTTTGCAATGCGCGGCGTACCACGGCTTCGGCGGGCAATTTCAAAAGCAGCATCTTCCTCAATTTCGATGCGGAGAATGGATGCCGAGCGTTTCACAATTTTTTTCAGCAATGCAGAATCATAATATTCAAGGCGGGAAGTGATACCGAATCGTGCGCGCAGTGGAGATGTGAGCAAACCGGAACGTGTTGTAGCGCCGATGAGGGTAAAGGGGTTCAGCTTGATCTGGACGGAACGTGCATTGGGTCCGGTTTCAATCATGATGTCGATCTTGAAATCTTCCATGGCAGAATAGAGGTACTCTTCCACAACGGGACTCAGGCGGTGAATCTCATCAATGAACAACACATCATTCGGTTCCAGGTTGGTAAGCAAACCCGCCAGGTCACCCGGCTTATCCAGCACAGGCCCGCTCGTGGTTTTTATATTCACGCCCAGCTCATTGCTGAGGATGTATGCCAATGTCGTCTTTCCCAATCCCGGAGGTCCGTGCAGCAGGACGTGGTCCAGTGCCTCGTCGCGCTGGCGTGCGGCACTTACAAAAACCCGGAGGTTTTCTATCACCTGCTTCTGCCCTGTGAAATCTTCAAAACCCTGCGGGCGCAGGACTTTTTCCAGTTCTTTTTCTACTGCGGTAATTTCAGTGGCAGCCGGATCAAGGTTAGGATTGCTCATGGTGCGAAAATAAACAAGAGTTGCCAGCAAATGCATGCAGGCCGCTGCAATTAACCAATAACGGTGAACGGTTAACTTTCTTGGGCTGGCATGAATTTATTTTTAAAATATACGTTTCATCAATTGTATTTATTTATTTGCAGCAGAATTCCCGATGATTCAGCGCGCCATCCTCTTTTGTTTTGTTGCCTTGTGCTGCTCCTGTACAGGAAAATACACACCGCAGGTAATTTCCAAACCTTTTTCATGCGAACGCACGTCTTCAGAACATGATTATAGTCTCTATGATTCATGGGCGGCACTTCCTGATAAGAACGACAATGCAGACAGGGTACCGGCAGGCTGCAAGAGTTGCAAGGATGAACAGGGCACTGCTGATGCAGATGTGTTTTTTATTCACCCTACACTTTACCTTGACACCACTGAAGCGAGCAACCAATGGAATGCTTCAGTAAGCGATCAAACCATTAATACAAAGGTGGATGAATCCACCATCCTTTACCAGGCCAGCGTATTCAACGGTGCAGGCAGGATTTATGCGCCCAGGTACAGGGAAGCGCATCTTGCGGCTTATTATACCAACAATAAGGAATCAGCTGCGAAAGCTTTTGACCTCGCGTACAGTGATGTGAGGCGCGCATTTCAATATTACATGGATCACTGGAATAACGGAAGGCCCATCATTATTGCATCGCACAGCCAGGGTACCACGCATGCCATCCGGTTGCTGCAGGAACTTTTTGACGGGCAACCATTGGCCAACCAGTTGGTGGCGGCATACCTTATCGGCATTCCTGTTTACGATACACTTTATACACATTTGAAAATCTGCAGCGATTCTTCCGAGACAGGATGTTTTGTTACCTGGAGAACCTTTGCGCAACATTATTTTCCTGAAGGTTACGTGATACCTAAGCACGATGCTGTTTGTACAAATCCGCTCACGTGGCGGACGGATAACCGGTATGCTTCACGCGATCTCAACAAAGGAGGTATCCTGAAAAATTTTGACCGTGTCATTCCCCGTTTCAGCGATGCCCAGGTGCTGGATGGGGTGGTGCGTATCAACAAGCCGCATTTTTTTCTAAGCCCGTTGTTCAATTACAAAAATTACCACATTGTGGATTACAATCTTTTCTACATGAACATCAGGGAGAATGTACAGCTGCGGGTGCGGAAATTCCTGGAAAAGAAAAAGGAAGCTTCAGGAAAATAAAAAATTTTAATCCTTATTTCCGAAGTCAGCATTTTCACGTGCTGCCATTGAACGGTTGGCGTACACTGCTGCCAGTTGTTTTTTTCCGTTCTTGAGATAAGCGTTGGCAAGAATTTCAAATGACCCTGCTGAATTAGGCCGCGCTTCCAGATTTAATTTCGCAATCGAAATGGCTTCATCAAAGCGCTGCTTTTTCATCAGGCGGTTGGCAAGTCCCAATACCTGCTCTTCGCCTGCCGGGTAAGTATGAATGACCATATCGGTATTTTCTTTCGTGACCTTGGAGGCCACCTTCTTCAATTCAGTACGCAGCATCCCAACGCGTTTCATAAAATAGTCGTAGGGTATTGTTCCGTCAACCAGGTCATTTTCGTATGTCGCCAGGCATTTGTTCAGGTATTGAAATGCATCCCAGGGTTTGCTCGTCTTCCGGTTGTAATGCTTGTAATCTTTATCGCCCCGCACAAGGAAAACGGTGTCGCCATCCTGCTGAATCAATTCATCGAAATTTGAAAGTGATGCGAGCGCGATCTGTGAATAATTCTGGGATTCATTTTTAAAGCCGCCGCATTCTGTCTGCCAGATTTGCGCAAACAATTCTATTCCTCCTTTTTGCGGTTGCAATTTCTGAAGCACGCAATGCACGTTTCCCGCACCTGCGTGGTAGGCATGAAGTACGAGGAGGCGAAACCAGAGGTCTGTTTCATTATAAGAAAGATGCAGTTCGTCCAGGTATTTCTTCACATTGGCAATGCAACCTGCGTTCAGGAGTTTGGCGGCGACCTTTGCTGACTTCTCGAGGTTCGTGCGGTCATCCCGCGACCTGTTCACAACGAGTCCGTATTTTCTTGCAACCGAACGCATCAGCTGGAAAGGCCCGTTTGCTCCCACGGAAGATTTTACTTTTGTCTTTCCCGGACTTTCGATGAGCATGATGGTTTGCGCATACCACGGATCCACTCCCGATTTTTCAAAGACGCGGATGGCTTTGCTGATTTCCGGAAGCACTTTTTTCAATTCATAAAATTCTTCCTTGCCTGCTGTAACGAACAGTGTAGAGGCGGCGTCCAACTGGTTGGTGCAGCTTAAGCTGTCTTTGATGAATTTTTTTTCTTCTTCGCTAAGCTGCATCCAGTTTCCGCGGCAAACCTTTTGAAGCGGCCGGCGGCATGAGGCTGTGTTGATGATGCAGGTGTCGCCGGAAAGGTTAATGACTTCGCGCCAGAATTTTGTTTGTCCGAGTGTGTCCCATCCCTCCCTGTAAAGAGAAGGGTCATGAAGGAAGCTGAGGCGGGCAGTATCGTTGTAACTGATCACCGTTTTTTCAATGACCTGTGCAGCGCCGGTGACCTGTGCGCTGGCCGCTCCCGGCAAAAGGATAGAAGCAAAAAATATTTTTTTGAGCAGGTGGTTCATGGGGCTATTAAACAGGATACGATTTAATAAAAGAGACGGTTGTACAAAACTAATTCTTCTCTTACACTTTAAGCGCAAAATCTTGGCGAATGTATTAACGGGCAACCTGAAAGAATCGGTTGAATTGGTTAAAATTAAATGAAGGTGTTAAACGGTGTACTTATTCCCCGCGCATTTTTTCCTTATGACGTTTGATTTGCTTGGATAACGTCTCCACACACAGGTCTGTGGCCTCTTCAAAAGTGCGGCACTGATGCTTCGTGATAAGGTCATTGCCCGGAATCTGTAACTTGATCTGAACAATTTTATTCTCCAGGTTGCTTGACTTGTCAAGCTTCAGAAAAACTTCACCCATAATGATCTGGTCATAAAAATGTACAAGCTTGTCAACTTTGTCATTGATAAAATCGAGCAGTTTTTGGTCTGCGTTGAAATGGATTGATTGGACCCTGATTTTCATATATATCCTCCTTCGTTTTTTTATGCTCTTGGATGAGCCTGTTTATAAACTTTCTTTAATTTTTCTATGGTGTTGTGGGTGTAAACCTGCGTGGCTGCGAGGTTTGCATGCCCCAGTAATTCTTTCACCGAATTGAGGTCTGCCCCATTGTTCAGCATGTGCGTGGCAAAGGTATGCCTCAGTACATGCGGACTTTTTTTATTGATGGTGGTAACCTGCTTCAGGTACTTGTTAACAATATGGTAGGGTTGCTTGGCTTTGATGTGCCTGCCTTTTTCATCGACAAAAAAATGTGCAGAACGCTCAGGGAAGTTCTGGCTCTCCTTTGCATCCAGGTATTGTTTCACCTGCGTCTTCATGGTGTCTGCAAACGGAATAATCCGCTCCTTGTTTCTCTTGCCCAATACTTTTAACTGGCTGTTGCCCATGTCAAAGTCTGCATCCGCCAGGTTTACGAGTTCTGACAGACGCATGCCTGTTGCATAAAAGAGTTCCATGAGAAGGCGGTCCCGAAGGGCGATAAATCCCTCACCAAAATCAATTTCAGTGAAGAGGAGCTGCATGTTCGGCTCTTCTACATACACAGGAAGCCTTTTGGAAATTTTTGGGGCCTGGACTTTCTGCATCGGGTTGGCGGCAATGTCCCCGTTGCGCAGGAGGAATTTATAAAATGACTTCAGCGTAGTGATCTTGCGGGTGATGCTGCGGGGCGTAATTTTTTGCTCCATCATGCTTACGATCCAGCTGCGCACCATAGAGTGGTTGACGTCTTCAGGGCTTTCGGTGTCGTAAGTGTTTTTGGCGTACCTGAAAAACTGATCGAGGTCGCTTTCATACGCCAGGACCGTGTGTGAAGAAAAACGCTTTTCGAATTTGATGTACTGAATAAAACTGCTGCGTGCCGTCATGGTGCAAATAAAAAAGGAGAGAAAGCAACCTGGGTTTTCTTCTCTCCTTTTATGTCTTTCCTGTCGCGATCATGATATGTTGACCTGCGATGTAAAGATACAAAATGATTTTACTTGAAGGACGACTATAAAATACCTTCCCTGCGGATCTTATTGATGTATTTTGCTTTGATGATTTCCTGGCGTCTTGTGACGGATGGTTTCTCAAAGTTTTTGCGATCACGGAGTTCACGTACAACACCTGTGCGCTCAAACTTCTTTTTGAACTTTTTCAGCGCCTTATCGATGCTTTCGTTGTCTTTAACGGCTACAATTAACATGTTTAATTTTAAAATTTAGAGGCGCAAAAGTAACGTAATTTTTTAATCTGCCAAACGCTGCCAATTACTTATTCTGACTAATTACGGATAACTAATAAAACCATTTGTAATTAGCTTAAATTGGTAATTAACAGCAGTGTTTCAGAAGCTATATCCGAAACCAAGGTTAAAAAAGCCATTCGATGCGCTGAACGGCGGAGCCTGGGGCGACTGATTTAAATTCAGTTTTGGATTCGGCTCGCCGGTTTTCCTGTAAACATAGTCAGCTTTTATCGCCACACCATGGATGGGCTTAAAGGTGAGACCGGCAACGATGTAATCTTTATTATTAATATCGTTTTCAATACCGTTACCTGCAATTGTCTTATCCAGGTCCAGGGTTTCATAACGGGCGAAGAGCGTGAGCGTTTTTTTTGTTTCCTTGTTGAAAAGATAAAGCAGGTTAATCCCGGCTTCCGCATACGCCCCGAAGATGGCTTCAGGAGTATTATTCGCATAGGCCTTATTGATGTTGTCAGCCTCGGGGATGCTGACCTGTGATGCCAAGGCCCGAAATGTAAAGCACTTGCTTGTGTACTGCAGGTCAGCTTCGACGAGAGAAACAGGCGTGCCGAATGGTCCGCTTTCAAGACCGAGACTGTCAGCGTCCCGTTTGTTGAGACCGGTACTTCCTCCATAGTATCCGCTCACCTGGAACCGGAAGTTTTTCAGGTAATACAACACTGATCCTGTTACAGCGATATTGGAAGCAGTCGCATTACTGCCTTCAAACCTTCCTTCCCGTATGCCGGTCCCGTTTTCAAATCCATCTGCATGCAATCCATTAACAATGGCCACGGAATAGTTGAGGCCGTTTACCTGGGGAATGCTTCCATAAATGGAGATACCGATCTCGCGCCACGTGGCCGGAATTACGAGCGTCTCCACATAGGGACGGTCATTCCCGTTGAACGTCGTAGGCAAATGATTTTCATTGATGATTCCGAGACGTGGCGTAAAGAGTCCGGCAGCCAGGTAGGCATCCTTGCAAATGTTGAACTTCAGGTAAAACTGCTCAAGTGAAATTTCTCCGCCGGCTTTCCCGCCTGCTACTTTTGCATCTTCAAGTTCCAATTCACTGAAAAAGGAAATCTTGTTGTTAAACCTGTGTCCTACAAACAGGACATTGCGGGTAAGGTTCGCCTTTGCTGTTTCGTCGGTGAAATCATACTCAACTTTTATTTCTCCGTAACCGGAAATAAATGTGTTCGCGTCGCGCGGGTCAAGGTTGGCGTGCAGTGAATCCTCTCTCGTCATTACCTGCGCGGTAATCGTATTGAACGTGAAGGCAAGGGCAGTTGTAAAAAGTAATATTCGCATTGTTGATTGGTTGATTTGGTATCTATAATAAGGACCTCATTTTTATTTAGAATGATTCTAAATAAGCGGCAAAGATGTAAATTATTTTTTCATGCGGATTATTTTTTTTGAAATGTTACGGGACATTAACAATGCGCGTAAGGTAGTTTAACATGACCTTATTTTTTCATCGTTCAGTTTCTATCGAAATAGTTTTATCCGGGATTATAGTCAATGACATTGTTCTTAACCGCGACATGAAGGTGATGCATATTATTTCGATTTGTTTTTAGCTTTGCCTCATCCGGCCGACCTTTATGAACAGCATTTTTTTTCGCGTTGCCCTCATTATTATTTTTTTCCTGCGGCCCTTCAGCAGCAAGGCACAGCAGCCGATTCTGTTGTCAGACAGTAAAAAATTTTACTCTCATTCTGATTCTTTTTTATTTCTGAAGGATGAAGACAGAAAATATTCGTCACTTGATTTCCAGGATCCTGCATTCCTGGAAGGCTTTAAACCTGCCGGTGCAAAGCAATTCAATTTCGGCCTGACTTCGGCGGCGATATGGTACCGGTTTGTTCTGGTGAACGAAACCGGGGACCGGTGGCTCCTGAAGGCGGAAAACCCTACCGTCCAGGAAGTCACGCTATATATTCCTCATGCATCCGGCAACTGTGATTCGGTAAGTGTAAACTTCCTTCAGAAAATCGAGGCACGTCCGTGGAAGAACAATAATTATTTTATCACGCTGCCGTTTCCCGCCGGCAACAGGCAGGAATATTTTCTTCGCATTACCAGCGATCATTCGATGACTATTCCGCCGCAGATCGGGACGGTGGATTCTTTTTTTGTAAGCAACCACTACAATGATATCCGTGCAGGCATCTACCTCGGGCTGATCCTGATCATGGCATTGTACAATCTTTTTATTTTCATCTCCATCCGCGACAAGTCATATTTATGGTATGTGCTTTACATCCTTTGCATCGGGTTGCTGGTATCCACGCATAACAGTTACCCGTTTGATTTATTCTGGTCCAATTATCCATGGCTGAACACGTACATCGATCTGCTTACCAGCGGGGCTGGCGTGTTTGCTATTTTGTTCACGATGAACTTCCTGCGAACGCGAACGCTCGCACCCAGGATTCACAAGGGATTGTACGTGGTGATGTCCCTATACATAGCAGCTGCAGTTCTTGTTGTTGCAAAATTTACTCTGGCGGCTTCCATTGCCGAGGCGCTGATCGGCTTCGTCGGTTCCATCTATGTTTTCTGGGCTGTCATTTATATTTACAGAACAGGTTTTAAGCCGGCGCGTTACTACCTGCTTGCCTGGGGAGCACTCATGCTGAGTGTGCTGGTGTTCGTGCTGTTTGATATCGGCATCTTTGACCTCAAGGGAACGCAGTTAGATCCGCTCCTGATCGGTTCAGCTGCAGAGGCGCTGTTGTTATCCTTCGCGCTTGCAGACCGCTACAACACCTATAAAAAAGAAAAAGAGGACATGGTTTCGCAGCAAAACATCATCCTGGAACAAAAGGTCGCTGAGCGCACACAGGCTTTGAAGGAAACGCAGCAACAGCTGGTGCAACAGGAAAAGCTGGCTTCACTGGGACAAATGACGCGTAGCATCGGGAATGAAATCCAGAGTCCGCTGAACTTTGTAACCAACTTTTCCGAACTTTCAAAAGACCTGGTCGCAGAATTGGAAAAGGAAATCGCAGAAGAAAAGCCGAAGGAAATCTTGCGCAACCTGAAAGCCAATTTTGACAAAGTGTTGCAGCATAGCAAGCGTGCCTCAGGCATTGTGAGAAGCATGCTTGAGCACAACAGAAGTTTTGCCGAAGAAAAACAATTGACGGACATCAACCGCCTCTGTGAAGAATATTCTCTGCTTGCTTACCAGGCCATGCGAAGCGTGCACCGCGGGTTCCGTTGCAGCATCCGCAAAAGTTTTGAACCCGGCTTGCCTGAGGTATATGCATCGTCCCAGGATCTTGGCAGGGCCCTGACGAACCTGTTGAAGAATGCACTGGATGCTGTTCATGAAAGGAGCCTGAAACTGAAAGCCGCTGAAGCCTCAGACTATCATCCTGAAGTATCTTTGACGACTTCCCTGCAACACAGAGCCGTGCACATCTCCGTAAAAGACAATGGCACCGGAATTCCGCCCGGCATCATGGAAAAAATTTTCCTGCCGTTTTTTACCACGCACCACGCCGGTGACGGGTCAGGGTTAGGACTTTCAATGGCTTATGAAATCATAAAAGCGCATGGCGGCGACCTGAAAGTAACTTCTGAAGAAAATATATTTACTGAATTTATCATCAGCCTTCCCCTTTGAAAAAATTATTCCTGGCTTTTCTGGTTATCTATTCGCAGGTCGCTTCAGCGCAGAACGACATCACCTTTACGCGCTACTCTCAGGAGGAAGGAATGCCGGCCGTTACGATCCGCCAGGTTTTTGAAGATGGCCGCGGCTTCCTGTGGATCATGACAGAGCAGGGAATTCACCGCTACGACGGATATTCTTTCAAGACGTTCCGCCATGACCCCACAAATCCCTACAGCATTGCCGGCAACAAGCCTTATGCGCTCCTCTGCGACTCAGCCCGTAACCCTGTGCTTCTTTTCTCCAATGCAATTTCCGTGTATGACAACGGCACACAACATTTCAGAAATTATTCGCCAAAGGAACTGGCCAGGCCCAATGGAATGCCGATTGCCATGTCAGACACCAAAAATGATTATGCACGCAACCTTTGCTGGATCATTTCCGCCGGATCGCTGATCCAATTCAATCCCGCAAACGGCGTTATGACTGCAACAAAAATTCCCGGCGACGAAAAGTTCGACGAGATTGTATTTATTTCGGACAATTCATTGCTGCTACTTGGCAAAAATTCAAGCCATGCGATTGAGTTCAATGTATCGCGACACACCTTCGGCAATTATCCTGACCCGGGAATTGCGCACTCTCTTCAAAATAACAGCAGCCTTGTCCATCTTATTTACAAGGGCGGTTTCCTTGATAACATCCCGGGCACCATTCGCTTGGTATTCATCGGCGACCGTTTTTATTTATTTGATCCGCAAGATCCGGAGCATCCATCCACGTACGTTCCAAAACTCACCAATGCCGAGTTTGATTATACGCGGATGTACCTTATCGGAAACGAAATATGGATTGCAAACGACCATGCAAAACTGATTTCCGTCAATCCCTTGACCGGGAAAGAAGTGTTGTATGACCTCA
>Ga0134121_10004362_pt1 | contig 11601 bp, 4 predicted proteins | sample KB301_FD_96463 | JGI IMG/M metagenome (GOLD analysis project Ga0134121, IMG submission 96463) | Terrestrial soil microbial communities without Nitrogen fertilizer from Kellogg Biological Station, Michigan, USA - KB3-0-1 | ecosystem: Environmental > Terrestrial > Soil > Unclassified ...
ATCGCCGCCGCCGAATCGAGCAGCAGCCGCAACACTTCCTCACTCTGGTTCTTCGTCTTCACCAGCGCGCTCAACACACCACGGCGTTCGTAGTCCGACGAGATCGTCTGCGTCGAGGACGCAACCAGCACAAGCACAGCACTGCTGTTCGTATCCTGCTTCATGATCGTCTTGAGCACGCGGCCGCGCTCGTAATCCGACTTGATCGTTCCCACCGCATCGAAGTACGGCTGCAGCGCGGCTTCTTTTCCGGTAAGCATCGGTGCGACAGCCGTGAGCAACTGCGCCTGTTCATAATCAGACGAGATGTTGCGCGCCATCTGCCGCAACACGTCACGTAAACCGTTGCCGTCAAGATTGGCCTGCTTGAGAAGCTCCTGGTAGTAAATGCGCTTCGCGTAATCGCCCTGAATCTGATCGATCTCGGCCAGCACGCCCGCCACACCGCGTTGGCCCAGGATCGTCTTCACTCGCCTCTCAGCATCGAATCCACCCTGCCGGACCGCGTCGAGCACAAACTTGCTAAGCCAACTCTTCGCGCTATCATCCAGCGGTCGCGCGGCGCCGTTAACGTAGAACGCTCGCGTGAGTTGTCCCGCGGGATCTCGTCTGACTTCATAACGAAACCATTGACGATCAGTCCGCTCCTCAACGATGACCCAACCGACTTCCGTAATGCTCTTGATATCGGTGTAATCGTCATTGAACTCAGCCTTACCCCGGATTTCGAGAAGGCGTTTTTGTTGACCGTCCTGCTGTATCCACGTCGTCTTGTTTTGAGTTTCTTCGCGGCTCGTCTGAGCGTGAAGACCGGGCACGGGCGCGGCAATGATCAATGCGACGAATGCAGCCAGCAGCCAGAAAATTCGCGCTTTGATCGAATGGTTGAGCAACTTCATGAATCATCTCCTGTTTGAGGCCTGGACGTTGATGTGCACGCGCAGGCGGCGGCCGATTAATCCGCGCGCGTAGTTGATACCGAAAGCACAACGATCGAGCTCGGTTGTGGCGCTGTAATAAACAAACTCTTCGCCGCGTGGTGAGCGACTGCGATCCATCTCGTTCACGGCCAGAGCGATGGGTACGGTCTTGTCTTTGATCGTCAGCTCGCCTTCGAGGTCCAGCGAGTCGCGATCTTTGCCGCGCCGGATGTTTGTGCTCCTGAATTCAATCTCGGGAAACTTCTCGACGTCGAAGAAGTCGCGCAGGAGCAAATGTCCATCACGCCGTTTGTTGCCGGTATCGATACTATCGGCCCTGATCGTTGCGGTAACGGACGAGCGGCTCACGTCGTGCTCATCCAGAACGATCATGCCTTCAAGATCGCTGAACCGGCCTTTGACCTTGAACCACAGGTTTCGAATCGAGAACTCAACCGTCGTGTATGCCGGGTCGAAATGCCAGGCACACTGACTCTGACGTTCACTCATTGCCATCTTGTTAATCCTGCTAATCTTGTAATCCTGTTAAAGACTCACTCGTACCGGAGCGCCTTTAAAGGATCAACACGCGTCGCTCTCCGTGCCGGCAGGTAACACGCCATCAATGTCACGAAGAACAACCCCAAAGACACGCCGACAAAAGTCGCCGTATCAGTCGCAGTAACTTCAAAGAGCAACGTAGAAATCAATCGAGTCAACGCAAACGAAGCTATTAGTCCTGCTGCAACTCCGATAACCCCGAGCACGATTCCCTTTCGCACCACGAGTTTCAGCACATCGAAACGCTGCGCGCCGAGCGCCATTCGCACTCCGATCTCGTGTGTGCGTTGCAACACCGAGTAAGACATCACACCGTAAATCCCGACCGCCGCCATCACGAGCGCGACGAACGAGAAGACCGTTAACAGCGACGCACTAAATCGCGCTCGCGCCACGGAGGTCGAAAGCAGAGTCTCCATCGTGTTGACTTCCGCGATCGGTTGTTGCGGATCGAGCGTGTGGATGACGTTGCGCGCCGCGCCGGCGACGGCATTCGCATCACCGCGCGTACGCAACATCAGCGTCATGCCGGGATAGACCAGCTCGGCGTGTGGCCAGTAGACCATCGGCTCGACCGGGACATCGAGTCCGAGATGCCTGTGATCCGCGACGACGCCGATGATCTCGCACGGGACGTTCTCGTCTTTCATGTAGATCGTGAGTTTATGGCCCAGCGGATTCCGGCCACCGAGGTTTTTCTGCACGAACGTCTCGTTGACGAGCACGACGTGCCGCATGTCAGTCACTTCCTGATCCGTGTAGAGACGCCCGAGCTTCAAAGGGATCTGCATCGTCTGAAAGTAACCGGCGTCAGTAACATTCACACCCGTATTCAATTCCTGATCGGGTGGCAACTTTTGGCCATCGACATCGACACCCGTACCGCTGTACAGGCCAGTGAAAGGCGGCGTATCGATCGCACCCGCTGCCTCGACACCGGGAATCGATTTCATCTGGTCCACTGCTTGTTTGAAGAAGTTTATGCGCTTCTGGTCCGTGTCGTACTTCCTCGGCAGCACATTCACGCGCATCGTGAGCAGGTTCGTCGGATTGAAGCCGGTCTCCACTGCCTGTAGACGACTCAGACTCTTCACGAGCAATCCGGCGCCGACCAGCAACACGAGGGCGAGAGCAACCTGCGTCACGACAAACACGCTGCGTACGAAATGACTGCCGGTGCTGCCGCCAACACTCTTACCGCCTTCCTTCAGCGAGCCTTGTAGATTGAAGCGCGTGGCTACGAGCGCGGGCACGAGTCCAAACACGATGCCGGTGAGTACAGACAGGCCGAGAGTGAATCCGAGCACAGGAAGACTGACGCTCACGCTCTTCAGATCTACGAGCGCCGGTGGACTCAGCGCGACTAACGCTCTTGTTCCCCACCACGCGACGAGCACACCGAGCGTGCCACCGAGCAGCGAGAGGATCACGCTCTCGGTCAACAACTGCCGGGCAATGCGCCAGCGACTCGCGCCGAGTCCGGCACGCACGGCAATCTCTTTGCGACGTGCGCTCGCACGCGCCAGCAAAAGGTTCGCGACGTTCGCACAGGCGATCAGGAGTACAAAAGCCACTGCGCCGAAAAGGATCAGCAACGGACGTCTGATCTCGCCGGTCACTTGCGTGCGAAGTGGAACGACGTTCACATTCCAGCCGGTGTTGAAGTCGGGATACTGCTGTTCGAGCCGCGCCCCGATCGTCTGCATCTCGCGCTGTGCCTGGTCCATCGTGACACCGGGCTTCAGGCGCGCCACGGCAGACGCGAAGCGGCCGCGACGTTCGCGCAGATCGTTCGTAACTTGCAGTGGCATCCAGATGTCAGCGGGCTTCCGGGCGCGTGAGTTACGTTGAATGTGCCAGCCAAATGTGGCAGGCATCACGCCGATGACAGTGGCGGGTTGTTCATTGACGAGAATCTGTCGCCCAACAATCCCTTGGTCGCCGCCAAAGCGTCGCTGCCAGAGACCATAGCTGACGACGATCACGCGCGGCTGGCCCTCGCGTCCATCGTCGTCGGCGAAAGTGCGACCGAGAACCGGATTTGCACCGAGCACCGAGAAGAGATTGCTGGATGCAAGCTGGCCCGTGATCTCTTCCGGCTCTCCGTTCCCAGTCAGATTGCGGCTGGTATCCAGGAAGAACGCCATGTCAGCGAAGACCGTGTTCTGTTCCTTCCAATCGGAGAAGTTGCCGAGGTTGATGACGTTCTGATCGGTGCGCCCGCCCTGTTTCTTTTCCCACACGAGCGCGAGCTGCTCCGGATCCTTGTAAGGAAAACTGCGCAGCAGCACAGCATTGACGACGCTGAAGATCGCAGTGTTCGCGCCGATGCCAAGCGTGAGCGCAAACAACGCCACAAACGTCGTCAACGGACTCTTCAACAGCATCCGCACGCCAAACTTGATATCAGCCACTAGTGTCATCAAAAGATCTCCTTGCCACAAAAAGTCACAAAAACACATAAATGAGAAATGGGAGATTGCTCGACTTCATTTACCTGTGTTCATCTCACTTGTTTTCTTTTGTGCCTTTTGTGTTCCTCTTTGTGCTTTTTGTGATCTCATTCGCAACGGAGGGCGTCCATAGGATCGACTCTCGTCGCGCGCAACGCTGGTATGTAGCACGCCAGCAACGCGACAATCGCCAGCAACACCGCCACTGCCAAAAACGTGAACGGATCCTTTGCCGTCACTCCAAACAACCAACTCGTGATCAAACGCGTGACCGCATACGCGCCCGCCAGTCCGATCCCAAGCCCGAGCAAAATGAGCATCCCTCCCTGTTTGACGATCATCAGCAACACGTCGCGCGATTGCGCCCCCAGCGCGAGCCGGATCCCAATCTCGTTCGTGCGTTGCGCCACCGAGTAACTCATCACGCCGTACAACCCGACAATCGTCAGCACCAGCGCGACCGCGGCAAAGATCGAGAGCAAGGTCGTGCTGAAACGTGGCCCTGCAACCGACGTCGACAAATATTCATCCATCGTTTTCACAGCAAACACGGGCACGTCCTGGTCCATCGCCGCGACCTCTTTGCCGACAGCGGAAATCAGACTGCGCGGCTCGTTGCTCGTCTTGACGACACCGACGAGCTGCGTGAACGGGACCTGCGTTTGCGGCACGTAATAAGCCGGCGGTGGATCAGTGCTCAGACTGCGATTCCTGACGTCACCGACAACGCCGACGATCTCGCGCCACCTGTCTTCGTCATCGTCGTAAGTAGAGATGCCAGGACGAATACGCTTTCCGACAACCTCTTCGTTCGGGAAAAAATCGCGCGCAAACTTCTCCGTGACGATAACCACCGGCGTGGAACCGTGCTTATCGCGGTCATCGAAGTCGCGTCCCTTGATGATGGGAATGCCCATCGTCTTAAAGTAATCGACGCCGGTAGTGAAGAAATCAGCCGAAGGATGATCCTTGGGCGCCATCGGCCGTCCATCGATCTCGAATGAGATTACAAAGCGGTCTTCACTCAAAGGCAGCGGGTAGATCCAGCTCGCCGACACAGCTCCCGGCGTAGTCTGCAGACGCTGCTTCAAATCAATGAAAAATTGCGCCTGTTTCTCGGTCTTGTACTTAACTTCAGGCAATACGACGTTGAAGGTGAGAACGTTCTCTGGTTGCAAACCGCTGTTCACTTTTTGCAGGCGCCACAGGCTCTTAATCAACAGTCCCGCGCCGACTAACAGGACCACAGCAATCGCGAGCTCGGCAACGACCAAGACATTGCGCACGCGATTGCGGCGCGCGCCTTCGCTGGTTCCGCGTCCGCCTTCTTTCAGCGTCTCGACGAGTTCGGTCTTCGAAGAATGAAACGCGGGCGCGAGTCCAAAGATCAGACCGGTCAACAACGACACGCCGAGAGTGAAGCCCAGCACGCGCCAGTCAATGCCAACGTGAATCGCGCGCGGAATGTCTTCCTTCCCGAGCGCTACCAGCAAATCGGACCACCACACTGCGAGCAACAGTCCGACGCCACCGCCCACAATCGACAGCAACACGCTTTCAGTCAACAACTGGCGAACCACGCGCATGCGGCTGGCGCCGAGGGCAGAGCGAATTGCCATCTCTTTGTGACGGCTGGTGGCGCGCGCGAGCAGCAGGTTCGCAACGTTCGCACATGCGATCAGCAGTACGCTCGTCACGGCTCCGAGCAATATCCATAACTTGAGACGAACATCGCCGACGAGCGCGGTCAAAGCAGGCTCGATTCGCAAGCTTCTTTGTGTGTTAGTGTCGGGATATTGCTGTTCCAGACGCGCGCCGATCGTAGACATTTCAGCCTGTGCCTGTTCCTGACTGACACCAGGCTTGAGGCGAGCGATCACTCTCAGAAAGTGCGCGCCGCGCTGGCCGGTGACTGGCTGTTCTCCGGAAGCGTCGCCGGCGATCGTGGTCCATAGGTCGACCGGATCATTCTGAACCGGAAACTCAAATGCTGGCGGCATCACACCAATAACCGTAAAGCGAATGCCGTCGAGCGTGATTGGCTGGTTGAGGATCGAGGCATCGCCGCCGAAGCGTCGTTGAAAGAGTGAATGACTGAGAACCACGACGCGGCCCGTCTCGGTCGGTTTGTCTTCGTCAGGTAAAAATGTGCGGCCCATCACCGGTGAGACGCCGAGCAACGGAAAAAGATCCGCAGTCACGACGGCGCCTTGCAAGCGCGCGGGCTCGCCGCGGCCGGTCATGATGAAGTCGCTGCTGTGATAACAAGACACTCGCTCGAACACGGTGTTCTGTGCGCGGAAGTCAAAGAAGTTTGGATATGAATGCGAGCCGCGCACCCGGCCGAGCTGCGGGGCGGTTTCCCACACGGCGACCAGGGAGTCGGGATTCGGAAACGGGAGCGGTCGCAGCAGCACTGCATTCACGACGCTGAAGATCGCGGTGGTGGCGCCGATGCCGAGTGCGAGCGCGATAGTGGCGACGATGCTGACGCTCGGCGACTTGAGCAGCATGCGCAGTCCAAAGCGGATGTCCTGGAGTAATGTGTTCATGATTTAAATCCATCCACAGATTTCACCGATTCTTTTTCTGTGTAATCTGCGTAATCTGTGGATGCCCTTTCTTTTATTCATCCCTAAGCGCGATCATCGGATCCACGCGCGCGGCGCGTCGCGCCGGCAGGTAACCAGCAACGAGCGCCACCATTAACAAGACGATCGTGGCCATAGCGATCGTTAACGGATCATTCGGCTTTAATTCATAAAGCAACGACGACGCCGTCCTCGTCAGCGCGAGCGACGCCAGCACTCCAACGACGAGCCCGATCACCACCAGCACGAGGGCTTCACGCAGCACGAGCCACAGCACACTGAGGTTCTGCGCGCCGAGCGCCATGCGAATGCCGATCTCGTTCGTGCGTCGCGCCACGCCATACGACATCACGCCGTAAAGCCCGACACACGCAAGCAACAGTGCGAGCAGTCCGAAGAACGACGCGAGCCGCGCGATCAGTTTCTGCTGCACGAGCGAGCGATTGACCTGGTCCGACAAGCTGACTACGTCGTCGATCGGGAGGTTGCGGTTGACCTGTTTGATCGTCTCGCGCACTTGCGGCACAACCGCGCCCGGCGGTCCTGAGAAACGCACGACAAAGTTACGGAGTACGTCCGGCAATTGTGCATGCGGATAAAAAGCGATGGGTTTTGCTTCTTCGGTCAGAGTGCCAAACTTCGCGTCTTTCACTACCCCGACGACTTCGATCGCTTCTGTCGAGTTAGGCCCATCAATTCCAAACCGCTTGCCCAAGGGCGAGCCACCGGGAAAGAACCGTTGGGCCATGGACTCGCTGATCACCGCGACCTTTTGCGAGCCGGCCGTATCCTGTGGTCCAAAGCCTCGGCCCTGCACGAGCGGGATCCCCATCGCCGCAAAAAAGTCCGGACCGATAATGTTGTTCCTGATTCTGCGATTCGCTGGAACCATGTCGGGCTGTTCGCGCGTGTAAGCCGGGCTGGTCCAAAGACCCTGATGAAACGTGAAGAATGCGAATGAAGCAGCCTGCACGCCTGAAATCGCCTTCACCTTGTCTTCCACTTCGCGCAGCAGGGCGGGTAGCTTCGGATCCTTGTCCTTGTAACCAGTCGCCGAAGTGTCCACTTGAAACAGTATGGCGTTTTCCTGGTTGAAGCCGCTGGGAATGCGTTGCAGGTTGATCAGCGTGCGCACGAAGAGTCCCGCGCCCACGAGCAGGAGCAGTGAGAGTGACACCTGGGCTACTACAAATGCCATCGCGAGTGGGTTTCGCAACGTCGAGAGAGCGGATGTTTTTCCACCTTTGAGCGAAGTGTTCGGCTCGATTCGTGCAGCACGCAACGCGGGTGCGGTGCCGAAAACCACGGCGCACAAGACCGAAACGCCGATAGTGAAGGCAAGCACGCGAATGTTTGGAGTGACTTGAAGTGGAAGCGCTTCCGGACCATCAGAAGCCATCACCAACAGCAAACGAGTGCCCCACCACGCGAGCGCCGCGCCGGCAACAGCTCCGAGGGTCACCAGCAACGCGCTTTCCGTAAACAACTGGCGCACTAGTCGAAAACGTCCGGCGCCCACCGCCATGCGCACCGCAAACTCCCTTCGACGCGCCGCACCGTGGGCCAACAACAGGTTCGCGACGTTAGCACTCGCGATCAGCAGGACGAGCCCGACAACTCCCATCAGGACTTTCAAAGATAGTGAGAATTGCTCGCGCAACGTCGACAAGCCTCGACTCACAGGCGTCAGCTCGAAGTGAGTCTTTTCGATGTTCTGCAATCTGTCCGGTGCGGGTTGATTACCGGCTATAGTTCGCAGGTATTGTTTGAAGAGAAGATTGACGGCTGCATTTGCCTGCTCCGCTGTCACTCCGTTTTTCAGTCGCGCGATGAGGTGCAGCGATCGAAAATTGTCATTGTTTCGCCCCTCCCAATGCGAAGGTGGCAACTGCTTTTCCATTGCGAGCGGAATCCACAGATCGGGAGCAGAGCCAACCGTCGTACCAAAAAATTCTTTTGGCGCGACGCCGACGATGTTGTACGTCGTTTCATCGATCTTGATCGTCTTGCCGAGCGCCGCAGGATCGCCGCCGAGTCGTTGCTGCCACCACGCGTAACTCACTACTGCGACCGGATGTCCGCCGGGATTCTGGTCGTCCGCCTCAGTTAAGACACGTCCGAGACCGGCATTGATACCGAGCAAAGGGAAGTATGAGCCGGATACGAGTTGCACTTCTATCTGCTCGATATCGTTACTAGAGTTGACGAAGCCATGCACGTTCCACGTTATGCTGAGCAAACTGGCAACGCCTGAAAACAGGTCGGTGCGTTGTTGGGCCTGGCGATAAAAAGGATAGGAGAAGAGATCGACCTCTCCGAAGGCAGGGCCGATCGAAGCTCCCTGGTCCTCACCTTTGCCAAACAGAACGAGCTGCTGCGGCTCCTGCACCGGCAGCGACTTGAGCAGCATCGCATCAAGCAAACTGAAGATGGCAGTGTTGGCCCCAATCCCGAGCGCGAGCGACAGCACCGCCACCGCCGTAAAGCCCGGCTTCTTCAGCAGCATCCGTATCCCATAGCGAATGTCCTGGAACATTAACGTCTCCAAATCCATCCACAGATTTCACAAATTTATTTCTGTGTAATCTGTGTAATCTGTGGATTACTCGTATCGCAGCGCTACCAGGGGATCGACTTTCGTTGCGCGGCGGGCCGGGATGTAGCACGCCAAAAGCGCAACTGCGATTAGCCCAATCGAAACGCCCACGAGCGTCGTTAGGTTGTTCGGCGTCACACCAAACAGCAGCGAGCCCAGGAACCGCGAAAGCGCAAACGACGCGCCGAGCCCGATCACCACGCCAACTGCAACCAGAATCACGCCGCGGATCATGATCAACCGAAATACGTCGCGACGTTGCGCGCCGAGCGCGACACGAATCCCGATCTCGCGCGTGCGTCGCGCCACTGAGAACGTCAAGACACCGTAAAGCCCGAGCGCTGTCAGCAACGTCGCGAGCAATCCAAACGCGGTCGAGAGCCACGTCACCATTCGCTCCTGGATCAGCGACTCATCGATCTCGGTCGAAAGCGTCTTGATGTTGTAGAGCGGCAGGTGTGGATCGAGCGCCTTCAATGCGGCGCGCAACTGTTCGGCAACACCATTCGGATCACTCGATGTCTTAACGTGCAGCGTGAGATTCGTGAGTGTCGAATCCTGGGCCACGGGAACGTAGAAATGCCGACGCAGGCTCTCCCGCAGATTAATGTATTGAGCATCCTTGACGACGCCGACGATCGTCATGTCGGGCACGTCGTCCAGCCCGATACGTTTCCCGAGCGCGTTCGACGTGCTGCCGAAGTAGTGCTTCGCCATCTTCTCGTTGACAATGACGACCCGCGGCGTGCCGAGGCGATCGCGTTCGTCAAAATCGCGTCCCGTGAGAAAAGGAATCTCGAGTGTTTTGAAGTAATCACTCGAAACGTACGTGGCGTCCGAAGTCATCCTCTCGCCTTCACGCGGCGTGTAACCTTCAACCACGATCCCGTTTTGATCCCAGCCACCGGAGATTGGTGAGTCAGAGGCAAGACTGGCGAACCTGACGCCGGGCAAAGCGCGCGTTCGCGCCATCAGCTCGTCGTAGAACGCTGCCGTTCGTTCCTTCGAATAGCCGTTGAGGGCCGGATTGACACTGGCGAGCAGCACGTTGTCCTTGCCGAATCCGGTATCGAACGCACGCAGGTTTTGCAGCGTCCTTAATAAAAGCGCGGCACTCACGAGCAATGGCAGCGAAAGCGCGACCTGGACCAGGATCAATCCACTACGCAGACTCAGCAGCTTGCTCGCGGCCGTAAAGCTGCGCGACTCGAATCGCAATCCAGGCGCAAAAACCTGTCGCGCCGCTTGAATCGCGGGGGCGAGGCTAAACGCGATACCCAGCAGCAGAGACACGCCCAGAATGAATACATACAAGCGCCAGTCGAAACTTGCATTCAGATTTTGACGGTAATCAGGCGGTACGAACGCAATCAAACCGGCTTTGATCCAGAGCGCAATGAAGATTCCGACTACGCCGCCGATCGTTGATAGGACCACGCCTTCCGTCAGCCACTGCCGCAACAGACGCAATCGTCCGGCGCCGAGCGCGAGGCGGACGGTGATTTCCTGCGCGCGCACAGTGGCCCGCGCCATCATCAGGTTGGCGAGGTTCGCGCAAAGAATGAGCAGCACCGCGCAAGTCGCACCGAAGAGCAACCATAACGAAGTGCGTAGCTCAACTTGCAGGTAGCGAAGTCCCTGATCGCCGGGTATCGCAGCGATGCGTTGGGCCATGAACCGCTCGCGATTGAACTTCGTCCCGTTCGCAGTTAGTTGTTCTGCTTCTGATTCCCGGATCTGTTGGTAAGTAACACTCAGCGACGCCTGCGCCTGCTCCGGAGAGACATCGGCTTTGCGACGCGCCATCACGCTCAGCCATTGGTGACGGCGGCTTTGCAGTCGCGTCAGCGGGAGGGGATTGAAGACCGGTGTCATCATCAACGGCACGCGCACATCAGGATTGTTTGAAAGATCGACACCGTAGAAACCCGGCGGCGTGACGCCGAGCACGGTCACAGGTTGTTCGTTGACGAGGATCGTCTTGCCGATCAGGTTCGGATCTTTATTGAACCTGCTTTCCCAAAATTTGTAGCTCAACACTGCGACCGGATGCGCGCGCGGCGTGCGATCGTCATCCTGCGTAAACAACCTGCCGACCCACGGACGCACGCCGAGCACTTCGTAAAAGTTTCCACTGACAAGCTCACCACGTACGCGCTCGGTCTGGTCGCCGTAGCTGACGTTCATCTGCGTGCCGCCACGCGCGATCACGCCCGAGAAAACGGAATTTCGATCGCGCAGATCCTGGTACATCGGATACGAGAAGGAGCTATCTCCATCCGGCTGCTTCGCCTCATAGACCGATAGGACCACAAGCTGCTCGGGGTTCGCTACCGGCAGACTCTGCAACAGCACCTGATCGAGGAGCGAGAAGATCGCGGCATTCGCTCCGATGCCGAGCGCCAGCGTGAGCACCACGACGCCCGCAAACGCAGGGTTCTTCGTCAACATGCGCAAGGCGTAACGGATGTCATTGATCA
>Ga0134121_10004363_pt1 | contig 11600 bp, 7 predicted proteins | sample KB301_FD_96463 | JGI IMG/M metagenome (GOLD analysis project Ga0134121, IMG submission 96463) | Terrestrial soil microbial communities without Nitrogen fertilizer from Kellogg Biological Station, Michigan, USA - KB3-0-1 | ecosystem: Environmental > Terrestrial > Soil > Unclassified ...
AAGATCGCGTGCTGATCGCGCTCATTTCACAACTGCGCCATTTTCACGCCCATTTCCCTCAGCACGGCGGCGATCGCCGCGAGCAACGCGCGCACATCCGCTTCGAAAATCCGACCCACTGAACCGATGCGAAACGTGTCGGCCTGCGTGATCTTGCCCGGGTAGATGATGAAGCCCAGGTCGCTCAGCCGCCGATAGAAATCCTGGAAACTGAAACTCGTGTCATCCGGGTAGTAGAATGAAGTGATAATGAAACTTTGAATTCGAGGATCAAGGTAAACGCGAAAGCCCAGTTGTTTCATCCCGGCAACCAGCACTTCGTGATTGCGCCGGTATCGCTCGCCGCGACCGGCCACGCCGCCTTCAAGTTCCAGCTCTTTCAACGCCTGCTCGAACGCCAGCAAAGAATGCGTCGGCGGTGTGTAGCGGAACTGGCCGTTCTTCTCGAACCCTTTGAGCTGGTCGAGCAGATTCAGGCTCAGGCTCCGCGCGTAACCGTCGCACCCGAGCAAATCGTCACGCCGGCAGATGACAAACGTAAAGCCGGGCACGCCCTCGATGCATTTGTTCGCCGACGAAATGAGGTAATCAATGCCGGCCTGTGCGAAGTCGATCGGAACCGCGCCAAAGCTGCTCATCGCATCCACGACGTAAGCGCGGCCGTGGCGGTTCACAATCGCGCCGATTTCGTTGATTGGATTGAGGAGGCCGGTGGTCGTTTCGCAATGGACGACGGCCACGTGCGTGATCGAATTGTCCGAGGCGAGCGCTTTGTCCAGGGCGGCCGCATCGCTGGGCGTGTTTTCCGGAGAGCGCAGAACGCTGTGATCGATTTTGAGGTGCTGCAGCATCAAGACCATGCGCTCGCCGTACGCGCCGTTGGCCAGCACGCAGACCTTTCCGTCCGGAGGAAGGCAGGTAGCAAATACAGCTTCGACGCCGAACGTGCCGGTGCCTTGAAGCAGAACCGCCTCCCAGCCGTCTTCACGTGACAGACCCGCGACCTGGAGCAGCCGCTCGCGAATCCATTTCACGCGCGCGTTGAATTCGAAATGCCACGAACCGGCGTCATGAAGCATCGCCTGCTTGACCGCCAGACTGGTCGTCAGTGGCCCGGGCGTGAACAGCGTTTTGTCCCGGGCAGTCGGAATGTCGCGCGCGAGATTCTTTCGTTCCATGATAACAGCCGATCTTTTGATTCTATGCGGCGTCGAGCCGGAAGTTCCAATCCACGCCAGCCTAGGACGACTGAAGGATTTCTCAATAGCCCGTTTTAGGGGGAAACATCGCCGGTTCCTCCCGCCAGGCTCAGTCGTGTTGCCGATCAGCAAAGAAACGCCAACTGAACCGCTACTTCTGAAGAAACTTTATCACCGCTTCGGTGCGTGAATGAACGTTGAGCTTCTCGAATATCTTTTTCGCGTGGCCGTGCACCGTCCACACGCTGATACTCAGGGCGTCGGCGATCTCCTTGTCTGTATAACCCTTGCTGAGGCAAAGGAGAATCTCGCGCTCGCGACCGGTAAGGTTGGCGAACTCCGTCTCGCGCCCCCCGCCGGCCGGCAGATCGAACAGTCCCTTGAAGTAGTGCTTGATTTCCTCGCTGATCAGGCGGTTGTCAAAGGCCGTTTCGTGCGCAAACCGCGCCATCGGCTCAAAAAGCCGGTCCGGTGCGACCCGCCTCATGCAATAGCCCGTCTTGACCCCTGTGACGGAATGGAAAATGTAATTGCTTTCTTCATACGCGCCGATCGCGAACACCGCCGACCGGGGAGCCACCCGCCGGATGGCCTCGATTCCATCGCCGCCCGGTCGCTCGACCAGATCCCGACTCACCAGAACCAGCCGTGCGCTGCTTGCCGGCAGCGCAGCGACGGCTTCTTTCACACTCGGCCACGCGGCGTCAAACTGAAAACCGGATTGCCGGTTTATCCAGCGGGCCAGCGCGCGTCGAACGCCGGAATCGGCTTCCACGACAGCCACCGGGCACGATCTTTTCGATGGGCGCGACTGCCTTTGCGGCGAGGTGTCAGCCGTGGCAACGGGGATTGTGTATAGCGTGGTGTAAGTGCAGGCCAGCGGGCTCCAGAGCCAGAAAACCGCCACGGTGACCTCGCGCGGATACTGTTCGAAAGCCGCGGCCCACCCGTCGCGAGTTACGGTTGAATAAATATCCAAGGCGCGAGCCGCGGCGCGCTCTTCGTCGCCGGATTCCAGCGGAAAGAAAAAACCGATTCCGCCGTGTTCGATTCGTGTCGAGTATTCCCGCCCGGGAATCAGTTTGATTCGCTCCGTGTATTTCCGTTCCATCAACCGTAGTTTCCAGTGGCGCGCGTCGGCTTTCGGAAACGCGTTCGACGAAGCGTCGTCGTTGGATGGAGCTTTCGATTTCAGCGAATTCATCGCGTGCGCGGAAGGAAGATCGGCCAGTCATCGCAATGCACCCACTCGTGTGAAGTCCGGAAGCTCTCTTGAAACGTTCGAATCAGCCGGGGTCGCCTTCGATTCGAGACCGGACATCCTTTCATTCCTTCCGCCGGCAAAAAGTGGAGGAGCATCACGGGGCACCCCCTAAACAGGCTATTCACCGATGCGCGGTCGCTTGTTAGGCTCCGGCCGTTCCGTTGAGCCTGAAATTGCGTAACCATTGTCAGGGGAATCAGATTCTGAGGACAGGTCGTTGTTGCGGTCGTTCGTCGCGCATGAGGGTGTGTATGGTCCGCATGCTGTTTGCGGGCCACTGCCCTGTCGAGAAAAATTTGTGAAACGCTCCGGTTAAATGTCCGCGCCAACGCAACTTTCCTCTGTGCCGCCACCAGCTCTTGTGACAAGCATTCCCGCGAAGAACACAGAGACGATGAGCAGCCCATTTCAGCAATGCGAGCGCACCGGCAGGCGACGGGCAAGGAGCAACGGAATTGCGAACGCCTTCACTTTGATCGAACTTCTGGTCGTAATCGCGATCATCGCGATCCTCGCGGGGTTGCTGCTGCCGGCCCTCAGCAAAGCGAAGGAGCAGGCCAGAATGATCCGCTCGGTCAACAATCAGAAACAGATCGGACTTGCGCTCGTGCTTTATCGGGACGACCAAAACGACGTCCTCTATAACGTCGGTGGAAGCATTCCGAACAACGGTCAGTGGACCTCCAATCCGCGCGTGGACGTCCCGCTTGCGCCGGACAATCCCCTCGCATACTGGGGTGTGGCCTATGCGCCCTACCTGGGCGGGTTCGGAGGAAAAAAAATTTTCCGGTGCCCCAGCGCCAGAACCGTGGACGAGTGGCGCGAAACCGGACTGCGGTATCCGGCCGACTTCTGGCTCGATTCCTCCTATGGCATCAACGACTTTGCAGGCCGGGAGCCTGATCCTCGCGATCCTCGCGGTAAACTGCCGGGGCCGCGCAAGCTTTCGACCGTTCCCAACCCAACGACCATGATCCTGGCGCAGGATTCCGCCGAACAAAAGATGGACGGCGGGAGCGACGACACAATTGCGCTGTGGCCGGGCGACACAGAAATCCTGACCCAGTGGCGCTACAGCCTCGCGCCGCTCTACCCTGGCGTGAAATTCGAGTTCGAATGGTTCCGTCACAACCGGAAATGCAACACGCTGTTTCTCGACGGTCACGTCGGATCGGCGAAATTCCGCGGCGTCAAGTTTGGCATCGATTATCATTACTACACGGGTGACGCCCCGCCCGCCCAGGTTTCGTTCTAACGCTCATGAGAGGTTTCTTTGCCATGGCGCTGACTCGATCAAAAAAGATCGGCCTCGTCGGAACAGGTTTGCTGGGCCTATGGCTGCTGAACGCGGGCTGCGGCAAGAAGAGCGAGGGCGCGGCCGAGGCCGTGCCTGTCGAACAGGTGCCCGCGACGATTGAGGCTGCGTTCAACAACGCTCCAACCGAAGTCAGACAGCAGGCGACCGAGGCGGTGACCGCCTTGCAATCGCAGAACGACGCCGGCGCGTTCGTTCAACTGCAAAATCTTTCCGGGCGCCCGGATTTGACGGCGGAACAACGCAAAGCGGCCTTCGCGTCGTGGATGGCGGTCAACGCGCGGCTGCAGCAGTCGGCGGCGAACGGGAACAGCGCCGCCAAGGAACTGCTCGAGAAGTATCGCGCGTCGAAGTAACAGGTCGGTTTAGGCGTTCGCTCGACAGAGCGAATCGGCAGTCGGAAGTCGGTTGAGAGTTTTTGGTAACCCAAACGCTGGACACAACTATGAAAACACGTAACGGAATCTTCATCTCCAGATCGATTGCGCTCTCCGCTCTGCTCGGGGCGGCGTTGTTGCACGCCCAGCCGATCGGGCAATGGGACTTCAACAGCGGCAACCTGACCGCAACCGTCGGTTCCGACCTGGAGTATCTGGACGGCCCCGGCGGCGCCACCCAGTTGTCGACGCAATTCGGCACTACGACGGCCCTGGGCATCCCCGACATCGGCGGGCAGCCCGCGCAGGTGATGAAGTTTTCCACAAACATCGCGCCGCGCGGTTTCAAGATGCGGTTCAATTCCGCTCCCAATGGCGGCGGCGGCTTCGTCAATCAGTGGACCATCATTTATGACGTGCTGTATCCTCCGGAGTCGGAAGGTCAGTGGCGCCCGTTCATTGAGACCGACAACCGCGTGATCGAGCCCGACGCGGACTTTTTCGTGAATCCGTCCGGCGGCATCGGTATCAACGGCCAGTATCACGGCCAGATCGTGACGAACACCTGGTATCGAGTCGGGTTCGTCGTGGACGCCGCTGCCAATACCATCCGGAAATACATCAATGGCACGCTGGTTGGATCGCAGTCGGCGGCGAACGGAGCGACTCCCGCATTGGATGGCCGCTGGACGCTGGATCCGGCGAACGGCGCCGAACTGTTCAACGACAATGACAGTGACGTCGCGGTCGGCTACGTCAACAGTATCCAACTCCGCAATGTCGCGCTGAGTTCCGCGCAGATGCAGGCGATCGGCGGCCCGTCTGCCTCAGGCATACCTCAGCAGATTCCGCCTATTCCTTCCTTCATCGAGAAATGGATTCCGAATTCTGCCACGGCCAGTCGCAATACCGACATTGGAGTGGTGATCAACGCGGGCGACACCACGATCCAGGACACCTCGATTACCCTGAAGCTCGATGGCGCGGCGCTCGCCAGCCCGGCGATCACACGCAATGGCACGGTGATCACCGTGCGGAAGCCCAATCCGCAGTTATTCGTCCCCGGCACGCAACACACGATCGACATTACCTACACCGACAGCCTCGCCGGGCAGAAGACGTTCTCGCACCAGTTTAACGCGGCGGTCTTCTTTGAAGATTTCGAAGGCATAACACTCGGGCCGAACGTGGACGAAGCCCTCGCCGGCGTCGAAGTCTGGACGAACGCGCCGCCCCCGGGCTGGACGATCGACAACAGCGGAGTGCCTGGCATCGCCGATCCATCCACCGACGGCGTCACTGAGTGGGCGGGCTGGAGTTTTGCGAATCGCGACTGGTGGTCCACCACCGCGGGCGGCCAGGACCGTGAGCAGTTCTTCAGCGCCAGTGGAACGGTGGCGATCGCCGATCCGGACGAATGGGATGATCTTTCTCATGACGTCGGCATGTACAACACGTTTATTTCGACTCCGGTGATTTCACTCGTCGGAATCCCCGCGAACACCCTGGTATTGAAATTCAATTCCAGCATGCGCTCCGAGTGTTGCGACGACAACCCTGATCTCGACAACAGCCAGACGGAAACGGTTTCGATTTCCTACAATGGCGGACCCGAAATCGAAGTACTCAAATGGGATTCGACCCCCGGCAGCCCGACGTTCAAGGCGGACAACGTCAACGAAACCGTCATCCTCAACCTGACCAACCCGCCGACGGCCACGAACATCGTGCTCAAGTTCGGCCTGACGCGGGCGGAGAACGACTGGTGGTGGGCGGTGGACAACATCGAGCTGCAGGCCGGCGCGCTGGCTCCAACCATCACGACCGATCCGCAGTCTCAATTTGTGTTCTCCGGAGCAAGCCCGACGCTGAGCGTGCGGGCAAGCGGCACGGCTCCCTTTTCCTATCGTTGGCAGCTCGACGGCGTTGACGTCCCGGGCGGAACCAGCTCGAACCTCACCATCGCCAATTTCCAACTTGTCAACGCGGGCAGTTACGTGGCGATCGTGACGAACATCGCCGGTTCGGTGACCAGCAAGGCGGCCAAACTGGATTACTTCAGCGGCTCGATCACGCAGGATCTCGTCGCCCACCTGACATTTGAAAACAATCTGACTGACTCGACCGGTCGGGGAAACAATGGCACTGCGGCCGGCGCGCCGACGTTTGCCGCCGGCAAAGTTGGCGCCAACGCCGTTCATATTCCCTCCGGAGCCGATTACGTCTCCCTGGGCGCTCCGGCCGACTTGAACTTCGGAACGGACACGGACTTCTCCATTTCGTTCTGGACGCGGGTGGGCGCGTGGACGGACGACCCTTCATTCATTGCCAACAAGGATTGGGACTCCGGAAGCAATCCGGGCTACGTGATCGCGACCGACAGCGACGGCCGGATTCAATGGAACATGGCCGGGGCGCCGGGAACACGCAAAGACTACGATGGACCCGGTGGAACGATCACCAACGCCGCCTGGCACCACGTGGTCGTGTCGTATGACCGGCAAGGAAACGCGTTCACATTTGTGGACGGATCTCTCGTCGATTCACGGCCGGTAAACGCCAATCAAAACAACCTCGATACACCCGCAGGATTCGCCACGAATATCGGACAGGACGGCGCGGGTGATTACGGACCTGCGTTCACGGACATGGACATGGACGATCTCGGCATCTGGCGCCGCGTGCTGACTCCTCAGGAAGTCGCGGCCATTTACGCGAAGGGTCAGACCGGCGGCGACCTTTCCACTGCGACCGGCGCGACGGCACCCGCCATCACCACTCAACCACAGAGTTACACCGTCAGTCCCGGCGCAAACGTCACCTTGACGGTCGCCACGACCGGGAGCGTTCCGCAAACTTATCAATGGAAACTCGAAGGCGTTGGCGACGTCCCCGGAGGCACGACGGCGACGCTCAATCTCAGCGGCATTCAGAGCGCTCAGGCGGGCAATTACACCGTCGTGGTTGGCAACGCAGCCGGTTCGGTGACGAGCGCCGTCGCCCGGGTGGACGTTTTCACGGGCGCGGTTTCCCAGGACCTGGTGGTCCATTTGAAGTTCGACAACTCCCTGGCCGATTCAAGCGGACACGGAAACAACGGCGCCGCCGTGGGATCGCCGACGTTTTCCACCGGCAAAGTCGGTCCCAACGCGGTGCACATTCCCTCGGGGGCTGACTATGTAACCTTGGGCACGCCGGCGGACCTCAACTTCGGAACCAACACTGACTTCTCGGTCGCATTCTGGGCGAAGGTTATCGCGTGGTCAGGCGACCCGTCCTTCATCGCAAACAAGGACTGGGACAGCGGCAGTAATCCGGGCTGGGTGATTGCCACGGACAGCGATGGTCGCGTCCAATGGAATGCCGCGGGCAAGCTCGATGGAACCACGGGCGATCGGAAGGACTACGACAGCCCCGGCGGCGTGTTTACCAACGGTAACTGGCACCACATTACACTGACCTACGATCGAAGCGGCAACGCGATCACGTATGTGGACGGGGTTCAGTTCGCAGATCGCAGCAATCCTCCACGGCAAGTCATCCCCGTCGCCTCTCCGCCGAACCAGCTCGACACACCCGCGGGCAAGGCGACCAACATCGGCCAGGACGGCACTGGCGCATATGGTTCACCGTTCACCAATGCGGACATGGACGACATCGGCATCTGGCGCCGCGTGTTGACTCCTCAGGAAGTGGCCGCGATCTACTCGGCGGGCCAGACCGGCAACGACCTGTCCACGGCCGTCGTCGGGCCTCCCGCACCGCGAATCACGTCGATCAGCGTTTCCGGCGGCAATGTCAACATCACGGTGACCGGCGCAGGCGCGGGCAGCGTGTTGCAGTTCAAACCAGACTTGAACGCGGGAACTCAGTGGCAGGATCGGGGGCCGATCTCCGGAAGCGCTTCGGTGCCCCTCAGCGGGTCGCAGGGGTTTTACCGGGTGTCGTCTCCGTGAGCCGCGCGTGACGCTGATTCGCCGTCAAGAGAACGGGCTTTGGTTTCGCACTTCGGGTCAAAGCCCGTTCCTGTTTTCAAGGCAGAAACACGAGCCATGCGTTCAACGATGACCGCCAGCTTCAATCGAAGCGGCGTCGCCCTTTTGCTCTTTGCCTTGATCCTCGGCGACGCAGGTTGTTCCAAAGAGGCAAAGTCGGTGAAGACGGACCGGCCGGTTGTTGTGGACCCTGTCCAGACAAGGAACAAGGCCGAGCAGGGAGACGCGGCCGCGCAAAATCTGCTCGGACAAATGCTGCTCAAGGGCGAAGGCGTTCGGTCCGACGCGAAATCCGCGGCGGAATGGTTCAGGAAATCGGCGGAGCAAGGGAACGCGGCCGCGCAATTCAACCTCGGCACGCTGTTCGAAGCCGGCCAGGGAGTCCCCTTCGATTATAAGCGCGCGGTAGAATGGTACCGCAAAGCCGCCGAACAAGGCCACGCAGCCGCCCAGTACAGCCTGGCGGCGATGTATATTTACGCGCGCGGCGTCGAGCGCAATGACGCGGAGGCGCTCAAGTGGCTTTCGCAAGCCGCCCAACAAGGCGACGCCATGGCGGAGTATGCGATGGGTGAGCGATGGAAGACCGGGACCGGCGTCCCCAAAGACCTCGCGGAGGCTTTCAAGTGGTTCACGCTCGCTTCGGCGCAGAAAGTAACGGACGCAACGACGGCGCTCGGCGAAATCAAAAAACAAATGAGCCGCGAGCAGCTCGCGGAAGGACGCAAGCGCGCGGCGGAATTCATCCCGCGCCAGACGTCGCCCGCCCGATAATCCGGTCGATTCCCGATTCGGGAATCAGACCAGAATCCGCGCGCGCTTCGGGTCGTAAGGTGGCGCCAAATGAGCCGCCGCGGCACAGCGCTCGCCGGCCACGCCGATCTCAAACCGGCCGGACCTGATGAACTCCGGCGTGACGCCAGCGGTATTGTTGACGTAACCCATCGCGATGGCCGCCCCCACCGTGTGGCCATATGAGCCCGAGGTCGTATAGCCCACGGCCCGCCCGTTGCAATAGATCGGTTCACTGCCCCAAAGCATCGGTCGGGAATCCTTCAACACGAAGACGACCAATCGGCGGGTCAATTCCGTAGACTTCGCCTTCAACAAAGCTTCGCGACCGATGAATGCTTTGTCCCACGCGACGGCAAAAGCCAGGCCCGCTTCGAGAGGATTATCGTCCGGCGAAAGCTCGGCGCCCCAGGCGCGATAACCTTTCTCGAGGCGCAGCGAGTTGATTGCATAGTGGCCCGCGTTCGTAACGCCGAGGTCGTTGCCCGCTGCCATCAAGGTGTCATAGACGGGCGCCAATTGTTCCGTCGGCACGTGGAGTTCCCAGCCCAGTTCACCAACGTAGGTGATCCGAATCGCCCGAGCGGTTGCCTGTCCGACGCTGATTTCGCGCACCGTGCCGAAAGGAAACGCATCATTCGAAAGGTTGGCATCGGTCACGCGACTTAGAAGCCCGCGCGCGTTCGGGCCCATGACGCCCAACACGCCGAACGCGCTCGTGACGTCCGCGACCTCGGCGTGTTCGTCCCGCCGGATGTTGCGTTTGATCCACTCGAGGTCGCGCCACGTCTGCGCAGTTCCGGAAATGAGGTAGAACTCCTCGGCGGCCAGACGCACCAGTGTCAGGTCGCTTTCGAAACCGCCGCGCTCGTTGAACAGGCCGGTGTAAACCGTTTTCCCAACGGGCACGTTCACGTTGTTGCCGCACAGGCGCTGCAGGACGCCGACGGCGTCGCGTCCTTGAACCACGTATTTGGAAAAACCCGTCTGATCGAACACGGCGACGTTTTCACGCGCGGCCCGGTGCTCGGCCGCATGGCAATCGAACCAGTTCTGCCGGCCAAACGAATATTCGACGACCGGCCTGATTCCGTCGCGCGCAAACCAGTTGGGCCGTTCCCAGCCGTTCTTCACTCCGAAGCAAGCGCCCTGCGCGGCGAGCCGGTCGTGCAAAGGCGTCTTGCGAATACCTCGAGCGGTTTCGAACTCCCGATTCGGCCACGCCGGCTGGTAATGCAGCCCCAGAATCTCCACGACTCGCGCCCGCAAATACTCGCGATTGTTCGCCCACGATCCGAACCGCCGGATGTCCACCGACCACAGATCCAACGTCGGCTGTCCTTCCACCATCCATTCAGCCAGGTATTTCCCGGCGCCGCCGGCGCTGGCGATACCGACGGAATTAAAGCCCGCGGCGACGAACAGATTTCGCAACTCGGGCGCCTCGCCCATGATGAAATTGTTGTCCGGCGTAAAACTCTCCGGCCCGTTCACGAACTTCTCGAACCGGCACGTCTGGAGCGCCGGGATCCGCCATTTGGCGTTCTTCAACGGTTCTGCGAATTTTTCCCAATCCGGCTCCAGCAGTTGAAAGGAAAACCGGTCCGGCACGCGCTCGACCATCCAGGGCTTCGATTCCGCCTGAAACGCGCCCAGCACAACGGCGTTTCCCTCTCCGCGGAAATACAGGCACAGATCGGGATCGCGTCCGACGGGGAGTCCGTCGAAGGCGCCTTCAATCGGTTCCGTGACGACGTAATGGTGCTCGACCGGATACAACGGAATCGTCACACCGCAACGCAGTCCCAGTTCGCGCGTCCACATGCCGCCGCACAAAACGACGAACTCGGCTTTGATGCTCCCCTGTTCGGTCTTTACGCCCGTCGCCCGGCCGTCCGCGTGTTCGACTTCGAGCACACGCGCGTTTTCGATCATCGTTGCGCCGCGCGACTGCGCCCCTTTCGCCAGCGCCACCGCCACTTCTTTCGGAATCACCTTGCCGTCGTGCGGCAGCCACGCCGCGCCCAGCACGTCGTCCACGCGCAGCAACGGCCACTTCGCTTTGGCTTCCTCGGCGCCGATCATTTGCACTTCCACACCGAACCACTCGGAGATCGCCGCCGTGCGGCGCAGTTGAATCATCCGGTCCTCCGACTTCGCCACGATCAAGCTGCCCACCTGTTTCCATCCGACGGAGTGGCCTGTCTTCTTCTCCAACCCGGCATACAACTCGGCGCTATACTTGTTGATCTTCGTCATGCTGTTGGTCGTGCGAAGCCTCCCGACCAACCCCGCAGCGTGCCAGGTCGTGCCGCCGGCAAGCTGGTTTTGTTCGAGCAGCACAACGTCCTTCCACCCCAGACTCGTGAGATGATACGCGACGCTGCATCCGATGATGCCGCCACCCACGATGACGACTCTCGTTTCCCGGGGTAATGGCGAACTCATGATACGAGCAGAGAAGACGCGCGCTAAATCCGCTCGAAGTAACGCTGTTTTTCCCAATCCGTCACCGCGTCATTGAAGGCTTGCTGCTCGATGCGAGCGTGGTGAACGTAGAACTCAACCACTGCGTCACCGAACGCGGTCCGCGCCAGTTTCGACTTCTCGAACAGGTCGGTTGCGTCGCGCAAGCTGCCGGGCAGGCGCGCCAGTTTC
>Ga0134121_10004365_pt1 | contig 11598 bp, 10 predicted proteins | sample KB301_FD_96463 | JGI IMG/M metagenome (GOLD analysis project Ga0134121, IMG submission 96463) | Terrestrial soil microbial communities without Nitrogen fertilizer from Kellogg Biological Station, Michigan, USA - KB3-0-1 | ecosystem: Environmental > Terrestrial > Soil > Unclassified ...
CCCTCTCCCCCTCCGAGGGGGAGAGGGTCAGGGTGAGGGGGTGCCCATTGTTCATCCCGTCGGCGCCTGCCAACCCTCCGTCGCCCCATCCTGTGCCATCATTGACATCGGCCACAAACGCGACCTTGATCTCGCCATCGAATTGCCCGGTTCCCCCCTCGAAGCCGTGATGTCCAACGAAGTCTGGACGGAAGTTTATGCGCGACTGGCCGATTTGATCGAAGCTCACCGCACCACGCTGGTCTTCGTCAACACGCGGCGGTTGGCTGAGCGTGTCACGCACCAATTGAGCGAGCGACTGGGCGCGGATAAGGTCACCTCACACCACGGCAGTCTTTCCGCCCAGTTGCGCCTCGATGCGGAAAATCGTCTGAAGCAAGGCGAATTAAAAGCGCTCGTCGCCACGGCTTCCCTCGAACTGGGCATCGACATCGGTTCAGTCGATCTGGTTTGCCAACTGGGTTCCACGCGGTCCATCGCCACTTTGCTTCAACGCGTGGGCCGGGCGGAACACAAACGCGGCGGTTTACCTAAAGGCCGGCTGTTTCCGTTGAGCCGTGACGAACTGGTCGAGTGCGTTGCGGCGCTTCGCAGCGTGCGCCGCGGAGAATTGGATTGCCTGCAAATTCCGAAAAAGCCGCTCGATATCCTGGCCCAACAAATCGTCGCCTGCGCCGCGTGTGAAGATTGGGAGGAACAAAAACTTTTTGAGTTAATGAGGTCAGCCTATCCGTATCGTGACCTGACACGCGCCGAATTCGACGAGGTGTTGAAAATGTTGGCGGAAGGCTTCAGCACCAAGCGCGGGCGTCGCAGCGCCTTGATCCACCACGATGCGGTCAACCACCGCGTGCGCGGGCGTCGCGGGGCGCGATTGTTGGCGCTGACCTCGGGCGGTGCTATTCCCGACAACGCCGATTATCGTGTCGTGCTCGAGCCGAGTGACACGTTCATCGGCACGGTAAACGAGGACTTCGCCATTGAGAGCATGGCGGGAGACATTTTCCAACTTGGCAATGCGTCGTGGAAAATTTTGCGCGTTAACTCCGGCGTTGTTCGGGTCGAAGACGCGCGCGGCCAGCCACCGACCATTCCGTTCTGGATCGGCGAAGCCCCGGGAAGGACGCGGGAGCTGTCGGAGGCGGTTTCAGAATTGCGCGAGGAGATTGAAAAGCGCCTGGCACAACCCACGACTGAAAGTGAGCCGGCAGGAAAGTGGGAAAGTGGGAAGAAGCCCGCGGAAGTTTCTTTCTCACTTTCCCACCTGCCCACTTTCTCACCGGCGGTGGATTGGCTGATCGTCGAGGCTGACCTGTCCGAGTCCGGGGCGCGACAACTTGCCGATTATTTCTGCGCGGTCTCTCAATCGCTCGGCGTCATTCCTTCGCAAAGGAAGGTGGTGCTGGAACGCTTCTTCGATGAGTCAGGCGGAATGCAACTGGTGATCCACTCCCCATTTGGTATTCGGATCAACCGGGCGTGGGGGCTGGCGTTGCGAAAGCGATTCTGCCGCTCGTTCAATTTCGAGTTGCAGGCGGCCGCGACGGACGACGCCATTGTGCTTTCGCTGGGCACGCAACATTCGTTTCCGCTGGACGAAGTTTTTCGCTATTTGAACCGCAAGACCGTCCGCGACCTGCTCGTGCAAGCGTTGCTCGATGCGCCCATGTTCCCCATCCGCTGGCGCTGGAACGCCTCGCGCGCGCTGGCGTTGCCGCGTCAGCGTGGCGGACGAAAAGTGCCCGCGCCGTTGCAGCGGATGGAATCTGAAAATCTGCTCGCCGCCGTGTTTCCTGATCAACTGGCCTGCCTGGAAAACATCGTGGGCGACCGGGTCGTGCCCGACCATCCGCTCGTGCGCCAGACCATTGACGATTGCCTGAGTGAAGCGATGGACATCGAGGGTTTGGAGGCGTTGCTCTGCCAAATCGAAAACGGCGAAGTGGCGTGCGTCGCGCGTGATCTACCTGAGCCGTCGCCGCTGGCACATGAAATTCTGAACGCCCGGCCTTATGCGTTCCTCGACAACGCGCCTTTGGAAGAGCGCCGAACCCAAGCTGTTTATGCGCGGCGCGCCAATGAGGTGACGTCCGAGGCGGGTTTGGGAATTCTCGACATAACGGCCATCGAGCGCGTCTGCGAAGAAGCATGGCCACGCGCCACCAACGCGGACGAACTTCACGAGGCGCTGCTGTTGTTGGGAGTCATGACAGAAGAGGAAGTGCGGCGATGCGTCGAGTGTTTGGAGTCCCGGCTTCAGCCGGCCAAGGCTGAGGAAAGCCTCAACGTTGGCGATGATTCAGCGCTCGGCCGGCTGAAGCCGGGACTCCAAACCTCCTTGCTCGAATCGCTCGTGGTGGAAAAGCGAGCCGGACGGTTGACCGTCGGGCCGTCCTTTTGGGTCGCGGCCGAACGCTGGCCAATGGTTCGCGCAGTCTTTCCCGATGGTTCCGTGGAGACGACGCTCACGCCACCAGAGTCCGAAGCAAAACGAATTTGGGAACGCGACGCCGCCGTCCGCGAACTGCTGCGCGGACGGATGGAAGTCGTTGGTCCAATCACGGCGACCGCGTTGGCCGCGCTTTGGCAATTGCCCACCAGAGAAATCGACGCCACCCTGCTCGCTTTGGAAACGGAAGGATTCATCCTGCGCGGAAAATTTCATCCCGGCGTGGAGGAGCTTGAATGGTGCGACCGGCGGTTGCTGGCACGAATTCACCGGCTCACGATTAACCGGCTGCGCGCGGAGATTCAGCCGGTTTCACTGGCGGACCTTCAGCGGTTCCTGTTGGCGTGGCAGCGCGTCGATGCGGAGCATCGGGCCGAGGGGCCGGAAGGTGTCGCCACGATTTTGGAATTGCTCGAGGCCTCCGAACTACCGGCGGCGGCGTGGGAGCCAGAGGTGCTGGCGTTGCGCGCGAAAGAATATACTCCGCAATGGCTGGATCAATTGTGCTTCACGGGCCGCGTCGGATGGGGGCGCTTGACGCCGCCGCAGAACCAAAAAGCGCGGGCGTTCGCCCCGCTGCGCTCCAGTCCAGTCTCGCTCTTCTCGCGGGAGAACTTGAAGTATTGGCTGGCCCTTTCGGACGCCGTTTCCGTTGCTGAATTTTCGTCCGATACCGAGTTGGTGTGGCAAATTCTCGCACAGGGCGGCGCTTTGTTCTTCAACGAAATTGTTCATCGTTCCGGCCTGCTGCCGTCGCGCGTGGAGCAGACGCTCGGAGAATTGGCCACGCAGGGCTGCGTGACGTCCGACAGTTTTGAAGGTTTGCGCGCGCTGCTGGTTCCGTCGGAGAAACGCGCGCCGTTCGCCGATGTCGAACGAAAACGCCGCCACAAGACGGTAACGAGCATCGAGTTTGCGGGAAGGTGGTCGCTGCTGCGAACGCCTTTCGCATCGGTCTTACCCTTCGGCCGCGGGCAAGGCAGCGTGTCCGCGCGCCCCGTCACCCCCTCGGAGGAGGAGAGGGCACCCGCAGAGCGGGTGACGGGGAAAGAGACACGTGAACGAGAGGACGCCGTTGAAGCGTTCGCGCGCGTCCTGCTCCGCCGCTACGGGGTGATGTTTCGCCGCTTGCTCGAGCGCGAAGCCTTCAGTATTTCGTGGTTTGAGTTAGGCCGCGTCTATCGCCGGCTGGAGGCGCGTGGGGAAATTCGCGGCGGCCATTTCATCAGCGGCGTCAGTGGGGAACAGTTCGCCCTGCCTGAAGCCATTGGCTTGTTGCGCTCCCTCCGAAAAGCGAAACCCAACGGCGAACTGATTGCCTTGAGCGCGGCTGACCCACTGAATCTGGTGGGCATTCTTACGCCCGGACCGCGCATCACGGCCATCGCCGCCAACCGCATCCTGATGCGCGACGGCTTGCCTATCGCCGCGCTCGAAGCTGGACAGATCATTGCCTTGGGAAACGAAACCGGTGAGTCGGACGGCGCCATCGAGCACGCGCTCAAAGTGGGGACACTGCCAAAAGCCTTGCGGCCATACTACGGCTAAAAACACGGCGCAAAGGGAAATTGCCTGGCTGTGGATGCCCCGGAACTTTTTCAAGAGGCCATGAAACCGTTCGCGATCAAACTAAAAATTAAATTGAGCATTGACCGTGTTAATGCGTCAATTGCAGGAAGAAGTTAACTGAAACGGGCGCCATGAAAATTTTCGGACAAACCGCAACCTGGGCCAGTGTGCTGCTGGGAACTCTTCTTAGCTTTTCCCAGGCCGCAGAGAAACAGCCCGGCCCAAAAAATCGTGACGCCAAACCATCCAAAATCACTGAAAACATTTTCACCAACACCGCGGTTCCGCGCATTCGGATAGAAATCGGCGCCAGCAAAATGGCGGTCTTGCGGCAGTATCGCTGGAACTGGGGCGGCAACAGTTACGAACGATCCAATGTTCCAGTCACAGTCCGAGAAGGACAGATGGTTTATACCAACGTTGCCCTTCACTTGAAAGGGGCGGCGGGCAGCTTTCGGCCCGTCGATCAGAATCCGGCGTTGACTTTGAATTTTGACAAGTTTGCGCCCGGCCAACGCTTTCATGGTCTGCAGAAAATTCATCTGAACAATTCAATCCAGGACCAGAGCCTCCTCAGCGAACAGATTAGCCGCGAGCTGTTCGAGGCGGCCGGCGTGCCGGTGCCGCGCGCCGCGAACGCCCAGGTGGAACTGAACGGACGCTATCTGGGGGTCTATGTGATGGTCGAAGGTTGGAACAAACAGTTTTTGCGCCGTTATTTCAAAAACACCAAAGGCAATCTCTACGACGGCGGATTCGTCAAGGACATCGACCAGGACCTGGCGACGAATTCGGGCGAGAACCCCAAGAACCAATCGGACCGCGAGGCGCTGGTGGCGGCGGCGCAAGAACCGGACCCCGCGGTCCGCCTGGCGCGCCTGGAAAAAATCCTGGATCTGGACCGGTTCATTTCGATGATCGCGATGGAAGTGATCCTCTGCCATTGGGACGGCTATGCGATGAACAAAAATAATTACCGCCTTTATCACGACCTTGACACGGATCGCATGGTATTTATGCCGCACGGTCTGGATCAGATGTTTGGCGTGATGCGAGCGAATCCCAATCTTCCCATTTTTCCTCACATGAAAGGTCTGGTCGCCTTGTCGGTCCTGCAAACCCCCGAAGGCCAACGCCGTTACAAGGATCGCCTGACCGATCTGTCGGCCAAAGTTTTCAAAGTGGACGCGGTCGTCAATCGAGTGAATGAGCTGGCGGCGAGAATTCGCCCGGTTCTCGCCGAGCGCAATCCACAGTACGCAAATTATCACGAACGCGAAGTGACGGAGTTGATTCGTCGCATCACGCAGCGCGGCCAAAGTCTCCAAGAGCAACTTTCCGCCTCGAGCCGGGCGTTGAAGTTCAACAACGCGGGTATCGTGCGGTTGTCGGGCTGGACTTCTCGTTCGGATTTTGGCAAGCCAAAGTTCGAGCAAATGAAAAACATTGAGGGCAAAACGTTGCTGCACATTAGCGCGGCCCAAGGCAGCAGTGTGGGTTGCTGGCGGATCAAAGTGCCCCTTGAGGGAGGCCGGTATCGTATCGAAGCCAGGGTCAAAACGGAGGGAGTCGTGCCCGATCCCGGTGATGACCGGCGAGGGGGCGCAGGTTTGCGCACCTTCGGCACCCGTTTCACTCAAAAACTGGTCGGCGATCATGAATGGACGAATATCGGCCATGAGTTCGACATGCCCGAGGGCATGGCGGAAGTGGAGTTGATTTGTGAACTGCGCGCTGGTAAAGGCCAGGTGTGGTTCGATGCCTCCTCGCTGAGGTTGATCCGCAAGTAGTCGAATTGGAGAAACATTCAACCCTCAACATTCAACGCTCAATGTTGCGCGTTGAATGTTCAATAGTGAATGCCGAATGAAAGATGAACCACGAATGACGAAACCGGGTGCAGCCGCGAGCGGCAGGTATCGTCCTTCGACATTGGGGTTTCTTTCGTCATTCGTCCTTCGAGCTTTGTCATTTTTTGGGCGCCCGTCATTGGTCATTCGTTTTTGCTCCTCAAGCATGTTGGCGGCATTGGTCATTCACGCAAACGCGGATACACCAACTTCAGAAGCAGACAAAAAGCAGAACAAATCCAGCGCCGGGGATGAACTTTTCAGCGGCAGCGAGATTCGGAAAGTCCGCATCGAAATTCCCAAAGACGGCCTGGCCAAATTACGCCGCTATCATTGGGACAGGAGCGGCGCCCACGAAGAACGGGCCAACGTTCCGGTCACGGTCAAAGAGGGCACAACCGTTTACACTAATGTCGCGCTGCACTTGAAGGGAGCCGAGGGCAGTTTCCGTCCGGTGGATCAAAATCCCGCGATGACGCTGAATTTCGACAAGTTTGCCCCGGGCCAGCGTTTTCACGGCTTGCAAAAAATCTCTCTGAACAACTCCGCGGAAGACCCGACGTTTCTGACGGAAAAAATTTGCCGCGAACTTTTTGCCGCCGCCGGCGTGCCTGTGCCGCGAGCGGATTACGCCGAAGTCGAACTCAATGGCAGGCGAGTCGGTCTTTACGTGCTGGTGGAAGGCTGGAACAAACAATTCCTAAGACGCTATTTCAAAAATCCAAATGGCAATTTGTACGACAGCGGGTTCATCCGGGACATCAACCAGAAATTGGAAAAGAATTCCGGCCCGGATCCCCAAGACCAATCCGATTTGAAAGCCCTGGTCGCCGCGGCGAATGAACCCGATCTCACGAATCGGCTGGCGAGACTGGAAAAAGTCCTGGACCTGGACCTGTTCATCACTTCTTTCGCCATGCAAATCATGATGTGGAACTGGGACGGCTACGTGATGAACATAAACAATTACCGGATTTATCACGATCCGGATTCGGATCGGTTGACCATGATGCCGCATGGGTTGGATCAGATGTTTTGGGAGCCGACCGGTCACATTTTACCGAACCGCATTCGGGGGATGCTCGCACGATCGGTGATTCAAATGCCCGAGTGCCGGCGCAGATACCAGGAACGGCTGTCGCAATTGCTGACCAATGTTTTCAACGCGCCAACCATCACCAATCGAGTCCTGCAACAGGCTGCGCGCATTCGGCCCGTTCTTATCGAAAGAAATCAACATACGGCAAAAGATCACATGCACCTGGTGGCTGTGTTGTGTGAACGCATTGCGCAGCGGGCGAGCAGCATCGCGCAACAACTGGGCGGGCCGGGCAAAGCGATCAAGTTTGACAGCACCGGCGCGGCGCGCCTTTCGGATTGGAAACCAAAAACTGATTACGGCGAACCCAGTTTTGCAGAACAAGCCGGCACGGATCATAATAGGTGGTTACACATTAGCGCACCGAACGGGAGCAGTGTCGGGTCGTGGCGGACGAAAATATTCCTGGAAGCAGGTCTTTATCGATTGGAAGGGAAGGTCAAGACTCGAGGCGTGGTTTCGGATCCCGGCGATCCACGCTTCGGTGTCGGTCTTCGCACTTCCAATCGCCGGCTGACGCAAAAACTGTCCGGAGACAATGATTGGACCGCCGTAACCTACGAATTTGACTTGCCCGAGCGAGCCGACGTGGAATTCGTGTGCGAACTGCGCGCCGCCAAGGGCGAGGCGTGGTTTGACGCGGGTTCGCTGAGGCTAATTCGCAAATGATAATCGCAGGGTTATCGGTTACGGTGAAGCCATTGGGCCGGTGGCAATGGTGCCAGAGGAGGGATTTGAACCCCCGACCAAAGGCTTATGAGTCCTCTGCTCTACCACTGAGCTACTCTGGCTATAAGTCCTTGTCGGACCTCAAAAACGCAATCAAGACGCGCCTCTCGGCGACTCCGGTAGCTTATATCACAAGTGCAATTTGATGCAAGCAATTGCTTCCGGGTGCAGGCAGATGAAGAAATTTGTGCAAGTCCTGTGCAAATTTTGCGCGACCGATCTTGGCGCAATGACCCCGATATGGGCACCGCTTTAGCAACGCCAACTTACCTGTTAAGCTCCTTTTCGCGAGATGGACCCTGTGCAGCAAGTCGCCAGTTAGGAAGACCACAGACGAAAAAATTCGAGCGCCAAAGATTGAGAAGCTATCGGAGCAGCAAGTGATTAAGCGGATGACTGAGAAGTGGACGGTGATGTTCGGTGTGATGCCGGACAAGTTGACGATTACAGTGAGCACGAACCGGTTGGTTGAGGTGTCGGGACACAAAGACGGAAAGGATTGGAAGAAGAGCGGGGAGTGGCGAGTCGTCTCGGACAAGCTCGTTTTGTTTTTGGTGGAGGATAATATTCCATGTTTCGTTTTCAGGACCGGCAAGCATGATTACATTTATGACCCTTGGGCTAAGACGACGAAATCGGAGTTGAGGCGAGAGAAATGACCACGATGCCTAACCACCATGCGTGAACGGCGGCGGGCCATCGCGGTTGCAAATGGCCGTGTCTTGTCCTCTTTTCTTTCAAGGAGATTCTCAAATTGAGACACTGCCGAATATTCTGAGCACGATTTCAACGATGGCTGTCTCGGAGCTTAGTAGTTCGTCCGAGATCGAAGTAAAATTTGGCAAGCATTCGGTTTGCGATTATCGTTGGAGCGCGCTCATGTTAGGCCGAACAAGAAACCTGTCCGGTGCAGAGCTTGTCGAAATCCTGGCTTAAACGGTTACTAAACGGTCTGGCTGGCACATCCCGTGCTAGGCAGGTGTTTATGGACAAGCACACAAATCGAGAAGTTGATTGGAGCGAGACGCTCTGCCAGTTGGCGGGCGTCGTTATGCTGCTCGGCCTAATCTTAGCGCAAGGTGGTGTCATTGCTCTATGTCTTTTGGGCCTCGCTGTGATCGGCTTGATTAGCTCCTGCGCTTACTTGTTTGCCTTTCAGTCGCAGAGCAGGGAAGAACGCTACGCTAAGCACGAACGCAGCAGATAGATTTTCTGCGCCGCCCAGAGCTGATATGGGTCATCGAGAGGATTCAGGACCAAAGTGGTGATGACGTTGGTCTAACCATGCGCGAGGCTGCGCGAAAACTCCCGGACAGTCTCAAACAAGCAAACTCCAATCAGTTTCAATCTGCCCGCCTTGCGCGTCTTCTAAGGTGCAAGAGGTCTTCTTATTGCGTGGTCTTCACCCCATGTTACGTTCGTCAGTGCTAAAACCGGAACTGATCAACTTCAAGAAGCCATGCCACATCACCTTCGGATTGCCAAGCCAGTCAGAGATCTCGCGAGAACTACGGCTATGTACTCTCGTGGTCTCGGCCTTTGCGTGGTCGGGAGATTTGAGGACTATGACGGATTCGACGGTGTGATGCTTGGCCTCAAAGATTCAAGCTACCACTTCGAGTTCACGCACTGTCGCGCCCATCCTGTTGTGCCAGCGCCGACGCCCGAAGACTTGTTGGTTTTCTACGTCCCGACGGCAGCCGAGTGGCAGAGGACATGCGCGAGCATGTTGGCCGCCGGTTTCAAAGAGGTCTCGTCCTTCAATCCATACTGGGAAATGCGAGGCCGAACTTACGAAGACCGAGATGGCTACCGCGTCGTCTTGCAGCAAGCAGAGTGGAGCAATGTCGAGCAGCCTTGAACCAACGTGTGAGTTGGCGGTTGATGACGAACCATGCCAGCGATGGAAACAGGTCCATCAACCTGGGCGCACAGATCGCCGCCCATTATGTCAACGGTGGAGGGGATGTGTTTCACCCGGATCGGTGGGCTGACTATAAGGGGGGATTCTGGTGGTCAGCTATCTTTGCATTGGAAGCAACGGCAGTTGTCGCCCTCTCATCATCGTTAGCTGTGGTCTATTATTTCAGAGCCAGATTTAGAAATGACAAACCTGTGGCCTAACCACCATGCGGTGCAAGCGAACGGCAGCGGTTGCTGAGCTGGTTGTTTAGCCGTCATCGAATGCCATGAGTTTTTGGACACGCAACCCGTACGAGATCGACGCCAAGGTGGCAGAGAGTTTGTCGCACTCACCATCAGGCGGTCGTCTCAAGATGTTGCTACTTGGCGTTGGGCTTGCCCTGATTCCCATCTACTATGGGATTCGCTGCTTGCAGATGGCCACGCGACATTCTTTAGTAGCCGTGGCGCACACCTCGATTTGACGGGTTCGGCGGCGGTGGCGTTGGCCGTCGCCTACTTCCAGTTTTGCCAGCGGGCAGCAGCGTCTTTGCAGCAAAGCGAGCATACTCTGGCTCATCAAGCGTCAAGCGAGGCGACATCGTAGTTTTTGTGCACGAGGAGAACGGACAGCGCTACAATTACATCTGGCGCGTTATCGCGCTTCCGGGAGAAAAGATCGAGGCATCCCGCGAGTCGCTCGCAGTCAACGGCCAACCAGTTCAGCGACAGCGCGTGTGCGAGGCTGACGGTAAGAGGATATTTCGGGAGCAGATAGGCGATGCCTCATACGAGGTTGCTTTCGAGGTGTCACCGCGCGCTTCCATTACAGTTCCACCTGACCAGTTCTTTGTGATGGGCGACAATCGGTTCGACGCGCGCGACAGCCGATACTTTGGTCTGATCACTTTCGCTTCGATTATTGGCAAGAGGTTATGACCACAAAGCGGCCTAACAAAGTCGCCAACGCCGGGGAAATGTTTCTAGTTCCGCTCCGCCGGTTCACGTCTCTTGGCCCGGCGTGGAATAACTCTCGTCGCACCGCACACCATGCCAAGCTTTGACGACATCTTGAAATCAGCCGGACTGGATCACCGCGGTTATGACCACGAACAGTTGGGTCGATTTGTCGGTGTATCTGGCCCGTGGCGTTTGAGCGTCACAGTCGATTTCCCTTTTCAAGCTGATGTGCCAATTGCCTTTGAGATAGACCCCGATACGCCCCAGCAAGAGATGTTAAATCCACGACGAAAAACTGGGTTGAACTCAATCCGGCCGTTCACGCTTATGACAATTGGACAACTACTCGAAGATATCCGGGATAGATACCTGACAGAGTTCCGTGAATGCATCGCGTATGTTAAGCAGAACGGAATGGAAGCGATGTGCGAGACTGCTTACCGTGACGAGGACGGGGTGTTGGCCAGAGAGGGCATTCTGAGTTTGCCCATGCGACTGGATGTTGTCGGAGTTGCCGACGGTGAGGCTAAGGACACGATCCGCGTGGACTCGGACTCGATGCTTTCCTTCGAGCCGATTGATTTCGAGTGGAGCGGTGGTTTGCCCACGCGACTCGCGCCATTTCATTGGGATGGTTGCCACGTTCGCGCCATCGGCATTCGGAAGGCTGCCGATTGGTCTCACCTTTGTGGTTGGTTTGACCAGTGGTTTGATGGCGAGGACGCACGGCGGCCCGATGGTGACGGCCTTTGCGGAGTCATCCACTTCTTATTCGACCCGAAACAGGAAGGCGCAGCGACCACTTTTGAGGTGGATTTTGGTTCTGCGCCGGTAGAGGCTTTCGAGGAGTTTCTGGATGCTTTGCGCGATTCAGGAGCTACAGAGATTGAGATTGGATATGACCACGACGGCTAACCATAAGTTGAAACGAACCCGGCCATTGCGCTGTGGTTGCAATCCACGCGTCCCGTGGGCTGGGTCGCTGATTTTGGGTCCTTTAGGCGGGCGAACGCCATGAGCAATCCACCACGCTTGAAAAG
>Ga0134121_10004367_pt1 | contig 11597 bp, 9 predicted proteins | sample KB301_FD_96463 | JGI IMG/M metagenome (GOLD analysis project Ga0134121, IMG submission 96463) | Terrestrial soil microbial communities without Nitrogen fertilizer from Kellogg Biological Station, Michigan, USA - KB3-0-1 | ecosystem: Environmental > Terrestrial > Soil > Unclassified ...
GAAGAAGTTTTCCGGTTGGGAAAGGATCGGCTGCAGGACTACCAGGGTGCGCAGTACGCGGCGCTATACGAAGAGAGGTTGAAGCCTTTCCGCGGCGGCGACGACAAGCTGGCCGCCGAAGTAGCGCGCCACCTCGCGCTGTGGATGGCCTACGAGGACATCATCCGCGTCGCCGACCTGAAGACGCGCGCCTCGCGCTTCGAGCGCGTGCGCAAAGAGGTCGGCGCCAAGCAGGGCGAGCCGGTGGTGGTGATCGACTTCCTGAAGCCGGGCGTCGAGGAGTTCGCCTCGGTGATGCCGCATTTCCTGGGCAAGCGCCTGATCGGCTGGGCCGAGAAGCGCGGCAAGCTCGACGCCTACAACGTCGGCATGCACATCAAGACCTCGAGCGTGTTCGGCTACCTGCTGGTGCGCAGCCTCGCCTGGCTGCGGCCGTGGCGGCCGATGAGCTACCGCTACCGCGAGGAGCAGGCGCTGATCGAGCGCTGGCTCGCGCTGGTGGCCGAAGCGGCACGGCGCGACCTGGCGCTGGCGCGCGAAGTCGCCGAGTGCGCGCGCCTGGTCAAGGGCTACGGCGAGACCCACCGCCGCGGCAAGGGCAACTTCCTCGCCATCGTCGACGCGCTGGTGGAGAACCCGCCCACCGCCGACGCGCGCGAGCAGGCGGCGGCGATCCGCAAGGCGCGCGAGGCGGCGCTCGCCGATCCCGAGGGCCAGGCGCTCGGCAAGACGCTGGGCAAACCCGTCGTGTGGATGAAGCCCGTAAAATCCCCTGTTTCCGGAAAGACCAGCCATGGCTAGCGTTCCCCAGCCCAATAACGCCGCTGCGCGCCAGGATCTGTATCGGCGCGTGGCGAAGGAAAACTTCGCCCCGCTCTGGGAGGTTTACCACTCGCTGATTCCCAACCAGCCGGTGACCCCTTGCAAGCCGGCGATCTGGAAGTACAGGCAGGCGCGGCCGCACCTGATGGAGGCCGGCGGCCTGATCACCGCCAAGGAAGCGACCCGGCGCGTGCTGATCCTGCAGAACCCCGGCATGCCGGGCGAGTCGTGCATCACCCAGAGCCTGTTCGCCGGCCTGCAGCTGATCATGCCGGGCGAGGTCGCCCCGAGCCATCGCCACTCTCAGTCGGCGCTGCGCTTCGTGGTCGAGGGCAACGGCGCCTACACCGCGGTCGACGGCGAGCGCACCACCATGCGCCCGGGCGACTTCATCATCACGCCGTCGTGGACCTGGCACGACCACGGCAACCCCGGCAAGGAGCCGGTGGTGTGGCTCGACGGCCTCGACGTGCGCATCGTGCAGCTGTTCGCGGCGCAGTTCCACGAGGTCTTTCCCGAAGACTCGCAACCCATCTCGCGCAGCGAGGGCGTGTCGCTCGCGCGCTTCGGCAATGGCCTCGCGCCCGTCAACACCAAGGCGCCCTACGGCAAGACCTCGCCGCTCTTCAGCTACCCCTACGAGCGCAGCCGCGAGTCGCTGGCGAAGATCGCCAAGGACCAGGATCCCGATCCCTGCCATGGCTGGAAGCTGGAGTTCATCAATCCGCTCACCGGCGGCCATGCCATGCCGACCATCGCCACCTTCCTGCAGCTGCTGCCCAAAGGCTTCCGCACGCAGCCCTACCGCTCGACCGAGGGAACGGTGTACGCGGTGGCCGAAGGCGAAGGCCGCGCGCGCATCGCCGGCGAGAGCTTCGATTTCGAGGCCAAGGACACTTTCGTCGCGCCGTCCTGGATGCCGCTCGAGCTGGAGGCGGAAAGCGAGACCGTGCTGTTCTCGTTCTCCGATCGCCCGGGGCAGGAAGCGATGGGGTTGTGGAGAGAAAAACGCGGATGAACGCGCCGGACAAGGGGTTCCTCAGCAGGGAGTACAACAACCGGGAACTGGTCCCCGACCACCCGCAGTACTTCGCGCGCTGGGGCGAGGGCTCGGTGCGCGCGCGCAGCACCATGACCTGCTATCTGGACCGCGCGTACGGCGAGCGGCCGGGCGAGACCATGGACATCTTCCCGGCGCGCAAGGGCGACGGCAGCTGCATGATGTTCATCCACGGCGGCTACTGGCGCGCGCTCGACAAGAAGGACTTCTCCTTCCTCGCGCCGACCTGGGTCGACGCCGGCGTGTCGCTCGCGGTGGTGAACTACGACCTCTGTCCGCGCGTCAGCGTGGAGGAGATCGTGCAGCAGATGCTGCGCGCCAGCCGCTGGCTGTGGCAGCACGCCGAGGAGTACGGCATGGACCAGGACCGGCTGTTCGTCTCGGGACATTCCGCCGGCGGCCACCTCACCGCGATGCTGATGTGCGCGCTGTGGCCGGTATTCGACCGCTCGCTGCCCAAGGACCTGTGGAAAGGCGGCCTCGCGATCAGCGGGCTCTACGACCTGCGGCCGATGCTCGAGGTCGAGTGGCTGAACGCCGACCTCAAGCTCGACGCGCAAAGCGCGCTCAAGCTCTCGCCCGCGTTCATGGCGCCGGCGACGCGCGCGCCGGTGATGAGCTGCGTCGGGGGCGCCGAGTCGAGCGAGTTCCAGCGCCAGAACGCGCTGCTCGGCGGCCGCTGGCGCGCCGCCTTCGCCGGCGACATTCCGATGCCGGGCCGGAACCATTTCTCGGTGATGGACGGCCTTGCCGACCCGAAGAGCGCGCTGTTTGCCGGCGCGCGCCGCCTGATGAAGCTGGACCAATGACCGAATACCTGTCGCCTGCGCGCTACATCGACAACTCGGATCCGGCCGTGCAGGCATTCTCGGAGCGGAACGCTTCCGGGCGGTCGGTGCGGGAACGGGCGATCTCCCTCTATTACGCGGTGCGCGACCAGATCCGCTACAACCCGTTCCTCGACTTCTCCAATCCGGAAGTGTTCCGCGCCTCCGCCGTCCTCAGGGCCGGCGAGGGCTTCTGCGTGGGCAAGGCATCACTGCTCGCCGCCTGCGCGCGCGCCGCGGGCATCGAGGCGCGCGTCGGCTTCGCCGACGTGAAGAATCACCTCACCACGCCGCGCCTGGCCGAAACCATGGGCAGCGACCTGTTCGTCTATCACGGCTACACCGACCTGCGCATCGACGGCAAATGGGTCAAGGCCACGCCCGCCTTCAACCTCGCGCTGTGCACGCGCTTCCGCGTCAAGCCGCTCGAGTTCGACGGCCGCGCCGATTCGATCTTCCACCCATTCGACGAGGACGACCGCCGCCACATGGAGTACCTGCGCGACCGCGGCGTGTACGCCGACGTGCCGGTCGACGAGATCCAGGGCGCGTTCCGCGCGGCGTATCCGAAGCTCTACAGCATGGGCGCGGACGTGGCGAAGGAAACGTTCGGCTGAGGGCGATCCTCGAGGAGAGCTTCAAGGCCGCCGTCTCCGCGGCCGACCCGCTGAAGATGCTGGGCGCGCACCTGCCGCGCGCGCCGAAAGGCCGCACGTTCGTCGCCGCCGCCGGCAAGGCCGCGGCCTCGATGGCGCTCGCCGCCGAGCGGAACTGGTCGGGGAAGCTGGAAGGCATCGCGGTGACCCGTTACCAGCACGGCCTGCCGACGCGGCAGATCGAGGTGGTCGAAGCCGGGCACCCGGTTCCGGATGAGGCAGGCGAAAAGGCCGCGCGCCGGATGCTCGAGCAGGCGAAGAAGCTGGGGCCGGACGACCTGCTGCTGGCGCTGCTCTCCGGCGGCGGCTCGAGCCTGCTCGCGTTTCCGATCGAAGGGCTGACGATGGCCGAGCTCAAGTCGCTCACCGGGCAGCTGCTGAAGAGCGGCGCGACGATCCAGGAGATCAATACGGTGCGCAAGCACCTATCGGCGGTCCAGGGCGGGCGCCTCGCCGCGGCGTGCCGCGCGCCGGTTGTCGCGCTCATCATCTCGGACGTCACCGGCGACGATCCGACGCACATCGCCTCGGGGCCGTGCGTGGCCGATCCGACCACGATCGAGGATGCGAAAGCCGTGCTCGCCAAGTACCGCATCGACTTCCGCGGTCCGTTTTCCGAGAGCCCGAAGACCGTCAACGCGACGAACAAGGTGATCGCCACCGCTTATCGGTCGCTCGAGGCTGCAGCCGAGGTGTTTCGCCGGCACGGCATCCGGCCGGAAATCCTGGGGGACACGATCACCGGGGAAGCACGCGAGGTCGGCGCAGAAATGGCGCGCCTGGCGCGCAAGACCGCGGGTCCCGCCGCCCTGATCTCGGGTGGCGAATGCACGGTGACGGTGACCGGCGAGGGCGGCCGCGGCGGCCGCTGCTGCGAGTTCCTCCTGTCGCTGGGCATCGAGTCCGGCGGCCTGTGGGCAATCGCCGCCGACACCGATGGCATCGACGGCACCGAGGACAACGCCGGCGCCATCCTGACCCCGGACAGCATGCGCAAGGGACCCGACCCCCGAGGGCACCTCGCGCGACACGACAGCTACGGCTTCTTCAGCGCGCTGGGTGACCTGCTCGTGACCGGACCCACGCGGACCAACGTCAACGACTACCGCGCGATCGTCGTCCCCTAGACGGTGAAATTGAGTCAGGACGTGACGAAAGCCCGGTACGTTCGTGCACTAGTGGCGCCATCATCGCTCGATGGAAGCCGTCCTCGACGCGACCGAATTCAAGCCCGCGACGGGCTTGCTGGACAACACCCAGGTCAAGGTCGGCTACATCGCCCACGTAGCGGTGCCTTGCTATGACCTCGAGGAGACCGCGCGCTGGTATGCGGAAGTGCTCGGGGCTCAGCCGGTGCGCATCCTTGACGACCGTGTCACCTTCAGCTTCGGCGGCGTGCTGCAGCTGGTGTGCCACCTGGAACGGCGTAGCGGCGTGCAGAACCCGCGCGCCTACCCACGCCACCATGGGCTCACGTTCCTGCGGATGGAAGACTTCGACCGGCTGAAGGCGCACCTGGCGAAGCTGGGAGTAAAGTTCCTGCAGCGTCCCGCGCTGCGCTTCGCGAATACCGACCACGAGCATCAGACCATGATGCTGGCGGACCCCTCCGGCAACGTAGTGGAGTTCAAGTGCTACGTACGCCCGGAGTGCAGCTACTAAGCCGCCCGCCGCACTTCAGTCCGCCGTAGCTCAGTCAACCTTGATGTGGGCGGCCCGGATCACCTCGGGCCACTTGGCCAGCTCCTTCTTCACTACCCGCTCGAGGTACTCGGGGCTGGAGCCCACGGTGTCGCCGCCCTGCTCGAGCAGCTTCTGCTTCACGTCCGGCAGCTGGATGGTCTGCGCGATCGCCTTCTGCATCTTCGCCACGATCGCGGGCGAAGTCTTCGCCGGCGCGAATAGCGCGTACCAGGAATCGACCTCGTAGTCGGGCAGCTTGAGCGCCTCGGCGACGGTCGGGACGTCCGGCGCGCCGGGGTTGCGCTTGGCGGTGGTCACCGCCAGCGCCTTCAGCTTGCCGGCGCGCACATGCGACATGGCCGCCGGCATGGTCACGATGGCGAACGACACCTGGCCGCCGAGCGTGTCGGCGACCGCGGGTCCGCCGCCCTTGTACGGGATGTGGACCATGTCGATGCCGGTCTTCAGCTTGATCAGCTCGCCGGCGATGTGCGACGGCGTGCCGTTGCCCACCGAGGCGAAATTCAACGAGCCGGGCTTTTCCTTCGACATCTTGATCACGTCCTGCAGGCTCTGGATCGGCGAGCCGGGCTGGGCCGCGATCAGCTGCGGCACGCTGACGATCAGCGTGACCGGCGCGAAATCGCGCTCGGTGTCGAAGTTGAGCTTGTAGAGCTGCGGATTGATGGTGTGCGAGGAAAGCGTGAACAGGAAGGTGTAGCCGTCGGGCGCGGAGTGCGCCACCTGCTCGGTGCCGAGCGCGCCGCCGGCGCCGCCGCGGTTCTCGATCACCACCTGCTGCCCGAGCGCCTCGGGCAGGCGTTGCTGCACGATGCGCGCGATCACGTCGGTGCCGCCGCCCGGCGGATAGGGCACGACGAAGCGGATCGGTTTCGCTGGCCACTCCTGCGCGCCCGCCAGCGTGGCGGCGAGCAGGCCCAGCATCAGAAAAACTGCCCTTTGCATTGCGAACTCCTTCTTTCTTCCTAGACCCGGGCGCCGAGGGATTCGGATTCCTCGGTCAGCGCCCGCTGCACCGAGCGGTGCTCCTTTTCCACCTTCGCCAGTATGCGGCGCGCTTCATCGGTTTCGCCGCGGCGCGCCAATGTTTCCAGCTCCTCGCAGTGGCGGCTCAGCGCTTTCGCGCCGACGTTCGCGCTGCTCGACTTGAGCGAATGCGCGGCGCTCGCCATGTCCGGCGCATTGCTCGCGGCTGCGGCCTGCTTCAGCTTCAGCACCAGCTTGGGCGACTCTACGAGGTAGAGATTGATAACGCGAGTGAGAAGTTCCGGTTTACCGTTGGTCAGCACCTTGCCGAGCTGCCCGAGCACCAGGCGGTCGATCACCTCGCCATCCTTGGGGGCCGGCGTCCTGGGCGCCGGCGCGGGCGCTTCGGCCGCCGCGGCCTTCGGCTGCTGCATCCATTTGTCGAGCATGTTCTGCAGCGTGAGCATGCTGAACGGCTTGCTCAGGTGGTCGTCCATGCCGGCGTTCAGGCAGGCTTCGCGGTCCTGCGCCATGGCATTGGCAGTGAGCGCGACGATCGGCATGCGCTGGCCGCTCGCGCGCTCTCGCGAGCGGATTTCGCGCGTCGCCTCGAAGCCGTCCATCTCGGGCATGTGGCAGTCCATCAGGATGAGGTCGAACGCGCCCTGGGCATGCGCGTCGAGCGCTTCGCGCCCGTTGTTCACCACGGTCACGGTGTAGCCCTGGATCTGGAGGATGCCGAGCGCGACCTGCTGGTTGATCAGGTTGTCCTCGACCAGCAGGATGCGCCCGCGCGCGTCCGCCGAGACGTTGCTCGCGGGCTCGGTCACCGCAGGCGCCGCCGCCGCTTCCTGCGGCTGGCCCGCCATCACGTTGACCAGGCACTCGTACAGCATGGTCTGCCGCACCGGCTTGGCGAGGCAGGCATCGATGCCGACGTCGCGCGCGTTCTTGAGGTCCGCCTGGCGGCGCGTCAGCACCACGAGGCGCACCTTGGCGATGTCGGCGCGCGCGCGGATCTGGCGCGCGAGGTCGAGCGCGTCCATGCCCGGCAGCGCGAGGTCGATGATCGCGATGTCGTAGGGCGCACCGCGCGCCGCCGCCTGCGCCAGCAGGTCGACCGCCTGCTCGGGCGAGGCCGCGATGCGGTTGCTCATGCCCCAGTTGCTCATCTGCGCCTGCAGGATGCCGCGGTTGATCGAGCTCGACTCGATGATGAGCGCGCGCACGCCGGTGAGCATGCCCATCGGCGAGGAGCGCACGTCCTCGTGCGGCAGCGCGTCCTGCTTGTCGAAGGTGCTGGTGAACCAGAAGGTCGAGCCGGCGCCGAGCGCCGATTCGACGTGGATGTTGCCGCCCATCATTTCGACCAGCTGCTTGCTGATGGCGAGGCCGAGGCCGGAGCCGCCGTGCTTGCGCGTGGTGGAGCCGTCGGCCTGCGAGAACTCGTCGAAGATGCGCGACTGCGCTTCGGGGCTGATGCCGGCCCCGGTATCGCTCACCTCGAAGCGCATCGTGATCTTGCCCGAAGTCTCGTCGGTGCTCGCCACGCGGATCACCACCGCGCCCTGGCGCGTGAACTTGATCGCGTTGCCCACCAGGTTGGTCAGCACCTGGCCGAGGCGCAGCGGGTCGCCGCGTACGTGAGTCGCCAGGTCCGCCGGAATGCTGCAGGCGAGCTCGAGGCCCTTGCTGTGGGCGCGCTCGGCCAGCAGGTCGACCACGTCCTCGACCGTACGGCGCAGGTCCATGTCGACGCTCTCCAGCTCGAGCTTGCCGGCCTCGATCTTGGAGAAGTCGAGAATGTCGTTGATGATGTCGAGCAGGTTCTTGCCGGAGCGCTGCACGGTCTCGGCGTACTTGCGCTGGGTCGCGGTGAGGCCGGTTTCCAGCAGCAGCTCGGTCATGCCGAGCACGCCGTTCATCGGCGTGCGGATCTCGTGGCTCATGCGCGCGAGGAACGAGCTCTTGGCGTGGTTGGCGGCTTCCGCCGCTTCGCGCGCCAGGCGCAGGGCTTCCTCGCTGCGCTTGTGCTGGGTCACGTCGCGCGCCACGGCGATGCTGCCGATACATTCGTTGGTATCGTCGAGCAGCGGCGCGACCGCGACCTGGATGTCGATCGCGGTGCGCGAGCGCGTCAGCGCGCGCGCGTCATAGGAGAACTTCTCCCCGGCGATCAGGCGCTGGCGGCGTGCCTCTTCCTCTTCCGGCGTCGAGTCGCCCAGGTTGAGCGCGTGCCCCATCGCTTCCGCCGGCGGGTAGCCGAACATCGACGAGGCGCCCGAGTTCCAGCTGGTGATGGTGCCGGCCAGGTCGCGCGTCCAGATCGCCTCGCTCGACTGCTCGACGATGGTCGCGAGCAGCTTGTTCTTGGATTCGGATTTGCCGAGAGAGGCGATCAGGCTCTCGATGTTGTTCGCCATGTTGTTGAACGCCTCGGCCGCCGAGCTCACCTCGGGCGAGCCCTCGGGCTCGATCCGTACCGCGTAATCGCCCTGGCTGAAGCGGTTCGCGCCTTCGGCCAGCATGCGCAGCGTGCCGAGGTTGCCGCGGAAGATCAGCCAAATGAATTGCAGCATCAGGAACAGCGTCACCGCCACGATCTGCAGCTGCTTGACGAACTGCTGCCAGAGGCGGTTGTAGGCCTTGGTGGTGGCCATCGCCGCGTTCAGCCGGCCGTAGCCGACGCCGCCCGCGGTGACCTCGATGCTTTCCTCGGCGCGGTCGATCACCGCGACCTGGGTGAACCAAGCCGGCGCGATCAGCGTGTCGGGCTTGTCCTGCGCCACCAGCTTCTTGCCGTCCTTGTCGGTCCACTGGAAGCTGTCGACCTCGCCCTTCTGCACCTGGTTTTTCAGCAGCTGGCTGATCACCGCGTATTCGCCGACCAGCGCCTGGTCGGCAATCAGCGGTGCCATGAAGGTGAGGGTCTCGTTCAGCTCGCGCTTGAGGCGCGCGGAGTGCTCGGCCGCGCCTTCGGCCACGAGCAGCGCGGTCTGCACGCCGCCGCCGGTGATGATGGCGATGCCCACCGCCAGCATCAGGCGCGATACCAGTCCCCAGTTCTTCCAGAATCGAAGCCCGCGCATGTTGCTGCTCATCTCGCCTCCCTGCCCCTCCCTTGTGCGACCAACCTATTTCACCTGCGTGGTGCGGTAGAACTTGCGGTAGTTGTCGTAGTCCTTGTTCTCCGCGGCGACGAACCCGAGGTCGTCGGTGCTCTTCAGCAGGTCGGCGCCGGCCTCCAGTACCTGACGACCCTCCGGGTCTTTCAGCATGCCGATGAAGGCCGCCCGCACCGCCGCTACCTTGTCCGCGGGAACCTTCGGACTCGCCATGATGCACAGGTCCTGGTAGATCTCCGAAGTCCAAAGTGCACGGTACTGGAACGATTCACGGCGCGCATAGCGCGCGAGGACCGAGCTGTTCACGCCGGCGGCGGCAACCTTGTTGACGCGCAGCTGGGCGGACGAGGCTTCCTGGTTTCCGGTGAACACCACGTTGATGCGCACCTTGGACTTGAGCAGCGCATCCATCGGCAGCCAGTAGCCGGCGAACGCGTCCGGCGAGACGAACGCGACGTCTTTGCCGCCCAGGTCCTGCAGGGTCTGGATCGACGAATCCTCCGGCACCACGATCTGCGAACGGATTCCGGGGCCCGCCGGGCGCAGGATGACCTTGTAGCCCAGCCGGTCGCGCTCCGGGGTGAAGAAGTGGTTGGTATAGAGGAAGTCGTAGCCGTATTTCTCGGCAATGGCGTTGCCTTCCTGCGCAGTCTTCGCCAGCTTGAGCTCGAGCGGCACGCCGCTCTTCTTGCTCACGTGCGTGAGAATCGGGTTCCAGTACTGGGCCGTCAGCGCGATGCTGCGCTGGTTCAGCACGTTGAACGTATAGGGCTTCTGCTGCGGCTGTTGCGCAATCGCGCCCGGGGCATGCAGCACCGCAGCCGCGGCCAGCAATCGCGCGATGCGTCCGATTGTCCTTCGCATGATCACGATCTCCTGTCTAAACCGCCACCTTCAGGAACAGCATTGCACCGCTCAGCACGAGCAGCGCGCCAACCACTCGCAACATGCCCTCGCTGGTCATGTCCAGGTGCACCTTGTTGCCGGTGTAGAGCCCGACCGCCATGGGAATCAGTCCCAGGCCGTAGGCGATCTGCAGCTTCGGATCGAACAGCAGGCCGGCGAACAGAAACAAGCTCAGCCGGAACCCGCCCTCGAGCGCGAACAGCCAGGAAAAGGTGGCGCGCACCTCGCCTTTGTCCAGCAGGCGTCGCGTCAGGTACATGATGTACGGCGGGCCGCCCGTGCCGAAGAGCGCGCCCGCGCCGCCGCCCGCCAGGCCGGCCGGAATCGCCCAGGAGCGCGGCAACTGGCCCGTAGGCTGCAAGCCGAAGATATTGCGGAAGCCGAAGAACATGGTGAAGGCGCCGAGCGTGAGCAGCACCGGCGTCGTAGGAAGCGTGAGCAACGCGTAGGCACCGATACAGGCGCCGACCATGCCGAACGGCAGCAGCACCTTGATCTCGCCCCAGACCGCCTTCTTGCGGTTGGTGCCGCCGAGCACGAGCGAGGCGGTGAAGTCGAGCGCGAGCACCAGCGGCACCGCGAAGGTAAGCGGCTGCGAAAGAGCAAGCAGCGGCACGGAGATCAGGGCGGAGCCGAAGCCCGTGATCCCGCGAATGAAATACGCGCTCATGAGAATGCACAACACCAGCACCATGTCAGCCACTTGCGATTTCTTCCCTTGAGTCCGTAAGGACCCGCGATAGTATTGCTCCGAGCTTGAGCGCGGGGCCAACGCTTACGTTGTTTTGCAAATTTCCCCCGTATGTGTTTGTATATTATCGCAAATCTCGGTGACTTGCCGGGAGTGTAGGAGACCCGCAACATGGCAGCCGTCCTCGACCTCAAGATTCGTCCCCTCGGCGTCATCGGCGTCGAAGTGCAGGGCGTCGACCTCGCCCATATCGGGGCCCGGGAAATCGAGTCCATCAAGAAGGCCTGGTACCAGTACGACGTGCTGGTCTTCCGCAGGCAAAAAATCACGGATGACGATCTGCTGTCGTTCTCGAAGCACTTCGGCACGCTCGATCCGCCGCCGAACCAGGGCGCCGGGCGCAAGTCGCCGCCGGGATACCCCGACGTCTACGTGGTCTCCAATGTGCGGGACGACAAGGGCGAGCCGATCGGCGCGCTCGGCGATGGCGAGGCGGTGTGGCACACGGACATGAGCTACGCGCCGCATCCGCCGGATGCATCGATGCTGTACTCGCTGGAGATTCCCGCCCAGGGCGGCGATACCTGCTTCGCCAGCATGAAGGCGGCAGTCGCCAAGATGCCCAAAGCTCTCAAGGAGCGCCTGCGCAACCTGGACATCAAGCACGACGGCACCTACGACTCGGGCGGCTACGTGCGCAAGGGCATGCAGGCTTCGGACGACCCGCGCACCTCGGTGGGCACGCCGCATCCGGCGATCATCCAGCACCCGATGTCGGGCGACGCGGCGCTCTACCTAGGCCGCCGGCGCAACGCCTACATCATGGGGCTCGAGCTCGAC
>Ga0134121_10004369_pt1 | contig 11593 bp, 4 predicted proteins | sample KB301_FD_96463 | JGI IMG/M metagenome (GOLD analysis project Ga0134121, IMG submission 96463) | Terrestrial soil microbial communities without Nitrogen fertilizer from Kellogg Biological Station, Michigan, USA - KB3-0-1 | ecosystem: Environmental > Terrestrial > Soil > Unclassified ...
GAGGCCGACGATGCCGGAGAGAGAAGCAGGTATGCCAATGGAGCCGCCAGTGTCGCTGCCGATGCTGCCGTAGCAGAGGCCTGCGGCGACGGCGGCGGCGGAACCGCCGCTGGAGCCGCCGGGGATTCGTAAGAGATCCCAAGGATTGTGGACGGGACCGAAGTGCGGGTTGTTGCTGGTGACGCCGTAGGCGAACTCGTGCATGTTGTTTTTGCCGAGGATAACCGCGCCAGCTTCCTTGAGCTTTGTGACGACAGCCGCGTCGTGGTGCGGAATGAACTTGGCAAGAATCTTTGAGCCAGCAGTAGTTCGGATGTCTTCCGTATAAATGTTGTCCTTCAACGAGATGGGGATGCCGTGGAGTGGGCCGCGGTCGTTATGACCCTTGCGGCCGCGTGGGGCGAACAATTCAGTTTCGGCTTTTTTTGCCTGCGCGAGGGCCAGTTCAGCGGTCACAGTGATGTAGGCATTGAGCTTGGGATTTATCTGCTCGATGCGAGCGAGGATGAGTTTGGTGAGCTCAATGGGAGAGAGCTTGCGCTTGCGGAAGAGGCCTGCGACTTCCTCGATGGTGGCGAAGGCGAGATCGGTGTCGTTCATTGGTGGCATGGGAACAGGCGTGAGTGGGGAATTTAACACACCTCATCGAGGGCGGTTGAAGTCGATTTTCACGAAATGAGGCAACTTCGGCGGTCGAAAGGCCAAAACCAGTCAGGGACGCCATTTCCGCAAACGAGTAATGAAGGATCCAAGGCGTGGTTTCGTTGGGTCGTTTTCCGTAACGATTTCGTCCTCTATTTCGGAGATTTTGATTCCTGTGTATCCGCCATCGCTGAGGTTCTCGCGAAGCCAGCCTGTCCCGTCGCAAAGATGTGGGCACTTCTGAAAGAACATTGCTTCGCCGCTGTAGTGACCTTTGTGCAGCGGGCACATGCGTGTGCGTAGAGGTTCCTTGGCATAGAACAATCGGCCAAGGAGGTTTGATTTCGTAATGTCGATTCGCATCTGATTCAGGGCTTCGTAATACTTGCAACCATGATGTGTGCCCCCTTTATTTAGCTCGGGGTCAGCATTGTTTTTGATGATGCAGTCCATCCAGGTGCCCATGCCATCGCAGAATGCACTGAGCGGCAAAATGGGTACACCGTAGAATTCCTCCAATCGTTTGAGTTGTTCCCGGGCTTCTTTTCGGCTGCGGATCGGTTCCGTTGTCATGGTTGTCTCTCTTCGATGTGGACTCACTCAGAAGGCGTGCACCGTTTGGAGTCGCGTTCTACTTTTCAACGTGAATTTCCTTTTTGACCACAAGACGCAATGCTAGAAGATGCGTTCCTGGCGGCGGAGATTACCGAAGGAGCCGATGTTGGCGATGATGAAGGTGGCGGAAAAACGGTTTTCTGTGCGGACCTGGCCAAGGTTGATGCGGCGGTACTCGAGGGCGAGACCGCAGCAGCCGCCGTTGTAGCTGATCTGCACGAGCTGGTTTTGCAGGGTTTGGTTGGTGAAGTCGTAGCTGATACCCGTGGCGAAATTGAATCCCCTGCGCGTCAAGTTTCCGTAGCCAAGGAGAGCGCGAACCTGGTTGGAGAGGGGCTGCTGAAAAGGGACAAAACCAGGTGGGGGAGATGGAGGAAGGTCGGCTTCCACGGGGTTGGCATTCAGGCGGAAATGGGCGAGGGTGGCGAAGAATTCGCGGTAGGGCTTTATTTTGAGGAGCGTGCCGATGGTGACGAGGCGCTGAATCTGAGGATCGTACTGGAGAATCTGTTCGAGGTCGTAGAGGCCGCCAGGAGTGATCCTTAAATCGCTGACAATGGGGGACCAGTTGCGCGGACCGAAAGCGAAGGCAAAGGGCGAAACAGAGTCAAACGCCAAGAACACATTGCGCTGGCCATCGACTATGGCGCCGCCGAAGGTGGGGTCGAAGTAATGCTTTTGAAAAATGCTCCAGGAAAGCAACTCCTGGGGCTGGTCGTCGCCAGTTTTGGAGAAGAGCCGCTGGGTGACGCCGTATTCGACTTCGTTGGTATCGGTCAGGGTGGCGTCGGAGTCGAAGCGGATGAAGTCCGCGAAATTATTTATGCCCGTGACATAGCGATAGGTGATGGCGGGCTCGATGGTGTGTTTGAACCGCTTGCGAGGCTTACTTTTGTCGAGAGAGGAACGGTCGAAAAAACGCTCGAGTCCGGGCGGACGCAGCTCAACGGTAAGTTCGCCGGAATTGCGCACGATCGATTGAGCGCTTAATTGGCCGGCCGAATCGTAGGAATCGCCATAGTAGGCGGTGCGGAAGGCCGCAGAGGTGGTGACGCCAAGCCAATTGCCGAAATGGAGCGGAACGGTGACCTTCGGTGCAAACTCGGTACGAGGAACGAATCCAGGAGTATTCAGCGGAGTATCATCCTGGCGGTGGAGCGCATCGGCGAAGGAATCGAAAGAAAAATAGACAGGAAAATTTCGCCAGGGGGATTGTTCGACGGAGCTGAAGCGAACTTGCGGGGCGTCACGAAGCGAAACGCTGACGGCCGGAGTGACTACGCCGGTCGTAGCGGAAGTGATCGGAATGCTGAGAAAGGTCTTATCGGCTGAGCCGGCAAAGTTCAGACTGAATCCCCGGAAGTTGTTGGTCAGGAAAGTAGCGCTGCGAACTTCGGAAGTGATGGCGTCGCCAAAGGAGTCCGCAAAAGCCAGGCGGAAGGTCAGGGAAGTTAGTTCGTTGACGTCGGCTACGAAGCGCCAGCCGCCCGGAAGGAGCGACTGGACCTCCAGTTGCTGCTGGTGGCCGCCTTGCTTCTCGACGATGGTGGCGCCGTTAATCCCGGGTAGCTGGAGACCGCGGTCGATCACACCAAAATAGGTGTACTGGATAGAAGTGTTCTCGAAGGGCCGGGCTCGAAATTCGGCGCGCTCAGCGGAGCCGCGCTTGGAGAGCAGCTCGGCGCCCAGGGTCGCGTCCAGCCAAGGTTTCGGAGCGAAGTAAAGGGAATCCCCCAAGACAAAGCCTTTGGTATTGCTCTGGCTAATTACGGGGAGAAGGATTCCGGACTGACGGATTTTTTCACCGGCGGGAGCGGTGGCGTAGGGGAGCCAAACGAGAGGCACGCGGTAGAGGCGGAAGTTAGCGTTGACCAAGGCAACGCTCTTATTAAGCCGGATGCGGGCGTGCGGGGCATAGAACTGCCACGTGGGATGCTGAGGATCGCAAATCGTAATCCAGCCGCTGCTGACAAGATAGACGTCGCCCGGGAAGCGTTCGACCTCTTGCGCCTGAAAATAGAGGGGGTTCTGAGAAACGAGAATCAAGGGATTGGCGCGGCGCTCGATTTTGACGGTGCCGCGAACCTTGGTGAAGCTGCCATGCCCGGTACTTACGTTGTAGCGGGCTTCCTCGGCTTCAAGATGTTCTTTGTTGTAATCGAAACGAACATGGCCGCGAGCGAAGGATTCGGAAGTTTTCTCGTTGTATTCGATGTGGTCGGCCTGGAGACGCTCATCTCCATAGCGGATGTCCACGTCACCGTCAGCGATGAAGAGGTCGCCGCGTTTTTGTTGCGGGCCGCGAGACCAGATTTCGACGTCACCCCCTGTGTTTGAGTGCAAGCGGATCTGCTGAGCAAAGCAAACGGGCGAAGCCAAGGCACAAGAAGAAGAAAGAAGCGCAGCAAGGTAGAAAAAGAAGCGGAGCACGGACACGGACCGGGCATGGGAGTGACCATTCACGCGGAACATTTTGCCGATGAAAACAGTGGAATAGCCTAGCATGCGGTCGCGGGGATGTGTAGCCGGACCCGAAAACGTGGACAAGTACGAGGCTAGAAGCGGCGATCCGACGCTGACGCTGAGAGGATGGGAACGAAACGCAGAGTCAGTGTGGCGCGTCTCTCTCAACACAGGTTGGTTTGCCATTCCAGAAACAATTGATGCACGTCGTGGCACTCAAGAGGTATGATGCCCGGCCTTGCAAACTAGGGGGAAGAAAATGCGCCGTACTGTGTCTGTTGTGAGAATCATACTGACCGCAGGGATATTTTGTGCTGGATTGGCGATGGTGACGCCGGCCGGGCTGGCGGGGCAGTCAAATGCCACCGACAAGCTGAAGAATCTTGAGTTTCGCGAGATCGGGCCGGCAGTGATGGGCGGGCGCATCGACGATTTTGCCGTCGTCGAGAGCAACCCAAACATTGTGTATGTGGGGACGGCGTCGGGCGGGGTGTGGAAGACGACGAATAACGGCACGACGTGGGAACCCGTATTTGATAAGGAGGGCGTGTCGACGATCGGAGACATTGCCATCGCTCCGTCCGATCCCGCGGTTGTGTGGGTCGGCTCGGGAGAGCCCAACAACAGGCAAAGCTCTTCGTGGGGAGATGGAATCTACAAGTCGCTGGACGCCGGCAAGACGTGGCAAAGAATGGGGCTGGCGGCGACGCACCATATCGGGCGCGTTGTGATTCATCCGAAGAATCCGGAGGTGGTGTACGCGGCGGCGCTCGGGCATCTTTGGGGACCGAATCCAGAGCGCGGCGTTTACAAAACGACGGATGGCGGGAAGACGTGGAACCAAGTGCTGAAAATAAATGATGACACGGGCGTGAGCGATATCGCCATGGATCCGGAGAGCCCGGATACGTTGTACGCCGCGGCTTATGAACGCAGGCGGACGCCGTTTGGATTTAACGGAGGCGGGCCCGGGAGCGCGATTTACAAAACGACGGACGGCGGTGCGACTTGGAAGAAATTGACGAAAGGACTGCCGTATGAGAACGGCGGCGATTCGGGGCGAATCGGGCTGGATATTTACCGCAAGGATTCGAACATCGTTTATGCCATCGTGCAGCACGAAAAAGGCGGAACGTATCGAAGCGAAGACAAGGGCGAAACTTGGAAGAAGATGGGAGACACCAATCCGCGTCCTTCTTATTACAGCCAAATTCGCATCGATCCCAACAACGATCTGCGAATCTGGGAGCTTGGAGCGCAGATGTTTTACTCGGAGGATGGGGGTAAGACATTTTCGACGCAGCGGATAAAGGGGATTCACGGGGATTTTCACGCGATGTGGATCGATCCCGCGGATTCGAACCACGTCATCACGGGATGCGACGGGGGAGTTCACTGGAGTTACGACAACGGGCGGACGTGGGATTTCATCAACACGATCGCGATTGGACAGTATTACGAAGTCGGACTGGACAACGAAAAACCGTACCAAATCTGCGGGGGATTGCAGGACAACGGAAGCTGGTGCGGGCCGAGCATGTCCTTGGCGCGCGACGGCATCACGAATGAGGATTGGACGCTGATGCCGGGCGGCGACGGCTTTTACGCGGAGATTGATAACGCCGAGCCGTGGATCGTCTATACGGAATCGCAGGACGGGCATATTTCCCGGCGTGATGCGCACAGCGGGCAGCAGAGGGAAATCATGCCGGAAGCCAAGGCGGGCGAGCCGCACTACCGTTTTCAGTGGAATTCGCCGATGGCGGTTTCGGCGCACGACCACAAGACGATTTATTACGGCGGAAATTATTTGTTCAAATCGACGGACCGCGGGGATTCCTGGACGCGGCTGGGCGGCGATTTGACCACGGGAGTGGACCGCAACAAGCTGCAAATCTTCGGCAAGGTGCCGGACAAGAATACGTTGTCGCGCCACGACGGCGTCGAGGAATACCCGACGATCACGACTTTGAGCGAATCGCCGATGAAGGCAGACGTGCTTTGGGTGGGAACGGACGACGGGAGCCTGCAAGTAACGCGAGACGGCGGAAAGACCTGGAAGAACGTCACTTCGCGGGTGCCGGGCGTACCTAAGGGAACTTATGTGAGCCGCGTGGCGGCGTCGAAGTATGGCGAGGGCACGGCGTACGCGACGTTCGACGGGCATCGCAATGACGACTACAACGCGTACATTTTTCTGACGACGGATTACGGAGAGAGCTGGAAGCCGATCCGCAACGGGATTCCTGATTCCGCAGGGACGGTGCATGTGGTGCGCGAACATCCCCGAGACGCAAATCTGCTGTTCGCAGGAACGGAGTTTGGATTGTGGGTGTCGTGGGATCGCGGCGGCAATTGGACGGCGCTGAAGAATAATCTTCCGACCGTGCCGGTGGATGACCTCGAGATTCAAGCGGAGCAGAACGACCTGGTGCTGGCGACGCACGGGCGGTCGATCTGGATTTTTGATGACATTACGCCGATCGAGAAGTTCAACGCCAGCGTGGCCAATTCTGAGTTGACATTTTTCAGCCCGCGACCCGCGACGCTGTGGGACTTGCGGGAACGCAGGTGGAGTGCGGGGCAGAAGATGTTCACGGCAAAGAATCCGCCATACGGCGCGATTTTGAGTTATTACCTGAAGGAAGCTTTGCCGCCAGAAGCGCCGAAGACGGCCAAAGACGAAAAAGATAAAGACAAGGAAAAGAAGGAAACTGCCACCACGGAGCAAGAAGCGAAAACCGAAGAGGCAGCCAAGAAAGAGGGCAAGGTAAAGATCAGCGTCTATGACAAGGACAACAAGCTGGTGCGGGAGCTGGATGGGCCTGGCAAAGCCGGAGTAAACCGCACGAACTGGGATTTGCGTTGGAATTCTCCGGCAGTGCCGACGCCGGAACAGCTCGAGGCAGCAGCGGCCGGTTTTGATTTTGGGCCGCGTGGACCGCTGGTCGAGCCGGGCAAGTACACCATCAAGATCAAGGCGGGGAACAAGGAAGCCGCGCAAGAGGTGGTTGTGGAGGACGATCCGCGGATGCAAATGTCCGCAGCGGACCGTGCGGCGCGGCGTGAAGCCATCGATCAACTCTATGCGCTGGCCAAGACCGCGGACAAAGACCGAAAAACAATCGAGGGAATCAAGGGAGGGCTGAAGGCGGCCAGGGATCAATGGAAGAAAGATGCCGGCAAGCCGGATGCGCCAAAGATTCCAGAGGAAATACAGAAAGCCGCCGAGGAGCTGCAGAAAAAGGTGGATGCGGTTGCGGAGAAGTATGTGCGCGAGCGCGAAGGACTCGGGAACGCGGGGCCACCGTTTGTGTGGAAGCCCGAACCACTGCCACAGCAGGTCCAGGGATTGTTGAGAGACCTGGATGGGTTCTGGGCAGCACCGGGAGGGCAACAAAAGGACAAGCTGGCGGAAGTGACGCCACTCGTCAGCGAAGCGTCGGCGCAGGTGAAGAAAATTGCGGAAGAAGAACTCCCCGCGCTGAATAAGAAGATGAATGACGCCGGAATACCGCATATCGTATCCGTAACTCCGCCGCCGACAGGAAGGCGAGGCGGCGAGGAAGAGGATGAACCATAGGAGAGTTTGGAAGAGCGTGCTTGCGGCCCATCCTTTGCCCTATTGGTAAGGGCAGAGATACGAATCCTCTGCTGCCAGAATCATGCTTCAGCGGATGCGCAGTGGCAGGCTGTTTGTTCGAGGCGAGACGGTCTGAACGAGCTTGCGTCTAAGGGTGCAGAACAGAGTGGCAATCCGGCCGACCGCGTGCCCGCGGCCAGCCAATTACATAGACCAACAAATCGGATGATCTTAAGAAACGACGGAGGAAAGAGCATGAACGCGAAGCAGCTCAGCCTGCGCGGTCTGGCCGCGTGGTTTGCGGTGTTGACGGTGATTCTCGGTGGAAATTGGTGTGCCGCTCAAGCGAAGCCGCAAGACGCCGCGGCCCAAGAGCAGTCCGATAAGAAAGAAGAAAAGAAAGACGAAAAAAAGAAAGGACTGCCGCTGAAGCCGGCGCGAAAAATTGAGTTCACGACAGACGAGGGTACGTGGCTTTCGCTGGATGTTTCACCGGATGGAAAAACCATCGTTTTCGAATTGCTCGGCGACATCTACACGCTGCCAATCGAGGGGGGAACGGCAAAGCTGGTGGATGGAGGAATGGCGTTCGACAGCCAGCCAAAGTTTTCGCCCGATGGAAAGTGGATCGCGTTTATCTCCGACCGCGAGGGCAGCGAAAACATTTGGGTAATGCATCCGGACGGCAGCGGTGTAAAGCAGGTTTCGAAAGATCCCAACAATGAGTTTGCTTCGCCGAGCTGGTCGCCGGACGGGAATTACATCCTGGTGTCGAAGGCGGGTTTCGGAATCACGACGTTTGAAATTTGGATGTATCACGTGGATGGCGGCTCCGGGGTGCAAATCACCAAAGCGAAGCCGACGCCGACGACGCCGCGAAAGGACCGCGGAAACGCGATCGGAGTGGTGGCTTCCGCGGATGGCAAGTATCTCTACTACGCCAAGCGTACGGGCGGGTTCGAATACAACGCGCAGTTTCCGCTCTGGCAAATCGCGCGGAGGGACCGCAAGACCGGTGACGAAGACATTTTGCTGGAGCAGACCGAGAGCAGCTTCCGGCCCGTACTTTCGCCGGATGGTACCCAGCTTCTTTATGTGACGCGATACGAGACGGAGAGCGGCCTGCGTTTGCGCAATCTGCAAACGGGTGAAGATCACTGGGTGAGATATCCCATCACGCGCGATGACCAAGAGTCCCGCTTCACACGCGATCTTTTTCCGGGGTACGTATTTCTTCCCGACGGCAAGGAAATCATCTACAACCAGGATGGAAAAATCCGCCGATTAAATCTTGCGTCAGGCGCGGAGAGCGTGATTCCGTTTACCGCGCAGGTGTCGCAAGAGCTGGGACCGAAACTGGACTTTCCGCAACGGGTGGAGCAAGGCCCGCTGAAAGTACGCTTGATCCAGGATCCAATCGAATCTCCGGACGGCAAGAAAATGGCCTTTTCCGCGATGACGCACCTTTACACCATGGATATTCCCGGCGGCAAACCGCAGCGCTTGACGAGCGGGAACGAGCATGAGTTCCAACCTGCATGGTCGCCGGACGGGAGTTCCATCGTTTACGTGACCTGGTCGAGCGAAGGGGGACAACTGTGGAGGGTGGCGGCTTCGGGGGGAACGCCACAGCAATTGTCGAAGTCAGCTGCGGTTTACAGCAATCCGGTCTGGTCGCCAGATGGAAGCCGCATAGTGGCGCTGCGCGGGAATGTCTATGACCGCGAAAGAAGCCAATTCGACGGCGGTCAAACAAAAAACGCCGACCTCGTCTGGATTCCTGCCGCAGGTGGCGAAGCGAATTTGATTTTGCCCGCGCGCGGTGCGGGCTCGCCGCACTTCACGCACGATAAAGACAGGATTTACATCTACACGCCACAGGGGCTGGTCTCGCTCCGCTTTGACGGCACGGACCGCCATACGCACATCCAAGTGAAGGGGCAGGGCGGTTATTTTGCGGAGGAACCTACCTCCGCTGACGATGTGCAGGCCAGTCCGGACGGACAATGGGTGCTGGCGCACGTGATGAACCAACTGTACGTGACGGCGATGCCGGTGGTGGGCGGCGAGGCGCCCACAGTGAACGTATCGTCGCCGTCCATGCCCGTGAAGCGGCTGACGGACATCGGGGCCGATTATTTCAATTGGGCGGATGACGGGAAAACCATCACATGGGCCGTGGGAGCCAGCCTTTTCCGCGAGCCGCTAAGCGCTATTTCTTTCGAACCTACGAAGGAGGAGGAAAAGAAGGAGGCTGAAAAAAAGGAGGCTGAGAAGAAAGACACCGGGGCGCAATCGGCGGACGCGAGCAAAGACGAAAAAAAGGACGAGAAAAAAGAAGCGAAGAAGCTAAAGGAAGAAGACAAAAACGTCCAGGAAATTGCGGTTGACCTGGAAGTTCCGCGGAAGACCCCGAAGGGAACGATTGTGTTGCGGGGTGCGACGGTCGTGACGATGAAAGGCGATGAAGTTCTGAAGAACGCGGACATCGTGATCGAGGACAACCGCATCAAGAGCGTCGGGGCGAAGGGCGGCGTGCCGGCGGGGGCCAAAGTGTTTGATGTAGCTGGAAAAACGATTGTGCCGGGGTTTATTGACACTCACGCGCACTGGTTCGAAATCAAACGCGGCATCCTGGACACGCAAAACTGGGCATTTTTGGCGAATCTGGCTTATGGAGTGACCGCGGGACTCGACGTGCAGACGAGCACGAACGACATGTTTGCGTATCAAGACCTGGTGGACAGCGGAGACATCATCGGCTTACGCGCTTTTTCAACGGGGCCCGGTGTTTTCTCCGACAACAACTTCCAGTCGATGGAAGAAGTGAAAGGCGTACTGACGAAATACAGAAAATATTACGGCACGCACAACATCAAGAGCTATATCGTGGGCAACCGCAAGCAGCGCCAGTTTATGGTGCAAGCGTCGAAAGAACTGGAAATGATGCCGACGACGGAGGGCGGGCTGGACCTAAAGCTGAATCTGACCCACGTTACCGACGGTTTCCACGGCAATGAGCACACGCTTCCCATCACGCCGCTTTACAAGGACGTGCTGCAGATGTTTGCGCAATCGGGGATTGCAGAGACGCCTACGCTGATCGTGAACTACGGCGGCCCATTCGGCCAGGAATATTGGTTTGAGAATAGCGACGTACACGACAACGCGAAGCTCAACCACTTCACGCCGCACAACCTGATAGACGAAAAGACCAATCGGCGGCCGGACTGGTTCCGTAAAGACGAGTACGCGTTCCCGAAACTCGCCGCGCAGATGGCGAAGCTCTCGAGAGCGGGCGGTCTCGTCGGAGTGGGAAGTCACGGGCAGTTGCAGGGGCTTGGCTATCACTGGGAGATGTGGATGCTCGCGAGCGGCGGAATGACGCCACTCGAGGTGCTGCGATGCGCGACCGTGAATGGTTCGAGGATTGTTGGCCGCCCGCAGGACCTCGGTTCGATCGAGGCTGGCAAGCTGGCCGATTTGGTCATCTTGGACAAGAACCCGTTGGAGGACATTCACAACACGAATACGATTCACTGGGTGATGAAAAATGGGGAACTGTTCGTGGGCGACACTCTGGATCAAGTCTGGCCGGAACAGAAAAAGCTTGAGCCTCTGTACTTCTGGAATTTTGACAAGCCCAAGGCCGGAGAGCCGTTGAGCTATGGGAAGACGGTGAATCCGTAAAGCGCGAGCGGCCCGCGGAAGGCGACCAGCGAGGAGGGGCTCTCATTCATAAGCCCCTCGGCCACCGTTTACAATAACTGTTCACTCTTTGGGTTTGGCTTCTGCTTTGGTTTGCGTCGAGCGATACCAGGCAAATGTGCGGTCCAAACCTTCTTCAAAACCAATTGGCGGATCATAGCCGAGGAACTCGCGCGCCTGCGTGATATCCGCTTGCGAATCGCGAATGTCTCCGTCGCGCGGCGGCTCATACTTCGCTTCGAGCTTCTTGCCAGAAATTTTTGCGAGGAGCTGCAGCGTCTGGTTCAAAGTAAAACGGCCGCCGGTTCCCACGTTGAAAGTCTTTCCAGAAACGGTGGGCGCTTCGCAAGCGAGGAGATTGGCCTGCACGGCGTTTTCGACGTAGGTGAAGTCGCGGGATTGCTCACCGTCGCCAAAAATGACGGGCTGGGTCTGTTCCAGAAAATATAGACAGAATTTTGCCAGGACGCCTGAATACGGCGAACCGGGATCCTGGCGAGGGCCGAAAATGTTGAAGTAGCGGAGAGAAACATTTTCAAGGCCGTAACAGCGGCCAAACGTCTGGGCGTAGAGTTCTCCAAC
>Ga0134121_10004373_pt1 | contig 11590 bp, 5 predicted proteins | sample KB301_FD_96463 | JGI IMG/M metagenome (GOLD analysis project Ga0134121, IMG submission 96463) | Terrestrial soil microbial communities without Nitrogen fertilizer from Kellogg Biological Station, Michigan, USA - KB3-0-1 | ecosystem: Environmental > Terrestrial > Soil > Unclassified ...
CGAAAAACTGCAAGCACTTGGTTACGAAATTCGCGTTGATCCACGCACCGGTGCACCTGAGATCAAGGGCTTCAGCCAAGCATACTTGCAGGACAGTAGCCCCCGCCGCAAGAAAGTTTTGAAGGAAAAAGGAAAGATGAAAGAGCGCATGGGGCGTGAAGGAAAGACCGTCTCAGACAACGCGAGATTACAGCAAGCCGCCGCCCGCATTAATCGCCGCAGCAAAAACTTTGACCACGGCAAAATGCAGGAACGCGCCCTCGAAATGGACGCCAGGCACGGCAATCAGGCACGCCGCATAGTGGCCCAAGTGCGGGCAAGATTGCCGCTCCGCTTGCCCCAAAACGAGATTGAAATACGCGCTCAGGAAGCCGTGACTTTTGCTTGCGACAATGCCCTCAAAACAGAAGCCGTCGCCGATATGCGCGACGTATGGATCGACGCGTTACGCCGCAATCTCGGCCTCACAAACCCCGCCGCCGTTGCCGCCGAATTGCACCGCCGACAAGAGAGTGGCGAGTTCAAACCAATTAACCGCCCGGAACGTCAACCGGAAACCACAACTCAGCGCATGGTAAGGATGGAAAAGGAAAATATTCAGACCATGCTCGACGGTAAAGAGAGCCGTCCGGCGATGGTTGAAGCAGAGCGCGTCAAAGAAGTTGTATCCAGCATCGCCGAAAGCCAGCAGCGCACCCTAAACCAGAAACAGCGATCGGCGATTGAACAGATTCTTTCCAGCAGAGATCAAATTATTGGTCTACAAGGCGGGGCCGGAACCGGCAAGACAACGGCGCTCTCCGTACTGCGCGAAGCAGCCGAAAAAGAAGGCTATCAGGTGCGCGGGTTTGCACCCTCCGCACGCGCCGCGCAGCAGCTTGGCGAAAGCGGTATCGAAACAGAAACGATCCAGATGTTTTTGCGCCGGCGAAAGCAGCCCGCCACCGTCAGCCGTCTTTTCGTTTTGGATGAAAGCTCGCTCGCCAGCACGAAGCACATACACAAATTACTCGCCCGCCTCGCATCCGAAGACAAGGTGCTTTTAGTCGGCGACGTGCGCCAGCATCAGGCAGTCGAAGCAGGGAGGCCGTTTGAGCAGCTCCAAGAGCACGGCATGACCACCGTCGCGCTGACTGAGATCGTCAGACAGCCCGATAAAGTACAAAAGCCAATAGTCGAGAACTTAGCAGTCCGACACACACCTGAAGCAGTAGCCCAACTAATTAGCCGAGGCAAGGTGATCGAGATCGCCGAGGAGCACCAACGCTTCGAAGCCATCGCCCGGGACTATGCCAAGAACCCCACTGGCACGTTAGTCATTTCACCCGCCAATCGCGAACGCTGCGAACTCAATTTGCTTATCCATCGAGAACTACAGCGCGAGGGAATCGTAAGCCGTAACGATCAGCAAACGACGGTCTATGTCAGTCGTGCCGACATGACCGGCCCTGAGCGCACCTTCGCCAATTCCTACCGGCCCAACGAAGACATAATCCGCTACAACTCAGCCAGCGATAAGTTCAAGGTCAAGGCAGGCGACTACGCCAGAGTGATAGACACCGACCACGCGACAAACAGAATTACCGTTCGTTTTCTTGATGGCCGCAAGCTCACTTACAACCCAACGCGGCTGTCCGGTGTGAGCGTTTACTACGAAGCCGAGCGCAGCTTTGCAGAGGGCGACCGCCTCCAGATTCGCGCCCCGTTTAGAGAGAAACGGATCGCTAATGGCGCACTCGGTACGATCACCAAGATCGAGCCCGACAAAATACGCCTCGGAATGGACAGCGGGCGCGAAATAAGCATTGATCTTCGCAAGTTTCGTCACCTCGATTACGGCTACTCCGTCACTAGCTATTCCGCTCAGGGATTAACATTTGATCGCGTTCTGGTTAACGCTGACATGCAGGAATCCGCGCGCCTACTCAACGACCGCACAGCCTACGTTGCCATTTCCAGAGCCAGGTACGACGCCCTGATCTATACCGACTCCACGCAGAATTTATCCAAAGCTCTCAATCGTGGAATAGACAAGGAAACGGCGCTTGGAGCCATACAAGAAGACGAACGCGAGAGGAAAGAAGATCGCGAGAACGTGATTAGAGAGCCTCCCGCTCCGCAGCAGCAGCAACTACCATTCGATCACAGCTTGGATCAACCTCCCACGCATCCTGAGCCAGCACAGACCCAAGCCGCCGTGCTTCCGACTGAAATCCCGGTTGAGATTTCCAGAGTAAGGTATGAACCCGCCATCTCTACGGAATCCGCGCAGGCTCTACAAGAAGCTCTCGATCGCGGCGTGAACCACGCAACGCTACTTGACGCAACGCAAGACGACGCGCATGAGGTAAAGAAAGATCGCGACAAGTTGAGTCAAGATTCATTCGCCCCGCAGCAGCAACGACCAATCGAACAAACCGCAACCCACCCTGATCCAGCACAGACGAAAGCCACCGAGCTTGAGATTGAAGCCCCTGAAATCGATCTCGGAGCCCTCATACTTTAGCCATGACAGACGAACTACTGACACAAGTAGCTCGCGTCTTCGAGCGAACAAAAGATGAGCTGTTAATGCTGCTTCGATCAAACGAGCCGGCAGCGAACCCAATCACACCACCGCGAGAGTGGATGAGCGCCACTCAGCTTGCAGAGTATTGGCAGCTCTACAACGAAAACAGTGAGCCGACTACTGCCGGAATACTGAAGTGGGCCAAGCGACCGGCAGACAAGTTTCCACTACCTCACGCTTACATGGGAGATCTCCTGAGATTCAATCGTGATGAAGTTGATCGATGGGCCAGGCAAGAAGCTGAAAGGCGGCGAGCACAAGCGGAAAAGCGTAGGTTAAAAATAGCGTGACTGCTTGGTCGTTGAGCATTAATATCTGCTCACTTTGACGGACCGCTAGCGCTTATGCAAACTGAGGAGAAACACACATGGTCTATAAGCGCTGGAAAGGAAAGAAACTCAAGCCTGGTGATCCGAACTATGACCGAGCTCGCTGGTGGATGGAGTATCGGCTAAATGGTCGCCGGATTCACAAGGCGATATCCGAAGCACGAACCAAGGCTCAGGCTGAACGTGCCGAGGTCAGCGAGCGAGAGGCAATCTACAATCGGCGATATAACCAAAGCACGGATATAGCGTTCAAAGTTTATTTCGATGAACACTATTTGCCGTGGTTGAAGGAAAAGAAACCGTCGCAGGTTGTCGATGCTGAAAGCCGCGTCAAGAAGTTAAAAGAGTTCTTTGGAAACCGCGTGCTGAGCGACATTACAAGACGCGATGTAGAACGTTTTCAGATGACTCTACGCGGTAAGAAGACACCGCGAGAGGTCCCGCGCAAGGGTGCGACGGTCAATCGCTACGTTTACCTCTTGTCAGCAATTTTTTCGAGAGCAATACGCGACGAAGTTGTTGACTTCAATCCTTGCAGTAGGTTCGAACATGAACCAGAGGCAAGGCGGGAACGCTATCTCACACCTAATGAGCAAGTGAAGCTGATGGAAGTGCTTGTCGATGACTTGGCATATTTGCGAGTACCGATCGAAGTCTCGCTCGGAACCGGTGTCCGAAAACATACAGAGTTGCTGAAACTCAAAATAGAGAACGTGAACTTCAGCGGCCTATCGTGTTTCGGCCAGTTAACGGGCGAGATGTAGAAGTCAGACCAAATTGGTTTCTTTTGGTGGACACGAAGGGCAAACATCCGCGCCATCGTTTGATGCCAATGAACGGTCCAGTTCGCGCAGCTTTCCAAAAAGTAATCGATAGCCGCACTACCGGAAATGTCTTTGACTACAAACAGACGGGAGTGAGCGCGAGCACGCTTCGACGCGGTTTTGAGAAAGCGTGCGAGCGAGCAGGGATACCCTTTGGCCTAACGGTGGAAAGTGGTGTGATCTGGCATGATCTGCGAAGGACTTTTGCAACCCAGTTGCGAGGGCGACAAGTACATGAGTACGACATTTCCGATCTACTCGGCCACACGATCCAAAGCGTCACGGGTACGTACGCACGAAGCACACCGGAGGCGCTGGAAGATGCAGTCAACAGACTCACAGAACCGCGAGGCTCCGTGATCCAATTCAAGAGGAAGGCCAGTTAAAAAAAGTGTCACCATCTTAGCCCCATCTTCACTTTTGGGGTTGAGATCATTCCCAAGGCTAAGTTGATGGAAGTCGTGAAAACGTTAGGAAAAGGTATGGTGCCGAGGGCGGGAGTCGAACCCGCACGTCCTTGCGGACAACGGATTTTAAGTCCGCAGCGTCTGCCATTCCGCCACCCCGGCATCCATCGACCTAAGTCTCACGATCATTTAAATAGAGGTAATTCTTAGCTCGCCGCCTGATTGTACCATCCGTGCTGGCGGTTCTCGCAGCCATTGATGAAAGTGGTACTAAGATCGTCACATTCTTCAACAGTTTTTCCTTGAATTCGATTACACTGCCCGCGTTCTGTAAGTCTCACCAGCGTTGTTAGATCTTATCAATGTGTAAGAGAGACCTCTCCTTAATTCTTACGACCTCGCTCGCCATGCGGTTCGCTGCCGCACTGTACTGGCTTGGGGATGTGTCAGGCATAGACGTCGGGCGCTATCTGAATCAAGCGCAATCGATTGCTGAAACTCATTCATTCACATACAACGGTTACCCGACAACAATCAATGGTCCGTTGTTCCCTTTCATATTGTCTTTCTTTTTTGCCGCCGGCTTCCATTCATTCCTCGCTCAACTCCTCTTTGTGCTGATTGGATCGGCGACAGCCATACTTACCTATCTGTTGGCGGAAAGGATTCAACCAAGAATAGCTCTAGCTGCGGGACTGTGCATGGCGCTTGCTCCCATGTCAGTCAGGTATAGCGTAGTGTTGTTAACTGAAACCCTCTTTACATTTTTAGTGACCGCTGCCTTAGTTTTGTGGTCACGCCGTAAATGGAAGTTCGCGGGTCTTGCCTGGGGACTCTCGATGCTGACTCGACCGACTTCCGTATTTTTTGTGCTGTTGCTTTTCTTGTTTGGCTTCAAGCAGAGGCGTTATTTGATAATGGCAGGCATTGCATTTTTAACTGTGCTCCCGTGGACAATGAGAAACGCCGTGCAGTTTCATTCTTTCATTCCGGTGGCCTCACAAGGTGGAGGAGTCTTATTGCTTGGTACGGTCAATCTAAACTTCCGCGAACCTATCTGGACTCAAATAGATCACACCGTCTTATTCCTACCAGAAGAAGTGGAAGGCAAACCCGAATCGGTTCAAGACCAGATCTTGTTTTGGAAGGCAATCGATTTCATCCGCACTCACCCTTTAGAATGGCTAAAAGCCAGGGCCAAACAGTACCCATTGTTCTTTGCCGATACGGGCCAATACCTTCATCACATATCGAAACGCGGTGTGCAGGGTGGGTTCTTGATCAGTAACGCTCTTTTCCTGCTGCTCAGCCTAATCGGTTTGTGGCTCCTGCGTGATCACTTTTGGCGTTTGCCGTTTCTCACTCTCTGGCCTACATACCTCGCAGTCATTCATTTACCGGTGTGGGTAGAGGCTCGCTATTCGTTAGCGATAGTTCCGGAGATGATTATCTTATCCATCATCGCTGTCTGCTCAATGTCAGTCGGGAGCGCTTTTAAATCAAATAGTCTATGATCCAACTCAATGACGAATCCCCATCAAGACTCCAGCAAACGCGAACAGTTGTGGCTTGTGCGTCACGGGGAAACTGAATGGAGTCTCTCTGGCCAACACACGGGAAGAACTGATATTCCACTAACCGAAAAAGGCGAGCACCAGGCGAGCGAGATAGGAAGATTCCTGAAGGGCCGGAACTTTGCTGTTGTGTTGACGAGTCCGCTACTGCGAGCGCGTGAAACCTGCCGGCTTGCCGGCTTTGGCGAGACGGCGAAGGAAGATCCCAATCTTCAGGAATGGGATTACGGAGAATACGAGGGACTCACAACCAATGACATCCGCAAAGTACGACCGGGCTGGTCGCTTTGGAAGGATGGAGTTCCCGATGGAGAGAGCATCGAGCAGGTTGCAGCCAGAGCTCAGGCAGTAATCGACGATGTGCTCGCCAGTCCTGGCGACGTGCTCCTCTTCGCACACGGTCATATACTTCGCATTCTCTCATGCTGTTGGTTGGGTTTACCTCCTGAGGATGGACGGTTGTTCGCGCTCGCCACAGGCACTGTGAGTACGTTGGGTTACGAACATGAAACTCGCGTGCTCACCCGGCTGAACGCTTGAAGTGGCCTTGCCCGAAGAGTGTCTGCATATCTCTTCGAGTCTTCTCTGCGATCTCTGCGATCTCTGCGTATCTCCGCGTCCTCTGCGTTAAAAATTAGCCGTAGGAATATTTAACGCAGAGGACGCGGAGATACGCAGAGATCGCAGAGAAAAGCCATACACAGCAAGACACCCTGTTGTGCTACGCATGACTTCTCTTCTCAATAAGTAAATGTCTTGCTGACGAGGGTCGCGTCCGTCAGCCCGAAACCGAACTGCGCGGGCATAAAGCCTGGGCCACGCGCGGTGTAAGGGCGGTCCGTTGGGGAGGCGAGGCCGTAGGATTGATCGATGGCGCGGATCGTGATCGTGGCGCCCGGCTTGCCGACTAACGTCAGTTCCGCGCCTTGCTCCTTCAGCCCCCAGTATTGAACGATGAGCCACTTTGCCGCGCTGTCGGGTTCGAGTGGTCTGCCGTTGAGGCTGGCGGATTGCAGCCAGTCGCCGCGGTCAACAGCGAACTGCAAGAGCGGCGCGCCGCGCGCAGAAACGAAGCGGACGCGGAGAGTCCGCACGCCATCGCGCGTCGAATCTTCAAGCAGTTCGGTGCGCGGAGCCTCGTACGCAGCGGCTGGCGCGGATGCCTGCAGGAACTGGTAAGAAGACGCGGGGAAGAACTCCGGCAGCACGGCGCGCGCGGCCTCCGTACCGAGGAACTGGGCCGTCCAGTGGTCCACGTTCTCGTCGGTGCTGGCCCACACGGCCTTGCCTGTGTCGGCGTTGAGTGCGTAGAAGATGCTATCGGGCGCGGGTCGCGTCGCGCCATAGCCCGCGCCGAGACAGCACCAGAGCACGAAGCCTAAGCCGGCCACCGCGGTCGACGCCTGGACCGCGCGGCCAGTCTTCGGTCCAAGAAGGCTCAGGTGCGGCGCCAGCAGGCTCAGCATCAGCGCGTAGAGCAGCACTATGGCCCACGACCAGACGAGCGAGAGTCCGACGAAGAGCAAGTACACCAGTGGCGCGAAAAGCAGGAGCCCCGGCAGCGCGCCCAGCGACGCAGCGACAAGCAGCCGACGCGGCGCGCGCGCAGTCGAAGTCAGCAGTGCCACGCCAACGCCGATCAGAGCGAAGAGCAGCGGCCACACGAACAGGTAGCTCGCGCCTTTGAACGCGACGCCCGACGCCGCGGCGAGCACGACCCACCACAGCAGTCCGCCCAGCATTAACTCATAGGCGTTTGCCCTCCTGCCGAACCGCGCGTAGACAAGCGACGCGATCGCCAGACTCAGCAACGCGAAACCGAGAGCGTAGAAACGCAGGTTGTATGCGTCGCTCCATGTTACCGTCGTCTCGGTGACGCGCGCCGCGCGCACAACCCACCAGAACAGCGCGACGCACGCCGACGCCGCCACCCCGCTCAACGGCAGCGCCGCAACCCCGAGCCCAAAGCCGCGCCAGTTCAAACGCCCTTTTCGCTGTGCGAGCCAGAGTACAGACGCGAACGCCAGCACGCCCAAGCCCGCGAGCGGGAGCGCCCAACCTTCAGCGTACGAGATGAGCCCACCGCCCAATCCAGTGAAGTAAACGGCATCCCCGCCCCACGTGGCCGCGTCCACGTTGCCGAGCCCGCGCGCGAGATCTAAGGCGTTGTACCCGTGATGCTGAAGGCTGCGCTCATCAAGCGAGTCGAGGCTGTCTCGTTCGCTGTGGTAGCTGACGGGGTCATCTATATATGCGAAGTTTAGTCCCTTGAATCCCGCCTCTTTGAAGACGGTGAAGTCGGTGCGGTTCGTGAGGAGTTTATAGCCTTCCTGAAAGACGGAGCTGGCGAGCGGGTAACGTGCCGAGCGCGCGAACTCCCGGACGAGTTGCCGGTTGCCGTCGCTCGTCTCGAACATCAGCGACGGGCCGCTCGTCCCGCGCGCTTCGAAGTTGATGACGACGCAGCCGGCCGCCGTCGCCCCATGCCGCTCCACGAAGGCTTGCGCGCCCAACATGCCCGCCTCCTCCGCGTCGGTAAAGAGCAGCAGTAGGTCGTTCTTCAAAGGTGGACCAGCCTTCAAAGCTCTCGCCATTTCAAGCAGAGCCGCCACCGCGGTGCCGTCGTCACTTGCGCCAAGACTGGTCGGGGCGGAGTCGTAGTGCGCCACAAAGACAACGGTCTTCGCGCCGCCGGTTCCGGGCAGACGCGCGGAAATGTTCTCTACGTCGCTTGCCACGAACTGCGCGCCGTTTCTTCTGAGCACGGACGCGCTTCGTTCGACCTGCGGATTGAGGCCGAGCTCGGAGAGTTGTCCAACCAGGTAATCACGCACCTCGTCATGAGCTGGCGCGCCTACGGGATGCGGCTTCCGCGCGATGTGTTCGAGATGCCCGCGCGCACGCGCTGCTGAGAACTCCGTCGACGGCGCGCCTTCCCCCACGACGCCCGGTGGAGCCAAAGCATTGAAGATGTGGAGCAAAGTCAGTGCGAGGAGTGCCGTCAGCATGATCGCCGCCCAGGCGCTCGTCCCCACGCGTTTTGCCTCGCCCGCATCAGCGCCCGGTTGCGCGAGCGATGCCGGTATGACGACAGCAGGCGGTGCGTCCGCGTTGATTGAAGGCGTATCCGGGATGGCGTCGGCGAGTTCAAGGTCGAGGAGGCGCAGTCTCGGGTAGAGCCAGCCGCAACCCACGGCGATGACGGTCAGCACCCCCATCAAAATAAACAGCAGGCCGATGCCACGCCCCGGCCCCGTGCCGATGACGGCACCGACGCTACCTGCCAGCCGGCCGCCGACCGCCATCAGCGGCTCGAAGATCTTGTCGGCCAGCGGGCCGGCGGTGACATACGCGAGCGGCAGCGTCGAGTTGGCGATGAGCCCGCTGAGCGAGAAGACGCGGCCCTGGATGCCCGGCTCGACCTTCGTCTGAACGATGATGCTGAAGCACGCACCGACGATCTGCATTGAGAAGAAGAAGACGAAGGCCGCCCCCGCGATCAGCGGCAGCGACGGGCGCAGCCCTGCGAACGTGATGCTCACGCCCGCGAGGGCCGTGAAGGCGAGCACACGCAACGCACGCCGCCCCGGGCCTCCAAGCCGCGCCGTCAGAAGCCCGCCGGCCAACAGCCCGAGCCCGGCCACTGTCATCGCAGACCCGAGCGCCGCGGGTCGAAATCTCGAAAGGATCAGCGGCGTCGCGAGAGCCAGCACCACGCCCATGAAAAAGTTGGTGACGCCGAAGAGCATGACCATTCCCAACAGTCCACGCCGCTCGCGTAGATAACTCCAGCCGCGCGCCGCCTCGCGCCATAGAGACTTCCTCTGCGCCGCATCGTCGTTCGTATGTCGCGGATTTGGAATAGGCACGACGAAGAGGACAGAGACGGCGGCCAGGAACGTCACGAAGTCGATAAACAGCACTCCGTACAAGTTGATGAGCGTAATGAAGAGTCCGGCCAGCGCGGGCGAGACGATCTGCGCGACGCCCGCCGCCAGTTGCGCGAGGCTGCTCGCGCGCGGGAGGTCTTGCTTGGCAACCAGCAGGGGCACGGTCGCAGAGAAGGCTGGGCCCTGGAACGCGCCGAACCCGGCGCTCAGACCCGTCGCCAAATAGACGTGCCACAGCTCGAGCCTGCCCGTGTAGATAAGCAGCGCGAGCAGCAGCGTGCTCAGGGCCGCGCCCGTGTCGCAGACGATGAGGAGCCGCCGGCGATTCCACCTGTCAACCAGCGCGCCCGCGAACGGACCAACGAGGATGTTCGGAAGAATGCTGAACAACGAGACGAGAGCAAACTGCGTGGCCGACCCCGAACGCTGGTAAACCCAGACGCCGAGCGCGAAGCGCGTCAGCCCCGTCCCGATCATCGAGATGAACTGGCCCAGGTTGATGAGCTTGAAGATGCCCATCCCGCGCGCCCGCGCGTGTGCCCCCTCGGCCGGTAAATCAATTTGCGCCGTCGTCATCTAAGCAAGTCTCCAAGAGTCTGCTCGCCGCCTGCGGCCACACGCTCCAGCATCTTCCGAAAGTCTTCCATCAACCGGTCCGTCGCCTCCGCGCTTATCTTGCTCGGGTAGTAAGAAGTTTGGATCAGGATCGGCGACGCCGGGAGCGGCCAGATTTGCACGCGCAGCGGGTGCTCCGTCTGCGTGATGGCACTCGACACTTGCAGGTTCCAGTTGCGGCCGTGTTCGACCACCGATTCGTCGAAGGGGTAGTTCTCGAAGACAAGGTAACTATCGAACAGCAGCTTCTCCTTTGGCAGCCCGCACCAGTCAAGCACGTCGAGCAGCGAGGTGTACTCGTACTGCCGCTGCTCGACCTGCGCGGCCTGCAACTCCTTGAGCCACGACGTGAGCGTCTGTTCCGGACGCACACGCAGGCGCACCGGCAGCATGTTGTTCAAAGACCCGACGATGTTCTCGACTCCGGCCAGCTCCGCCGGACGTCCCGAGCTGACACTTCCGAAGACGACGTCGCGCTCGCCTGTGTAAGAACTCAACAGCAACGCCCAGGCACCTTGAACGACCGAGTGCAGCGTCAGTTGGCGTTGGCGCGCAAGCGCACGCAAGGCCGTGGCCGTCGCCAACGAGACGATCATCTGGTGCTGCACGTAATCGTCGCCCGGCTGCGTCCTGTTGTCGGTGAGACTCTCGACGAGTGGAGTCGGCGCATCGAAGCCGCGCAACGTATCACGCCAATAGTCCGGGGCACCGTCGAGCGTCTGCCGGCGCAGCCACGCCGCGTAGTCGTGGTAACGACCCGGCTCATGAAGCTCGGGCTCGGCGCCGCGCGCGTAAGCGTCGTAGCAGGCGAAGAAGTCCCTGAGGATGAGCGGGTAGCTCCACCCCTCCTGAATCATGTAGTTGAAGATCCAGATGAACTCGTACGTGTCATCCTCGGTGCGGATGAGCGTGAGCTTCATTTGCGGCGCCGCCGACAGGTCGAGTCCGCGCTGCCGCGCCTCGCGCACGTATTGGCCGATGCGACGCTGCTGTTCTTCGGCGTCTATCCCGCGCCAGTCGTGCTTTTCGACGGGGACGCTCACATCGCTCCAGACGACCTGCATCGGCGTATCGAGTCCATCGAGCACGAACGAGGTGCGCAGCGCAGCGTGGCGCGCGACAGTGGTTCGAAAGGCGCGCTCGAAAGCCTCGACGTTCAGACGCAGGTTACGCAGCGGCGTGACCATGTGAATCACGTAGAGGCCTGGGACGTGGTGGTGCTTGTGGCGGTGGGCCATGTACCGCTGCATCGGCGCGAGCGGATACAGATCTTCCAGATGGCCCACGCCCGCGAACACCCGATCGAGTTGCTGTTGGTCGAGCTGTGCCAGAGGAAAGTCGGAGGGCGTGTAGCCGCGCCGCCCCGGCGTCGAGCAGTGTCA
>Ga0134121_10004374_pt1 | contig 11590 bp, 10 predicted proteins | sample KB301_FD_96463 | JGI IMG/M metagenome (GOLD analysis project Ga0134121, IMG submission 96463) | Terrestrial soil microbial communities without Nitrogen fertilizer from Kellogg Biological Station, Michigan, USA - KB3-0-1 | ecosystem: Environmental > Terrestrial > Soil > Unclassified ...
CAGCTTGCTTTTGGTTAGGAAAAACCCTTTGGCGAGGCCTAGGGTTTTACGCCGGTTTGCGCGGCGTTTGGTTCCACGTTTTACTCTCGGCACGTTTTTTCTCCTTTATTGGATTTTCAAAAACGCGGCAGATCAGGCACGTGCGGCGCGCTGTCCACTCGCGGGGGAGCCCGAGATTCGCTTCCATGGGCCCCACCCAGGCAAAGTTCGCCCTTAGTACGGGATCATGCGCTTGATTTCCGGCGAGTTAGCGTCATCCGCGATTACGGAATGACCCAGCCGGCGCTTGCGCGAGCGCGACTTGGAGGTCAGGATATGGCGGGCAAATGCATGCCGGCGTTTGACTTTGCCGGTGCCCGTCTTCTTGAACCGCTTGGCCGCACCTTTATGGGTTTTCAACTTCGGCATAATAGGCTGTCCTGGAGGAATATCGCTGAACTGGCGATAAACTCTTTCCAGGCTACCACAACGGATGTACAATACCCAAGTGCAGATCAGTTTGGCCCTGATGGGGGTGCTGTGCGTCTCCGCATGCGCCGCTACCATCGTTGAGAACGTTACGGTGGTCGATGTTGCGTCCGGGACCCTGCGGCCGCACCTCACAGCGGTGATTGAAGGAGAGCGGATTGTTTCGGTTGGTCCCCAAGGCTCCCTCCGGCTTCCCGCCAACGCCCGAATCGTAGACGGAACCGGACGGTTCCTTTCTCCGGGACTTTGGGACATGCGGGTTCAGCTCCGCAATCCCGACCGGCAACTTCCCGCGTTCCTGGCATTCGGCGTCACCGGAATCCGCGATCCGGGCGGCGACTATCTGAAAGCCGCGGAATCGCGCCTGGAAATCCAGCAGGGCAAGGCGATCGGGCCGCGCATCGTGGCCAGCGGGCCGGCAGTCGGCGGCAAGCAGACGGCGCAGACGGCGCGCCAGGCGTTTGACCGGCTCTTCGACGACTCGGTGGACTTCATCCAGATCCTGCCGGACCTGTCTCGCGAGGCGTATTTAGCGCTGGCCGAGCAAGCGCGCCACTGGAGGCTCCGGTTCGACGGCGCGGTTCCCGCGGATGTCTCGCCGCTCGAAGCCGTGAATGCGCGTCAGGGAATCATCGAAGGGTTGTCCATCCTGGGCGTGCTCACCGAGGACAACGTCATCAGGTTCTTTGAGAAATGCGCCATGATGGGGACGCGCATATCGCCCCTCCTGAGCCAGATCTCGACTCAAGGTGACGCAACCACTAAGCTGTATCAGCTCACCGCGCTGGCCAAGCGCTATAAAGTGGAGTTGCTGGCGGGGACGGGAAGCGCCGACGCCTACAGCGCCTCGCGCGGGAGTCTACAGAACGAACTGACCCAGCTTGTGGCCGCGGGGTTGTCGCCCAGAGAAGCTTTGGAAGCGGCGACGCTCGCGCCTGCCCGCCTGCTCGGATGGGATCGCCAGATGGGATCGGTGGAGGCCGGCAAGATCGCTGACCTGGTCCTGCTGGACGGGAACCCGCTGCAGGACATCGGCAATACGCTCCGCGTTGCGGGCGTGTTCGCGCAGGGCCGCTACTATTCGCGCCAGGATCTGGACCGGATGCTGGTTGCAGGCCGCCAGATCGCACAAGCCGTCCATTAAATCACAAGCGGTTCATCAGACTCGCGGCGTAGCCCGCGCCGAAACCGTTGTCGATATTCACTACCGTCACATTACTGGCGCAGCTATTGAGCATTCCAAGTAGGGCTGCGAGGCCCTGGAAGCTGGCCCCATAACCGACGCTGGTGGGGACGGCGATCACCGGGGCGGCCACCAGTCCGCCGATCACGCTGGGCAGCGCGCCTTCCATCCCCGCGCACACGATCACCACGCGGGCTTCCGACAATCGCTCGCGGTTCTGCATCACGCGATGGATGCCGGCCACGCCGATATCGTGAATGGGGATGACTTCGTTGCCCATCACCTCTGCGGTAACCTGCGCTTCTTCGGCCACCGGGAGGTCGCTGGTTCCGGCGCACACGACTGCGATCTTGCCCTTGCCACGCAGCGTTCGATCGCGCCAGACCCGCACGGCGCCCGAGGCGGGGAAGTATTCGGCCTGGGGATGCTCGCGCTGGAGACGCTCGGCGGCGGGTGGATCGGCGCGCGTCACGAGGACGTTCCGGGCTTTGTCGAGCAGGCTCGCCACGATGGCGCTAATCTGGTCGGGAGTCTTCCCCTTGCCGAAGACGACTTCCGGGATGCCGTGCCGCAACGCGCGATGATGATCGATCTTGGCGAAGCCCAGGTCTTCGAAAGGCAAGTGGCGCAGGCGCTCGATGGCGGCGTCGACGTCCACCGCCCCGGCGCGAACCTGTTCGAGCAACCCGCGTAAATGATCCTGATCCATACGAGTCCGAGTGTAGCGGGAAGCAGTGGCCGGAGGCCACAGGCAAAAGAAGTCCGGAGGCCAGACGGCAGGCGCGCGACTAGCGAAATATAATGACTCGCAGCACAATGCCGCGGAAAAAGATCGATTTCGAACCCGTCCGTCGTATCGTGCTCGACTGGCCGGACGTGGAGGAGTCCACGGCATACGGTTCGCCGGTCCTCAAAGTTCGCGGAAAGCTGATGGCGGGCATCCCAGTGAACAAATCCGTCGAGCCCGACTCTCTGGGAGTGTGGATCGATTTCGATCAGCGAGCCGAGCTGCTTTCCGGCGCTCCGGAGGTGTACTACCTTACCGATCACTACGTGAGCGGTCCGATCGTGCTGGTGCGATTGTCCCGGATTCAAGAGGAGGAGCTGCGAGACCTGCTGCGGGCGGCGTGGCGCTTCGTGACCGCGAACACGCCTGTCGCCAAGCGCACCGTTCGAAAACCGAAACGCGGTCCCAAGTAGACTAGTGCGGTTCCGCCAGCTCGGGAATCAGCGGTCCGGGCAGATCCGCCTCCGGGCGGCCCATCAGGCTCAAGATGGTCGGGACGAAGCTCAGGCTGTCATAGGGAGTCTCGATGCGCAGACCCTCCGGAATGCCGCTATTCTTGCCTCCGGCGAATAGCAGGACCGAATGGGTCGACTCGCGGAAAAACGATCCGTGGTTGCCGCCGGGGTTGAAACCCCGCACGTTGAAATTCCAATGGTCGTTGGCGAGCAGCAGCAGATCGGTGCGCCGGAGCATTCGCTTGCGTTCGCGATACTGCTGCAGGACATCGCCAGGCGCGGAAGGCGGCTCCAGTATTTCCTCGGTCAGACTGATGATGCCGTTCGAGTAGCGCGTGCGATGCACGGCCTGGAGCCAGGCGCGCTCATCGTGCCATTGGCTAAGCCAGTTTTCGCGCGCGCCCGGCGGGATTTTGAGTTGCGGATCTTCCAATAGCTCCAATGGCAGACCCTCTGACCATGCGGCCGGTTGAAGGTCTTCGGTAACCGGCAAGTAGCGAAGTTCGTTACCACGGGCGAGAATCAGCGCCTGGTGCGCTTTGTCGCGCCACACCAGGACTGCATCACGGTCCGGCTGGTCGCCTGAAGGAAGAGCGGCTGCCAAATCTTCGCGCGGGATTCGCACCGCGATGAAGTCCACCGGCTGCGGCGCCACCTCGGCTTGGACATTATTCCGAACCGAAATGGAGCGCAGCGCGGAGAAATAATCCACGGTCGTGAAGCTGCGTTCCCACTCTAGTGAGCCGTCCTCGCCCACCACCAGCCCGCCGGGAGCGCGTCCGGTGACGTAATGCCGAAGATCCCACAATGAATTCAGCGGACCGAGCGACTTGGCCGGAATCAACTCCTCCACCTTGAACCGGCCGGGATCGAAGTCGGCCGGCGTGAGATCCAGCAGACGCCAGATCGTCGCCACGTATTCCGAATAGGTTTTGCGTTCCACGCGCCAGGCGGCCAGCCGCACTGCATCGCGGCGGGCGTCCTTATCGAGGCCCAGAGCGATCTGCTCCTTGGTCCATTTCTTTTTCTTCTTTGGCTGCGCGTCGACCCGTTTTTGTTGCTGATCAATGCGCCCGTCGAGCGCGGTGAGCTGGCCCGAGAGACCGTCCACGTCGCGTCGCCACTCGACACGAACCTTGTCGAGCGTCGAGAACAGAGCGGACAAAGCGGCGTTCCGCACGGGGCCCGGCAGGCGCTTCTGGATCAACTGGTCGAGAAGAATCTGCACGACGTTGAATGTGTTGTTTCGCAGGCCGATGTTGGCGCGCTCGTTGCCGTCCAGGTCCAGCATCACCGTGGGGTATTGGTCGGCCTGGCCGGCCAGATAGGCAGAATCCGGACTGGGTGTGATGACTTCGGAGACGAACGGATCCAGTCCCTTGAGTGTGAACTCGGTGAGCGGATGGCGGTTCGTGAGCACGTGATGAGCTCCGCCGGCGGAGCTGTTGAACCACTCCACCAGGCTGAACCCCTGGCTGAAAACCTTCTCGGACGTGTTCATGCCGTGGTCGGACACCAGCACCAGCGCAGTGTGCGCGGCCAGCGGGCTCGAAGCGATGGCGTTCCAGACGCGGCCCACCAGGGCATCCAGGCCTTCGAGAGCGTGAAGCTGCGAAACAGGATCGGCAGTAAGATGCGCGACGTGATCGTAGTCGCCGGTGAAGTAATCCAGGTAGCGAATCCGCGGATCCTGGAGATCCCGGATCAGCTCGGCTTCGTTCTGGCGAAATACGGACGCGGCCCACGGCAGACCGAGTTGCCACTCATCCAGGAAGTCCTTGGGAGAGCTGGCGGCCACGGCACGCTTCAAGGCTCCGGGAAACGAGTTCAAGCGCAGCCCGCGCTGCAAGAGCTCCAGGCCTTGAAAACGTTGCTCATAAGGAAACCGGTCGGCCAGCAGCGGCACGCCGGCTTCGTCCAGCAGCTCCACGCCGGGCATATCGATGTGGCGCGAAATAGGATAGCCGAAATAGAAGGAGAGAAAGTTCAGGTAATCGTGGACGCGCAGCGTGTAGCGGTCGTATTCGACGTTGCCGCGGATCTGGAGGTGCCGCCCGGTATCGAGCAGCGACCAGGAAGGCGCGGAAAGACTCAGGCCGCGCACATAGAAGTTTTCCATCCACACGCCGTTTTGCGCGAAGACGTGCTGGATCCAGGGCAGACGGCTGTGGCTATCCCGGCCGGGACCGGTTTCCTGGACGTAGCGTTCGAGAAGATGCTCCGGCAGCCCATCGACTTTCAAAACCACGATCCGCTGGACGCCCGCGGATTCGGCAGCCGGGAGGAGGGTGGCGCACAGTAACAGCAGCGCGATTTTTCGCACCGGCTATTGTCCCGCCGCCGCGCCGACAGTGGCGAGCGCGCGCGCACAAAGCTCCCGGATTTCGGCGTCGTCGGTTTGCTGCATGAGCCGCGAAACCACCTGTGCGGAGCGCGCCGGAACGCCGGTAAGGATCAGCTCGTTCACGGCGCGGCGCACCTCGGCGAGGTTCCAGGCGACTTCCGGCTGCGGGCTCGACTTCGCCACCGTCTCGAGGAAACGGATCTGGCGTTCCGCCCGCCGTTCCCGGCCTACCGCCGCCACCAGGCTGGTACTGTCGGGCATCTCGTGGTGGGAATAGACGCCCAGGCTGAACCATTTCGCCATCCGCAGACCCGTCCGCGCAGGTATGCCGTGGCGGTGCGTGGCGAGCTCCGCGTTACGGTCGCGCTCCAGACGCGCGGGCAATCCTTTGGGATCGGCGGCGTAGCGCAACAAGGCGTCGTATTGGCGCTCGGCGATCTCAGTCTCCTCGAACACGTTCTCCTCCAGCGGATTCACACCCAGGATCTCCAAACGCCGCTGCAGATCGGCACGCAGCGCCGGATCGATTCCCCCGTCGAGCGTCAGCCAGCGCCGCACCTGGGAGTAGGCTCTGAGGCGGGCCGCGCGATTATTGGGATCGCCATGCCGGGAGCGCACGAAATTCCAGGCCGCCGAACCGGCGAAATACGGCCAGTTGCCCCACTTGGAGATGCCCAGCACACCGCTGACGGCATCGCCGGCCGCCAGGCGCAGCATTTCCCTATTTTTCGGTTTGCGGGTGTTGCGAAAATCCGCCAACAGTAGCGGGACCTTCGGATATTCGAGCGCATATAGCGCTAGAGGGATGAGCTCGCGAGGTTTCGCGCCGGGCGTTTCGGCGCCTACCGGCCGATTCGACTCGTCGAAATACCGCTTCTCCGTATACCCGGTCCAGTTCTTCAGCCGCGAATCGTTGAAGGGGTCAGCGATGCCCAGAAAGCGCCCGTCCCACTTGTGCGGCTGGCCGTTCGGGAGAAGATCTTCGCGGGCGATCCACAGCAGTGCGTGCGTCCGCGACTGGGCGAATCCCAGGGGCTCGAAGTACAAGCCGTTCGATTCCGCGCGCTGCCGCAGCAGCTCCCAGTTATGGCCCCGCGTCTCGCTGGTCTGCGTCCGATTCTTGAGGTAGGCTTCCGGGAGGCGCTCGGTTGTGACCAATCCGCCCAGAGTCTTGCCGGCCAAAGCCAGACGAGCCTGGATTTCGAGTAATTCCGGCACGCTGAACAGAGCCTCGGCCTCCGGCATCTCCTCCAACTGTGAGACTATCGTTAGGCCTTCCATCAGGTTCACTTGGCGCTGGTCGGCAAGATTGGCCCGATAGCGGCGTGTAGAGGCGCGGATCAGCGCTCCGTTCGAGTCAATTGCCGCAGCCTGAACCACGGATTGGGCCAGAGCGTTCCAAACCACCTTGCTGGTGTTTCCCAGGTCCAGGATAGCGGCGGGTTTCCGGTCCATGTTCTTTCCCAGGTCCGGCCGCCAGTAGAAGAAGGGAATGAACGCTGCCGTATGCTGCAGCACGGTCGGCCGGGCGGAGGTGAGCACCCAGATGTAGCGCAAACGGTCATTATTCGGGTCGTTATCGCCCAAAGTATCGCGCAGAACACTGACTAGAGGGATTTCGCCGGTGTTCTCGGGAAGTGAGCTGAAGATCGTCAGCAACTCGGCGCCATTGGCGACGGGTTGGCGCTCGACTCGGAAGTCCGGCGGTCGGACGTCCGGGGTCGCGGCCAATGCCACTACGGGGAAAATGAGCGCCGCCCACCTGTGCATGCCGACTCTCTTTCTCAGCACTCATGATACCAGCGGCAACAAACAAGGGATATCCCGAGCCTTGATCACCCAATACCCCCAAAAGCGGCTCTCAAAACCCTCCTCAAACCACTTTGCCTAAACACCTTACTACCGCATACTAGGACCTCATATGCCGGAGCAGCTAAACAATTACCCAAATGCTTGTTTAGAAGTCGGACTAACCTGCGAAGTATGTACCTCCAGCACGGCGCGCGAAGTAGCACGTGTCTGTAAGGGTCTGCGGGGAAAAATGTTGGGGCAGATGTTCGTGCAACTCTACCCCGATCCAGCTTGTGCTCCCATGCACAGCAATTTCGCACAAGCCTACCATGACGCTTCGCCGCGCGAGCCTCAGCGCGAGACGACGCTTCGCGTGATCACTGCCGTGGCCTAATCCGAGTCGCGTGTCAGAAAGCACACGATGCGTCAGCGTGGACACGCGGCGTTCTTCAGTTAAAACCCTCTAAATCATACAGTTAAGTCGTGGCGTCCGGGCTGCATTTTGGCTCGGCATGAAACACGCAAACCTGAAATCGACAACGAAACTGGCGGCGGTCCTGGCGATCGCCGCGTTTGAGGCCCGCGCTCAGGAATCCAGCAGACCCACGGAGCTAGGCGAGCGGCGCCGGATCATCATTTCCCTGGCCGACCGCAAGCTGGTGCTGTTCGAAGGCGAGCAAGTTCTGCGCGTTTATGACGTGGCCGTAGGCAAGCGGTCCACGCCGAGCCCCCAAGGCAAGTTCGCGATTATCAACCGCGTCCCCAACCCCACTTGGTACGGTCCGTCGGGCGCCGTCGTGGCACCGGGCAAAAGCAATCCTCTGGGCTCGCGCTGGATGGGCCTGAGCGCCAAGGGCTACGGGATTCACGGGACCAACGTTCCCACCTCCATCGGCCAGGCCGCTTCGCACGGATGTATCCGGATGGCCAAGCACGACCTGGAAGAGCTGTTCGAGCTGGTGACCGTCGGGACCACGGTTGAGTTGCAAGGCGAGCGCACCGAGCTGGTCGCGAAGATTCTTTCCGAGTCCGTATCCGAGTAAGTCCACTTAAAAAGGAGAAGTACAAATGGTGTTGCTGAGATATTTGCTGATGTTTACCGGGATCGGCCTGCTGGCGGGCGCAGCCGGAATCCTCGTATGGGATCTGTACCAGATCTGGAAGTCGCGCAAGCTGGGGGAACTGCCGGCCCCCGAGAAGGCGCCGCCGATTCGTTGGGACGCGGTAAAACGCATGGCGGCGTTCTCGCTGGGGCCCCTGCTGGCCGGCGGAAGCATCGCGGTGGTGCCGAGCGGCTCCGCGGGAGTCCGGGTGAACCAGTTCGTGGGAACGCGGCCGGCGACTCTCTATCCAGGGGTGCACTTCATCCTGCCGCTGATCGAGAACATGGAGACCTACAACATTCGCGATGACGTGTTCGTAACATCACTCACCGACGATCCCAAGAAACCCGAGGCTTCTAATAGAGCCCAGACTTTGAGAGTGCAGACGCGCGAAGGGCTGACCGTGGGCATGGCGGTGGCGGTGCGCTATCGCCTGGATCCGTCCAAGCTGGCCTACATTCACGCCAACCTGCCGCAGCCGATCGAAGGGCAGATGATCGCGCCGGCCGTCGGAAGCATTTTCCGCGATCTGGCGCCCAATTACATTGTCCGCGAAATGTTTTCGAGCAAGCGCGACGAGGTCCGGCAACTGGCGGCGGCGCGGATCGCGGCCAAGCTGGGCGGGGACGGAATCGTGGTGAAGGAAGTAATCCTACGGGATGTCCAGCTTCCGGCCGATTACGCTAAAGGGCTGGAAGGCCTGCTGTTGAAGGAGCAGGAGAATGAGCGCCTGAGCGTAGAGCTCGAGGTCAAACAGAAAATGGTGCGCGAAGCGGAGCTCGAAGCCGACGCCCTCAAGGCCCGGCAGGTCAAGGCCGCCGAGGGGCAGGCCGAGATCACGGTTTTGCAGGCCAAGGCGCAGGCGGACGCCATGCAGCATACGCTTCCACTCAAGGAGAAGCAGATCCAGCAATCGCGCCTGGAAGCCGAGGCTCGCAAGGAAGCCACGGTGAAGAACGCCGAGGCAATGGCGGAGGCCAAGGTGATCGACAGTAAAGCGGAGCTGCAGAAGCGCAAGCTGATGAACGAAGCGGAAGACGATCGCATCCGGCGCACGGCTTCGGCCGACGCGGAACGGATGAAGCTGGAGGCGTCAGTGCTGACGGCGAATCCTCTGCTGATTCAGAAGATCATCGCGGAGAAACTGTCGGACAAGGTGCAGATCATGATGGTGCCGAACGACGGGAAGTTCTTCTTCGCCAATGACGTGTTGAAGGGGATGACGGCATCGGTTCAGTAGAGTGCGAATGAGAGAAGAGAGACGCGGCGGGGGCAGGCGACAAGATCGCCTGCCCTGCCTTTATTTGCTATGATTCGTGCGGTGAGGCGGGGAATTTTTCTTTTGTTCTTCTGCCTGCTGGCAGGGGCGGAAACGCTCGACGACGCGGTCGCCGCTCTGGCCAAGAAGATCGCCGCGCGGCTCGGACCCCTGCAAGTCGCGCGCGTAACCACGCGCAACAGCAGCTCGCTATCGGCGACGGAGGCGGCTAAAGTGCAGCCGGCGCTGAATCGCGCGCTCCAGCGGCGGGTTCGCGAACCGAAATCCGTGGACATTGCCGTGACCATTTCCGAAAATCTGCGCGGCTATATTCTGGTGGCGGAGATCAAGCGTGAAAACGAGCCAGCGGTGGAGATGGCCGAGTTCCGTCCCGCGATTCCGGCGGCGGTTGCGGCACGTGCGGCGTTCGCTATCGAAAGCAAGATGGTGTGGGAGCAGGATGCGCCGATACTGGACGTGTCGACCTCGGGCGACCAGATGCTGGTGCTGGATACCGGGGGTGTATCGCTCTACGGCCGCAATTCCGGCAAATGGGAGCGGACTGCCGCAGCCCCGATTCCGGTGAATCTGCGTGATCCGCGCGGGCGGCTGGAAGTGGCCGGCGACACGCTCACCGTCCACTTGCCTGGTATGACTTGTAGCGGCTCGGCCAAGCTCGCCTCCTCGATTCATTGCGAGGACGGAGGCCGGTTCACGGCCGCTCGCAATACTCTGGCTGCTCACGATGGGGGTGGCGAAATCTTCTCGAGCACGGAGATCGGCGGCGATACGCTGGTGTCTGAGCTCGACGGGCGCACTCATATATATGATGCGGCCCATGCGCAGCAGGGCGCGTTCGACGGGTGGGGCAGCGATTTCGTGGCGTTGGCCGGTTGCGGGGGCCGGCACATTCTCGCCGCTGCCACGGGCGACCGGCACTCCGCCGATTCCGTTACGCTGTACGATCTGGTGAATCGCGCTCCCGTACAGGTCAGCGATCCGCTGGAACTGGCTGGTCCGGTCACCGCTCTGTGGCCGGCCGGCGATGGCGCGCTGGCGGTGGTGCAAAATCTATCGACGGGAAAATATGCGGCGTACAATCTGGCGCTTGATTGCGGCCGTTAGCTCGCTGCTGGCAACGCTGTCGATGACGGCGCTGCTCGACGCCGCGCGGCGTCCGCGCTATGGCGGCGAACTGCGCGTCGAAATGCGCGCGAGCCTGCGAACGCTCGACCCTGCGGAAATTCCCGACGATCCCGCGGCGCTCGCGGCCCAGCGCCTGTGGCTGCCCGCGGTCTTCGAAACGCTGGTGCGCCTGGACGATCACGGCCAGCCGCAACCATGGCTGGCGACGGCCTGGGTCCACGATCCGGCGCGCAAGAGCTGGATCTTCACGGCGCGCAAGGACGTGAAATTTCACGATGGAACGCCCTGGTCGCCGGCCGGAGGATCGATCTCGTTTCCCGACGACCGGCCCATCGAGCAAATCCTGCGCGAGCTGGCGGGCGCGCGCAACGCGATCACCATGCGGGCTGCGGATGGCACACTGCTGGGCACCGGACCCTTTCGCATCGCGAAGTGGGATGCCGGAAAGTCGGCCACACTCGTGGCGCACGATCCATACTGGGGCGGCCGGCCGTATCTGGATTCGATCGGCATCCAGATGGCGCACACGCTCGCGGAGCAGGCTAACGCTTTTCAGATCGGCAAGGCGGATGTGACCGAGATCCCTCTCCGCGATCTGCGGGCGGCCAAGCAGAAGGGCACTCTGACCTCGGAAACGCCGCCCATGGAGACGCTGGCGCTGGCGTTCGAAAATGGCCGGGTGCCGCCGAATGTGCGCCGGGCGCTGGCGTTATCGATCGACCGTGCAGCCATTCATAACGTCCTGCTGCAAAAACAAGGCGAAATTTCCGGGGCCCTGCTGCCGCGCTGGCTGAGCGGGTACGCGTTTCTGTTCCCGGTGGAACGGGACGTGGTTAAGGCTAAGCAGATGGCTCCTTCGGCAGCGCCCTTGAGTTTCGTGTATGACCGCGACGATCCGATGATCCGTCCCGTCGGCGAGCGCATCGCTGTGAACGCCATGGAAGCGGGTCTCGTTCTGCGGCTGGGGAGCAGTCCTGCGGATGTGAAACTGGTACGCTTGCCGATCACCACCGGCGATCCGTGGCTGGCGTTGCAGGACCTGGCGGGTGTCTTGA